>ERZ1035025.1243-NODE-1243-length-13440-cov-3.613971_pt1 | contig 13440 bp, 14 predicted proteins | sample MGYA00520619_ERZ1035025 | MGnify/ENA primary metagenome ERZ1035025 (study PRJEB33766, sample SAMN09781742) | gut metagenome | biome: gut microbiome | host: Homo sapiens | place: Madagascar | study: EMG produced TPA metagenomics assembly of the PRJNA485056 data...
TTTTTATACTCTCCAATCGTTTCTATTATAACGGGACACGCTTTCAAAAACAACAGATAATTCATGAGTACAGTAAATTCACAGTTTTTCAGATTGAAACATAATATGATAGTGCAATCAGTTATGAAAGGAATATGGAAAATGCAAAATTACCGTTATCGCTCATCAGGAAATCCCAGAGGTTGTATGAGACAGCCAGATTCCAGACGAGACAATACGAAATCAGATACTTTCTGTGATATGCCATATCAGGATCCTTGCAACATACCTTGTCAGGATCCCTGTAACACGCCTTACCAGGATTCCTGCAGTACGCCTCATCGGCAAATGAATAATCAAGAATTATGTGCAGGTATAGCATTAGACCAAATGCCTGTGACTATGGCTTATGTACCGTGGACGAAATGGCGGAATATTTATGAGGCTGAAAAAGGATTACGAAGAGGAACCATTTTTCAGGATCTGGATAAACCTTTCCGTGGAATAGGAGGTTGTCAAAATGGCAGATAACAGACCTTGCAAAGCAGAGCTTCTGGACTGGATCAACACTGTGAGTTTTGTATGCGATGATACAAAATTGTTTCTGGACACTCACCCATGTAACACAGAAGCCTTAGAATTTTACGAGGAATTTAAAAATCAAAGAATGCAGGCACTTCAGGAATATGCAAAGTATTATGGTCCATTGACACTGGATACCATGTGTACTCCTGCTGATAAGTGGAAATGGATTGATACACCGTGGCCGTGGCAGGAAGGAGGGTGCTAGTCTATGTGGAATTATGAAAAAAGATTACAGTATCCGGTGAAAATCACAAAAACAAACCCAAAAATCGCACAGATTATACTTACGCAATATGGTGGACCTGATGGAGAATTAGGCGCATCTATGAGATATCTCTCTCAACGATACACGATGCCATATAAGGAAGTAACAGGAACACTGACAGATATAGGTACTGAGGAACGGGCACAAAAACGTTATCGCTAATTTTTTCTTCCTATTATAATGTGGAATTATGCACTATCCTACATACTTCTTTCCACCATAATATGCAGCAATCCAGCCGCTTGGAATCTTGATCCAGATGTCACTGCCTACCTTGCGAACGTCCTTGCAGGTTACACGCGTGCCTTTCTTGAGCGTACCATTTGCATACGCGTTGGTCTTCGCGTTGGCAGTTAATTGCTTACGTGACTTGGTCGCATATCCTGTTCCCGGACCGGTGCGTACTCTCAGATGATCGGCCAGCAAAGTGTATACTGTTCCTGTCCGGTAAGATGGTCCACTTGGAGCCGGTGTTGGTGTTGGTGCTGGAGCGCTTCCACCGGAAGCCGTGCCAGATACCGTCTTTCCAGCAATAGCTGAAGCGATCGCATCTCCACACTTATCGGCATTCCAATGTGATGCATCATTCTGGTTATCCACGAAGCAACACTCTACCAAAATAGCAGAACCTGCAGTCTTTCGAAGTACATACAGATTTTTAGAATATTTCACACCTCTGTTTGAGATTCCTAGCGCTGCCGATACGTTCGCACAGATAGCAGCTGCAATATCTTTCGTCTTTTCATTGTAACACCATACTTCAACTCCTGTTCCACCGCCAGCATTGAGGTGATTGGAAATATTGAGATCTACCGGGTGTGCATTACACTTGGCCACAATGTTTGCCAAGTTCTGTCCCTGTGTCCGACCGGAATCATCGGTACAATCATATACCGTATGTCCTGCATTCCTAAGTGCGGAAATGACACGAGCTGTCACTTTCCGGTCTTCTGTTGTTTCGTCCAGAAGCCCCTTGGCTCCAGGGACAATAAAGTTATGTCCGCCATGAACATTATATACTCCCATCTTACTGCACCTCCTGCTCTGCTGCCTTGATTTCTTCCTCTGTAGGCTCTACACCTTCATCAAGTTCCATCCCTACTACTTCTTTTTCGTCCATATTCTACTCCTTCCTGTGCGACGTCGCACAACTGCTATATTATTTACACTGCTGTTTGTATAACTGATTCACTCCGGTTGCTGCTAACCCGCTCGCCATTCCAACCGCAATTGCATTAATCACGTCTCCGGCCGGAAAGTCCGGCATCGTGTAGAGTCCGGCAACGCCCAGAACTCCGCCACATACAGCCATGATGACCGGAATCCATTTGTCCGGAATTTTTTCATAAGCTTTGCAGCCAAGTCCAATCACGTAGCAGATTGCTACGATTCCTACTACTGTTCCTAATGTTGTGATATCCATACCTAATCCTCCTGATCATGCGCTTGCTTATTTATATGCTTCTCAATCTTGTCTATTGCCTCAGTTACTGGACCATTGCACCCCTGCTCCTTAAGTCCTTTCAAGCAAGCGAGAATTCCATAAGTCAGCAAGCATTGTTCTGACTTTACTCTTTCAATTTCTACGTCCTGCTGGTTCTGCTTTAAGTACCACTTGTACACCGCAAAAATAGCAGAAAAAATAACCACTATGGCTGTCAAAAGACTTCCGGCCATAATGATTGTGTTTACGTCTACATACACTCTATGTACCTCGATTCTTTAATTTTCTGTATAAAAATAAGACCACTAGGGTCTTGCACGTATTTCCATGTATTCTCCTTTCTGCATAGAAAAAGAGAGGCATTAACCTCTCTTACCTCTTTTTAATCACTCTGCAAAATCTCACTAATTACCGCAATCATTTCTTCCAATTTCTTTTTAGCAAGGTCTTCATCCATCGAAAAGCATTGAATGTTTTCCACATAGTTCATAAATTCTTTGTCTTTCTCCCTGTATCTTTCATTGCCATATAGTAATGCAAGATTTCTGTATTTCAGCATAGATTTATAATGTATAGCCGAAGATGTACCCTCTGTATCCTTCAAAAATTCTGTTGCATTGATAACAAACTGGAGAAATGTTTCTTTTCGCTCATCATAATATTTATCCATTCTTTTCAGCCGTATTTCTTGAAGATTCTTTTCCCTCAGCATAAAAGTCTCATGCTCATTTGTCATTTCTGCTTGTCTTTTAGAATAGTAACTTTCTATCCATTTCGTGGCAATTTGCATTAACCCAGATACCAATGCTGATGTGACCGCAGACACTAGTGTAATAATAGCCACAATGCCTTGAATACTAATTTCATTAGAATTATTTAATACTTCAGACATACAACCCACTCTCCTTCCACCTCAATTATACAGCAGAAAGAGATGTTTTCCAAGATTAATCTCCCAGTATCAACGCCAGCTTCTTGGCTCTTAATGCGTCTCCTCCACCGGCACTTACTTCCATATAGCATTCTGCATCATTTTCCACGATTGTTGTTTCGGCGTAAGTTACAAGGTTCTTGTATGCCTGGATTTCTTCTGGTGTGAAGTCGCGTTCGATTGGAGATGCAAGCGGATACATTATATCCATTGGATGTTCTGTTAACCAAGCATTTATGTCATCCGATGTTATTGTTCCGTCATTTTTATAAGGCACAATCCAAAATACGGAGCTTCTGCCAAAAGAGAATTTATTAACCCATGTATTCAGCGATGCTCCCATGTTGCTTTTCCATGCATTTTTCATGTCCGGCGCTTTTGTTGATATGCCATCTCTATATATAGAATAATATCCTAATGCATATCCGCCAGTTTGTTTTTGTATATTCCATTTGACATCGTTCGGAACTTTTGCTGTTTGCACCATTTGCACATACTTCCCACGCTTCAAATCCACATAGTCCGCTATCCACTGCTGACCATTGGCATCGGTGTAGTTGCCGTCTGAGTCCACTGGAATAGCTGGAAGACCTGTTGGAGTGCTGATGGAAATAGTCTGTGGTTCGTAATAGGGTTCGTAGATTGTGTTTTCATCTTTCTCAGTAATCATAAAATTACTGATTTCCATGCTCATTCCGCAGGTTCTGACTTCAACATATTGTCTTTCTCCGTCTTCTTTGCAGCTTACTTTTACTGTTACTTTATCTCCTATCACCTCAGCCCTATTAGCTTCAATACCATTAAACAAAACAAAGATGGTAGATACAGAGAATGGATTTTGAATCACATCAATATTAAACGTTATAATGTAATCTTTCCCAGTTTCAAGCTTGCGATTTATTCCAATGCAAAAATAACCGGATGTATAACTATCGGCAGTTGCCCCATCTATAATCTTTTGATTCACAATAAGTTTATCTGTCTTTTCTGTCGTACTTAAAGTTGTTCCATAGGTATTAAATAATACTCTTTTTGCTTCTGGACTAGGTATGTCACTTGCACTGTATCCATATATATCGACAAGATTCTTTCCTCGCACTTCTATGCCAATCTTCCCATCACTGCCAGCGCTTACAATCTGCTGTGGATACTCTGGATTCGGTGATGGTTTGCCACCGGTGTAGGGTTCATACGGCATTTGTATATCACCAATACTTAATATCATATTTTTAAACTTTGTGTATGTTCCGTGATTGTTCGTTGAATCTTGGTATATAACAGCTTCTGTCACGTCACTATTTAAAACTATCACTTGCCCTGTTGTAATTGTTTGATAATTTAAAAAAGAAATTTGTAAAGGTTTATTATATGCACCATTATATTCAACAATATCTGCATCAAACCTTACAGCTGTTCCTGCTTTTAAATTTACTGGAAAAGCTTTTGAAAACCTATTATCTTCTGTTTTTTTAATGCTATAAGTTTCATCTTCATTTTTAATAAGGCAATCATTCAGCATACTGTTGACATCTATTAGATTTGCCCCGGTCGTACTCTCCTGCTTACTCCACCCAAATACTTTCATTTCATTCATCGGATTATTCTTTAATGTATCTGACATGATTGCTGGGTTCCCAGAGGCAGATATCTCTGCCCCGGTTCTATTTTGGAGAATTTTATATAATAATAAGCTATCCATCATAACCACGGCCCCCATTGTCCATTATTTCCCATGACGCACATATCTAATGCCGGTGTATAGCAGATACTGCCCGGAGTTATACTTCCGGCGCCGGTAAGCCCCGGAACGTCTGCTATAAGCGTCGGAAGTGTATCTTCCTTGCTGTCTGCAAGAAGCTTCAGGCACATCCCGCCGCCTGAGTACGTGCGCTTAATATCAATCAGTTTTACTGCCATGTGATATCTCCTTTCTTATCTTAGAAATTATATTGGTCTACATCAACTTCGTCCGACCACAGGCTGAATGTCTCATCCACACCGTAAGCTTTCACCTTGATTGTTGCTTCTTCCAATCCCTCTTCCAGAAATTTATCACAATAGTTCGCTCGAATAAGTCCATTATAAGTTGTTGTATATGTCTTCTTATTTCCATCAGCCTTTGTAACCATTATCTCGTAAGATGTGGCGTTTTCTACGGCATCCCATCCAACACTTATATATCCATATGTTCCATATCTGGTTGTCTTCTGGATATATGTTGCATTATTGATTACAGGCTTGCTCAATACATTCTTTTCAATAAACTTCTTTGCCGCAGCATCAATTCCGGCTTGCAGTTTATCGTCAATCTTAACTTCGATTTCCGGTATATCAATGTGTGGTGGTTTGAGTGGTGGCGTACATGCCATTGTCGGCACTGCACAGGCAAGTGTTAATACTGCCATTAATACAACTGCTATTAATTTTTTCATTTTTCTCATAATTTTCCTCCTATTCTATTGCTATCCAGGTATATTCCGCGCCCTGCATTAGTTTTGTTATTGCCGTATTATCTTTTGGTGTATACGAAACCGTTCCGCCTTCGACAGCAATTGTCCCCGAACTATATCCAACAGTCTTAAAGTACTGGCTATAACTTACACCGACAACTGTTGTAGTTCCATCTGCATATGCCGCACTTATCACTCCACTTGTCGAGGCGCTTTTGTGGCAAAATAACACAAAAGTGCTAACATTATCAAGTCCCGTATCTATCGTAACTGGATCTGCGCCTGCACCCGTAACAGTCCCTTGTGCTGTCTTGCTTCCACCAGAACTGCCCCCTGCGAAACTTCCGACAACTCCGAAAATGGATACACCGTTTTTAATATTTTCCGCTAACAGATTTGCATCACCTTTGATTGTCTGCGTACCTGACAGATACTTTCCAGACGCTATGGTCTTATCTGATGCGCCTGGTGTTATTGTTTGTGCAGCCTGGCTCTGAATGGAACCTGTTACTTTTCCATTGTTTGTATAACCAACAATTCCCGATAGCATCTTACCTGCTGTAACATCGGCATCTGAACCAGATATACGGATATAATACTTATTATCTTGAACACCCTTTAATGGATATGCGTCTTCCGCGTCTGTCGATATATATCCGAGCAGATTATCACCTTTTACTGTGTCCGGTGCATCCTTTACCGTCATAACCGTATACGGATTGATAACCGAGTACCTACCCTTTCTCAGAATTTTCTTCGCTTTCCTGCCCACCGAATCTTCCGGTAGATAATATGTGTCACCACTTGTTGTCCCTTTATTCAATTCAAAATATCCGTCATTCGTTATAGTCCAACCAACATATGTTGTGCTATCATAACCATCTGGAAAGGATGTACTTGTCAAACTTTTTGTTGTATAATTCCACTCTTCTTTTGTATCGTAAATTGCCCATACATAAGCACCAGTTCCGATGCCTGCCTGGCACTGATGTGTTCCAATAACCTCTTCGCCCGCAGCGTTATACCCTATGATTCCTTCCAACATCTTATCTGGAGCTACCGTAGAGCCCGATAGGTCTATGACCGTCTTTGAGCCATACATTACCTTGTTGATTCCCACTTTTTCACCTCCTATCCGATATTGACAGTTGTTCCGCCGGATTCTCCATCAGACTCTGTATACGGGATTTCCCGAACTGTCACACTGGACAGACAGTTATAACCTTCATCCGGTGTAACTACTTGTTCTGCAACTCTTGGAGTCACCGTCTTAGCCTGTGCTTTCATAGTTCCAGATGCTCCCGAGCTTTCACCGAAATACATAGCCATATAATTAATTCTAATAGAGCCAGCTTTCGCGCCAGATGCCAACGTCGCGTACCAGACTTCATTCAGATATGTCGCTCCTTGCACATGCACAGTCTGAACAGAGCCGTCACCATTTACGAATGACACGGTTGTATTGCTGTTTGAACTATCGTCCACGTCCAACAGAGCATTTAGCTCTGCGCTAGTTAGAACCGCTACCGATGTGGCATTATTAGAGGTCTGTACGACTTTCGTTCCCGCCGTCATCCGGTTGATATTCTGCTTCATGTTCTTATATTCTTTGAGCGTCTTGTAGATTGGAAGTTCCTGGCAATTTGTAAAATAGTCTTTAGTCAATCCGACATATACATCATCAGACTTGTGCCGAAGAAAATACCTGGCCCTGTCCCCGTTCATATCCCCAAACCACCCGATAGGCGATAGTATCGTTGGCAATTGGTATCCGGTCGAGTAATCCATTCCACCAAATTGTAACTCACCACGTTCCATATCGAGGGTGTAGCCATTTGTCTTGGAATATAATGAAATCAACTGTTCAAGGGTATTAATTACGAACTGCTCATCTTCACTCTGTATGATTCCTGCAGTTACTGTTCCAAGTTTCGCAGTAATGGCACTCAGCGTCTCAACATCAAGATTTTCAATGGCGATGTAATACAGTACCCACTCTTTTCCATCCCATCTTTTAATCGGCTGTTTTGATCCAGTCGTCCATAACTGATTCACCTCTGGATTTTCCGGCGCCGTCTCAGACACAATGATTCCGGAATCTCCATCCTTGCCCGGAGTCCCCTCTTTTCCATTAGCACCATCTTTGATAGTTTCAGATTTCGCACCGTTCTTATCTGTTACTGTAATCGTAGTCTCACCATCTTTCTTATCGATGTCCACGGTCGGGGAATAACCATCCTCTCCCGGCTCTCCGTTAGTTCCACTCTTCGCAACCGAGTAAGCGGTGTTGCTACTGCCGTTCGTATAATAGGTAATTGTTCTAGTCCAGAGATATTTTCCCGACTCTGCAGATACTGGCTCGGAGCTCCATTCTCCTTCTGGTGGTTCTGTCCCGGAATCTCCGACCTGATAACTTACTTCGCTGTGATTCACAGATACAATCTTGCCTTGCAGCTCTTTCATGATGGCATCGACATCCTGCGTCTTCTTGGATTCCATTAATGTATAATTAGCAAGTTTCCCGGTATCTTCTCCGACAACCGTGTAATGATTCTGTACTTCCTGCACTCTGGCAGACAGGTATATTTTTTCTTGATATCTGTTGTCTGCGATCTGAATGGTATCCCCGATATCCGCCTGTAAATCATATAACTCCGCCTCATAGGATACTTTCTTATCATTCCGCTTCTTGAGTTCTGACAGCCCTCTGTTAAATAGTTCTTGTGGAGAATCCGTATCATACTGGAATGCTCCATTGATATATCCGTCAAATTCTCCCTGTCCTACATAATCATAAGCTCGGAATCTGGACCATTTCTGATGTGCCTCTCGGTCGTAGATTCGGATATGACCTTTGGGACTATAGTATTTTCCGTCATCATATTCGATGGAAGAAATGTTTGTAACCTTCCCATCTTCCAGCTCCTTGCCGTAACAGATCAGACAGGTACACAAGTCTTCGATGCTTCCGCTTCTGGTCAAGGAAACTAAGTTGATGTCATCAATAAATGTCTGCTGAACCTTATCCTCACCAATTGTCTTGTAAATGTTCACGATCTGCTTTGTTACAGTCGCTCCATTCATCTCAATCACGAATTCGCACTCTGCATCAAATGCATTCATGATCATACCGATTCTGGCAAGATGACTGTCCGTCTTGCTCTCGTACTTTGTTGCTCGCTTCCGGTCTGCAATCTCATTGATACCAATCTCCCAGCCAGTGTCATGAAGACATCGATTCATGGTATCTGCTACAGACTCTGCTGAAACATTCCAAGTACCAGCTACCTCATTAATCAGGTCCAGTCCAATATCTTCACAATGTACATCCAGCTCGTCATCGCCTTCGATGGTCATGATGGTATATAGCCGGTCTTTTCCATACTTATCTTTAAAAGCGATATAATTTCCTTCCGTGATATACTTGATATCCTCGTGATCCGGGAATGTCGTAAAATCATAGGTGCCAATCGCTACATTATTTGTAAGTGAGATTGTCTGCCCCTGGTTAGCTCCGCTGTCATCAATCTGCAGACTGTCCGGAGCATCTGTGGATGGATTGCATAACACATGCATATCACGCCCAATGATGAACCATTCCATCTATAACCACCTCTCTCTATAAGTTACTGTGACCTCTGGTATCTGTGAAAATGTCGATGTTACAATACCGAGCGTGTGTTCTCCCGGAGGAAGAAGTAACGGCCGGCTTCCAATGTCTACGGTATCCCAATCAAGGATCCCGTTAATGTATAGCTTGTTTGAATTTCCATCCAAATAAATCTCATCATCCGGCTGGAAATAATTTGGAATATCGTCGTACTTCCGGACATTGTGTTTTACTACATTGATTGCTCTTAACAGATTATTCCGGATCGTCGGGTTCGTTTTGTATCCGGCACCGTACCAGGTAATCTTTCGCAGCTTCGCGGAAGAATCCTCTGCCTTAAAAGTCTTGCTGATTCCGGCGTAACTGAATTTGACTGTAATGTTTTCTCCAATCTTCTCTACCCGGATGCAAGCGCCATCGCCTTCACGTCCTGTCACGTAGAACTTCGTAGTGTTCTTGGTATCCCAAACGCGCTTCTGACCAATATAGATTGCCATATCTGACCTTTCAAGAGACGCATTGTTGTCTTCAAACACCACAGACACGATGATGTTGTCATCTGCATCCGAGAATGTTACAGAATTGTGTCCGACCTGCTTTCCTGCATCAGATCCAGCCCCAACTGTGTTGAAATCAAAACGCCAGTCACAACGCCAGTTCTCCGGGTATTCGCCGTTTGCGTCCGCCGGCACCGTCTTAGTCAATGCTGCCCCATGCCAGCTGTCGCCAGTCTTATAATTGGAAACTTTCGCGTATCCTTCTGTTCCAGACTCCTTGACATAAGTTATTGTCCCAGACTGCAGTCTTTCCGGTGTGACCGGAGGTGTAATTCCCTGGTTAAGCGCCCAACCGCAGTCCTTATATAAGTGGTCATCAAATAATCGGTCGGACGCTTCATAACTCACACCATCTACTTCTTCCGAGTGTCCAATCTGGTAAAAACGGTCATCCAGAGTCAGTCCAAGATATCCATTCTCAGACTTCATGAGTGCTGTGACATTAATTGGAACTGCTTTTGTCCCTTCATTTTTCAGTGTGATTTCCGTAGCCGTTCCATTATTTGTTGCCGTCTTTTCCGTTGTTTTGTATTTGTACGGGTCTGTACATATGAACGAAAAGCTGCCTACAACATTCAGTCTTCCGGGATCTACGTCTCCAACACTTTCTTTTGTGCCGATAAAATATTTATCCTGCTCATCTCGAAAAACCAGCTCTGCTTGTTCTACACTGATCAGAGAACATAGCTTATTGAATTTTTCTCGGAAATCTTCCGTGCTGTTGCTGAGCATCTGATAATTCACTTGAATTGTCCGAGATTCATCCCTCTTCTGCTTATAGCGTCTGCCATCCTGATTCCCAATCTGAATATTGCTAACTTCAGATTCTAACAGTTCGCGCCCTTCCACGCTTAAGGTCCTATAGCCCTCAATTTCATTTTCGATGTATATTCCATTAATGCAGAGTGCCTCGGAAGACAACTCTGTGTTATCCTGACTCTCTGTCGTGTCTATGAATTTATACATATCTTGCCTCCCTATCTAACTCCGCTTTTTCTTCTGTTCTGCTTATCAAGCTTTTCAAGTTCCTCCTGTGTGTAAACCGCTGAAGCTTTTGCAACCTGTTTTCCATCAATTTCAACCGGAACATAAATGGTATAAGTTCCATTTCTGGTATACTCATAATTGTCATCCAAATCATTAATATCTGTCCGGATGTTCATACCAATATCCGGTATGGTCGCCAACTCTGGTATTTGCACCAGTTGTGCTGCCGCTTTTCTCGCAAGCTTAACTTTTCCCAGTATTGCATTAACCCACCCAATACCGAAGTAACTACCAAGCTTATCCGATACTCTGGATGGACTATGAATCTGTGCTTTTGCTCGGATTGCTGCTTCTGCAGCTGCTGCAAGTTGCGTTGCCACTGATCTGACATGTCCTAACTGACTTGCCATACCATTTGCAAGCCCAGCACCAATATACACTCCGCAAGTATACGCTCCTTGTCCAGAAGACCTCATTGCAGATATTACTAGCACCGACATTGACCTTGCAGTTGATACCGAACGTCTCATTCCATTAGATACGCCATCGTTGAAGTTGTTTCCAATTGCTTGTCCGGATGATGTCGCACTACTTGCTCCACTGCTAAGTGCACTCTTAAGCGAACTCATGGCTGACTTTGCTTTTGAACCAACTGCATCTAATCCAGCGTTTACAACATCAACCGATTTTCTCATACTGGCCAGCGAACTGTTCGCCGATTTTGCATTGCTTGCTATAGATTTCATGCTGGAATTCACAGCTTTCAATGCTACCGCCATTGCGACAGTCCCGGCTGCACCTGTTGCCATAGCTGCACCAAATACAAGTATTCCGGCCGATACCACAACAACAGATACTCCTAAAAGTGTCAATCCAGCTGCTGCAACCGCCAAACTGACTCCAAGCGCTATAAATGCCGCACTGGCTACCAATGTACCAGCTCCAAGCACCAGCATTCCTGCACCAAGCATTGCGATACAGGAAGCTCCCTGTTGTCCATAAGTTACAATCATCGGAAGTACACCTGCCATGACAGCTAATGCTGCACTGGCAATCAATACCCCAGTCGCGACAAGCACTACCGCAACACCAAACGCAATCATTCCCACGGATCCAGCTGTAAGCGCCGGTCCCAAAGCAGCTGCTCCACCTGCCAGAAGAGCAACCGCCGCGACCATTCCAACTATACACGCAATTGCAAACGGTCCTGCATTTGCCAAGTTAATAGCTGCTGATGTCAAAAGCGTCATTCCAACTCCTGCAAGTATCACCGCTGCTCCAAAAGCTATGAATCCCACTGCTCCTGCAGACAACGCCGGTGCTACATTTTTCGCTACAACCAATAATGCTCCCAACGCCACGACCATTCCAAGCATTACTCCCGCAGCTAATGGTCCCGCCTGAGAGATTTGCACTGCTGAATATGCCAATATCGCAAATCCTGCACTAATCATCAGGATACTTGCACCTAAAGCAAGAAGTGCCGGAGTCATTGCTGTCAATTTCTTTGTTCCTCCAGACATAGAGGAAAGCATCTTGACCATTCCAACGCTCAATGCTGTGACCACTCCTACTAAACCAGCCAAAACCACAATAGCCGTCGGTCCTGCATTTGCTACCGCAACCGCTGATTGAGCCAAAAGATAGAAGCCGGCTCCAATTGATAGTACTCCTACTCCCATCAACGCAAATGCTTTCGCAGATGCTACCATTTTCTTTGCACTTCCACCACTGGATTTTCCAACTGCTTCCTGTCCTTTAGAAACCTTAAATAATCCCGGAGCTATCTTTGATAACCCAACTTTTGCTAAACCACCTACAGCTCCTGTAAAAATTCCAACAACCGGAGCTACAGCCTTAACTATTTTTAATCCCTTATATGCAATGCATAATTTGGGCAATAATGTAATAGCCTTTGCTATTTCCTTGTCGTGTTCCTTCAAAAATCCAGCAAATGCAGTTAATGCGTTTGTCGCAGTTCCCATACTTTCAGAGAATTTATCCACACTCTCCTTTTTTCCAAATGCACCAGTAAGCTCCTGTACTTCGTCAATAATAGCACCAGCTGCCTCTCCAAAAGCTGTTCCTACCTCTTTTGCATCTGTTTTAAGCACATTCCAATATGGCGATATAACCTCGATTGCTTTCGGGATACCCGTAGACAGCTTGTCAAATCCCGCCTCCACCTTACCGGTCATCCCATTGATTGCATCAATCACTTTAGGCTTTGCGAACGTATCATAAAGCTTCATCATTCCGCTTACTGCAGATGCCTCCAAGTTACCCATAGCGCCTTCAAATGTGGTTACGGATGTAGCTGCTTCTTTCGCCATGTCAGTCATACCAATGTTATTGATAGCCTGTCCGAGCATGTCTGCGGTAATTGCACCCTTTTCCATTGCTCCTTTGAAGTCGTTCCCTAATGTTGGATTCAGCTTAATCAACTCCTTTCGCAAACCTCCGGCAAGCTGTGGACTCGCATTAATAATCTGATTCCAATCTTGAGCATGCAAAACACCTGCAGCCATTGCCTGAGAGAATGCTAATGCTACTCCCTGGTATTCCTTTGCACCCCCACCGAATACTGCGACTGCATTACCGACTGCCTCAGTTAACCTATCTGCATCTTTAA
>ERZ1035025.1245-NODE-1245-length-13431-cov-4.253140_pt1 | contig 13431 bp, 14 predicted proteins | sample MGYA00520619_ERZ1035025 | MGnify/ENA primary metagenome ERZ1035025 (study PRJEB33766, sample SAMN09781742) | gut metagenome | biome: gut microbiome | host: Homo sapiens | place: Madagascar | study: EMG produced TPA metagenomics assembly of the PRJNA485056 data...
GAAAAGGAAAGTTCCTTGGATTTTTCTTGGGGTGCGTGAGGAAATCTGCGCCGCGCTCCGCCTGGCGGGCCCGGGGGGAGCCTGAAGAAGCTTGAGCCCGTCTCAGCGGCGCGCGTGGAATGCGATGAGGGTGCCGAGGTCCGGGGCCGTGGCCGCGCCCTCCTGGCCCGTCACCCAGCTCGCCACGGCGTTGCCGAGAAGGACGGACTCGGCAAGCGTGAAGCCGCAGGCGAGGCCCGCGAGGATGCCGCCCGCATGGGCGTCGCCCGAGCCGATCGTGTCGACGACCCGCGTGGGGAACCCCGGAACGCGGACGACGCACCCGTCCTCGGCGACGAGGGCCCCCCGCTCGCCGTCCGTGACGACGACCGAGGCCCCCGTAAGGCTCGAGAGCGACGCGGCCGACTCGGTGACGGTGGCGGCCGGGGCGAGGATCCTCGCCTCCATGCCGTTCACCTTGAGGATGCACCGGCGCGAGAGCAGCGCGGCCATCATGTCCTCGGGGATGCGGCCCGCGCAGGGGCCCGGATCGAAGAGGATCGTCGCGTCGGGGCGAAGCCGCTCGAGCAGCGCCTCGATGAAGGCGCGGTTGCGCTCGTCGGTCTGGTAGCCCGAGAGGTAGACGACGTCCTGCGTCTCGGGCGCGACGGCGTCGAGCCAGTCGGGCCGGAAGCACTTCTCGATGCCCGACATCGACACGAACGTGCGCTCGCCCGAGGGCTCGACGAAGGAGAGGCACCAGCCGTTGTCGCCGAGGCCGGGATGCTCGCGCATCGGCCAGCCACGCGAGCGGAAGGCCTCTCGGACGCGGTCGGCGATCATGCCGAGGCCGATCGGGATGAGCGCCCGGAAGGGAACGCCGAGCTTGTCGACGGCGTCGGCGACGTTGTAGGCGCAGCCGCCCACGAGCTGCTGCCGGCTCGTTCCCTCGATGTCCTCGCCCGAAAGGGGCATGCGCGGCACGTGCACGAGCACGTCCACGAAGGCGCTGCCGATGACGAGCACCCGCCGCTCGGGCTCGAGGAAGGAAAGGATTTCTTGCAGGGTCCGCATGGCTTCCGGGGCGATCAGAGCGTGAAGCGGGCGCGGCCCGCGACGACGTCGCGCGCCATGGCGCGGAAGGAGAGTCCGTTCACGCGCTCGAGCGTCGCGAGGGCTTCGACGGGAATCGAGTCGACGCCGTCATGGGCGCCGCACATCGCGGCGGCCATCGAGCCGATCGTGTCGGTGTCGCCGCCCATGTTGGCGCAGAGCTCCGCGGCGCGCCAGGCGTCGCGGCACCAGAGCGCCGCGCACAGGGCGGCCGTCACGGACTCGCTCGTCATCGTGCCCGTACCGATCACGTCGTAGATGAAGCGGCTCGCCGCCTCGTCGTCGACCTCGTTCCTGCGCGGAAGCATCATGCGCTCGAAGATCTCGAGGCGCGAAAGGATGGAGGCGGCCCAGGTGGGCTCGCCGCGGCGCATCGCGAGCGGGTGGATGCGCTTCATGTCGGCGAGCGTGTCCTCCCAGCTGCGCCCGGCGATGCCGCTCGAGACGGCCTGCGCGACCATGGCGGCGCCCGAGATGGCGACGTCGGTCGAGTGCGTCACCGAGCTCACGCGGGCGACGGCTTCGGCGAGCTTGTCGTGGTCGCACCAGTCGATGAGACACCCCACGGGGGCGATGCGCATCGCCGCGCCGTTCGTGAGCGAGAGCTTCGTCACCGGGGCGGCGTCCTCGCCGCGGCTCCAGGCGAGAAGCGACGCCTTCGAGGAGGGCCCGAGCAGGTTGATCTCAAAGCCGTTCATCGAGCGGACCCACTCAAGCAGGTCGTTGGCGAGGACTTCGGCGGGCGGAACGGTGTTCGCGGCGAGGATCGCCTTGAGGATCACGAGGGCCTGGGCGGAGTCGTCCGTGTAGTGCGCGGCCTTGAAGTAGCACGCGACGATGTTGTCCGCAGGGCCGTCAAGGAACGTGCTGATGCGTCCGAAGCGCGCGCGAACCTTCTCGCGCGGCCAGAGCTCTCCCGGAACGCCCAGCGCGTCGCCGAGCACCATGCCGGCGAGCGCGCCGGCGATATGATTCTCCAAGTCGAATGCCATTTCGTGAAACTCTTCCGCTTGTCTGCTTCAGGCCCCCTCCCTCGGGGAAAACGCGAGAGAATCCGGGAAGTCCCGAAAAAATTGGCGCGAGAATAGCAGAGCCTGAGAAGAGCTTCCACATTTTGTTTCACTCTCCGCCGAAGAGCGCGTCCGCGCCTCCCATGCCGTCCATTCCCACCGTCTTTCGCTGCCGCATCGAGCGCCGCCCCGAGGGGCTGCGCTACCGTTTTCCGGAGATCCCCGAGGCGGACTTCACCGCGCCCGGAGTCCGGGAGGGCAGGCTCGCCGCCCCGGAGCGCCTTGCGGCGGCCCTCGCCGAGCGCATCCGCGAGGGAAGGATTCCTCAGGCGGCCGCCCCGCAGGCGGGCGAGGGCGCGGGGCGCGTGCCCCCCTCCTTCGCCGCCAAGGCGCTCTTTCTCGAGAAGAGCGCCGAGGCCGGGATGTACCCCGCCGAGCTCGCGCGGCGCCTCGGCATGAAGCCCCAGGAGGTGCACCGCATCTACCGGCCCGACCACGCGACGAAGATCGACCAGATCAGCGAGGCCCTGCTCGCCATCGGGTGGCGCCTCACGCTCGGCGTGGAGCCCGCAGGCGGAAGGGAAGCGCCGGCAGCTGCGGCTGCGCCGGACGCAAAAAAGGCGGCGCCCCGCTCCGAATGAGGAGCGGCTAACGCCGCCTGCGGCCCCTTGCGGGAACTTTGAGAGATTCGCCGGATTACTTCGCCCAACCGTCGACGCGCTCGATGAGCTTCTCCGGCCCCATCTCGTCGTAGCACTCGAAGGGCTGGTGAATCCAGGGATTGTCCTCGAGGTAGTCAACCCACCAGTCGGGCTTGAGGACCGAGTGCGCCTTGTACCAGAGCACGGCGACGCGGATCTCGGTGATGGCCGGATAGCGCTTCTTGAGGTGCGCGACCACCTCCTTGATGGTCTTGCCTGAGTCAACCATGTCGTCGACGAGGAGCACCCTGCCCGTGAGCTCGGAGACGCCCGTGATGCAGTCGGAGATGTCGAGGTCGCTCTGGACGGTGCCCTTGGCCTCGCGGTACGAGCTCGTCGCGAGGATCGCGAGGGGCTTGCCGTAGACGCGGCTGAAGAAGTCGCCCGGACGCATGCCGCCGCGGGAGAGGCAGAGCAGGGAGTCGAACTGCCAACCGCTCTTGGCGACCTGATAGACGAGCTTTTCGTTGAGGCGGATGTAGTCGTCCCAGCTGTAGGTGATTTCGGACATGGTTGTGTCTGATTGGGATTTTTCTGAAGGGGAAAAGCAGAAGCGGGCGGCAAGGATGACCCAGCCGCCCGCAGCGCAAGGATTTGGCCGATTATTTTAAGCGGCGAACGGATCCGTGTGAAGGATCGTCTGCTCGCGGTCGGGGCCCGTCGAGACGAGCGCGATCGGCGCGCCGGCGACCTCGGAGAGGCGCGTGAGGTACGCGCGGGCCGACTCAGGGAGATCCTCCCACTTCGTCAGGCCAAAGGTGCTCTCCTTCCAGCCCGGAAACTCCTCGTAGATCGGCTCGCAGCGCGCGACCGCGTCGGCGCCCGAGGGCATCACCCTGAGCGTTTCACCGCCGCACCGGTAGCCGACGCCGAGCTTGATGACGTCAAGGCCGTCGAGCACGTCGAGCTTCATCACCGCGAGGCCCGTGATGCCGTTGATCTGGACGGCGCGGCGCAGCGCAGCGCCGTCAAACCAGCCGCAGCGGCGCGGACGCCCCGTCACGGCGCCGAACTCGTTGCCCTTCTGGCGCAGGGCCTCGCCCGTCTCGTCAAGGAGCTCGGTCGGGAAGGGGCCTTCGCCGACGCGCGTGCAGTACGCTTTCGTGATGCCGAGGACGTAGTTGAGCTTCTCCGGGCCGACGCCCGCGCCCGCGCAGGCCGAGCCCGCGACGGTGTTCGAGCTCGTGACGTACGGGTAGGTGCCGTGGTCGATGTCGAGCATCGAGCCCTGGGCGCCCTCGAAGAGGAACTGCTTGCCCGCGTCCATCTCCTCGTGCAGGCGCTCGGAGACGTCGATCACCATCGGGCGCAGGCGCTCGGCGTAGGCGAGCGTGTCGGCGATCACCTTCTCGGGATCAAGGGGCTCGGCCCCGAGGAACTTCTCGAGCACGAAGTTGTGGAGCTTCATCACGGCGCGGACCTGCTCGGCGAAGCGCTCGGGGTGATAGAGGTCCGCCACGCGCACGGTGCGGCGGGCGACCTTGTCCTCGTAGGCCGGACCGATGCCGCGGCCGGTCGTGCCGATCTTCTTGCTGCCGAGGGCGGCCTCGCGGGCATGGTCGAGCGCGATGTGGTACGGCATGATGAGCGGGCAGTTGCCCGAAACGCGCAGGCGCTTCTCAACATTGGGCACGCCGACCGCGTTGAGCTCGTCGACCTCGCGGAAGAACGCCTCCGGAGAGAACACGACGCCGTTGCCGATGTAGCAAGTGCTCGTCGCATGCATGATGCCCGACGGGATCAGGCGCAGGATGGTCTTCTTGCCGTTGATGACGAGCGTGTGGCCCGCGTTGTGGCCGCCGTTGAAGCGAACCACGCCGGCGGTGCGCTCGGTGAGCCAGTCGACGATCTTGCCCTTGCCTTCGTCGCCCCACTGAGCGCCGATCACGACAACATTCTTGCCCATTTGGATACCTTTAAAGCTCCGCAATGATTCTCGGGATCCAGAGGGACGCTCGCACGCCCCGCGCCTGCGGTCCGGAGCTTCGGGCGCGCGCGAGTCCGGGCGCTCCCTTCCTTCTGGGCGCGTCCGAATCCTTCTGGTCATGGGGCGCCGGCGGAGTCTCTCACGCCGGCGCAACCGCCAAGATAGCACAGCACGGGCGGCGTCGCGCCCGGGGCCTTCGCCCGCAGCCCCGCTCCGGGCGGGACAACGCCGGATGGGATCTGCTCCCGATCAAGCCGCGGGACGGAGATTGCGCGGGGGCCGGCCCTCAGGCTCAGGCGGCCCCGAGGATCGACCAGACGACGATGACGCCCGCGGCCACCATGACGGCGGCCCCGGCGCGCAGGCGCTCGTCGGGAAGCCTGAGGAGGTTCTCGACCATCCTGCGCCAGGCGCCCGGGGAGATGAGGGGCGAGAGCCCCTCGAAGACCATCATCCACCCGCAGACGAGCGCGATGACGTCCCAGCCGGAGAGATTCATTTCTCTGCCTTCCCGCTCTCAGGACTGCCGCTCTTCAAGTACGAGAAGAAGTCCGACGAGGGGTCGAGCACCATCACGTCGCTCCGGCTCGAGAAGGACTTGCGGTAGGCCTCGAGCGAGCGGTAGAAGCGCGCGAACTCCGGATCGGCGCCGAAGGCCTCGGCGTAAATCCGGGCGGCCTCGCCGTCGCCCTCGCCCTTGGTCTTTTGCGCGTCGCGGTACGCCTCGGCGAGGATCACCTCGCTTTGGCGGTCGGCGTTCGCGCGGATGCGCTCGGCCTGTGCGGCGCCCTTGCTGCGCTCCTCGGAGGCAACGCGCTTGCGCTCGGCCTCCATGCGGCGGTAGACCGACTCGGAGATCTCGGGCGTGAAGTCGACGCGCTTCATGCGCACGTCGACGATGTCGATGCCGAGGTCCTTCACGCGGTCCTGCAGGAGCCCGGAGATCTCGGTCATCGCCTTCTCGCGCTCGCTTGAGGTGATCTGGTTGACCGTGCGCTTGTTGACGGCGATGTTGAGGACGTCCCTCAGGAGCGCCGCTAGGCGGTCCGAGGCGGCGCGCTCGCTCCCCTGGAAGGACACCCAGTAAAGGCGCGGATCGCCGATGCGCCACTTCACGAAGGTGTCGATCATGAGGTTCTTCTTCTCGCTCGTCTGCACGAGGTCGGCCCCGGCGGTGTCGAGCGTGAGCAGGCGCTTGTCAAGGTAGACGACGTTCTGCAGCGGCGCGGGGAGCTTGAAGTGGATGCCCGGCTCGGAGACGACGTGCTTGAGTTCGCCCAGGCCGAACACCAAGGCGTGCTCGCGCTCGCTCACCGTGTACAGGCACAGTTCGCAGACGGCCGCGACGGCAAGGATGCCGAAGGCGATGGTGGAAAGCTTCTTCATTTCGTTGTGTTCCTCGTGTTGGCTCAGCGCGTGCGGGAGCGCACGAGCGCGCGCGGCTCATCCTCGGTACGGTACGCTGCGCCCGAGTAGGCCCCCTGCGAGGAGGCCTGGGCGGCGGCGGCGTCCGCCTGTCCGGAGGCGGCCTGGGCGGCGTCGCCCGAGGCTGCGGAGGCGTCCGCGTCGGAGGCCGCGGCGGCGCGCGTCGAGGCGACGATTCTGTCAAGCGGGAGATAGAGGAGGTTCGAGCCCGACTTCTGGTCGACGTAGACCTTCGAGACGCTCGAGTAGATGTCGCGCATCGTGTCGACGTAGATGCGGTCGCGCGTCACCTCCGGAGCCTTCCTGTACTCGTTGAAGACGGCCCCGTAGCGGTCCGCGTCGCCGCGGGCGGTCTCGACGGCGCGGGCCTTGTAGCCCTCGGCCTCCTCCTTCAGGCGCGAGGCCGTGCCCTGCGCCTTCGGGATGACGGCGTTCATGTACGCCTCGCCCAGGTTGATCGCGCGCTCGCGGTCCTGGCCGGCCTTGACGGCGTCGTTGAACGCGGCCTGCACCTGCTCGGGCGGCTGGGCGTTCTGGATGGCGACGCTCATCACCTCGATGCCCGTGCCGTAGCGGTCGAGCATCGTCTGCATGGACTGCTTCACGGCCTCGGCGATCTCGGCCTTGGACTCGAAGAGCACGCTGTCCATGGTCTTCCTGCCGACGACCTCGCGCATCGCCGACTCGGCGGCCTGCGTGACGGAGGCGTCGGGGCCGCGCGTGTTGAAGAGGAAGTCCTTCGCGCCCGAGCCCGACTTGATGCGGTACTGGACGTTGAACTGCACGTCGACGATGTTCTCGTCGTCGGTGAGCATGAGCGCCTCGCGCAGGCGCTCGGCCGCGCCGCGCATGCCGATCTGGGCCGTGCGGACGCTGCTCACGTCAACCAAGTCGACGGACTGGATCGGACCGGGGATGTGCCAGTTGAAGCCCGGGCCGGCGGAGTTGGCGTAGCGCCCGAAGGTCGTGACGACGCCCGTCTGGCCTTCGGGAACGATGTAAAAGCCGCTCGCGGCCCAGCCGACGACCGCGCAGAGCGCGATGACGCCGAGGCCGAAGTTGCTCTGGCGGATGTAAAGGCCCCCGGGCCATCTCGCATTCTTCGGAGCAGGGGCGCCGGCATTGCCGCCCCCATTGCCGCCGTCGCCGGCGTCCGCGGGGCGCTGCCAGGCGGAGCGCTCGCCGAGGCGGTCGTCGGAGGCGCCCCGCCGGTCATCGCCCTCCCCGGACTCATCGCCGCGCGAGTAGTCGTCGCGGCTCTTGAGCTTCGAGAGGGGATCGTCGCCGCTGCGGCGGCGCTTTCCGCCCGGATTCATGATGCCGTTGATCATGTCCGCGAACTCGCCCCAGAGGCGGTCGAGGTCCTCCTGGCGGCCGTCGCGGCCGTCGCGCTTGTCCTGCGCGTCGCGCCCGTCGCGGGCGTCATTGCGCTCCTCGCGCTCATCGCGGCGCTCGTCGCGATCCTGCGGGCGGTCGTCCTCCCGCGCGGATTCGTCCTTCTTGTTCGGCTCGTCCGAGCCTCGGCCCCACCGGGGGTCATTCAGCGACATATCTGCTCCGATCGCGGGCTCGTCGCGCGCGGGGCTTGTCCCGTTCGCTCGTCCCGGATGTCCGTGGTCAATGTGGTCTGAGGATTGTAGCCGTCCGGATGCCGGGCTCCGCCTTCGCGCGGGCGCGCGTTTTCCTTTCCTCACAGATATGAATCCGGCCCGACTCGGGTTATCCGCTCTTTCCTTCCGGTCCGATTTCGGGGATACTGCACGAATCCCGTTTTTCTCGCCCAAGCGCAACCTAGAAATGTCGCATCCGACCACCACCGCCAAGCCCATGTTCACGGACGTCTTCGTCAAGGGCGCCGTCGAAGGCTGGAACATCTCCGTCACCTCCACGATCCCGAACGTCCTGATGGCCTTCGTGCTCATCAAGATCCTCAACCACTCGGGCCTGCTCGGACTGATCGGCGAGGTCTGCTCGCCCCTGATGGGCCTGTTCGGGCTGCCCGGCGAGGCGGCGACCGTGCTCCTCGGCGCGTGGATGTCGATGGGCGGCGGCGTGGGCGTGGCGATCGCGCTTTACGACCAGTCGATCCTCTCGGGCCTGCAGCTCGCGGTCCTCGCCCCGGCGATCTTCCTCATGGGCTCGCAGGTGCAGTACCTCGGCCGCTGCCTCGGCGTGATCGGCATCCAGGGCTCGCGCATTCCCATCATCATGGCGATCCCGATCCTCACGGCCTTCGTCTCGCTCGTTGTGATGCGCATCATTCTGCTCGGCGCCTGACCGGCTCCGGCGAATCCGTCTTCCGACCCGGTGAATCAAAAGGGCGGCCCTTCGGGACCGCCCTTTTCATTTGGGGCCACCTCAGTCGACGCGCGAGAACGTCACCTCGTTGGCCGCGGCGCGCTCGATCGCCAAGATCCCGGCCTCGTCAAAACGCCCGAGAGGCACGAGCCCCTGCGAGACCCGGAAGGGCCGCATGAAGGCGCAGACGTTGCCCCAGGGCGCGTAGTACGCGAACGTTCCGCGAACGGGCGTCGCGGACTGCGGGGCGCCGTCGACCGCAAGGCGCTCCGTGAGCGGGAGCCTCGCGGCGAAGCGCTCGGCCGCGGAGCTCTCCTCCATCGCGACGCGATGCGTCTCCCACGCAACCGTCATCAGAATGTCTCCGGCCATGGCCGATCCTCCGACAGTCATCATCGCAATCATCGCTAGCGCAGCAAGGCGCGGCCCGTTGTGCGCAGCGCGCCGCTGCGCCTGAATCTTGAAGCCGTTCTTCATCTCTTCGCCTCCTTCAAACCGGCGTCAGCCAGAACACCCGGGTCGCCTGCGCAACGGCCGCGAGCCGCAACGCCGAGGAGGCGCTCCATGACCTCCGGGAGGGCGCTACGCATTTCGCGCTCATCAACACGCCGGAGGATCTCTCGGGCCTCGAGCACCTCGAGCTTCCGCGCCCGGCACGCTGGGGCGTTCTCGCTCGCCGCCTTGATCCGATCGCGCGCCGAGGAATCCTCGCGCCCGAGGGTCTCGCCGGGCTGCCGCTTCTCGTCCCGCAGCATCGCTTCGCGGGCGGGCAGCTCGGCGCCTAGCTCGGAGGCGCCGCGCCGGGGCTGCTCGCCGCCGGCAGCTACACGCTCCTCGGAACCGCCGCGCGCGTGACGCGCGCCGGAGGGCGTCGTCGCCGAGGACGCGGAGCTCGCGTTCCTGCCGCTCGTTCCGGAGGCGCGCGTTCGAGCGGTCCTCGCCCGCCCGGACTCCGCCGAGCGCAGCCTCCTCTCCGAAGCCTTTCTCTCAGCCGTTCGCCGGGAGATCGATTCGGAGGAGGAAGGCGCCTCGGCCGCCGTCCGCCGCGAATCCGCGGGAACATAATGTACGATCCACTTTTGAGCCATCCTCCTTCGCGGAGAAAAGAAACACCATGTCCGTGCTTAAAGACTATCTGCGGGACCTCGCGCCCCTCGTCAACCTTGACTGCGGCACCCACAACGCCGCGGGCGTCGCCCGCGCGGCCGCCATCATGAAGGGCCTCTTCGACTCGATCGGGTTCGCCACCGAGCTCGTCGAGCTCGATCCGAAGTTCGGCCCCGTGCTCGTCGCGAAAAACAAGCCCGAGTCGGATCATTTCGACGTGCTCTTCAACGGCCACCTCGACACGGTCTTCCCCGACGGCACTGCCGCCGCGCGCCCCTTCTCGATCGACGGCGATCGCGCGCACGGCCCCGGCTGCTCGGACTGCAAGAGCGGCGTTCTCGCGGCCTACTACGCCTGCAAGCTCGCCCGTCCCGAGGACCTTGAGCGGCTCTCGATCTGCTGCGTCTTCAACCCCGACGAGGAGTGGGGGTCGCCGTGCTCGCACGCGTTCCTCGCGAAAATCGGCGCTAGGGCGAGCCGCGCCCTCATCTTCGAGGCCGCGCGCGCCAACGGCGAGCTCGTGCGCTCGAGGAAGGGCGTGGGCGACTACCGCATCACCTTCCACGGCCGCACCGCGCACGCGGGCAACAACCCCGAGGCGGGCGCCAACGCCAACCTCGCCGCGATCCGCTTCGCCCTCGCGGCGAGCGAGCTCGCCGACCCCTCGATCGGCACGACCGTGAATCCGGGCGTCATCGAGGGCGGAACGGCCTCGAACGTGATCTCCGCGCAATGCCGCCTCAACATCGACACGCGCTACCGCTTCGACAAGGACGGCGAGGCGCTTGACGCCCAGCTCGAGGCGTTCATCCGCCGCACCTGGGTCGAAGGGGTCACGCAGGAGATGACGAAGATTCTCGTGCCGGCGATGCCGCTCTCGGAGAACACCAGGGAGCTCGCCGCCCAGATCACCGAGGCCGCGAAGATGGCGGGCTTCGAGGCGAAGTGGGTGGACGCGGGCGGCGGATCGGACGGCAACCGCATCGCCCGGGCCGGGATTCCGGTCGTCGACGGCTGCGGCCCGGCGGGCGCGGGCTTTCACACGGACCGCGAGTACCTGCGCCTTGACACGGTCGAGGAGCGCATCCGCATGCTCGTGAACTTCCTCACGCTCATCTGACGGTCTGACGCCCCCGCATCCGGCGGCCTTGAGCGCACTGACCAAGGGCGCGCGCCTTCCCTCCCGAGGCGCGCGCCCTTTGCGCATCCGGCCTCTCCAGTCTTTTTCGCCTCCCCCGCCTCCGCGCTCTCCGGCGCCGCTCTGAGAATGTGGATGCAATGCATCACAACTTGAATTCGTGAATCCTGCGCCATACCGCATAAGCGTCACGATTTTAAAAAAAGGCCCTTCATTGCCGTCGACGGCGCATGCGAAACCTGCGACAATGAAAGCAACAGACCGCTCGGTCTGTCGGGAGCCGCAATGAGGGGAAACTCCGCCTGGCCCCGGAACTCAAAGCCGACCCGCCTCATGCAGGCCGCCGGCCGAACGGAGGAGGACTCGCAATGGTCCTTCATACTTCAAACACGGTCAGTCCGCCACGATCCTCCGTTCCGCATCTTTTGAAGAAGATCCGGTTCTCCCGCTTCTTCCGTCGACGGCTCGGCGCCCACAGCGGCTTCACGCGGTTCGAATCTCTCCTTGCGGTTCTGCTCGTCGGCATCATCGCCAGCGTGGGCGTGCCGAAGTACGTCGACTACCGCGACCAGAACCACTTCGAGACCTGCCAGCACAAGCTCGCGACGATCCAGTTGCTCCTTGACGTGCAGACCGCCGGCATCGTATCGCCCGATTCGCTCCTCGCGCTTTCGCACGCGCAGCTCGAGCAGACGCTCCACCAGCTCCTGCGTGAATTCGGCGGCGCGCGATGCACGCTCGGGCAGCCCTGCCCGGACCTCTGCCCCGCGGGCGGAACGCTCGGAGTTGAGCGCACCGTCATGGACGGCGTTCCGAAGTACGTCGTCTTCTGCTCGGAGAAGAGCCACGGCGAGGACGCTGCGACGGGCTTCGCCCGCTCGGCCGAGCCCGCGGAGAACTCGCACCGCATCTCGCTCACCGAATGAAGGCCTCCGGCCCTCGCAGAACGCACGAAGGCCCGGCGGAACTCCCGCCGGGCCTTCGACCGCTTCAGGCTCATGTTCGCTGAGGCGCCTCAGGATCGCCTCAGAGCAGGCTCTCGAGCTCAGCGAGCTCCTCGGCGGCGCTCTTCCTGCGCAGCCGCGGATCCTCGGGATCCAGCTCGGCGGCCATCTCACGCTCCCAGTCCTCGGGCTCGCGGGGCTCGCTCGGATGAAGGTCGCGCCACTCGTGCGCGAACTCCGAGACCGCTCGGCGCAGAAGATCGAGCCCCTCGCCCGTGAGCGCGGAGACGAAGACCGCCTTGGGGCGGCCGTCCGCGTCGCGCACGATCTCGGCGGGCTGGTCCATGACGTCGATCTTGTTGTAGACGATAATCGTCGGCACGTCGTCGGCCTTGATGTCCGCGAGAACGGCGTTCACCTCGGCGATCTGCTCCTCGCGCACGGGCGAGGAGGCGTCGACGACGTGAAGCAGAAGGTCCGCGTGGACCGTCTCGTCAAGCGTTGACTTGAAGGCCTCGATGAGCTGGTGCGGCAGCCCCCGGATGAAGCCGACCGTGTCGGTCGCGACGACCGTCTCCTCGTCGTTGAGCCAGAAGCGGCGCGCCGTCGTGTCGAGCGTCGCGAAGAGCTGGTCGGCGGCGTAGGTCTGCGCGCGCGTGAGGCGGTTGAAGAGCGTCGATTTTCCGGCGTTCGTGTACCCGGCGAGCGACACGGTGAGGGCGTCGCCCCTCGAGCGGGAGCGCCGCTGCGTGCCGCGCTGGCGGGCGAGGCGCTTCAACTGGTCGCGAAGCTGCTTCATCCGCACGCCGATCATGCGACGGTCAAGCTCGATCTGCTTCTCGCCCGGGCCGCCGGTCTTGCCGAGACCGCCGCGCTGGCGCTCAAGGTGCGTCCAGCCGCGCACAAGGCGCGTCGAGAGGTGCTCCAAGCGCGCGAGCTCGACCTGAAGGCGGCCCTCGCGGCTCTTCGCGCGCTGGCGGAAGATGTCGAGGATGAGCTCCGTGCGGTCGAGCACGGGAATGTTGAGGATCCGCTCGATGTTGCGCTCCTGGGCGGCCGAGAGCGCGATGTCGAAGACGACGACGTCGGCGCCCGATTCCCTGGCGAGCTCGGCGAGCTCCTCGATCTTGCCCGATCCCAGGAAGGTCGCCGGATCGGGCTTCTCGCGCCGCGCCTGCATGAGGCCGACGGGCTCGAGGCCGTCCGACGTGACGAGGAGCCGCAGCTCCTCGGCGGAGTCCTGATAGAAGACGCGGCCGACGGAGACGACCACGAGAAACGCGCGCGAGGCCTGCGCCTCGCGCGTCTCATCAATCTGGAAGCTGCTCAGATCAGTTCTCCGACGGATCCTGGGCGGTGGCCGGGTTGACGGCCGGGTTCATCGACACGGCGCGGGCCGGGACGACGGTGCTGATGGCGTGCTTGTAGACCATCTGCGTGAGGGTGTTCCTCAGGATGACGACGTACTGGTCGAACGACTCGATCTGGCCCTGAAGCTTTATGCCGTTGACGAGATAGATCGAGACGGGGATGTGCTCCTTGCGAAGGAGGTTGAGGAACGGATCCTGAAGAAGCTGAACCTTGTTGCTGGCCATGATGTTTTTCTTCTCCGGGCGGGCAGCTCGCACGATGCTCCGGCCCTTGTGTTGGCTTGTCTTTCTTTAGCGTGGCGTCCGGCCGGGTGCGACCGTCCGGATCCTCTCTCCTCTCCGTGGGGAAGCGTCCCCGCGGGGAGCCGGGAGGGGCGCCGGCGACAAGGCGAATCTTAGCACCGCCCCCGTCGGGCTCC
>ERZ1035025.1249-NODE-1249-length-13384-cov-23.787681_pt1 | contig 13384 bp, 13 predicted proteins | sample MGYA00520619_ERZ1035025 | MGnify/ENA primary metagenome ERZ1035025 (study PRJEB33766, sample SAMN09781742) | gut metagenome | biome: gut microbiome | host: Homo sapiens | place: Madagascar | study: EMG produced TPA metagenomics assembly of the PRJNA485056 data...
CCGCGCCTTTTGCAAAAGCAAAAAACGTCGGACGGTTAACCACCGTGCCACTGTAGCGACTCAAATCAGCCGACTGATAAACACCGCCATCAGCATTGGCTACAAAATCAAAAGGCAGCGCGGAAGCAATACCTTTTACCGCTTTCATTAAAGCTATCTGAGCCATGATTCTGGACATATCTGACAGCACAGAAGAGGTGAAGGATTTGAAATTGAGTTTGCCTGTAGTACAGAATGTCGCCAGCCAGTCACTCATGCTACTGAACGCAGACGTGAACAACTGTTCCACTGTCCCGGCTGTGTTATCCGCTTTCTCAGTGACATTCTGGAGTGCACGCAGGACTCCGTTTTTCCAGTCACCCTGAGCAATTTCAAGCTGTTGCCAATAACGGCGATTCTCATTCAGTTGTCGGTTCAGGCTCTCCGTCAGCGCCTGCTCGGCCTTTCTGTAGTCATCCGTGTTATATGTTCCTTTCTGCTCACTATCCCGCCTCAACTGCTCCAGCTGTTGCTGGTATTTCTGGCGAAGACTCAGTTGTACCTGATATCGCTGCCGCTGCTGATCACCCATACCCACCGTGGCGATATCCAGGTCATGTTGCTGGCGCTGAGCGCGCTCTTCTTCAGCCAGTTGACTGGTCAGCTGAATTGTTTTTTTCTTCAGATCGTTGAGTGCCGTCTGTTTCTGAAGCTCCTGCTGTTTTACATCCAGCAGCGTCAGTGCCTGAATCAGTTCATCTTTACGGGCCAGCACACTCTTTTCATCTGCCGTCAGTTTTTTCCCGTCCAGATCGCTGATGCGCTGCTGCAGAGCCAGAAGCTGTTTATGCGCTTCTGTCATCCTGTCAGTGGCAATGCCTGCTGACTGTCTTGCAGCAGCAATCTGTCCTTCCACCTGTGCCTGTTGCTGACTGTACTGCAGCAATAACCGGGTGGCCTCATCATTACGGGTTTCGCGTGTTTTTTTCTTACCGGATGCCAGGGCTTTCTCGTAACGTTCATTTTCACGTTGTATCGCCGCATCCCTGACAGCCTGATCGGCGTACTGCATGGCATTAATACGCGCAATTTCACGCTGATGTCGTGCTGCTTCCGTTTCATTCATCCGGTTCAGTGCAGCATTTTCAGCATTACGGCGTTTCTGTTGCTCCTGATAATTCCGCTCTGCCTGCTCTTTTGCATCCTGCAAATCCTTCTGGCGTTTTTTCTCCTGAAGCTCGTTAAGACGCTGCTGATCGTACTCAACCTGAGAAGATGATGCCGTCCAGGGGAGTCTTTTCGCCCGCGACACTTTCTCCTGTAAAGCGGAAATCTGTTCATCCAGCGAGTCTTCACGACCAATATTCATGGCCGCATCCCAGAAACGACTCCATAAATCAGACAGATACTTCAGCGTACTGCCCAGCGCATTGAGGTTATTATCAATATCCGCAGTACGCCGACCGGTTTCCTCTGCCAGTGCAGACATGGCTATCCGTGCCGCATCACTGGACCGCCCCTGTTCCCCAAGGACGCGTATCTGCTCAAGCTGAGTGGCAGTAAGAAAATGCAGCTCATTGTCCAGAGCCTTCGCGGCATTTACAGGATCATCCTTCAGCCGCTTAAACTGATTTATGGTATCGCTGACCGACTGGCCAACCGATCGCTCCATCTGTGCGGCAGCTCTCGCCACCATACCGATATCGTTTCCACGAAATGCACCACTCCCCACCACCTGAGCCAGCGCACCGGCTGCAGCATGTTGCGTGATACCATTCCCGGAAATAGCACGACTGAGCGTCCACAGCTGCCCGGCAGTGACTCCGGCATAATGCCCCGTCAGCGACAGCTGGCGGTTAAATTCTTCCCCCTCCTTCTGACCGTCATACCAGGCTTTACCCAGACCATAGACAGCCGCGGCAATACCGCCAATAACCCCGCCAAGCATCATGCCTTTCGGTGACATCAGTGTGTCTATCCATCCGGCACGGTTAGCCAGCGTTATTCCGGATCCCCTCAGCGCACCTAAATTGCCGCGGGCCAGTTCACCTATCAGAACGCCTATCTCCTGGCGGGCCGCTGCACTTTTCAGACCCAGCGAATGCGTGGCTTTTCCTGCCTGCTCCATTTTGCGGATATACACTTCTGCAGCACTGCTTACCCCCAGCTGGGCAGCCTTAGCACGAAGCAACTCAGAAGAAGAAAGATTCTGGCGGGTTGCCTGCTCTTTAAGCTGACGGATAAACGCCACTTTCTGTCGGGTAGCCTCTTCCTCAGCCTGTGTAAGAACACGGGTTTTCGCCGTAACCTCAGAAATCAGCGCCAGATAATCCTGCTGACCAATCCCGCCACTGTTTCTGGCCTGTCGGATCTGCTGCTGAATACGCTGTAATTCCTGCAGCCCCGCACTGGCCTGTTTTACACTGTCAATCTGACGATAAAACGCGGCAGCCGCTTTATCCTGAGCCTCCGCCAGAGCCATGGCCTGCGCCTGTTCCTCGCGCATTTTCTGGCTCAGTGCCTCCATGCGCTGGCGGGTTTTCTCCACCTCGCGGGCCATGCGTTCATGAGCCTGTGCGTTCTTCTCCACCGTCTGCGCATGGACGGATGCGGCTGTTGCAGCCGAAGAAGCCGCCTGCGTTGTCTGCCGGGCGGCCTGAGTCTGACGCTCCATAAAACGCTGCATACGGGCAGAAGACCGTTCTGCATCGCTGGCTGCACCATTCAGAAGGTTTTTGATACGGGGAATTTCATTTTTAAACTCTGCCGCATCAATCCCCAAATCAATGACCAGGTTGGCTATCTGGTCCATAACGCACACCTCCGGAAATACCTTCCCCAAGATGCATCAGTTCTTCGTCCGTTCGCTCCGGTATCCCGTTCTCTTCCGGTAAAAGGCTGAAATCAGCCACCGCAGCATCACTGCTGCCGGACACCATTCTCACGATCAATGCCTTCAGCGAGGCAAACTGCGCATCCATCCACACATCACTGAAGCTCTGCATCCGGAAATAATCGCCCCACTCACCAAGCTCAGTGGCCGACATTTCCGACAGCATCCGCCGCCAGTCTGCCCGCCGGAACTCCCGGGCAAGCCGCATGACAAACTGCATTTCCCGCGTCAGGACTTTTCCGGCGTCAGCACCTCATGCTCCAAATCCCCGGCATTCTCAATGGCCCCCATACCGCTCAGCGACAGAACCATCTCCGCCCCCGCACCCAGGGCATCATACGACCATGTTGTAATAACGGATGCGTAAAGCGTCTCAACATCCTGAGACTGTTCCGCATTCCACAGTGAGCGGGAAACCAGCCAGGCATTGATATCCATCCCCATCCGCAGAAAAGCAATCTGTCGTTCAGCCTCCGGCAGTTCTCCCTCCCCGGCATCAAACTTTGCCGTTCGCTGCTGAACAAACGTCAGATATTCAATTCTCTGCAGCCCGGACAGCTCACTGAGCACCACGGACTGTTTTTCATAATTAAACGTGTCCTGTTTCAGAAACATCATGTTCTCCACCTGTAAAAAAGCCCCGAATAACCGGGGCAAATGATGAGTATCGTCCTGTTAACCTGCTGCGCTGACAGTCACCGCAGCCACAGCCACAAAATTCCCGTCAGCGGTCATGCCCACAATGCTGACACTGCCCTGCTTCACGCCTTTCACCGTGGCCACAAGCCCGTTCAGGGTCACCGTGGCAGTCTGTGGATCTGTCGAATGCACACTGATCGCTTTGTCACTGGCTCCGTCAGGTTTTACTGTAAAGGTCAGCGTGGTGGTTGCTCCCACTTTTACACTGGCAGATGCCGGTGCCACCGTCAGCCCGGTAACGCTCACGGTTTCAGTGCCTTCTTCTGCCAGATACGGACGCCCCACACCGCTGATTTTCACTGTGCGGGTCATCACGTCTTTTGAGGCAATGGTTTTACCCAGTGAACTCAGCCAGCCACGGAAAACATCAACAGTACCGTTGGGATATTTGATACGAAACGCGCAGACTTCACCGGAGTCGAACAACTGAACCAGTTTTTTCTGCCCGCTGTCACCCGGACGCCAGGCCAGCGTCGCCGAAGTATCACCGACGGATTTCTGCCCCTGGGTTGTCGTTTTCCAGTCTGCATCTTCATCATCGAGATAAGTGTCATCTTCTGCATCAGCGGTCATTTCGCCAGGCTGCAGATCCTTCACCATCGCAAGACGCAGCCAGTCAGTGTCCGATAAAGGGTTCGCAAACGCATCGCCCTTGCCGGTGTACATCCAGAACGTCGTTCCCGCACCTTTCGTTTTTGCCAGTGGATTTGGTGTGGTCATTGCCACCTCCTTAATTCGTGTACGTGATCTGGTACGTGATTTCCGCCATCGCCCAGGTGGCCATCTCATTATCACGTTGATAGTTAAAACCGAGTGGGATCAGGGTGTCGATGAGTCCGGAAAGTGCCGGTATATCATTCAGGGCCGGGAAAATGGTGCTCTCCATCCACATATCCAGCTCTGAATCCGGTGCCTGTGCCCGGATGAAGACAGCAATATGCAGAACAGCCTGCCAGTCATCTTCATCCGTCATTTTTCCGGTGTACAGAGCATCACTCAGCCACACCGCCACGGCAGGCAGTTCCTGCGCATCAACAAATGCCGGAAGCCCGTCAAAAAACGTGGCGCTGTCTCCACACTGTTCCCGAAGGCGTGCCAGTACGGCCTGGCGGATTTGTGTATGTCGGTTCATCGGGTCAGCCATAACCTCAGTTGTTGTTTCAGTGCATACCCCAGCTGTTTCGGCATTTCCGCAGCAATGATGCGGTCGCGGGCATCTTCAAATGCCTGCGTCAGCGGTCCGGACAGAGGGATTTTCACCACATCAATGGGGTAACGATTTTTGCCATCAATACGCCGCATCACATGCCAGCGACCATTCGCCAGTTGCTGAATAAACGCATCCCGGAAAAGATATTTACCCACCTTCAGCACGCTGCCACGGTACTGCAGTTTTCCACCACGCCGGGTCAGTCTGACCCGGGCGGTCCCCAGCTTAATGGCAGGCAGATTGCCCCGGTTAACGCGGATCCTGGCCGTCATTTTTCCTGACGGACTGGCTTTAAACACCCGGACACGCTGACGTACCAGTTTCAGGGGGATCCCTTTCACCTGGTTATCTCCCGCAACGGTATTCCCGGCAACCTGCCGGGTGGCAACCGAGACCGCTTTCTGTGCCACACGGTTTATCGCCCATGCGCTGGCCTGTGGCACCATACGGGTATCAAGGCTGTTCAGATTGCGGATGGCATTCTCAAGCCCCTTCATCCCACACCTCTTTACTCAATAAAGATCATTGGCTTACCGTTAAAGCGTTCATGCCGTGTGACCGTCCATTGTTGTCCGTCATAAACAACGCGATCCCCGCGCCGTGGGCGGTATCCCGAAGAAAACACCACCAGAGAGACCGCAGGTCCGGACAGAGCATTCAGCTCTGCCAGTGTTTCTCCCGGGATCACAGTCATATCGACATCATTAATCGAGGCTGTCTTTCCCATCTTTCTGACCGTGATCGCATCCATACGCGCTGCCAGCCGGGAAAAGGGATCAGACATTGAGTTTTACCGGCACTTCTTCTGCACTGGTTCCGGCATCTGCCCAGACAACCCCGACCAGCGGATCAGAGCCGCTGTTAGTCAGCTGAACTTTTCCGGACTTCAGATAAACCTTCTTACCCGTTTTCATATCATCCGTTTTCAGCTTAGGCAGCATAAAAACACCTTCGGTCATGCCGTCGCCTGTTTCACCCTGTGGAATATCGGTCAGCGCCACCGCAAAAACATCACCCACCTGCACCAGATCTCCGCTGCTGATGGCTGCACTGGCAACAATCGCCACCGTTTTTCCTTCTTCTACAAAATTCTTTGCCATAACTGTCTCCGCACAGCCCCGTTCAGGGGCTGATTTCAGGTACAAAAAAAGCCCTTACGGGCCATCAGAGTTGTTGTCTGCGACGTTTACGCCGTACATTTCACCAGACCGCGGTGATCAACTGGCGCGACACCGGCGTCAATACGCACTTTCGTTGTCACGCCATCCACACTGAAGCCCTCCATCTGATCAATATATGGCGTATCCACACCGTTGAGATAAGCCACTTCAATCGTATCGGAGCCTTTTGACGCAGCCAGGTAGAAGGTGGTCTGGCTGTTATCATCAAGACGAGGCTCTGCAATAACGGTCGCAAAATCTTTCACCGGGTTAATAATACCGGCGTTAATGTCAGCCCCCTTGACACTTGAGGAGCGAATGACCTGGTTAGCAACAGACTCCATCGCCGTCGGTACCAGTACGAACGCAGGACGAATATTCAGATGACGCTCCCCCTCTTTCTGAACGCGCATCAACTGGCGGGCTTTATCCAGCGATGCCACGTCCATTGCAGCGCTCTCCAGTACGTTTGCATGTTTCGCTTTATCGAACAGACTTACATTATCTGTGGAGATTTTCGGGTTAGACGTCAGAATGGCATAAACCAGATCGGCAATAGTGGATTTCGCCGCACGGCCCAGTTTCATCGGGACATCGGTCAGCATATTCAGATCATCATTGATAATGGCCTGACGGGTGATACTGAACAGCTCGCCATAGGTCGCCAGTGCAATAGTGGCCTGTTTATCTCCGGTGGTGACGTATTTATATTCCGCCCCTTCACGCACCTGACGCAGAGCACTGAAGCCCCCCATACCCACACGATGGGCAATTTTAAAATCAGACAACTGACCTTTCCGCGTCCACTGTTCATAGGTTTCAGGGGCATCTTCCCAGCCCTGCAGAATGGCTTTGTTCGCAACATCCAGCAGAATATTACCGAAGTCAGACGTACTGTGTGTGAACGCCGCACCGACCATCTGCATCGGGTTATAACCGGAAACCCCAATACCCCGTTCAGTCAGTGACATACGGGCATATTCACGCAGGGTCATCCCGTTGTAGACATTATCACGTTCGGTTTTTTCAAATCCGGCACGCGCCATCAGCGCCTGGCGAATCCCGTCCCCCACAAAATTACCGTTACCAGCATAAATATGAGCCGGTGTATTTTTATTGGATGGCGTGGACTCGCGCCCCATCTCGTTCAACAGCTTTTCGCGGGCCTGCTCCAGCGAACACTCAGGATCGGCAAGACACTGAGCCTGCAGCGTCTGATAACGCCCGCCAAACATGGCAAACAGATCATTAATACCGTTTACACGCGCTTTTTGCTCTGCCAGTACCTGCGCACGGATACTGTTTTCATCCACCACGGGTGCTGCTGCCTGCACTGGCGTCCGGGAGGCTGCAGGTTCATCATCCTGTACGCGTGGAGCACTGTTGCGTGGCGGAGTAATCATGTTTCGAATGGATTCCGGCATCTTTTTAAATTCCTCTGTACGTTTTGACTGAATACATGCCATTGCCTTAACGGCTGGCGTCACCTGATCAGCAAATCCATGTGCCAGACATTCGGCACCGGACATCCAGGTCTCATCCGCCAGCATGGCAGCAATTTCATCGGTGGTTTTCCCGGTTTTCTGTGCATAAGCGGGTAACAGAACCGCCTCAACCTTATCGAGCAGGTCGGCATAGGTGCGCATGTCCTCCGCATCACCGCCCGTAAAGCCAAATGGTTTATGAATCATCATGAAGGTGTTTTCCGGCATAATGACCGGGTTTCCCACCATCGCAATGACCGACGCCATTGACGCCGCCACACCGTCGACATAAACGGTAATGGACGCACCATGTGTTTTCAGCGCATTAAAAATGGCGATGCCTTCAAAGACATCGCCACCCGGTGAATTGATATGGAGATTAATGTGGGTGATATCGCCCAGTGCATTCAGATCACTGATAAACTGCTTCGCTGTAACACCCCAGAAACCAATCTCGTCATAAATATAAATATCCGCGTCACTCTGGTGACCAGCCTGCATCCTGAACCAGGAATTAATCTTCGGACTGGTCGTCGGTGTGCTGCGGCTCCTGTCGTTTCGTTGCGGCACTACTGCCTCCTTTATCACTGGCCGGATCGGTATCAAATACCAGATCCAGCTTGCGGTTTTCATCAATTTCGGCCTTGCGCCGACGTTTGACATCATCCGGATTACGACCACCTGCACGTACCCAGTCTGATTCTGTCGCCGCTCCACCACGAATCTGGATTTTCCAGGCCTCAGCCTCCTTAACAGGGTCAATCCACGGCATCACCGGTCCGGAATACACCGCGGTATACAGTGAAGAACGGTCAAGATCGCGGGGTAGCCTGATAACACCGGATGCCACAGCCTGTTTCAGCCAGGCACGATACATCGGGCGGGTGACGGCACCAATAAACCAGTCCTGCAGGATCAGGTAGCCATCAGTAGACTCAACCAGTTCCTGACGCTGGGCGCTGTAAGTGCCGTTATAGTTGCGTGCCGTACTGGAAAAACTCAGACGACTGCCCGCCGCCACGGCACGCAACTGACCATTACGAAAAGTTTCAAGGTTAGGATTGGGACGATCCGACTTCACCATTCCGATTTCTTCGCCGGGTTTCAGATCGTCGTAAATAATGCCTGGCTGAATGGTAAGCTCGCGTTCATTCTCCTTGCTGCCATTACCATCCGGTTCATAGCTCTGCCCGTCGCCTTTCCGGATGTACATCCCCAGAGCAGCGGCGATCCTTGCTGCAGTCAGCTCAGAATCTTCATACTCTTTCAGAGCACTGAGGCGGATCAGCACACCGGACAACAAAGACGTCCCGCGCATCTGGTGCAGACGGCGAACAAATTTAAGATGCAGCATTCGCTCTGCATCCACTTCTTTGGTTTCCATCTGCCGCCCGGATACGGGACGGCTTTTATACACCAGATATTTTTCGGGACGCCCCCAGTCATCAACAAACACGCCCTGATTCAGCCTGTTGCTCTCATCACTGGTCATGGGAATAAAGTCCGGCTCGAGCGCCTCCAGCCAGAAATGAACACCGGCAGAAGGCGTCAGGCTGTTTATGCGCCCGGAAACCATCTGGGCAAACACCTCACCATCGCGCAGCCAGGTACGCAGCATCAGACGTTCCAGCATCGGACGGGTAAACTGCCCGGTGACCTCCGGACTGACAGACCATTCACTCCATCGGGTACGTATCTCCGCTGCCAGATCACGGGCAATGGCCCCATTGCGTAATACCGGATGTGGCTCGACAATAATCCCGTTTTTCCCCACCACCCGTTCTTCCAGCTTGTCAAATACACCAATGACCAGATCGTGGTTGTTATCAAGGTAACGGGCCTGCTCACGTAACGACACGGCCCCGTACTGGCTTAACTGGTCGGCAGTTCGGTTCTCCCGTCGGGCTTTGTGTGTCCGCGTCGTTTTTACGGCCTCATAAGCCTGGATCACCGCACGGGAACGCAGCCTTGCCGCTTTCCATCCTGGTGAAAAAACGCCAATCACATCATCAAGAAATGCCATCAGAACCTCGCCAGCCGGTACCCGGGATGCCCCCGTCGTCGTGTAATCAGAGCCGCAAGGCGGCGCTCCCACTCCTGCCGCCCCTGCCGGATCTCAGATAAGTTTTCCATGGTCATCTGCTGACCATTAAAAGTGACGGATTTTCCGTCCAGCACCGCCATTTCAGCTTCCGTATAACGCTGAATCATGGCTTCAATATCATTCTGATTCATAACCATCCTCCGGAAGTCAGCCAGGGGTTAACATCGTCAGTTACTGTTTTCTTCCGTTTTTGTTTTTTAACAGGCGTGGGTACCGGTTCCGGTGAGGGTGACGGTTCGGTACTGTCCGGGACACACTCCAGCCAGGTTTCCCGGCTCGCCCACTCCGGTGCATCCGGCCAGCGGATCTTTTCGTATCCATGCAGAATGACCAGAGCCTCGGCATACACCATCAGGTCAAAAGCTTCGTTGGCACCGCGACCCGGCTTACTCCATTTCCCGTCACTGCTCCGCTCTTCATACGTCAGTTCGTCGTAAAACCAGCTCCCCAGCCAGTCAGGGAAATGCACATAGCCGGGACCTGGCGAGTCACGCCATAACGCGTTATTCACCCGGTCTTTCAGGGCATCCGTCTGAAGAAGCCAGAGCGGCACATCACCTGCGGCCTGCGCCCGTCGGCCCGTTCGTCCGGTGTTATCAGGGAATGTACGGGTGATCAGTTTTGCGCGCCGGATGCTGTCGCCCTTAAACAGGTAAATACGTTTACCAAGGCCATCACGACGGCAACGACGCCAGAATTTATAGGCATTATCAGTGACCCCGTCTTCACCGCCGGAGTCCACCGCCATTGCCATCAGTCGCATTTGTTGAGAAGAGTCGGAGGCCAGCGGCCAGCTTTTATGAAAAACATCCGTCAGCAGGACATCCCAGTCTTCCGGATAGCTGGCCGGATCAATTCGCTGGCTCTCCCCGTCGCTGTCACCGCGCAATGACTGCGTGATGTTGTAACGATCAATAATCCAGCGTTCGCCACGGCTGCCATAGCCCGTTACCTGAACCACAAAACGGCGATGACGTCCCGCCTGCACATCCACTGTCGCCACAAGGAAATTAACGCCATCCGGCACACTGCGGGAAGGAACTGGCTCTGCCCGCTGCTCAAGCAGTTCACTTTTTCGTTGCTCCATGCTGGCGCGGGGAAGATAAGGTAATCCCCAGTCGGTATTGATAACCGTCTTGAGTGTTTCTTCACTTCCGGTTGTCTCGTATTCCTGTTCTGCAGTAAGCAGTTTGTAAACGAGTTGCGAGAGTGTCTGGTAAGCAGCTGCCGGACCCTCCATCCAGAATGACGCAATACGTGAACGCCGGGGATCACCATAACGACTGCCATCTGCATTGATGGATTCACCATCCCGTAACCAGACCCCACGTCCGTTCAGCTCGCGTTTTTGTTCAGGCAAAATCCGTCCTGAACAGGAAGGACACTGAATATAAGCCGCCTCACTTGCCAGCACAGGATCGGCAATATCACGGAAACCAGCAACCACATCGCCGCAGGGCTGAAAATACTCACCACAGTGTGGACAGGGCCAGTACCAGCGACGGCGATCGCCACGGTTATAGAGCGACAGGATCCCCGTGGTTGGTGGAGCCTCATGCGGTGAAGTCCGTCGCCATTTCACATCCTTCACATCCCTGCCGGGGGAACTCTCCACCAGCGTCATACCACTGGACATAAATGTGGTGGTACGTTTTGAGGCAAGAGAGAAGGCATCCCCCTCACCATCAATATCTTCCGGAAAACGGTCATAATCCGTCAGCGCCACGCATTTATAATCTGATGAAGACATGATATTGACTGACGGCCAGCCGATTTTCAGGTAGTTGCCAGCAAGGAATGTTCTGTCATAAACGTTGTTGTCATTTTTGTTCGGACTCAGGCGACTGACCACTTCCGGGCTGACGCGAAACGTTCTGGCGAGTCGTTTTTTGGAGTGTTCGCGGGCTTTTTCCTCCGTCATCTGAATGATCAGCATATCAGCAGGATCGCAAATCACGTTGTAAATCACCCAGCCGTCAATCAGGCCGATAGTCTTGCCGGTTCGTGCCGGGCCAACAAATATCACTGCGTCGTATTCACGCGAGGCCAGGCAGTTCATCGGCTCAATAACATACGGTGCCACCAGCGGATCCCACGGGACTGAGTTCCCTGCCCCCATGGGCACCCGCATATACTGAGCAACGGCATCAGCAACCCGCATTCGTCTCGGTGCGCGAAGGATATAACCTGAATCGGTTCGTGCTGCCTTTGCGGTTTCCTGATTCAGCATTACTCCTCCTGCTGTAATTCCTCCTCATCATCCGCACCTGCTTCAGTCACCCGCAGGGCTATCTGATCGCGCAGATCATCAATAATGGACTGAACACGGCTCACAGCGGCAGGCTGCAGACCGCAGTCACGTTCCAGAATATCCGGTAATGTCTCCAGCACCTGCACGACCGCTTTTGCCCAGATGGCAAACTCCCGTCTGACATCACTGGCCGGAATGAGTTGTGCCGTTTCCTGTTCGAACTTAAGACGCTCACGTTCAGACTGATACCAGGCTTTGCGCTCATGCGCGTCCATTTCGCCTTCTGCAACCGGCGGTGGTAATGCCAGAAATGCCGACACAATATCAACCACCCGATAAAGCTTGAGGTTGCTTTCATGCCCCCCTGCAACGGGTAGATTTTGCAGCCTTGCCGCAGCAGTCTGGCGATGTACACCTGACAGTGCCGCCAGTTGACTGATATTCAGCGTCAGATTTTTTAACTCTCGATCCATACCCGCTCCAGAATGTTTTAAACATGCATCTTGCGAACGACTTTAGGCAAACGGTGTTAGTGATGAACAAAAAACAATCAAAATCGACACCACAAAAATAAAAATACTGTAATATCAATCTATTACAGTAGTGGTGATGACGGATGAAATTTCAAAAACTAGCCTTTTTCCGCGACGCTCCCGCCCCGTGGCAGGCCACCCCACCGGGAGGACCCGTCAGCCTGACAGCTCTGACGAACGTCTGATACAACGCCTTGCATGAATGGCATCGGGATAATCCAGAAAGGCATAGCATCGTGCCCACAAGAATCTGTGTAAGTGTCCTGTTTCTTCCACCCCCGCACAGGACTGGCGAGCATGAGGGACAACCCCGCGAACCATAACCGCGCTGATGACAGGACTGGCCCGGCTTGTATTGCTTCCAGCCTTCGCTTTTGTGGCTTTTGCAATAGCCTGACGGATCTGTGGTGGTATTGCGGTAGCCGCGAACACGGCAGGTTTTTGGGGTTCGTGGGGGCATATGTACTCCAATGAAGAAGCCACCAACATAGCCTCCTCCATTCATCGTGAAACTATTTTCATCTACCCAGTAATGAATTCTTTGAAGAGTCGAGATCAATACAACTCACTGATGGGAGAGGCTTGTCTCACGCGTAAGGCAAGTTTCCTGTTTGATTTACTGGACAGTATAGGGGGGCAGAATGCCTTCCTCACTCGAATAACATCAATTACGGAGCTTCAACACGGGTCAGTCGTGGTATGGCGGCAGCCGCGAACTCGGCATGCTTTTGAGGTTCGAGGGAGCATATGTACTCCAATGAAGAAGCCACCGACATAGTCTCCTCCATTCGTCGTGAAACTATTTTCATCTACCCAGTAATGAACTCTTTGAAGAGTTGTAATCAATACAACTCGCTAATGGAGAGGCTTGTCTCACACGTGAGACAAGCTTCCTGTTTGATTTACTGGACACTATAGAAGGACAGAATGCCTTCCTCACTCGAATCACATCAATTAAGGAGGTTCAACATGTTTCATTCCACAAGTCATCAGGCTGTAATTATGGCAGCATCAGTTTGTGCCACAGACCTTTTCCGCTTCACTTTGAGCCTGATTCATTTCTACCTGACC
>ERZ1035025.1252-NODE-1252-length-13374-cov-6.409866_pt1 | contig 13374 bp, 10 predicted proteins | sample MGYA00520619_ERZ1035025 | MGnify/ENA primary metagenome ERZ1035025 (study PRJEB33766, sample SAMN09781742) | gut metagenome | biome: gut microbiome | host: Homo sapiens | place: Madagascar | study: EMG produced TPA metagenomics assembly of the PRJNA485056 data...
TCTTAATATAAATCATACTAAAAATAAAATTGTATGTTTTTATCAAAAGTATAAATCTAATTTATAGTTTCGATTGATTGATACATTTTAATTATGTATAATTATTACATTATTATTGAAACATGCACTATTTTAGAAAGGGAATTCATATGATTACTGAAAAAGACATGCAATATGTTCTTACAATTGCTAATTACGGAAATCTTACCAAAGCCGCCAATGCTCTGTTCTTGTCGCAGCCGGCTTTGAGCATACATCTTAAACAGCTTGAAACATCACTTGGCATACAGCTTTTTGAAAGAAAAGGCCGCCGCATGATTCTTACATTTGCAGGTGAGGAATTCGTGAAATCTGCCAGAGATATCACAATGAAGTGTTTTGAGCTTGAGGACCGCATGATTGATATTGGCAAAAATGTGGCTGTTAAACTCCGCATTGGTTACATGGTACGTCAGGTTGAGTCTCTCTTTCCTTCTGTTATGGCTGCATTTAACAGACTGTATCCACAGTCAGTTGTATATGCCATTGACGGACATCTCTCAGACCATGAAGAGCAGCTTCTTGCCGGTGACCTTGATATGTTCTTTGGATATAACAGCGTGAGCAACACCAGACTTTCCTATGAAACCATATATGAAGACTGTCTTGTTGCCATTCTTCCCAAAAGCCACCCTGCTGTATCTTTCGCAGAGTCTAAAGAATCATGCATCTATCCATGGCTTGATCTTGCGTATGTAAGAAAAGAAAGATTCATCCTGCAGCACAGCAACCAGAGTATAAGACAGCTTGAAGAAGATGCCCTTTTCTATGCTGATGTCCTGCCAGAGCTTACCTATAAGATAAGCAGTATTGACGCAGGAATCCGACTTGCTGAACAGGGATATGGAATTGCATTTACACTAAACAGTTATCTTACTTCAATGAAGCTTTCACCTGATTCAGTCGTATTACAGATTGGCGACCCAGACATGCGTATACCATTCTCAGCCGCCTTCCGCAAGGAAGATGAAAACCGGAAAGAACTGAAAGAATGGATACGGCTGACTAAAGAGCTTGTTTCCAGGCAATAAAATAACCGGCTGATACTGCATTTAGCTGTACCAGCCGGTATCTTAATATTATTCAATTATAATACTTCTACAAGCTCAATCCTGAAATTCAGTTCTTTTCCTGCCATCTCATGATTAGCGTCAAATGTAATCTCAGTATCAGTTAAAGCAGCAACCCTAGCTGGGAATGGCTGTCCATACATATTCTGAAGATATACTTTATCATCAACTTTAAGTTCTTCTGCACCAGGAAGCTCACTTATAGGCAGTGTTATGAAAGCTCTTGGATCGGCTTCTCCATACGCCTCCTCTGGCATAAGATGAACATCAATAACGTCTCCGACATTCATTGTTGCAACAGCCTTGTCAAAGCCCTGAATCATCATTCCTGCTCCACAAGTAAATTCAAGCGGTTCACCTCTGTCGTAAGAAGAATCAAACTGTGTTCCATCGTTAAGTGTTCCTTTATAATGAACCTTTACTTTCTTTCCCACATTAGGTCCTTCAAATGATGGTGTAAATGTACCACAGCCACCGCCGCAGCCGCCACAACCACTACCACAGTCTGATTCACCTTCATCACTTCCACAATGTCCGCAGCCTGACTCTTCATCTTCATGGCTTCCACAGTGTCCGCAGCCATGACCTTCTTCATGATCGTGATGATGGTCGCAATTAACACCTGCTGATGTTAAATCGCCATTAAGATATGCCTCAACTGCTGCGTCTGCCTCTCCATCTGCTCCTGAATATACATCAATTCCAGCTTCTGAAAGTGCTGTGACTGCACCGTTACCGATTCCGCCACATATAAGAACATCTACGCCTTTATCCTTAAGAACAGCTGCCAATGCGCTATGACCAGCTCCATCAGTGCCAATTACCTCTGCACGGACAATATTCTTTCCTTCTGTCTCATAAATCTTAAAGCTCTCAGAATGTCCGAAATGCTGAAAAATCTGACCATTCTCGTATGTTACTGCTACCTTCATTAATAATCCTCCTGATTAATATTTATTTATCCTCATACAGTGCATGATAGACTTTAAGGAACTTTTCATCTCTTTCCCCAGTTGCTATCCTGTCTCTGCCATCAGAATAATCGTAAAATCCTTTTGCTACACATTATAACACTTCTTACTCATTATTGTCTCTCCAATAGTCTTATAATATTAATAACATTTACTACATGGCGTATAGCCAAGGCTTTGTGCTTTCTCTATCGTAACCTGACTTGGATTCTTCATATTACTGCATGAACTGCTTCTATGGTACTTCTTTCCAGATTTAGGAATCCATACCATTGTAGAACTACCAGAATTGTTAGAAACCACTGGTTCCTCTACTGCCTGCTGTTTCTCCTCAACCTGAGGTGCAGCAGCTTCTGTCACTGGTTCAGCTTCTGTCTTCTCAGTTACTGCCTCTGTAGTCTTTTCTTTAGTAACTTTTTCTGTGTTAGCAACGCTCTGTGTTGTCTGTTCTTTACTAACGGAAACTGTTGTCTGTGTTACAGATTTCGTCGTAGCATTTTCCGCTGTCTCTGTACCACACCCCACGAGCATACATATACTCATGATAATTACCATTAATAAACATCTTGTTCTGCCTCGCATATTAATCAGCTCCTTTGTACATATATAATTGTTCCGACCATTATTTCACTGATAAAATAGTATCATAATATGTACATTTCCGCAAGATAACGAGTTCATTAGTAATTACACATTAATAATTGCCACCACATAAAAAACTCTGCCACATGTATGCAATACATATGGCAGTTTTTCACTAAGAACATATATTTTCTAAAACTCATTCTCCTCAAAAAACTTCCGCTTTCTCTCAATCATCTCATCAATTCTCTCGACATAGCTTCTGACGTCTTTGACATTCTCTATTCTCTCAATTCTTACAGAATGATTAGCATCGGCTTCATTATGGAACACAACCTTAGTTGAAGCACCTGCACCACATGCAATTATTGTCTGTTTCTCCTCCATAATAAGAATATTATATATACATTCAAGACCAGGAACTGCATAACCAACATTTTCAAAGTTCCCAGCCATATTCTTCTGGCGGTACATATAATATGGCTGCATGTTAAGGTCACGGGCTGTCTGTTCTGTCATTGTAATAATATTATCTGTATTCTCTATTGAAAGTTCCGCATACTGTTCACGCAAAATGTTGAGTCTTGATGCTCTCTTAATTGCAAGTGAATGTACAGTAAGACTCTCTGGTCCCATAGCCTTAATTTCATTAAGAGTATGGGCAACCTCATCAACTCCCTCTCCCGGAAGTCCGAGAATCATATCCATGTTGATATTATCAAGTCCGGCTTCCCTTGCCATTGTATATGCATTCTTAATATCTTCAACCGTATGCTTTCTTCCGATTAAATCAAGTGTTTTCTGATTCATTGTCTGCGGATTAATAGATATTCTTCCAACATTATGAGCCTTAAGTACTCTGAACTTATCAGGTGTCACGCTGTCCGGTCTTCCAGCCTCAACAGTAAGCTCGCGGCATCTGCTTAAGTCAAATGCTTCTTCTACTACTGTCAGTACTTTATCTAATTGTTCTGCACTTAAAGTTGTAGGTGTTCCGCCGCCCATGTACACTGTATCCAGCCTTCTGCCTTTCATGGATTCAGCGACGAATCTTATCTCTTTAATAAGTGCATCAACATAATTATCAACATAATCTTTGTATGCACCAAGTGCATATGATGAAAATGAGCAGTACAGGCAGATACTTGGACAGAACGGAATTCCTATGTACAGGCTGTAACCTGTCTTATAATCCATATCTGTAAGTATATCCAGTTCTTTCCTCGCTACTGTAAGGGCAAGGTCTGCTTTTTCCTCACTCGCATAATGCTTTTCCATAAAATGCTTCTTAATCTGTTCGTTGGCTGCACCTTCTTCAAGCATTGTATATGCAATTTTACTTGGTCTTACACCTGTAAGATATCCCCACGGAAGTTTCTTTCCAGTCTTTTCTGAAAGCCTCTTATATAAGCTGTCTTTGAATACTTCATGGGCATTCTTCTTATCAAGACCTGTGATATCTGGCACCTCTATTGTAAGAATCTCATCATCTTCTTCTGGCTTGGAATCTGCCTTAAGTGCTGTAACCTCAGTTCTTGGATAAAATGAGCGGACAAGTACAACCGCATCATCATAAAACACGTCATTGTCAATCTTAATATATATCATCGTTGCTTCCTTTTCGCACTGATATTTGCGCTTTCATACTCGCAAACTCGCACTATCGTGCTTTCCAGCCTGCTTCGCAGGCGTTTGCTCGTTGATGTCCCGCGAAAAGTAAATAACGCTTCGCGTTGCTTCCTTTTCGCTTGCGGACATCACATAAATGGATTGTTCTGCTTTTCGTATCCAATCGTTGTGAACTCACCATGTCCGGGATATACTTCTGTATCATCAGGAAGCTTGCAAAGCTTATCATGAAGAGATTCCATCATTGCCGCAGAACTTGCTGTAGGATAATCTGTTCTTCCAACCGAACCGGCAAATAATGTATCTCCAGACATAAGAGTCTTGTCCGATTCAATATAATAACATGTTCCACCTGCTGTATGTCCAGGTGTATGAATTGCTTTTATCTTAAGTCCTGCAAGTTCCAGAATATCCCCATCATTATGAAGTACATCTGCTGTAACTTTAAGACTCATTCCATATGCATTAGAAAGATTTCTTGCAGGTGAAGCAAGAAGTTTCTCCTCATCACATGATGCATATATTTTAACCCCATAATGCTCACGCACTTCATTGGCAGCACCTATATGGTCAAAATGTCCATGTGTAAGAAGTATTGCCTGTGGCTTGCTTCCTGAACGTACAACCATATCATATATAGATTCAGGCGAATCTGCCGGATCAACAATAATGCTTTCATTATTCTCTTTATTAATTATAAGATAACAGTTAGTTCCTACTGGTCCTAATACTCTTGATTCAATCTTTATCATACATCTCTCCTAGCCTGCAGTTCTGGTTATATCAGTAACTCCATCTATTTTTCTTAACTTATCTATAATTCTGTTAAGTTCTTCTTTTCCGTGGATATCAAATCCCATGCTAATTGTTGCAACATTTTTCTTATTAAGACGGCAGTTCATAGACTTCACATCAATTTCTGCTTCTGTAAACATTCTTGAAATATCAACAATCAGTCCTGTTCTGTTATTAGCAAATATATTAATCTCTACTTCATAAGTATCATTAGTCTGTCCCTGTTCCCATTCAGCTTCAATAAGACGTGCACGCTCGTTGGCTGGGAAGTTAATTATATTAACACAGTCTGTTCTGTGAATTGATATACCTCTTCCTCGTGTAACAAATCCGACAATCTCATCTCCCGGAACCGGATTACAGCATTTTGAAAATCTCACAGCAACGTCATGGATTCCCTTAACAACAATTCCACCCTTGCCTTCCTTCTTCTTGGCTTTATCCTTAGATTCTGCCGCAACAATTTCTTCAAGAACGTCTTTATCTGTAATCTCTGCTTTCTTGGTCTTTTGATGTTCTTCGTTAAGTCTGTTTACAATCTGACTTTCCTTTAATGCACCATGACCAACTGCTGCAAGAATTGAATTCCAGTCCTTAAAACCATATTTGTTAAGACATTTTTCAACATATTCAGGCTTGGTAATATCAGATAAAACAATTCCCTTAGTCTTGCAGTAATTGGCAATCATTTCCTTGCCCTTAAGAATATTGTCTTCCTTTAACTCCTGCTTAAACCACTGGTTTATCTTGTTTCGTGCCTGAGTACTCTTTACTATTGAAAGCCAGTCTCTGCTTGGTCCTTTGGAATTCTGCGATGTAATAATCTCTATTCTGTCACCTGACTTGATAACATAATCAATATTAACAAGCTTTCCATTAACTCTTGCTCCTACCATCTTGTTACCTACTGCACTATGTATGCTGTACGCAAAATCTATAGGACAAGAACCTGCTGGAAGTGTTTTAACATCTCCTGAAGGTGTGAAACAATATACGCTGTCTGAAAAAAGATTCAAGTCATTCTTAATTGATGATAAGAATTCCTTATTATCAGACATCTCTTTCTGCCATTCAAGAATCTGTCTTAACCAGCTAAGTTTAGCCTCTTCGCTCTTATCAGTCTTCTCTCCAGTATTACCCTCTTTGTATTTCCAATGGGCAGCAATACCATATTCAGCAATCTTATGCATCTCATAAGTTCTTATCTGAATCTCAAATGGCTGTCCGTTCGATGCAATAAGAGTTGTATGAAGCGACTGATAATTATTAGGCTTAGGCATAGCAATATAATCCTTGAAACGTCCTGGAATAGGCTTATACATCTCATGAATTACACCAAGTGCCGCATAACAGTCTTTAACTGTATCAACCTTTATTCTTACTGCAAATATATCATATATCTGGTCAAGCGTCTTATTCTGGTTGACCATTTTTCTGTAAATTGAGAAGAAATGTTTAACTCTTCCGTCTATCTCAGCCTCAATACCTGCATTGCTTATATGCATGCCGACTTCTTTAATTATGCTCTTTATAAATGCTTCCCTGCCTGGTCTGTTTAAATTGACCTGTTCAACAAGATCATTATATACATCAGGCATAAGATATTTCATTGATAAATCATCAAGCTCTACCTTAATCTTGGAAATACCTAACCTGTGGGCAATTGGAGCATATATTTCCATTGTCTCTCTTGATTTTTCAATCTGCTTTGCCGGTGACTGATATTGCATTGTACGCATATTATGCAGTCTGTCGGCAAGCTTTATAAGGATAACTCTTATATCCTTTGCCATTGCAAGAAACATTTTTCTAAGGTTTTCTGCCTGAACCTCAATCTTATCATGCTGGTAATTAAGCTGTGTCAGTTTTGTTACACCATCTACTAACAGTGCTACCTCATCACCAAATTCTCTTGCAACATCTTCACTTGTCATAACTGTATCTTCAACAACATCATGAAGAAGACCTGCAATAATTGACTCCTTATCAAGCTCTAATTCAGCCAGAATAATAGCAACACATAAAGGGTGGATTATATATGGCTCACCCGATTTTCTGAACTGTCCCTCATGTGCCTTTCTTGCGGTCTCGTATGCCTTCTCAATATCAGACAGATCTGTAGATGGGTGGTATTTCTTTATTGCTGTAATAAGATCCTTATATAATTCCTCAGGACTTGTAAAATCTGCCGGTGTATCCACCGCTCTTTCAACCTGATTAGTTTTGTTATGGCTTGCGCCTGGTAACTCTATATTCTCTGGCATACGTGCCTCCATTCTCTGGTAATTATCCAGCTTTATAGTTTTCTTCGCCTATTAATTATACACTGGCATATGTTCTTTCCATAAATTCTCTTGTAGCCACTGCATTTTCTGGAACAGTATTTTCCAGAGTACAGTGTACATATGGTTTATGTTCTTTAATCTTCTTTAAGAGAAGCCCATAATTAAGACCTCCGCCTGTCACCGGATTACCCTTTCCTGTACCTGCTGCCACTGACTTAAGCTCACTGCCTTCAACAATATAATCCTTGCAGTGAACAACAGCAATGTCCTTTAATAACAGGTCAAATGCTTTCTCAATAATCTCATCCTGCTGTGCAAGATTATCAACACATAACAGGTTAACCGGATCGAATATAATCTGAAGATTAGGTGAATCAATAGCGTCAAGCACCTTTCTAGCACGTTCAACAGTATATACAATGTGCTTCCATACAGGCTCGATTGCCACAATAACACCAAACTGTTCAGCATATTTAACGATTGGTCTTAAATTATCAATAAAGCACTGAAGTGCTTCCTCACTATGATTAGCCGGCTCATACTTGTACTCCTCATTAACCGCACCAGTCTCAGTACCAACAACTCCACAGCCAAGAATACTTGCAAATCTTATATGTGCCTTATACTTCTCAACAATCTCCTTATGCTTCTCTGGATTAGGATTGCAAAGGTTAAGGTAACATCCAAGTACAGCGACATCAACCTTATTCTCTGTACATAACTCCTTTATATACATGGCAAGTCCCGGTGTCATAGTCTCCACGCCCGGCTTAAACTCCTTAATAGACTTACTTAGTGCTATATGCATACAGTGAAACCCCTGTGCATGTATATTAGGTATAAGCTCCTCTAATGGAGCGTATGCTACATCATGTGCTCTTATTCCGATTCTCATAAAAAACCACCTTTCCGTTAATTACAAACACTTTTGAAAGATTATACTATATATTACACGAAAAAACCAGTAAATATCTGCTACTTTTCCAAGCTGTGCGGGTGTTAATGCTGCTATATATAAAAGAGCGGTGAGAGAAAGCTCATCCACGCGAAGCGCGTTTGCTTTCTCTCACCGTAATAAACTCTGTATACACCTTCATCTCAATTATGAATACAGCTTTACATTATTAATTAATCCTGTATCTCCAAGTGCCTTATAGTATGTAACAAGCGGTATAAAGCTCTGTGCAAATCCTTTCGTGCTGTCACCGGAAACAATAACAGCATCATCTATAACCTTTTTAGAACCAACTCCTGCCCTGCCTGTGTTATTAATATTAGTTTCAAATGTTTTGAAACCATACTCAAGATATTTCTTATCACCTGTCAGTTCATAGGCAATTGCCAGTGATTCCAGAAGAAGTGTGTTATTTCCATTCCTTGAAAGTGAAGGAAGCTCCTTATAATAGAATAATCCATTATCAAGAGTACAATTCTCTACAATATCATCAATTGCTCTTATAAGCATCTGCTTAATATCTTCTCTTGGGAATACCCTGTAATATCTCATTACGCTTCCTGCAGCTACTGATATCATAAATCCTACTCTTATAAGAGTATTGTCCGTATATGGAGCAAGCCAGTTGCCATACTCCTCTTCCCATATCTTAAAGCTGTCGATAATCCATTCACACTTTGCAAGCCATTTTTCATCTCTTGTCTCCACATATAATGCAACAAGTGCACGTAAAGCCCAGCCTGTTTCTCTTGCATTAGCTTCTCCCGGTTTGGCATACATTGGTGTATCCAGAAGTCTTAATATGTTATCACCTATACTTATTGCTGTCTCAAGGCCTCTCTCATCGCCTGTAAAATGATAGTAATCAATTACTCCTTCAACCCATTCATGTGAGCATACCATTATTCCATTCTTACAATGGCCTGCTGTATGTTCCCACTGTCCACCTATTCTTAATGGGTTCTTGCTGTAATGGCATACATCAATATCCATCTGATGCTTTGCTGAAACTATTAAATAGTCAAGGAATCTTCTGATTCCTGTTCTCGCATACATAAGTGCGCATGAATGTGGATAATCATATTCATTATTACTCCATACAGGTTTTCCGCCACCTCTTCCCTGTAAAGTATATCCCATATCAATAGAATCTCCCCAATTCAGCATGCCGTAACATCTTGAATGATTATCAGCTCTTGCAATAAGTGCAATTTCAACTTCATCCACAAGATGTTCAGGGAATACATCCATACACACTTCCGCCTTCTTAAAATCCTCTGGTGCTATGCATGGTCTGTCAGGCATCTGGTATATTGTACTTCTGTTATCAAGCTCCCACATCTGCATATCCGGTTCATGGAAATGCATCAGGAATCTCTGTTCCTTTGCCATACCAGACTGCATAACAACATTTCCAATATCCTCTGGAACAAGCATAACAGCTACCCCGCCGTCATATGCCTTAACTGCCTTTGGATAATTCTGCTGTGCCTGATATACTGTTATACACAATCCATCATTCCCATCAGTATAATCTGCAAGAAACGTACCATAGAATACCTCTGCAAAATGTTCATTTGCTTCCTTTACAAGGTATGCATCATCAATAATCTTATTAACCTGCACTCCATCTCTTCCGATATAGAAATCAGTCTTATAATTAGAGCTTCCCACAAGTGTTCTTACATTGGAAACAGGTGCTTTGCCTGATATCATCTCTAATTCCCCGGTTCCTCTTGTGTGATATACTGGTCCACTCTCTTTAGAATTATCCGTAAGCACATCTCCACATCCGGTAGAATCATTATCCATATTAATATGCATATCAAACAAATCATCACTTGCAGTAACCGTCTCATCCGGCTTTGCATAAAATACCAGTGATTTGATATGAAGCTCATCATAAGTCGTATTAATAATTCTGTATGATACATCAATCCATGACTTAGCTGCATATGATGTAAGTGTTATCTCAAAATCAACTTTTTTATTATTAAGAATGTTACTTCCCTTAGCCCTGATTACACATTTTACAGGACCTGCATCTATAATCTTCCACTCACCAATATTAATGTCGTATTTACCCATATCATCTTTCAGATAAGGTCCTTCAAAATTCTGGGCGGTATAATGTTTTCTTCCATCATCAAGTGTTTCAAATATATTCTGGGAATTGTTCTTTACTGTAAATGTAACACAACCTGTGTCAACACACAGTCCCTGCTCAATCTGAGTCACAGATACACCTTTTTCTTCATTCTTTCCATCAGACTCTTTTTCAAACTCAAGCACTGCACCCTTATTAGCAGGAATATCAGCAAGAAAATCCACATATAGGTATCTTATGCTTCCATCTGCATGCTTTGATGTAACCTTTGGCTGAACCATGCATTTTCTGCCATTCTGCGTAATGGCTATCCTGTCAGCACTCTTTAATTCACCTTCTTTAAAAGGAAGTGCTATGCCTGCTGGTTCCTGTAATCTGTCATACCTGTAAAGCTTGTCAAAATAAATTTTCATTATATGTACCCTCCATTGTTTGTCACGAGCAAATCTGCTATAATTGTACAACAGATTTAAATCATTTGCTATAGTCTTAATATAGCATTCATAATTCTGTAATTCATGTGATAAGGTGTCATTATTGGCTAATAATACAGATTTATTGCAACTTTTAGAAAGAAGGTTTATATTATGCATTATGCCGAGATAAAAACCTGCGATATTGCTAACGGACCAGGTGTGCGTACATCTCTTTTTGTAAGTGGATGCACACACCGATGCAAAGGTTGTTTTAATGAAATCGCATGGGACTTTAATTATGGCAGGGACTTCACAGACGATACAATCAAAGAAATCATTGATTCCCTTGCTCCAGACTATGTTACAGGACTCACACTTCTAGGGGGTGAACCATTTGAACACAGCAACCAGCAGGGACTCCTTCCATTGCTGAGAGAAGTACGCAGAATATATCCTGACCTGAGTATATGGTGCTTTACAGGATATCTGTTTGACAAGGATATTGTTGGAAGAATGTGCAATGAATGGAAAGAAACTAAAGAAATGCTTCAATACATTGACGTCATAGTCGATGGTAAATTTGAAGAAGATAAGAAAGATATGATGCTTCAGTTCAAGGGTTCATCTAACCAGAGGACAATCCTTGTAAAAGAATCACTCGAATCAGGTAATATCGTACTTCTGTACGATTAATAATAAAAAGGAGTTTACGCAATGTCACAGAAAGTTAATATTAAGAAATTAAATCCAGATGCCTGTATCCCAACATACGGAACAGAATTCTCAGCAGGAGCAGATCTCTACTCAGGAATGCCAGAAGCTGTAACAGTTATGCCAGGCACAACTGAATTCATCAAAACAGGAATAGCAATGGAGATACCAGCAGGACTCGTAGGCCTCATCTATGCAAGAAGCGGAATGGCATGTAAAAAAGGTCTTGCCCCAGCCAACAAAGTAGGCGTAATAGATTCTGACTACAGAGGTGAAATCATAGTAGCCCTCCACAACCATTCAGATAATCCTGTAACCATAGAACCAAAAGACAGAATCGCACAGATAGTCTTAGCTCCATACATCGCAGCAGACTTCAACGAAGTAGAAGAACTTGATGACACAGAAAGAGGCGAAGGCGGCTTCGGCTCAACAGGCACAAAGTAAAAAAATCCATCTTGCAACATGCCAAAGGCATAAGCAAGATGGATTTTTTTATCCCACCACATTTCATAGCCACCCCGGTGGTCACACATCGACAGCTCGCCTTGCAACATGCCGAAGGCATAAGCAAGGCAAGACAGAATTAACGTAGATTGGAACCGGCAGCATATTATTGTGCGAGTCCGATTTAAGGCGAACCGTGTGGGAGTTATGCTGCTCTATACAAAAGAGCGGTGAGAGAAAACTCGTTCAAGCGAAGCGCGTTTGTTTTCTCTCACCGTAATAAACTCTGTATAGAGCGGCATTTACTCCCACTAGGTGCAGCCGCCATGAGGACTCGCACAATAATATGCTGCCGGTTCCCACACAACCTAAATTCTGTCAACCAACCTTACTTATACTCAATATTGGCATGTTCTATAACATAGTCCTGTGCCTTCTGTACAAGCATAGCCTTTACAATCTTATCTTTTCCGTATTTTTCAACAAATGTATCCGCATTAGAGTATCCGTTATCAGCCGCAAAATCATCAAGAGAACCTTTATAATCGTATTCTCTCATTGTCATATTGCGGTCTTTAACTATAGCCTCCATGATAAGCTGCTGTGCAGCAGATTTCTTAACAAAGTCATCAAAAGAAAGTCCATACTGCTTCTGACAATATTCATCCTTTGAAAGAGTAGAAAAATCCGCATAAAAACCAATAGATGTTTCAAGTCTGGATCTTGTTTCTTCCATAAGTGAATCAGGATAACTGCTTATCTTGAATGTATCCTGTAAAGAAGATAATACATCTTCCTGTATCTTGTTCTCAACCTTTGAATTAATATCAGTTTCAAGAGATTCCTTTATTGACTGTCTATATTCTTCAACGGTATCATATCCAAATGTTTCCTTAACATATGCATTAGTAAGCATTGGCACATTAGGCTGTGAAACTGTCTGCATTGTAAGCTCAAACACTACCTTAGTTCCTGCATATACTGTATTGCTATATGTTTCCGGCAAATCAATTACCATGACCTTAGTCTCTCCAGCCTCCATTCCATAGAGTGCTTCATCAAGCTCTTCTATGTCAAGTCCAAGCTTATCTTTTCCAAGTATCATTGTAACACCATCTGTATTAGACAGTCCTGTTGACTGTGAACCCGAACTTGTAGCAACATAAGTTACAAGTATCTGATCTCCATCAACAGCACCTCTGCTGACTTCTGAATAAGTTGTATTATTCTCTATATCTTTAGCAATCTTATCATCAATAAGCTGATTTTCTATAGAAGTTTTATCAACTGTTACAGCTATATCCTCATATTTTCCAAGCTGTACATAATCATTAACATTATAATCGTATTTTACTTCAATCTCTTTA
>ERZ1035025.1256-NODE-1256-length-13352-cov-6.345115_pt1 | contig 13352 bp, 10 predicted proteins | sample MGYA00520619_ERZ1035025 | MGnify/ENA primary metagenome ERZ1035025 (study PRJEB33766, sample SAMN09781742) | gut metagenome | biome: gut microbiome | host: Homo sapiens | place: Madagascar | study: EMG produced TPA metagenomics assembly of the PRJNA485056 data...
TGTTGAATATACATTTGAAGAAGGAAATATATATCCGGTTCTTGGCGGTGCAGGAGCAGGAAGAACAACTCTGTTTGAGTGTATTGCAGGAGATATTCCGGTAGACTCAGGCACTGTTGAGACTAAGGAGAAGTGCACACTATTCTTTGCTGCAAAGCAGAGTGTTCTGCCTATGCTTATTACAGGATATCAGTTTATCAGTATGCTCTGTGATATGAATAAGAACAGCGAGAAGCCTGAATATTATCTTGATAAGGTGAAGCTTACAGGGCTGATAAGAGACAGACATATTGGAGATTATAGCTTTGAAGAGAAAAAGAGACTCCAGCTTGCAGCATTTCTTATACAGAAGCCATATGTCATGATGTTTGATGAGGCACTTGATTATTGTACTGATGAATATGTTGATGATATGCTTAGTGTTCTTAATGAGGTTAAGAATGAGCACATAATCCTTATATCTACGGGGCTGCTTGATGTTGCACACAGAATATCTCAGGATGTAGTTGTGCTTAATAACGGTGAACTTAATCAGATATCATACGAAACTATGCAGATTCCAGAGATTAAAGGTGCTGTATTAGATATACTTGGGGAGGCAGACAATGAAATTATTTAGAAAGCTGTTTGCTGAGAAAATTTTAAGATATTACGAAGGAACTGAGGCAGGAATTAAGATTATTAAGAAGCTTCCTATACTTAAGAAACTTGTGAAAGAAGATTCTTTTGGTGAGAAATCAAAGAGCAGGGCAGTTATTGGAGTATTAGCACAGGGATTTATGCTTGCATGGGAATTTATAAGAAAATTCTTATATGTTGTGCTTCTTATATATGTTCCATATATTATACTGGCTCATTTCTTCCCTTTAATAAGAATTCATCAGGATATATCAATAATATATCTGTTTATAATGCTTTCAACAATATGTGGAAGCCTTGCCAATACTACTATTTTTGCAATGGGTGACAGGGATTATCTTATGATTCGTGTAATGCTTGTAAGTCCATATATGAACTTTTTAGGAAAGTTTATATATAAATTAATCACAGAATTTATATTTTATTTCATTATACTTACAATACTTGGAGAACCAGTGGTTAATGCACTTATGATGTGTATAATTACAGCATGTGCAAGACCGATAGGAGAAATGCTTGCAATTATAACATTTGACCATTTCAGAGGTGCGTATGAGAATAGAAACGTCCTTAACGGCACTATAATGGCTATATGCGTTATACTTGCATATGGATTACCTGTACTTAATGGAAGAGTCGCAGCAAGCTGGATATATGCAATTCATCCATTTGTAGTATGTGTTATGTTCCTTCTTGGAGCAGGGGCAATGTATTTCTTATGGTGGTATAAGTACTACCGTGTAATTATAAGAGAGGCTATGCATAATAAGAGAGAATTCTAATTAAATCAGGAGGTGGACTATGTACCAGATGAGCAAGAAATTTCATACCAGGATTCTTACATATGTGGCACTGGTTATATTCTGCCTTATGGTTATTGGAATGTTTGTATACAGCTACGTAAGTAAATATAAGTCTGATAAGCTTGATATTAAGTCAAGATATACATTTTCAATAAGAGTTGATGATGACTGGAATGTTATCAGAGATGATGCTGTAAGTGATTGTGATACAGATAATGTATTTAATTTTGCCAATCCTGATATGGTAGGACTTGGAACTAAATGGATAGAAAATTATATTGCACAGTACAGACAGAAATATGTATCATATGCAAAATATATTACCAAATCAGGTATTGATTCTGTAAGTTTGCTGGATTTATCTAATAATACGGTGTTAATTTCTTTCTGGATTATACCGCAGGATCTTAATTCGGATTATTTCTCGTCATGGGAAGGAATCCAGGATGATGGAAAAATCAAATGCGAATGGGTGGTTTCATTTTATCTTGATAATAATTACGATAATACAGCAAGATTGTATGTTACATCAGTTATGAGTTCGGAAGATTATGGGCTTAAGCAATATTATGCAAAACAGGGTGTAGATTCAGGCGGTGATACAGAAGTTACAAGCAACTCTAATAAAGATCAGCTTGCCAATTATTCAATTAAGGATAATTCACTTCTTGTTACTTATGATGGAGAGAAATATGTTCTGGTTCCGGTGTCATACTCATATCTTATGTATGAAGATAACAGCACAGCAACGCTTAAAGAAGGCAGTTATATGATAACAACAGAAAAGACTGCTTTCGTATATGGTGGTAAGACAGCAAATAATACCAGGATACCTGTGACTGTTGTATATTCGGATGATAAGGGCGAAAACTGGACAACATGTGAGCTTGATAATATATATACAGCTGATTATTATTATGTAAGATTCTTTGATACTGATCATGGTGTTATTGTCTGTGGATATGGAAAGAGCAATGATACAAATGAATCATCAAGAATATACAGTACTAGTAACGGCGGAGAAAGCTGGGAGACTGTTGGAAGCGGACCAGCTACTAATATAATTAAAGGTGTCGTTTATCTTTCAACCGATATAGGATTCTTCTGTTATAATTATGTTGATGGTATGGACAGTAATCTTTATAAAACAGATGATGGTGGCAAAACATTTTCAAAAGTGATACTTGAGGAGCAGGAACTTGACAGTTCGGCAGCTAATCCTCAGGGACAGGAGACAGAAACCAAGACGGATTCTGGTAAGACAGGTACAGATTCATATGAACAGCTCAAATGGAGTGATGTATATAAGGAAGCTCTTACACCAGTTGTTGATTCAACAGGAATTGTAACTATATATCTTACGCAGGGTAAGAATGCAGTGTACAATGATGGTAAGACAGCAGCTAAGTATCAGTCTTCTGATAAGGGAAGTTCCTGGAAATATATTGGTCAGGTTGAGATAAAGGATTAAAATATTATTAAAAAACTAAAAAATATTTGAATAATATAAACATGCGTGGTATTATAAATTTGCAAAAGGGATTTTAATACTGTGCATGTTTTTTGTATATTTCAGAGATTTTCTTATGGAGTTTATGGACGTGATGAATTTATACATAAGGAGATTGTTTATGAAATGTAGAATAATAAAAAACAAGCGAATTCTGGCTGGCATTGTGATATTAGGAATACTGCTTATTGGCGGTGTTGTTATATCACAGGCAGCAGAAGATGAATACAGGGTTCATCACAATATAACAATAGATTTGGACGGAGGAGTGTGCGATGGAATATATTATCAGTCACAGATAGACCACGGACCGAATCAGGGTCAATGGAGAGATGATCTGGGAACTGGTCTGTATCTGTCAGACCGTAATGGAGTATATCATACGATATTGGATTACCATGCATCCATACCGAAAGAGAATGTTACAACTTCTAATTATTATGATTGTGTTGGTATCACTCCATATGTAAGAGTAGGCACAGTAAGTAAGGATGGCTATATACTTACTGGCTGGGAAGTTACAGGCGGAGATGGCGATTATGATGATTACGGCGTGGATGGAGTAAGGGTCAACATAGGAGCATTTGCAGACGAGAATATTGTTATTAAGGCAATATGGGAAAGATATTCATTTGTTGTGCATTATGATGCCGGTGTGGCCAAAGACAGAGGGATAAGTACAATATATATTCCAGAAGATGAAAAGGCATATTACGACAGAGGAGATGAATTGAAAGGACTTAATGAACAGGCAGAGGCTTCTAATGGGCTTATGTTCGCAGGATGGTCTTTTGACAGATATGGAGACTCCGGCATAATTAAGCCTGAAGATATCAGGGAATACAATGAAGATGTCACTATATATGCCATATGGAATTATGTCATTACATTTGATAATAACACGGTTACAGAAGTTAATGGTCACATGGATGATATAACAGCAAGGCTTGGAAGCCGATTAAGACTTACAGGTAGTAATCTTTCGAGAATAGGTTATTATCTTTCGGGATGGAATACGAAAAGTGATGACAGTGGGCAGTTCTATACAACTATGTCTGTTGTTGACCTTACACCTGATGATAGCGGAAAAGCTGTTCTGTATGCGATATGGCAGCCGATATTTTATGAGGTTCATCTGTATAATAACAGACCAGATGAAGCCAGTGAAGATATTCATGTTGTTGATAATGGTGAATGGGACTGGTATGAAGACGAAGGATTCTATAGCAGATTCTATACATATGATGAGATTGACCATCTGCCAGTGGTTAAAGATGTATATACACTTACCGGATGGACAGGTTATGGCTGGGGGATGGAAGACGGTACATATATTGAAGGCGGTGCTGACGGAAAACTTAATCTAGCTGACAAGTTAGGAAAGATAGTTGACGTGTATGTTGTATGGAAAGAGAATATATACAATATTAATATTGATTCTAATGGTGGATATGAATCTGATACGACAATTATAACTGGATATGAGAAAGAGAATGAGCTTCCGGATGCTCCAGAAAGACCAGGGTATGATTTTGATTCGTGGAATACAGTGGAAGATGGAAGCGGGAAGAATTATAAAGACAAAGATACTGTTTCAAAGCTTGTAGAGGAAGATGGTGGCAATGTGACAATATATGCACAATGGAAGAAAAAGAAGAAATTGTGTCTTAAAGTGTCATCAAATATATATCAAAAATCTTTCGTTAATCCGCTTGCAGCTACATTTGCAAAAAGCTGGTTTGGTAATAATCAGGATAAAAGTGTCGGGAATATGATGGCGATTCAGAACAAAGACTGTGTTCAGGTATGGAATGTGAACAGGACAGGGATTACAAGGACAAGATAACGAATAATTGTATACTGACAGCCCTCTGTTTTGGAGGGCTGTTTTTTTGGTATGTATTTTTATTCAATATATAGATAAATATTTGCTTGAAAAATGCATTTAACTATGGTAACATATTGTAAAGTTTGAGAGAAAAAAGGCATTTTTGTGTCTTTTTTTTTGCGCAAAAGTCATTTAAGCGTCTCTTGGCATATGATTAAATTAAATAAACGAAAGGAATTAAGGTGGCATTCATGAAAGCATTTTTGATACTTGAAGATGGAACGGTCTTTGAAGGAACCAGCATAGGTTCGACCCGCGAAGTTATTAGTGAGATTGTCTTTAACACATCTATGACAGGATATCTGGAGGTGCTGACTGATCCTTCATACGCAGGACAGGCAGTAACAATGACATATCCTCTTATTGGTAATTATGGAGTATGCTATAAGGATATGGAATCCCAGAAAGCATGGCCAGATGGATATATTGTACGTGAGCTTTCCAGAATGGCAAGCAACTTCAGAAATGAAGATCCTATCCAGAAATTCCTTCTTGATAATGATATCCCAGGTATCTGTGGGATTGACACAAGAGCCCTTACTAAGATATTAAGAGAAAAGGGTACTATGAATGGTATGATTACAACTAATGAGAATTACAATCTTGATGAGGTACTTCCTAAGATTAAGGAGTACAGTGTTAAGGGCGTTGTAAGAAAGGTTACATGTTCAGAAAAGTATGTTCTTCCAGGAAAAGGACCTAAGGTTGCTCTTATGGACTTTGGCGCAAAGAAGAACATTGCAAGATCACTTAATAACAGAGGTTGTGAAGTTACAGTATATCCTGCATATACTAAGGCAGAAGAAATTCTTGCATCTAACCCTGATGGAATTATGTTATCAAACGGTCCTGGAGATCCTAAGGAATGTGTAGAGATAATTGAAGAGATTAAGAAGCTGTATAACAGCAATGTACCAATATTTGCAATCTGTCTTGGACATCAGCTTATGGCACTTGCTACAGGAGCTGATACTCACAGACTTAAGTACGGACACAGAGGTGCTAATCACCCTGTTAAGGATTTAAAGACTGGCAAATGTTATATATCATCACAGAACCATGGTTATGTTGTAGATGAAAGCACATTAGACAGCAAGGTTGCAGTACCTGCATTTGAGAATGTTAATGATAAGACTAATGAAGGACTTGAATATGTTGGCAAGAATATATTCACAGTACAGTTCCATCCAGAAGCCTGCGCAGGTCCACAGGATACAGCGTACCTGTTTGACAGATTTATGGATATGATGAAGAAGGAGGACTAAGAACATGCCAAAGATTGAGAGTATTAAGAAAGTATTAGTTATAGGTTCTGGTCCAATCGTTATTGGTCAGGCAGCAGAATTTGACTATGCCGGAACACAGGCATGCCGTTCTCTTAAAGAGGAAGGAATTGAAGTAGTACTGGTTAACTCTAACCCTGCTACTATCATGACAGATAAAGATATTGCTGATGAGGTATATATTGAACCTCTTACAGTCGAAGCATTAAAGCAGATTATCTTAAAGGAAAAGCCAGACAGCATCTTACCTACACTTGGTGGACAGGCTGGACTTAACCTTGCAATGGAAATCGCAGAGACCGGATTCCTTGAGGAACATAATGTAAAGCTTATCGGTACAACTGCACTTACAATCAAGAAGGCAGAAGACCGTCTTATGTTCAAGGAAACTATGGAAAAGATTGGTGAGCCATGTGCTCCTTCACTTGTTGTTAACAACGTTGAGGATGGTGAAGCATTTGCCGCTAAGATTGGATATCCTGTAGTTCTGCGTCCAGCTTACACACTTGGTGGAAGCGGCGGTGGTATCGCTAATAATGTGCAGGAATTAAGAGAAATCCTTGAGAATGGTTTAAGACTTTCAAGAGTTGGTGAAGTTCTTGTTGAGCGTTGTATCGCCGGCTGGAAGGAAATTGAATACGAAGTAATGCGTGACAGCAACGGAACATGTATTACTATCTGTAACATGGAGAATATCGATCCTGTTGGTGTTCATACAGGTGATAGTATCGTAGTTGCTCCTTCACAGACACTTTCTGATAAGGAATACCAGATGTTAAGAACATCTGCATTAAGAATTATTGATGAATTAGGTATCACAGGTGGATGTAATGTACAGTATGCACTTCATCCGGACAGCTTTGAGTACTGTGTAATCGAGGTTAACCCTCGTGTAAGCCGTTCATCAGCATTAGCTTCTAAGGCAACAGGTTATCCTATAGCCAAGGTTGCAGCTAAGATTGCACTTGGTTACACACTTGATGAGATTAAGAATGCGGTTACAGGAAAGACATATGCAAGTTTCGAGCCAGCACTTGATTACTGTGTAGTTAAGATTCCTAGACTTCCATTTGATAAGTTTATCTCAGCTAAGAGAACACTTACAACACAGATGAAGGCTACTGGTGAGGTTATGAGTATTTCTGATAACTTCGAGGGTGGTCTTATGAAGGCTATCCGTTCTCTTGAACAGCATGTTGACAGCCTTATGTCATATGACTTTACAGCACTTACAGATGAAGAGCTTCTTGAAGAGCTTGCAATTGTAGACGACAGAAGAATCTGGAAGATAGCTGAAGGTTTGAGAAGACATATTTCTGCAGCCAAGATGCATGACATAACTAAGATTGACCTATGGTTTATTGATAAGCTCCAGATTATTGTTGATATGGAGAATGCTCTTAAGAGAGGACCTCTTACAGAGAGCCTTTTAAGAGAAGCTAAGAGAATTGAATTCCCTGACAATGTTATCGGTGATTTAACAGGTCACACAGAAAGAGAAATCAAGGAATTAAGAGACCAGTACAATATCCATGCAGCATTTAAGATGGTTGATACATGTGCTGCAGAGTTCGCAGCTACAACACCATACTATTATTCAGTATATGGCAGTGAGAACGAAGCTGTAGAGACTAAGGATAAGAAGAAGGTGCTTGTACTTGGTTCTGGTCCAATCAGAATCGGACAGGGTATCGAGTTCGACTTCTGTTCAGTTCATTGTACATGGGCATTCAAAAAGGAAGGCTTCGAGACAATTATTATAAATAATAACCCGGAGACAGTTTCTACTGACTTTGATATTGCTGATAAGCTTTACTTTGAACCACTTACAGCAGAAGATGTTGAATCAATTGTAGATTTCGAGAAGCCGGACGGTGCAGTTGTACAGTTTGGTGGACAGACAGCTATCAAGCTTACAGAAGCACTTATGAAGATGGGAGTTCCTATTCTTGGAACTAAGGCAGAAGATGTTGATGCTGCTGAGGATAGAGAGCTTTTCGATGAGATTCTTGAGCAGACACAGATTCCAAGAGCTAAGGGACAGACTGTATTTACAGTTGATGAAGCTCTTAAGGCTGCTAATGAGCTTGGTTATCCTGTGCTTGTAAGACCTTCATATGTACTTGGCGGACAGGGTATGCAGATTGCTGTATCTGATGAAGATGTAGTTGAATTCATGAACATCATCAACAGAATTAAGCAGGATCACCCAATCCTTGTTGATAAGTACCTTATGGGTAAGGAAATCGAAGTTGATGCTGTATGCGATGGTCAGGATATTCTTATTCCTGGTATCATGGAGCATATTGAGAGAGCCGGTATCCATTCAGGAGATAGTATTTCAGTATATCCAGCTAAGTCTATATCACCTAAGATTGTAGACATGATTGAAGATTATACAGGAAGACTTGCAAGAGCACTTCATGTAAAGGGTATGATTAATATCCAGTTTATCGTATATAATGATCAGGTATATGTAATTGAGGTTAACCCTCGTTCAAGCCGTACAGTACCATACATCAGCAAGGTTACAGGTATTCCAATTGTCAAGCTTGCTACACAGGTTATTATCGGCAAGACAATTAAGGAATTAGGATATGAGCCGGGACTTCAGAAGGCAGCAGATTACTATGCTATCAAGATGCCTGTATTCTCATTTGAGAAGATCAGAGGCGCTGATATCAGCCTTGGACCAGAAATGAAGTCTACAGGTGAGTGTCTTGGTATATCTAAGAGTTTTGATGAGGCACTTTATAAGGCATTCGAGGGAGCCGGAATCAGACTTCCAAAGCATAAGCAGATTATCATGACTCTTGCAGATAAGGATAAGCAGGATGGTATTGATATTGCACAAAGATTCGAAGCATTAGGTTACAAGATTTATGCTTCAAGAGGAACAGCCAAGGTTCTTAAGGAAAATGGCGTACATGCAATTCAGGTTAATAAGATTGGACAGGAAGCTCCTACACTCCTTGACCTTATCTTAGAGCATAAGATTGACCTTGTAATTGATACACCAGAGAGTGGTATTGAGAGAGCCAAGGATGGATTCCTTATCAGAAGATATGCTATCGAGACAGGCGTACACTGCCTTACAAGTCTTGATACAGCCCATGCACTTATTTCAAGTCTTGAGCATGCATTCAATAATCAGGAATTATCTATAGTTGATATTGCCAAGATTGATAATCGTGGTAATAACTAATCTGGTAATAATTAAATAATGTAATGAAAATAAGGGGTATCATATCATTTTGATATGATATCTCTTATTTTTTATGGGAATAATATAGCATGTTATTTGCATTAGTTGCAGAGTTATCTGTTATCACGCTCTTATTTTATATAATCATACTTGCTGTATTTTTTGTCAGTTCAAGGATAAACGCAGATGTAGACAGTATGGCTTATACAGATGTAACAGGGATTAATAACAAGCTGGCATACCAGAATCATATAATCAGACTTAATAATGCAGATGATACATTTTTAGTGGGAGTTATAATGTTTGATCTTAATAATCTGAAAAGAGTTAATGATACTCTTGGACACGAGATGGGGGACAGATATATTGAGAGCTTTTCAGCTATACTTGCAGGCGTGCAGAATGAACGTATTAGTGCGTACCGTATAGGTGGTGATGAATTCTGCGTTATTCTGGAGAAGACAAATGCAGTAGAGATACACCAGATTCTGGATAGTCTTGAAAGAAAAATAAATGTTTACAATGAAAAAAACAATATTAAGATTTCATATGCCAAAGGATATGAAATAAGCACAAGAGAGCATTATTATCTTATGGAAGAGCTTACTAAGCGTGCAGACAGCCGCATGTACGAAAACAAGCGGTTAATGAAGGGAAAAAGATTGGATGGCAGAAGGTTAAACGTATGATAACAGGAATTGTAGTAGCATTATTATTAGCAGTAATAGTGTTTCAGTATATGATTATAAAAATAGACAAGGATAAAAGACATGAGGCCGGACATGATAAGCTTACTGGATTATGCAATCCTGAGCATCTTATGCAGAAAATGAAAGAACTGCCAGATAAGAAAAAGAACAGACTTATCATTTATTCAGATATAGCAGAATTCAAGCTTATTAATGAAATATTTGGAATAGAAAAAGGTAATGAAATATTGCTTAAGCAGGCAGATATAATAAAAAAACATGCGGTAGATGGATATTTATACGGAAGAGTTGGTGAAGATCATTTCGTAGTGATTGCAGATGAAGCTACATTTAATGAAGAATATCTTTATGAATGCAGGGAGACATTACAGAATGTGCTTTCTGATTCAGTATATAATGTCAGAGTCTGTTTTGGGATATACAGGACTGATAATATGAATGAATCATTATCATTTATGTGTGACAAGGCTTCATTTGCAGTAGCCTCGATTAAGGATGATACACATAGCTTTATTGCTTATTATGATGACACAATGCTTGAAACTGCTATTAAATATAAGACAATAGTTGATGAATTTGATGATGCTATAAAAGCCGGTGAGTTCAAGATGTATCTTCAGCCACAGATTTCTGTAAAAACAAGGAGGCTTACAGGTGCAGAAGCTTTAGTAAGAAGAATAAAGCCAGATGGAACGATTGTTTCACCAATAGACTTTATACCTGTATATGAGAAGTCTGGGCTCATAAGCAGACTTGATAGATATATCTGGGAGCAGGCAGCGGCTAAGTTAGGAGAGTGGAAGAAAGCTGGTATCAATATGAGCATATCGGTAAATATATCTCCTAAGGATTTTTATTATATTGATATATTTAACACATTTGCAGGTCTTGTAAAGAAATATGATATAGAACCATCTAATCTAAAAATTGAAATCACGGAAACTACGATTATGTCAGATGTACCTAATCTGATGGGAGAGCTGGAAGAACTAAGAAAAGCAGGATTCACTATTGAAATGGATGATTTTGGAAGCGGTTATTCATCGCTTAATACATTAAAGGATATTAATGTTGATGTATTAAAGGTTGATATGGGCTTTATAAAAGAGACTAAGAATGTTAAGAAAAGCCGCATAATACTTGCTTCTGTGATAAAAATGGCAAAGGAGCTTAATCTTTTGATTATTACAGAGGGGGTTGAAACAGAAGAGCAGGTTGATAATCTAACAAAGCTGGGATGTGATGTATTTCAGGGGTATTATTTTTCTAAAGCTATTGATGTTAACGAGTTTGAAAAGAGATATCTATATAGGAAAAAAGCTAGGTGAATATAATTATAAAACATATATTATTCTGGAATTACACAGATAAAGTAAAGTCATAACATAAAGAGAAAGACAGATAAAGCCAGATAGATGTGAGGATGTGGGAGAAAATCCTGCGTCCTTTTTTGTCGCTTTACATCATTGGTGCAATCGGTGAAGCAAGTGAACCAAAGTGTATTAAAGCAGGATGTGACAACAAACAAGCATCTGGCAGCAGTTATTCGACAAAGAGTCATTCTTCTAGCAATAAGAGCAATCCATATGCTTCTTATGATAGCGGATATGATTCTATCTATGATGATGGAGATTATGACTGGGACAGATATCAGAAAGATAAGGTCTATGCTGATGGTGTAGATGATGCGATGGAAGAGCTTGATGAGGACTGGTAAGTATGGCAGGTAACTGGAAAGAACCGGAGTTTGATTTTTCAGAGCGTTCAGATAGAGTGACATTATTAGAGAAATTAATAAAATCCGGCAAGATTGAAAAAGTTGGAGAGAATACAAATACCATTTATACAATATTGGAATAGAGATAGTGGTCAGTGCTGGTCATTTTTATTTAAAAGTGACCAGTAGTGACCAGTAAATGACCAATAGTATCCGATAAGTGTCAGATTAGTGACCACCTATCGGACACTCGTAATCACTAGATTAAATAAAATGAATTTATGCAGACCGTCTGCACAAATTGGATTAGGAGCATATATATGGATTTACAAAACATACAAGACCAATTAAATACTGAGTTTGCCAAGGACAGCACGAAGTATATTATGCGTCACAGATATAAGAGATAAGAATGAATTTGGAGGTGAAATCGTGAAAACTCATAAATATTGGGCAGTGGGTGCATTAGCATGTATATTTCGGTCAAAGGTGCAGTTAAGAAAAGTGAAGAAGTAGAAAAAATTTAGAATATTTATGCAATTTGGTAACATATGTTACGGAATATGGTTTGCCTAAATACTATAATACATACATAAAATAAATAAAACAGAATCTGAAAGGAGATTTTTATTATGAAGAAATATGTATGTGGACCATGTGGTTATGTGTACGATCCAGAGGTAGGAGATCCAGATGGAGGAATTGCACCTGGAACACCATTTGAAGATATTCCAGATGATTGGGTATGTCCAATCTGTGGATTGGGTAAAGATGTTTTTGAAGAACTAAGCGAATAAGAAGACTGGTTTATTCGATATAGAGTAAAGCCTCAGCATCAAGAATTTTGATTGATTTCCTTGAAGACAGATGAATAAATCCGTCCTCCTGAAGTGATAAAAGCGTCCTTGAAAGGGAAGGTCTGGTTGTATTCAGATACAGAGCCAGTTCTTCTCTATTCATGGATAATGATACAAGATTGTTGTTATCTGCATGCTCTAATAGGTATGTGGCAATGCGCTGTTTGAGATTACCGCTGGTAAGGACTTCAAGCTGTTGGTTATTTTCATCAGTTCTTTTGGCAAAGAGTTCCAGCATATTAAAAACTACTTTGCTGTGATGAGAGCAGTTTTTTTCACACCTGCCACCAAAGAAGTCCTTTGCAATCTCAAGAAGCTTTACATCAGTTTTTGCTTTTGCATATCCGCTATAGCGGTCTTTATTAAGAAAAAGTTCAACTTCGCCAAAATCTTCCCCTTCGGAAATGTTGGTAATACGAAGAACTTTACCATTAACATTGATGGAGCCAAGTTCTACTTCACCATCGAGAATGAGGTAGAGCTTATTGGGAACATCACCCTGAAAGAATATATAATCGTTTTTCTTATATTCATGAATGACGGACTGAGTACAAACGAGACTTTTCTTAAATTCAGCGTCATCCAGATTATGGAAAATAGACAGGTCTTTGATTTGCATATAAGTACCAGCTTTCTATTATAGTAACATTTATTTTAACATATATGAGGTGGATTGTAAGGAGGTTTTTATGACAGTAATTACATTTGATGATAATTTAATAACAGGCAATAAGACAATA
>ERZ1035025.1264-NODE-1264-length-13282-cov-8.126333_pt1 | contig 13282 bp, 15 predicted proteins | sample MGYA00520619_ERZ1035025 | MGnify/ENA primary metagenome ERZ1035025 (study PRJEB33766, sample SAMN09781742) | gut metagenome | biome: gut microbiome | host: Homo sapiens | place: Madagascar | study: EMG produced TPA metagenomics assembly of the PRJNA485056 data...
CTTGTAGTAAATAGTACCTTGTTTTTTGTTTTTCATTTTAAAATCCATAATAACACTGTACAAGTATGACTGAATTTCAATTAGTTTTTTTGAATACTTAGTGCATACATGAATCTGATTAGTATTCTTTACATCCAAATTATTTGTCGCTAGAGAATAATCCAATAAAGCAGGAGCTTTAAATAGCTGATAGACCGATTTTGTTACACCATTTATAGTCGTAGTGATTCTCCTTAAATAGATTAAGTTTTCAGAAACCTGAATCGTATTTCCTCTTGAATCTACATAATCAGCATATATATATGTATAGCGTAACCTTTCAATGGCATGTTCTATTGCATCAATCATCATAGGATTGACAGAATTATTTTGATTGTATTTGCCATTACTCTTATTTAAAGTTATGTATCTGTATATATAAGCCGCGTCAAAAAGACATGAATTTGGAAAGGTATCTCCAATACCAGTATAACCTTTTGCAATAGGTATAGATGTTATTATTCTGAAAACTTCTCCTTCAAGAGGAGAGACATCTTCACTTGCAAAAAAGGTAGGCATTTTGATGCCTAAGTTTCTTTTAACAGGGTTGGTAGATGTTGAGGAAACATAATCATCAATTTCATGAATTTTTTCATCTCCAAAGAATTTTCGGTCTTCTTTCGTAAAAAGAACATTTACCAATTTGCCACTGCTGCTTATCATCTCTTCAGGGTAGGTATATACATAACGATTATAATCTTCTGTAATATCTCCTTTCTTTATTAACACATCCAAGTAAGACGCATCCTCTATAACGTCTCCGGAAGCAATTTCTGGAGTGGTTTTTGAAAAAATGTCACGCATGTCTGATTCTTTAGATTCCTTGCTGTTGTTAGCGTCGATGTTATTATACTTTTCAAAAAACTCAATATCATTAAGCTCAGTTTCTGAATTTAATGATTTATAGATTTCAAAATCATCATCTAAGTCCATTACTTTTCTCCACTTTTACATTTTCGATATTTTCAGTTGAAATTTCAGATGTAGTTTCGAAGGATGCTGAAACGATTTCTATCTGAAGCTTTGCTGTATCTGTTATCCAGCCAGATTTAGGATCTTTGAAGCGGTATTCAACAGTATATGTTCCTGCTGTTGATATAGCATACTCCTCGTTGCATTCGATGCCAGTATCATCATATATTGTGTATTCCACATCAACTTCATAGCCAATGGTATTTGTTCCCTTAACACCATCTAAGAGATTAAGTGCTTCCGTAAGCTCTCCTGTCTCTTTATTGTAAGTACGTTTGATTTCTTTATTTGTAACTGTCAGAACCGCATCCTTGGTATCAACATGGTAATTTGCATATCCGAAAAATGCTATATTCATATCAACATATCCATCGATACCATCGACGGTATCAGTTACACCATACTGCCACATGTCATAATGCCACTTGAAACTTGCAAGATCATCTCCGTAAGTCCATCGTGTTGAAGTATAGTAGTATTCACTCCAATAGCAGGCCATCCATGCTTTGAATTTTCCGGCAAGTCTTTCACCGTCAAAATTGTTGTACCATCTGTTTCTGTTTGAATAAACCATAGGCTGATATCCGTAGCTTGATACGACATTGCAGAATGTTTCACATGCTTCTGTTACTGAATTATAGTCGCCGTCCAGCTCCCAGTCGAATGCAACCGGATATGTTATATGGTAATCTTTTATCAGGTTTATGCAAAAACTCGCTTCATCGTAAGCTGCCCTTGCATCTGTTGCTCCGGAATAAAAGTAAACGCCCACCTGTATTCCATTAGCAAGTGCTCCCTGGATATTCTGTTGAAACTTTCTGTCTTCGTATAAACCATCATCCCCGCCGCCACATTTAATCATTGCAAATGTAATGCCGTCTGATGCAACTTTTGACCAGTCAATATCTCCCTGCCATCTTGATACATCAATACCGTAAACCAACTGGCTTATTTCGTAAATCTTATCTGAACTTGGCTGCTCCGGCTGTGGTTCTTCCACATTACTATCATCTCGTGATGGCTCAGAAGAATTGTCCTCAACAATTTCAAGATCTTCTATTTCTTTTACAGGAACAGGTCCCGCCCCACTATCGGCAACTGCTTCTATTATCTTATTAAGTTCAGAGCTGGATGTATCATCATTTGCTACAGCAACTTGTAACTGTTCCTGAAGCTCTTCTGCAGTTGTACTTTCTATTACTTCCTCTACTACTTCACTATCAGTTTCGGAAGGTATCTCAACCGGAATCTCAGAAATATAAGTGTCTATATTAGTTTCGGTTTCGGTCTGTTCCTCAGTTTCGTGTGCCTGGACGATATTCTTGCTGTTAACATTTTTTATATGTTCAATCCCAGTGAATGTCGCTGTTACACCTGATACTGCTACTGCACATGTAATAACACATACTTTTGTATGAGCTATCCACGTTTCAATAATCTTAGTTGGTATTTTTTTAAATAAATTCACTTATTTATACATCTCCTATTATTCAATTTACCCCACATTTACATTATTATCGGTGACTGTACTAATTTCTTTTAAACTTGTTAAGAAGGAAGTCAGACTTATTTTTTACCTCTTCGCTCTCCTTTTCGTCCGGCTTACCAGAAGAATTAAAGACAAGGTTAATTTCATCCTGATTTTCGAAGCTGTTTTCTGGCTCCTTATGTTCTGTTTTAACTTTATCAGCTTTTCTTATATATGTTTCTGCTTTGATATTTTCTTTTTCGTCATTTACAGGTACAGACTCTGGTATATCTAATATAAAATCTTCCCTTTTATTTTCTTCTAAATTATTATTGCTTTCAGTCTCAGAACTATATTTTTCCGTTTTTTTATTGCTCAGACCTTTAAAACCAGATGATTGCACAGTTGGTGCACTACTTCCATTTCCGGCTAGATAATTCATAAGAATCTGATTATCCAGAGGCTGCATATCACCCTCTGGATAAATAAATGTCAATCTTACTAATGCCTTTAATACATCTGTTTTTTTATAGCTGGATGAAAGAGCTCTATTAACTGTGTTCTTAACATCAATAAAAAAATCATTTGCATCCGGTTTCAATGTAAGTCTGTACTGGCTGTTTTCCACATTATCCCTGTAATTATCATTTAATTTAAAAGATTTTGGAACGAGCAATCCTGATTTGACACAGCCTATTATTAATTCAATAGTTTTAGTGATATCAGATTTCTTTTTAAAAGTGCTGAAATAACAGATAATATCCGCATCATTTACCTGTGTTAGCTTAACTAAGCAATCTTTATATTGTGCCATGGTAACCTACTTTCTTTGTGGGAGCAACTATGCTCCCACATTAAATATTTTTAAGCAAGCAACAGACCCCCGGTTGCAATAGAATAAATGCTGCCGTTTTCCAGATTTCCAAATTTACCTTTAGCCTTACAGTAATTTTTACTTTCTGCAACTTCTTCACCAAAATTTTCTGTAATCGCATCTTTAACGTATTTAAGCAATTTATCTGCATAGAGTTCACCTGCTCCGCCAGACACAATAAATGTAGTGGCTGTAAGCATTTCTCTCTTATATTCTTTCATGGAATAGTCAAATAAATCCTTAATTGTTGCCAAAATCTGCTTTTTATATTCAGGGGCTACATCAATAATAACAGCTTTGTTCTCCTCGTTAAAGTCTTTAATAACTCTACCTTCTGTCGCATATGCCTCTATCTTTTCTTGTGGAATTCTATATTTGAACTGTTCGTATATAGCATTAGATGTTTTGATACATATGTTAGTTATGGCAAAATCTGTATTAGATTCGCTTCTACTATTAATTGTGGCATCTTCTTCAACTCGAGCAATTCCTATTGTCTTACCACCACAATCCCATGCGAAAGCTGGCAAGTTGCTTATAAATTCTCTATCCTTGTCCTCATTAGTTACCTGTTTCTTTCCGGCAAGCTTCTCATCAATAATGTTAAGTACCTCACATGTAATAGATGCATATGTCTGGCTCTCAAACTTTATATTTGCTCTTTCGATGATTTCAGGTAACTCATACATCTGTTCATCGTTTATTCCATCAATGGAGAATACATAATTTTTATGAAAATCCTTATCTTCGATGCACTTTTTAATACTCTCCTTAATATCGCTATTATCTAATATTGCATGAGGAACAAGAACGATTATTGTTAAATCAAAGTCATTTTCTTTCTCCATGATTCGGGAAAGTTCTTCTGACTTACCGGATAACTTATTAACCGCCTTAAACAATGAGGCAAGAACCAGCATCTTGAATCTTTCTGTATTGAATCTTGCATACTTGCCGCCCTCGATTTTCCCATCAATCGCATCATAGAATTCATCGTCTATCTTGAGCTCGTTTGTAAAATCATATCGATTTTTGGCTGGGTATCCGCCAACATAATATACTCGCTCTCCTGTAGGGGTTGTTGCCCTGACATACAGAGGATCTTCCTCTTTTAAATCTGTAATCTTTCTACTCATATTGCATTTCTCAATGTTAGCTGCATCGTGAAATTTCATTAACTGAACGGTTCCCTCTTTTGTCTCTTCGCCCACGATGGTTTTAAAACCATTGTAGCCTGCGTCTAAAGATATAATAAAGTGCTTATGTGCCATATCTAGGCCTCCTTATATGATTTTATAAATCAATCATATCATCTTTGAAATGATATGTCAATTTCCTTTAATTATAAAATAACAATAAATTACCAATATTAAAACAATAAGATATCAGTTTTATAACGCAAATAAAACAATTTAATATCAAAATAATACCAAGTTTATAACAATTTAATAAAAAACAACAATCTTTTACCACTTCTATAACAATAAAATAACAAATCTTACCATGTTTATAACAATAAGATAACAAAACTTTACCATTTTTATAATAAGATTCTACCAAAAGGGTTTACCATAGTAAATCTCCAATGATTATTGCTAATAACTTTTGTTAAATCTTATTATCAATGCTGATTTTGAAAATCAGGTTTGAATCTTACAGACATATAAAATGCACAATTAAGGGAAAAAATCCTCTAATTAAAAATTTAATTAAAAACTAATTAATAATATTAAACGTAAAACTACAATAAACGGGCGTGATTGTGCTTTTAATTAAAGCATTATAACACATCGCGCTTCACAATTTCAATATTCTAAGTTACTATATTAAAATAAAGACAATATTAGCTTTTAATTAAAAATTTAATATTGCTTAAATATAGATAGAAACTGTACTTTCAGAATTATAAATTTATCACTTAATGAACCAATCTTAATTAGTCTATTTAAATATATCCACATATTAAAACGTTAATATTGCACTTTTTATATTCACTTAAAACTAAATGATTATATTTTAATAATTAAATATCAGATTAAAACTATATTAAATACCAATGTACGGACATTTCAATAATAAAATATGAGCTTTTTAATATTATACTTAAAAAAATTTCATATTTAGTTTTTAATTAAAAATTTAATATAAAACAATCTGGCTTACTTACCAGCTAAATAAGAACATAATCAGAGTTTTTATATTAATATTATAGGTTAAATTTAATTATTTTACTTAAATATTATCAAATTTAAAGGCTTTAATATAAATTAATCTTTGATATGAACTTGAATTATCTATGAAATTAATTTAAAATGCTAGGTATAAGTATAGATACAGGAAAGTGGTGAAATAATTTATGGAAGATGATTTTATATTAAAAATAGGTTCTGTAGACCAAAATCAAAGTGAATACAACAACGATGTGGATATTGATTTTTCTGAGTTTGATTTAACAGATAATGCAGAAGGTGAAGCTGATGAGGAATATACGCCTATAAGTAAGCTAATTGCTAATTATGGTGTTACTTTACAGACTGTTTCAATTTACATAAAAAATCATCCGGAATTATTTGAAGGTCACTTAAAAAAAACTGCAAGGAGAACATCGGTTGACAGAATAGGTGTACAGTTACTAGATGATTTCTACATCACAGCTAAAACTAAGAGGGTAGTGTCTTTAAAAGAGTATAGGGAACTGATTGAGAAGCACAATGAAATTCTTAGAAAGGCTGAATTGCTTTATCAGCAATATCAGAATTTAAAGGTGACAAATAAGCAACTGGAAGAAAAGGTTAGGGAAACTGATGCTTTGATTGAAGATAAGGCTGCTCTTGAAAAAGTCAATAGTGAACTCTCTGCTAAAAATGCAGAACTGATAGAAGCAGAGCATCAAAGCATGATGAATATCAATAATTTAAACCAGAAGGTGGCAGTTCTTGAAAAAAGTACATCGGAGATGAATCAGAAATTGAAATCCAGTGAAGATGAAAATACTGAACTGGAGTCAAAGAGAGCCGCACTGGAAGAAGAGAAGGAAAAACTTCAGGAGGAAATAGATTATCTTAATAATCGTAGTTTTTTTCAGAGACTATTTAATAAGCAGAAGTAGTGCATAGGTGCTGCATATACGAACTACTTGCAATCGACTAATGCCAGATGGAGTTTTCTTTGTTGCGATAAAAACACTCTGTTAATCATTGTTTAATTGGTTAACAGAGTGTTTTTTAAATGTATTTGACTGCATCTTTTGCATATGATAATGACAATTCATGACAAATTAGAAACCCTATTATCTTATTGCAGGATAGAGCTGCAGATTCAACCAGAGGAACAACAATTACACTATCATCATTATCATTAACTGATATATACATGTCATTATTACTGGTCCGGTAAAAGAATTTGTGTTTCACAACACATTTATCAAGAACCTGCTCAGCCAGACATGTATTGTCAACGTATTGGATGTTATCTATTATTTCCGGCTCATTAAAATCCTCGATATACGGGTAGCTGTGATTTTTGGCGTAAGATTGCAACCTGTTTAAAGTATTCTTTCCCACAGATTTAACAGCACGCAACCTACGTTCCATTTGTCCCGGATTAAACCTCACAGAAAGCAAAGAACCTTTTTCATAAACATCATAAGTAGTTTGTGCAGCTGAATTGTGAATATGCAGACAATTACCAAATGATGTTGAGAGAGTATGAGACTTACCGCAGATATAAGTATCATGTTCCTTTTTCACCATATAAAAATTCTTAAATGAGTCTGAATACATGTTATATTCGCCTTTTTCCGGGGTTAAAACCATTCTTCGCTGTTGCTGCAATGGTATTCCGTATTCGTATATGTTTATGTGATTGACTACCGGATCAGCAATCACCATGTCATTTCCTGTTACAAAACAGGAATCCAAAAAATGTAAAGATTCTTTTTCCATAATTCTCCAAAAATTCAATGAATTAGATGTTAAAAATAGATTAAGCACCTGTCAATTTTAAGTCAATAGATTTCCTGATTAAATTGTAGAGAGTTAATGAAATTTTTATTGACTTCTAATAATGAAAATTATATTATATTAGTAAATAGAAAAACATTGACATAAAATTTTTTGTGAAATATCCTTGTATTGTAGCTTCAGACAAGGATATCACCGCAACAATAAGTATTTTTATTTATGTTTGAAAGGAGGACGCTGTTATGGCCAAAAAATTAGATATGAATGTCATGGAGCTTGTAGTCAGAACTGATTCAGTTGAAACCGCTATTAAGAAGGCTGTGAGATATGCTAACACATCCAGCAGCCACAAGTATTCGGAAGATGCCATTTTAAGATTATTCAGGCTTAATGGCAGCAACTTTATTTTCAAAAGTGCAGAAGATGATACCAAGGCAGAGTGTCATGCTTCAGGAAATGCAACTCATTTAGACTGTACCATTTGTGGTGCCCGTATACATATTCTGGCAGTAAAAACAAAGAAAAAGGAGTTTGTGACCAGAATAGTATATGACTGCAGAAAACGAAACAGAAGTGACATGATATCAGCAGCATTAATAGCACAGAGATTATATAAGGCATTAATATCCGGCAAAGACAAGTATTCATACGCCGGATACACGGTAAAACTTAATAATAGTGGTAGAGGAAACAAATACAAACTGACATCAGCGACGGGTTCTTACGGATTCACATGTGATGTAAATGAACTAGAGACTACAATTATTGGATATATTTCACAGGACAGAACGAAAGGGGCAATGCAAGGTGGTATATAAGTATACCGTAAAATATAGGTGCGGCTGTATATATGAAAGAGAATCTAGTGTTAAGCCTTCAGGTGCAATGCTTAGCATTGATTCCGAATGTGAAAAATGTAGAGCTAAAATAAATAAAAAGCAGCTTACAATAGAAGAGCTTAATGGAATCAAAAAAGAACTCAAGGGGACAGAAAAACAGGTTGCAGCTGCGGAAAAAAACAGGGTTCGTTTTATTAAACAATGGGTTAAGGCAGCTTCAGACAGCCAGTCAGATATCATCAGGGATATTATAAAAACAGAAAATTATGCCGGATGGTGGATGGATCACTACAAGGAGGTATTTTCGCAGGAATTAATTGACAATTACGAAGAGAAATATAAAACCAGGAAAAAGGAAAGACGCAGGAAAACTCCGACAGGTACACAGGTTTCAATAGCAGACTTAGATGCCAGGTACAAGAAAAATGAGATTCTGACTCATTGTATCAGACCTAATCAGCTTAAGCACCAGGAACTTATACTCATTGAGCACCAGAATAGTACAATGATTATTAAATCTTCGGCACAATCAACGCCAGAACTAAAAAAAATCATGTCTGAAAATGAATGTGCGTATGATGATGCCAAAGATATATTTATGAAGGATTTAAACGAATTTACAGGAAACTATTCTGACCGGGCTGCAGAACTTGGAATAATGCTGCTTGATAATGGTTATGTTGTTTCCGTCCTGAATAACACCATTCTGAATATGATCCGGAAAAGGCAATTTATTCCATCTAATGACAAATGGGTAAAATACTTTAATACAAATAGTGTATTTCTGGATTGGAAAGGTTACGAGAGAATCCTGTGTAACAGGGCACTGGCATTCATTGATGGTGCACACTGGGACAATAATTTCAAAAAGGTAATAATTCCGGCAAAATCATGTAAACAGATACTGGATTATGCGGAAAGGTATGGATTTTCCATTGAAAAAAGAGCACTTATATTAATGGAATCCAAACGCAGAGCAAATATCTAAAAACAGATAATCCACCCTGGGATAACAGCAGGGAATTTTTAGATGGCAGAATGCCAGGAAAGAAGGTATGTATGGTTGTGATATGCAAAGAAGAACATAATGCTTACGCTGCAATGGTGGTTAAAAGACTGCCGGCTGACATGAAATTAAAGAACATTACAGTTAAGTATCAGACCGACTCTGAGACAGTAATCAGGGGAATAAGGAATTTTAAAAAATTGATTAATGGAGAAGATAAAACCCAGCCGGCTTTAGTTATAAGCATAGATTCCGGTATAACGATACATGAAGCGTATATGGATGATTTCCAGCTGGAAGAATGTTATAATTTTGCAGGAGATGTAATGCTGGGAGATTCACAGAAGGTTACAGATTTTGTATTATTCAATGAAAAATTCAAAAAGAGAAGAAGGGTAGGTAAAGGGTAAAAATGACACATACTAAATTTATGATTGACAAATCACCGAAAACAAACAAGACAGAGGAACAGCTTAAAGAACTCGGATATACAACATTCTCTAAGTTTGCAAAGAAAAATTACTTGAAATTTGATGCGGTTAAGTTGTTACAGAAAGACGGCAAAATATCTGTTGTATTAAGCTTGGAAGGTAAACCTATGGTTACGCCTGACTCATCAATATCATTAACACCTTTCGAGAGGGAAGTGTTAAACAGAAATGCTACGCTGCAGGAATTTTCAAAGAGAGAAAATATTAAGGATATACGAATCAGAAGTAAGGAAGTCGTAAGTATATATGAGGAGTATGTAACAAGAACAACCCTGGGTGAAAACGTAGATATATACCTTGATCTTGAAAAGAAAAAACAGTTTGTTGCCAGTGAGGACGAAATAACAGACAAGAAAAGATATAGATCAGTTACAGCAGGAATATTGGGAATGATGGAGCCTGTTAATACTCACACAATAAAAACAGAGGAAACATGGCTTATTTTAGAGTTTTCATATAATGTGTTCAGGGTAATATTTAATGATAACGGTGTAATAAAAAAATATTTCTTCTACACAGAGGAAGAGGCAAGAAAGTTTGCCCGGGAAAACGGTAATTTGTATGGAGAGATTGAAATCAGACATCATGGATACATCCTTTGCACATACAAAGATGGCCAGTTTACAGAAGTCAATGAAGAGAAGAAAGCTGCAGAAGAAAGAGAAAGAAAAGCAGCCTTTAACAAGCTGATGAAGGAAATTGACGCAATGGACTAATATTTTTAGTTGAAAGCAAATATATAAAAATAAATATAATTACTGAATGAAATGGCAGGACTTATTGTTTAATAAGCCCTGCTTTCTTTATACGCGCTTTTTGTATGAAAATGTGGAAAATTCTGCGATAGCTATAAAAAAACTCCTGTATGGGCAAAATACACGCTTATATGGCATGATTTTTCTCTGAAATGTTTGAATTAGAAATTCAATTTCTATAAATATAAAAAATCTATAAAAACTAAAAGAAAATATTGACAATTTATTACTTTAGAATTATAGTTATAACATAATAAATAAATCATTAATATATACAGAAAGGGTGATTGAACATGCGAATATATAAGAACGTCGAGGAAATAGCAAAAGAGTTCCGAAAAAACGGATGGGGAGAAGATACAACATTCACAGAAGTAACCATGGAGGAAGCAGTAATAAGAGGGCTTCTCTTTGCTGTAAGCGAGTTAAAAGCCGGCAGAAAAATTTTTAAAATGAATGGAACTGGAAATATATACAACCAGTCAGGCGACTTGTTAATGTACAACATTTCAATAGTCCGTGACCATGATTTACCAGTTAAGTTTCCGCTTGTAAAAAATGTAATTAAAGGATGCATGAGCAAATATGACATTGATGAGATTACATTTTTTGTAGGAGGAGACATCAAGTTTAGTGGTTCTTACGAAATATTCATGCAAACGAGTCAGTATGATCAGAGCCCTGAACTTTTTGAAATGAGAAATCAGATGCTAGACAGTGAATGCTTAAAAAGTCAGGTCTATAACGGACACAAGTTGTATCTATTGTTGCCAGAAAATATGCAAATAAATGCCCTAGAAAAGCAGTTAAAAGGAGATGATTAAATTTATGATTGAGATTGCATTAAAAGATGGCAGAACATTCATGAGCAGTATTGAAATTGTAGAAGCCGTAAGAAACTGGAACGACGCTCAGGGCTTCGGAATACCCTTCAAGGTATCTGATTCCCTGTGGGTGTCAGGAGACCAGGTAATCAGAATTGAGCAGAAAGACAATTAATTTAATAGAGGAGTGACATCATGAAAACAATAGATCATTGGATTAAAATAAATAATCGAAGATTAATAGAGATTGAGGTGAGAAATGACGACAGTTGGTACATGGCATATGCGGGTGACAAGCTGCTCACAAAGGCTGATGCCAGTTTGGAAAGTCTGCGAGATACTTTGTATGGAAACGGTTGCATAAGACTTATCGGAGAAAATAGCTGGGAGAAAAAGAACGTAGAGCTTAGTGCATCATGGCGGTTAATAGACTGGTTTCAGCTCCCATGTGTGCGTGAAAATGTAATGAACAGAGCATTACTGGAAGATATAATTAACGACTGTAAAAAATGGAAGCCAGGAGACTGTGTGTTGTTTACATACGCCACTAAAAATATTGGTAGATGGCTGCTTACATTGAAAAAAGAAGAAGAAATTTATGACCCTTTAAAGTTCAGTTTAACAGGGGAAAAAGAGGGAACACACGAGACAATAGGAAGACGATATGTTAATGCAGAAGAAGCACTTTTGCATATGTTCAATGACTTCAATGAGAATGCATGTGTAAGGAATCGCTATAACAACCTAGAAGAAGTAATGCAAAATCTGTATCGGGAAGGGAGAAGTGCGTGTTATGAAATATACAACAGGTGATATCGTAACAGGCTATTTCGGAAAAGGTGTGATTGTAGATATCCGAGAAGAAAGCATATCAGTATGGACGGACCACAATGTGGAAACAGTAGATAGTAATACATTTGATATTACAAAGACAGGCTTCAATGTAAATTTCAATGAATGTATTGCAACAGCCAGATATAAGCCAGAAACACAGGATATAGCAACACGACTCCAGGAAACGAGTATATCAGAGAATAAGCTGACAAAACTGGTGTACCTTGCCATAGCACATATTCTGCCGGATGGTTCTGTTAAGAGTGCAGACAATGAATACATGAGAATCCAGGATATCATTGACTTTCTGAATACATATTATGACTGCTCTTACAAGACGGGTTCAAGAGAAACGATAAGAAAAGAGGCTATAACGGAGCTTATAGAAAAGGGTTTAATAGAATCCAACAACCAGCCAAAACAAAGTCCAAGATATGGTTATAGACAAAAAATAGAGAACAGGAGGTAAAATAATATGAATGATGCCAGTGCAGCAAAAACGGCAGACAAGCTTCTTAAGCTTGTCGAGAAAAGATTCAGGAAGGAATCCACACATATTCTTACAGAAAACGATAAGGATGGAATCTGGTTTGAGATGTTTGGCAGACTCAGCCGGGGCGAATCAGAAGAAGACGTATATACTTACTGTAAGACAGCAAAATTAAAGCAGCCGTAAAAATTAAGACTAAATAAGAAAGAAGGATTAGAAGCTATGGATAGTAAAAAAGATGCAAATTATTTCAATAGGATTCGCAGCATTACTTATGCAATAATATTATTAGTTATGACGGTACTTTGCATAGGGTTTTTGCTCATAATTACAAAGTATTCCGAACATACGGAAACAGAAATAATACCAATATACAGCATAAGTACTGATGATGAATACAGTGGGAAATTTGTTTTAGGTTCTGGTGGATTAAATAAAACAGAATATATTGTAACCTATCGCTTAACGGAAGATGGCGGCAAAGTATACTACAAACTGCCTAGACAGAAGGTAATCATCTATGATACATTAGCTGAAGGCGAACAGCCATATGTTGAAATTATTACGACAGGATATACAAGTGAGACCAAGCTGTATATACCACAAAATACTGTTGAGAAAGAGATAAATTTGGATTTATAGAGCCTGCTGCCATGAATCCATACATAATCGAATGGCTGCTGCCATGCAGCAATTACACAGTATCCATTCAACAAATATTGAGTTAA
>ERZ1035025.1273-NODE-1273-length-13210-cov-7.329000_pt1 | contig 13210 bp, 16 predicted proteins | sample MGYA00520619_ERZ1035025 | MGnify/ENA primary metagenome ERZ1035025 (study PRJEB33766, sample SAMN09781742) | gut metagenome | biome: gut microbiome | host: Homo sapiens | place: Madagascar | study: EMG produced TPA metagenomics assembly of the PRJNA485056 data...
GTACAGACAAATATGATTTCCTTCGTGAGCCATGGAGCTGGGATTCTAAAAATTTTGTGAAGCTTCTGCTTTACAAAATTTTTGCTCAGAAGCCCAGCGGAATGCCCGGCGAACAGGAACATCATATTTCGTCTGTACCGTTTTTCTTTTCATAAACCGATAAAATCACGACTTGTGAGAGGACGCTTATATCTGCCCCTCACAGCCTGAGAAAGCACCACAAAATCTGCGACACTACGCTAATTAAACTCCGGTTATGGGATGAGTGCCTATGAGGGAATGGCAAAAATCAATCTGCATTCTCAAAGTAAATTAATTATAACTTCTGTAAATCAATTTTAAATGAAGTACACAGACTTTGACATAGTACCATCTAAGTTATCGGGAAAGTGCCTAGAAGATATTTTGGCTAATATTAACCGAAATATCTTTTAGAAGATTGCATAGTATCATGTTGTTGGGTATAATAGAAGATATTTAGGGATACAATAACCGAAATATCTTTTAGGAGAAAATGTCATGGTAAAAGAAATTAAAAGAGATTACTATTTAGAACAACTTATAAAGCGTGAAGGAAATGGTCTGATTAAAATTGTAACAGGAATACGAAGATGTGGAAAATCATATTTATTGCGAACGCTGTTTAAAAATCATTTGCTTGAACATGGAGTGGATGAAAAACACATCATTGAAATGGCATTTGATTTATTTGATAATATAGACTATCGGGATCCGAAACACTTTTATCCTTGGGCAAAGGAACAGATTCAAGATGATGAAAAATACTACTTTCTTTTAGATGAAGTGCAGTTGCTGGATGAGTTTGTGAGTGTGCTTAACGGTTTAGCGGATAAGAAGAATTGTGATGTGTTTGTAACGGGAAGTAATGCAAAGTTTTTATCCAGAGATATCGCTACTGAATTTGGTGGCAGAGGGGATGAGGTTCATATGTACCCTTTGAGCTTTTCGGAATTTATGAGTTGTTATGATGGAAATAAATATGATGGATGGAACGAATATATTACTTATGGCGGTATTCCGTTAGTGGTATTAGCTGAAACAGATGAGCAAAAAATGAATCTATTGGATAATCTGTTTCAGGAAACATATATCAGTGATATTGTGAAACGAAACAAAATTAGAAATGTTGGAGAAATGGAATCACTGCTTGATGTTTTGGCATCCACAATTGGTGCGTTGACGAATCCTAACAAACTTCAGAAGACATTTAAAAGTGTAAACAATTCGAAAATTACAGCAACAACGATTACGAAATATATTGAATATTTGGAGGATGCTTTTTTAATTGAAGAGGCGAACAGGTATGATATTAAGGGAAAATCCTATATCGGTACGCCATTGAAGTACTATTTTATGGATATGGGACTCAGAAATTCAAGAATTCATTATAGACAGATGGAAGTGACACATTCTATGGAGAATGTAATTTACAATGAATTAAGAATGAGAGGATTTCATGTTGATGTTGGTAATCTGACTGTTGTTGAAAAGGGGAAGAATGCAAAACCGATAAAAAAACAACTGGAAGTTGATTTTATCTGCAGTAAGGGTTCTAAAAAGTACTATATCCAGTCAGCGTACATGCTGGAGACGGAAGCAAAAATGACACAGGAAATCCGCCCTTTTTTGAAAATAAATGATTCATTTAAGAAGATTGTAATTACATCTGATACACCAAAACCATTTTATAATGAGCAGGGTATTTTAATCATGAATGTGTATGAATTTTTACTAAATGCAGATTCGTTGGAATTATAAAAATAACTGGTAAATCGAAAATTATAAAATAAAAAATGCGAAATATAGGGGACATTTGTTTTGAAAATAGACATTATTGGTTCGGTTGCAAGCGGAAAGACAACACTTGCAAAAAGAATTTCAAAGAAATATGGAGTTCCATATTATGAAAAGGACAATATTGTATGGAAAAGAACCGCAGGTGGAGATGTTAAAAGAAGTCCAGAGGAACGGGATAAATATTTTTACGATATTATAAAAGAAGCTAACTGGATTGTAGAAGGTTCTCCTAGAAAGGTTCTTAAAGAGAGCTTTGACTGCTGTGATAATGTTATTGTATTAGATGAATACACAATTATAAGATTAGTAAGAGTATTTAAACGATGGATTAGGCAAAGGAGAGGAAGAGAATCTTATAATTCAAGACCAACATGGGATTTTTTATGGTTGAACATTAAATGGGTTTTTGAATTTAATCGAATGAAAAAAGGATTATTGCAGGAACTGAGCACTTATGGGGAGAAGGTTAAAATATTTAAACATTCAAAAGATGCGTATGCATTTGTTATAAAAAGCTATCTGCAAGCTTAGTTCAATAGAGGAAGTTATTATGATAAGAGTAGTACAAAAAGCAGATATAACTAAAGTAGCAGACATATGGCTGGATACTAATATAAAGGCACATAATTTTATATCTGCTCAATACTGGGAAAGTAATTATGAGATGGTAAAAGAAATGCTGTTACAGGCGGAGGTCTATGTGTGTGAGAGTAATGGGGAAATACAGGGATTTATAGGCTTAAACGGTGATTATATTGAAGGAATTTTTGTCTGTGATAGATTGCAGTCGCAGGGCATAGGAAAACTTTTGCTGGATTTTGTAAAGGAAAGCAGAAAGCAATTAAGTTTAAATGTGTATCAGAAAAACGGGGGAGCAATACATTTTTATCAGAGAGAAGGATTTGAGATTCAGAATGAAGGATTGGACGAAGCTACGGACGAAAAAGATTATGTAATGACATGGCGGTAATATGTGTATATTCCCTATAATGTATTCAGAGATAAATATTTTGATGTTAAATGTTAATTTTGTTCAAGACAGCAGATGCATTCTGCATAATGGAAAATATGATTTTGCAGGCGACAGAGCTTGGAATTGCTTCGAGTATAGTTTCAAGGGGCTACGAAACATTTGAAAACCGGGATGGGTCAATATTTCCAATAAGCTAGTAGAGAACTCCACGGGAATATGGTATAACAATAGTAATCATAATCATGTATGAAAGAGGCGGATTATTATAATGAGAAAGACTATTGCATATTACCATCTTCCGGGGTTGTTTGAATTCTATGAGTTGTATGAAGCATTTTTGCCGGTATATCGGGGGCACAGGGAGTATTTCTATGACTGGTGCGAGATTGGTTCAATATATGGTGCGCCTGCAGACTGTATCTGGGGTGGTGGACGAATCGGTTCAGGTGAAAAAAGTGTACAGGAAGTCATGAATCTGATGAGTGAATATGGTATATCGGCAAGGCTGACATTCAGCAATTCACTGCTTCGCGAAGAACATTTAACAGATGAAAAATGTAATGCATTATGTAAGGCACTTAACGACAGCGAAGGTATGAACCAAGGTGTGCGCAACGGCGTGATTGTACATTCCGACCTGCTTACAGAGTATATCAAGAAGCATTATCCGAATCTTTATCTTGTCTCATCGACAACGAAAGTGCTGACGGATTTCAATGATTTTCTGGATGAAGTAAAAAGAGAAGATTTCCAGTATATAGTGCCAGATTTCAGGCTGAATAAAGCATTTGACAAGCTGGAGAAACTGACGGATAAAGAAAAGGATAAAGTGGAATTCCTGTGCAATGAGTGCTGTTGGTTCGGATGTTACGACAGAAAGAATTGTTATGAGATTGTGAGCCGTCAGAATCTTGGCGAGGATTGTCCTGATCATGTATGCGTTGCACCGGATTCGCAGAATGGATACCGGTTTTCTAAGGCAATGGAGAATCCGGCATTTATCAGTGTTGATGATATCAGGAATACATATATGCCGATGGGATTTTCCAATTTTAAGATAGAAGGGCGGGGACTTGGAAGTGCGCTGGTGCTGGAATTCCTGTTGTATTATATGACGAAGCCGGAGTATCAGATACATGTGAGAGAAGATATATATCTGGATAATATGCTGGATTTATTCTAAAAATGTTATGAAACTAATATGATTTTATTAAGGCACAAAGTACATTGCTTTGTGTCTTTTTTGCTGTCTGAGTGCAACTTGGCATGCTTAAAATGCAACTTAGTAGTAAGCGTATAGACATGGGGATGGAAAAAGTATATATATGAATAAAGTATTTGTATAAATAGAAGAAAGTAAGGGTGATGATTTGAAATTCACAATAGAACAGATTACAGACAGCAGGGCAGAGGAGGTTCTGGTAAAATGCTGTGATTCACAGGCGGCCTGGCATGTGCCTGTTTTTTGACCCAACAAGAAAACTGAATCTTGTGACATATTTTGGACAGTGTCTTTTGCTGGCGTTCATAGCTCTGGCTTCGCTGGCAGTTTACTACTCAAAGGAAGAATTATCGCAGAAAGCATGGTGGATAAGGACAATATTACATCTGTTATTGCTTGAAATAATATTGCTGCCACTGGCACATCACTGGCAATTCTGGTTTGATGCGGAAGACGCAGTTGTATATGCCATATTTATCCTGATTGGAAAAGTATTCTGGCATATAGTCGATTACAGTAAAAATGTAAAGACAGCGGCAGATGTTAATAAAAAACTTAAAGAAAGAAGAAATAATATGATAAAGGAGAGTAAGATTATATGAAAAGATTATTATACGCAGCAGCTTTAGTTGCAGTAATGGGATTAATTGGTTGTGGAAGCAAAGTGGATGATAAGGAAACATCAGTGGCAAATAATACGGTTACACAGGAAAAGACAACAGAAGAAGCTGTTGATATATCAGGAATCAATCCATACGCAGTTAAAGAAATCCAGAGTGCATTAGATGAGATTAATGTAAATGTATCAGCAGACGATAAGGCGGATTCAGCCAGTGTTATAAAGCAAGCGGTAAGTTTAAGAGCGCTGGCAGCAGGCAATTCACTTGTCGAAGAACAGGTTGAGCGTGTGGTTAAAAACTGGAAACAGAATAATAATGTGTCAGACTTTAATAAGAAATTAGCTCTTGTGTATGCAGAATATGAGAAGCTTGGAACTTCAAGTGCAGAAGCTGAACTAAGTAAGATAGGACTTTCACTGCAGGGACATGAATATTGCGGTAATGGTAAGCTGGATATGGTAGAATGGATTAATAAATACATGAAATAATAATGTAAGTCAGGAGAACGGCAGTGAAGATTACAATACTTGATATCCCGCCAGATGAAGAGGACGAGATAATAATAAAATGTCATTCTATAAGTGACGATGTTAATAATCTTATATGCAGGCTGAAACAGGGAAACCGCAAAATTGCAGGATATGATAAGAATGGAATCTGTATGTTGGACGCAGAGGAAATATATTATTTTGACACAATAGATAACAGGGTGTTTGCTTATTGCAGGAAAGATGTCTATGAGGTCAAAGAAAAATTATATCAGCTTGAAGAATTTCTTGTTTCATATCATTTTATGAGAGCATCTAAATCAATGGTTCTCAATCTTAACAAGATAAAACATTTGTCTCCGGCATTCGGAGGCAGATTCGAAGCCTTACTTGAAAATGATGAAAAAGTGATTATATCAAGGCAGTATGTGCCGGTGCTTAAAGAACGGCTTGGCTTGTAAGGAGGAACTATGATTAATAAGATAAAAGTATTAATAGATTTGTATGCAAAGATTACATTAGGAGTGCTGTTTGCAGCGGCATTTTACATATCAGTACTCTGGGGGTTCAATGCGCAGATAAGTGTCAGAATACTATGGCAGATTCTTATAGTATCAGCGGTATGCACCGTTCCGATACTGATGTTCCCGACTGACGGCGAAAGAGAGCTGTCAAAGAACGGAATGTTAATAAGAAGAATTATATATTTTGTGTTTGTTAATTGTTCAGTGCTTGGGCTGGGCTGGCTGTTTGGGTGGTTTTATATTGAAAAGCCTGAAACGGTGGCGTTAATGGAGTGCATGATTATTGTTGTGTATGTGATTGTAAATGCGGTCTGCTATATCAATGATAATGCTGCGGCAAGAAATATGAACAGAAAACTTGAAGAGATGAAGAAGAGTAATTCTCAATAAGGAGGGGCGTATGTCGGATATTATTAAGATAGAACATCTGAATAAATGTTTTGGCGATGTGAAGGCAGTTAATGACTTAAGTTTCCGCGTAAAGAAGGGAGAATTGTTTGCATTTTTAGGTGTAAATGGTGCTGGAAAAAGCACAACGATTTCTATTATATGCGGGCAGTTACGCAAGGACAGCGGAAATGTGTGGATTAAGGATAAAGAAGCAGACAGGGCAGGCAGTGAAACAAAGAGGCTGCTGGGAGTTGTGTTTCAGGACAGTGTTCTTGATAAACCTCTTACAGTTAAGGAGAATCTCAAAAGCAGGGCGGCGTTGTATGGAATTACTGGAAATTCATTCGAAAAAAGACTGGCAGAACTGGTGGAGATACTTGATTTCGGGGATTACATTAACAGACCGGTTGGTAAGCTGTCAGGCGGACAGAGAAGAAGAATTGATATTGCAAGGGCGCTGATTCACAGACCGGAGATACTGATTCTTGATGAGCCGACGACGGGACTTGACCCGCAGACAAGGCTTCTTATATGGAATGTTATTGAGAGACTTCGTACAGAGGAGAACATGACGGTATTCCTTACAACTCATTACATGGAGGAGGCGGCAAGTGCCGGATATGTTGTGATTCTTGATAAGGGAAGCATTGTGGCAGAGGGAACACCTTTGGAATTAAAGAACGAATATGTTCAGGATACGATATCTTTGTATGGAGTTACAGAGGACGAGATTAAAGCTTTGGGAACAGAGTACAAGGTAATTCGTGATGGTTACAGGATTCAGGTTAAGAACACACTTGAAGCTACGAAAATGATTGTGAAACATCAGGAGATATTCCGAGATTATGAGGTCGTAAAAGGCGGCATGGATGATGTATTTCTTGCTGTAACTGGGAAAATACTGGGAGGTGGTCAGTGATGAAAGAGATAACAGCACTTGTAAGCAGAAACAGAAAACTCTTTTTTAAGGACAAAGGAATGTTGTTTTCATCAATGATAACTCCGGCAATTCTTATTGTTTTGTACGCAACATTTTTAGCAAATGTATACAAGGACTCCTTTGTTTCTGCAACTAAGGACATGATTGATTTATCAGACAAAATAATTAACGGCACAGTGGCAGCACAGTTAGCTGCGGCACTTCTTGCAGTAAGCTGTGTAACTGTTACATTCTGCGTCAATCTTACGATGGTTCAGGACAGAGCCAGCGGAGCAAGAAAAGATTTTGATGTTTCGCCCGTAAGCAAAACAAAGATTTATATAGGATATTTTTTATCAACAGTACTTAACTCACTTATGGTTAATGGCACAGCACTTGCATTATGCCTGCTTTACATATTGAAGATGGGTTGGTATATGAGTGCGTCAGATGTAATATTTATCATACTGGATATGATTCTGCTTGTGTTATTCGGAAGCACGCTTTCAAGCATTGTAAGCTATCCGTTGAAGACACAGGGACAGTTGTCGGCGGTTGGAACTATTGTAAGTGCAGGGTATGGATTTGTGTGCGGTGCATACATGCCGATATCTAATTTTAGCTCCGGGCTGCAGAAAGCATTGTCCTACCTTCCGGGTACATATGGAACGTCCCTGGTTAAGAACCACATGCTCAATGGAGTGTATAAAGAGATGGCAGACACAGGGCTTCCGTCAGAAGCGGTCACAGTCATAAGGAACACTCTCGACTGTAATCCTGTATTCAGGGGACATGTTGTTGGCGTGTCACAGATGTATTTAATCATGGCTGGAAGCATAGTTGTATTCGGAGCAGCGTATCTTCTGATAATCATGATTCGGGAGAGATAATAATCTTAATATAATCTTAATATCATATAAAAATGTTTAACCCCTTTTTTAACATAATTCTGGTAGATTTCAATTATGTTAGAAAAGGGGAATTTTTTATGTTTGACAACAGGATAAGAAAACATTTGTCATCATTCCGGGTTATAACAATTGGATTTGGTGGGTTAATTATATTAGGAGCATTGCTTCTTATGCTGCCGGTTTCATCAGCCAGTGGCTGTGTAACACCATTTGGTGATGCATTATTTACATCTACATCAGCGGTATGCGTTACCGGATTAGTAGTACTGGATACAGGAAGCTACTGGTCTTTATTTGGACAGCTTGTAATAATTACTCTTATACAGATAGGAGGGCTTGGCGTAATTACTGTTGCCGTTGCATTTTCTTTATTGTCAGGAAAGAAAGTGTCTTTAATGCAGAGAAGCTTTATGCAGGAATCAGTATCAGCACCGGTGGTTGGCGGAATAGTCAGGCTTACCGGATTTATATTAAAAGGAACATTCATTATAGAATTATCAGGAGCATTGCTTATGCTGCCGGTATTCTGCAGGGATTATGGATTTAAGGGAATCTGGTTTGCAATATTTCATTCAATATCAGCATTCTGTAATGCAGGATTTGATGTGTTAGGAACAGCGGATAATCAATTTACTTCAATGACGACATATGCCTGTAATCCTGTTATTAATATTACATTAATGCTTCTTATTGTGATTGGTGGAATTGGATTTGTTACGTGGGAAGATATTAAGAATAATAAGTATCATTTTAAAAGATATAAGATGCAGAGCAAATTGATAATTGTTACAACAGCCGTTCTTATAACAGTACCTGCAATTATATTTATGATAAATGATATGATGACCGGAAGCGAGAAAATGCCTGTATTTAAGGCACTTTTTCAATCAGTGACATTAAGGACTGCGGGATTTAACACGGTTGATCTTAATGCGATGAAACAGGCATCTGTAATGATTATGATTGTTCTTATGCTTATAGGTGGTTCACCAGGTTCAACAGCAGGTGGTATGAAAACAACTACATTTGCAGTTCTTATGGGAAATATGGTTGCAACATTTAAGAGAAATAAGAATATTCATTTTTTTGAAAGAAGAATAGATAACGATACAGTTAAAAATGCAGCTACGATAGCTATGATGTACATTACATTATTTGTTACAGGCGCATTTATTATAAATGTCACAGATGGAATTTCATTAGGAAAATGTCTTTTTGAAACAGCATCAGCAGTAGGTACGGTCGGATTGACATTAGGTATTACTCCACAGCTTGGAATATTATCAAGAATTGTTCTTATTATTCTTATGTTTATGGGCAGAGTTGGCGGTCTTACTTTAATATATGCTGCTTTTTCTGGAAATGGAAACAGCTATTCAAAATTTCCTGAAGAAAAGATTAATATAGGATAGGAGCACAATATGAAAAAGAATGTATTACTTATAGGAGTCGGAAGATTTGGAAAACATATGGCTATGCAGCTTAATCAGCTTGGACATCAGGTGATGGCAGTTGATACAGACGAGAACAGAATTAACGATGTTATGAATATAGTCACAAATGCACAGATTGGAGACAGTACGAATGCTGAATTTTTAAAATCATTAGGTGTTGGGAATTTTGATGTGTGTATGGTGACAATTGGTGACAGTTTTCAGAATTCGCTGGAAACAACATCACTGTTAAAGGAACTTGGCGCCAGATATGTGGTATCAAGAGCCGAGCGGGATGTACAGGAAAAATTCCTGCTGCGCAATGGTGCAGATGCGGTTGTATATCCTGAAAAACACGAAGCAAAGTGGGCTGCAGTACGCTATACTGCGGATCATATTCTTGATTTAATACAATTGGATGATACCCATGCAATTCTTGAAGTAGAGGTTCCTGAGTCGTGGTTAGGTAAAAGCATTATTGAACTTGATATAAGGAAAAAATATGGCGTAAACATAATGGCTATAAAGCATAATGACTCAATAAATGTAAATGTTGAACCGGATATTGTACTTACAGCAGATATTACATTACTTGTGTTAGGAGACTACAAAAATCTGAAAAAATGCTTTAGGGTTTGAGATTAGGGGGCATGAGCATGAAGACGGGATTAATTATAATAATACTGATAGCTGTGATATTATTATTTATGGCAGCAGGATGGTATGTTATGAATAAAATAGACGGGTTTATGAACAGAACAAGAAGAACCAATGATAAAGATACAATGAATGCTGTATTAAATGAAAGTGACAATAAAGAAAAAAAGAGATATTAATGTGAATATATGTTATTATATAGGAAATAAAATAAGGTGGTAATTATAACGGAAAAGGCATTGAAAAAACTTGTAAAAGAATTCTTAATAACAATAGGCTTTTTAAGCATTGCAACAGTAATAGGAATGCTGCTTATATATATTGGATTTACAGAATCAAATGTTACTATGGTATATCTTCTGTGCGTGCTTTTGATTTCAATATTCACTAATGGATATATCTGGAGTGTGGCGGGTTCGCTGGTCAGTGTTGTTCTGATGAACTTCTTCCTGACAGAACCAAGATTTACTTTTCATGCATATGACACAGGATATCCGCTCACATGTGTTATTATGCTTGCTGCGTCAATGCTTACAGGAACTCTGGCATCTAAACTGAAAAAACATGTTCGTATGTCAGAACAGGCTGCTTACAGGGAAAAGACACTACAGTTAAGGGCTAATCTGTTAAGGACAATTTCGCACGATTTAAGAACACCACTCACATCAATATCAGGTAATGCCAATAATCTTATGTACAATTATGATAAGCTTGATAATGATACGAGAGAGCAGATATTTACAGATATATATGATGATTCAGAATGGTTAATCAGTCTGGTAGAGAATATATTGTTTGTAACAAGATTTGAAGATGGAACAGTAACTCTTAATATGTCTGACCAGTTAATTGACGAGGTTATTGCAGAAGCGTTAAAACATATCAACAGAAAAAGCTGTGAACATAAAATACATGTAGATTGCGGCAAAGAACTGCTTCTTGTGAAAATGGATGCCAGACTTATAATACAGGTTATTATTAATATAGTTGATAATGCCATAAAGTATACACAGGAAGGCTCTGATATATATATTAAAGCAAGAAAAGAAGACAGATATGTAATCATATCCATTGAAGATAATGGTGCGGGAATACCTGATGACATGAAAGAAAATGTATTTGATACATTTTTTACATGTAACAATGAAATTGCAGATAACAGAAGAAGTCTCGGACTTGGGTTATCTTTATGTAAAACTATTATAAATGCACATGGAAGTGAACTGGAATTAAGGGATAATACACCACATGGATGCATTTTTGAATTCAAGCTGCAGTTAAGTGAGGTACATTTAAATGAATAAAACACAGGTTCTTGTAGTTGAGGATGATTCACCAATAAGAAATCTCATAACAACAACATTAAAAACTAATAATTACAGGTATTTAACTGCTGTGAATGGAGAGAGTGCTATTTCACAGACCGCATCACATAATCCTGATATAATTCTGCTGGACTTAGGACTTCCTGATATAGATGGGGTGGAAGTTATAAAAAAGATAAGAACATGGACTAATACACCAATAATTGTTATAAGCGCAAGAACTGAAGATGCGGATAAGATAGAAGCACTTGATGCAGGGGCAGACGATTATCTTACAAAGCCATTTTCAGTAGATGAGCTTCTTGCAAGATTACGCGTAACAGTAAGAAGACTGTCGCTTATGCAGACGGATATGACTCAGAATACAAGTGTATTTGAGAATGGAGATTTAAAAATTGATTATGCGGCTGGCTGCGCATATCTGAATGGAGAAGAGCTGCATCTTACACCTATTGAATATAAGCTTCTCATATTATTATCAAGAAATGTTGGAAGAGTGTTGACATACACTTATATTACTAAGAATATATGGGGCAGTTCATGGGAAAATGATCTGGCATCACTTAGAGTATTCATGGCAACATTAAGAAAGAAAATTGAAAAAGATGTCAATTCCCCGCAGTATATACAGACGCATATTGGTATAGGATACAGAATGCTAAGAGTATAATTATGGATTTCCTCATAAAAGTGTAAAACGGTGTATAATATAACCATAAAATATATGGAGGTTAATTATATTGGATATTTAACCAGATAAGCAGATTTATTTTTAAATGAATGGAAAAATAATGCTCACAGATATCCTTTAATTATAAAAGGGGCATAAGTTAAAATAGGACTAAATCAAGAGAAACCTTATAAAACAAGGGCTTGAATGATTTAAGTCCTATTTTTTCATATCAATTTTGAGGTAAGAGGACTCAATACTATAATTGAAATTGAACGTTTACATGGTGTAAAATGAAAGAAAACAGATAAAGGAGATTTGAATTATATGAATTATATTACATTAAATAATGGAGTTAAAATTCCACAGATAGGTCTTGGTGTTTTTAGAACACCAGACGGAGCTGATACAGCTAATGCAGTAAAATGGGCGATTGAGGCTGGATACAGACATATTGATACAGCTAAGGTTTACGGCAATGAAAAAAGCGTAGGCGAAGGCATACGTATGAGTGGCATTGACAGAAGGGATATATTTGTTACAACTAAGCTTTGGAATGAGGATATTAGACAGGGAAGAGCTAAAGAAGCATTTTTACAGAGCTTGGAAGACATGGGACTTGATTACATAGACTTGTATCTTATTCACTGGCCAGCTAACGGTTATGAGAAGGCGTGGGCAGATATGGAGGACCTGTACAAGGCTGGCAAAATCAAGGCAATCGGTGTAAGTAACTTCAATGTTCACCATCTTGAGACTCTCAGTGAAAACTGGACAGTTGTACCAGCGGTTAACCAGATTGAGATTCATCCTTATTACGCTAATATTGAAAATGTTGAATATGCTAAGAAGAATGGTATTGCAATAGAAGCCTACAGCCCACTTGGAGGCAACGGAGCAGGAACACTTGAAAATGAGGTGATTATTGCACTGGCTGACAAGTATGGTAAGACACCTGCACAGATTGTTTTAAGATGGGAGCTTCAGAGAGGAATAATTGTACTTCCAAAGTCAACGCATCAGGAAAGAATTATTTCTAATTTTGACGTGTTTGATTTTGAATTGTCTGAGGGTGATATGAATGCCATAAATGAGCTTAACAAGAACGAAAAACACGGTTCTGACCCAGAAACATTTAATTTTTAAGAGGAACTTGACTTTTGAATCGGTTTAAAAATCGAAACACGGCACAAAGCACCGAATATTCTAATCAACCAGTCCCTTGTTCTTCCACTTTCCGCTCTTCCAGCGCAGCACCAT
>ERZ1035025.1275-NODE-1275-length-13190-cov-16.355995_pt1 | contig 13190 bp, 13 predicted proteins | sample MGYA00520619_ERZ1035025 | MGnify/ENA primary metagenome ERZ1035025 (study PRJEB33766, sample SAMN09781742) | gut metagenome | biome: gut microbiome | host: Homo sapiens | place: Madagascar | study: EMG produced TPA metagenomics assembly of the PRJNA485056 data...
TATTTATATATTGCTCAATAATGTTGATATCCATATAAGAAGCACATAGAAACCTATAAATGCCAACAAAACACCTACAACTTTTATCCGTTGTTTCCAATTCATTTTAGACCATAAATCAACTATTTCTCCCACAAAATTTTTTGCTTCTTTTATATCCGACCGAATCATTTCTTCATTTTTTTCATATTGTTTGTCAACTCCTTCAAGATATTTCTCTACTTCATCTTTTTTCTCTTCTTTCAATTTTTTGTACATACTTTTATAATTACTTATTGCGCTCTCCGCAAAAGCAATTTGCCCAATTGCGAAAATCATTATATCATATATGTTTCCTACGTCATCAGATGACATATCCATCATGGAAGTAATATATATAACTAATAAAATCAAAAATTGCACTATTGATGCAATTGATTTCACCCTATAAAATTTCACTTCATCAATAACACATTCTGTTAATGGAATGTATATAAACAAAGATATAATTACAAACCCTATGATTAGGGTCTCTGGCAGATTAAACTTTAACGCCTGTGCAATAATATCTATTTCTTGACACAATGTTGAAATCAAAAATACTATTACAACTATAATTTTTATCCAATTATATTGGTACCTCTTTCTCCTGCTTATTAAATAATAATAACTCAATAATACTTCGCTATAATTATCTTGTCCAGTTCCCCAGTTTAACAATATAATCAAAATTACCGCACTTACCACTACTCTTAAAATTCTAGCAAAATCTGCGCCATTATTCCCTATGCAATTATATAGCAAAAATGCCTCTAATATATACAATATCAATGCTAGACCAAGAACAAGCAAAACAAGCAAGATTATCCCAACAATAATTCTATGTCCAAATCGCTTTTTTCTTGTTGCATATAGCCATTGCAAACATTTTTCAACAATGTAACTTATTATATACTTAATATCATCCATCTCTATGTAAATTTCTCAGCTGTATGCTTTTCTCCACTTCATAAATTTTATTATTTCCATGCGTATTATCGACGTAAATAATCTTTCATTATCTTTATTTACCAAACAATCACAATATATCTGCTCCTTGGTACATAATGCCAACTTATACAGATTTTATCTCCTATTTCAATAAATCAAAACATCTCGCTTTCAATTTATGCATTTATCTATAGCAAAAAATTTATATATCTGGTGTAATTGTTTTTTCTTTAATATAAGAATCTATTTTATTTTTTTCACAAAAATCAATCACTTGCTTTGCCTTTTCATTATAAAAGTGTTTATAATCTTTCCACACCACATACTTATAATCCGTCTTAAAACTCACACGCTTAGACAAGTCTGCACCAATGTAAGGAAACTGCTGTATATTTTCAAACTGGCGGTAAATCTCCTGTATTGTTTCCAATGCTTTATCTGCATTATCCTCAGCAATATAATCCTTAATAGATTTCAAGTCCTGTGCCACTAACGGATTGATCCGTAACTTCATCATGTTCTATTCTCCCACCATTGTCTTCAGTTCATCCAATGACAACCAGCCATCTCCATCCTTGACAGCCGCCTCAGCCTCTTGTAGTTTTTCTAAAAGCTTCTTTTCTGCTTTATCACGCTCATAATCTTCTATATCCATTACCACAAATCTTCCCCTTCCGTTTTTCGTAAGGAAAACAGGCTCTCCCACCTGACAGTTCTTCAACACTTCATTGTAATTTCTCAAATCAGATACCGGTAATATATTTGGCATAGTTACCATCCTTTCAAAATCAATACTATATTCTATCTTTTATTATATCCAAAAACGCTGTAAAAATCAACGAAGGTTTTTACAGCATTTCCCTTATTTGCAGTGTCTGATTAAATCGATAACCAACTCCCCAGACCGTTTGAATGTAAACTGGCTTGCTTGGGTTATCTTCTATCTTTTCCCGTATGTTACGAATATGGCTCATAACAATGTTGTAATCCCCGAAATATGGTTCTTCCCAAACACTATCATATATCTGTTCTTTGCTGAATACTATTCCGGCATTTTGAGCCAACAACAATAATATTTCAAATTCTGTATATGTAAGTTCAATCTCATTTTCGTCACGAACCACAATCCGCTTATCCTTGTCAATACAAAGTCCTTCAAAATGAAGTTTTTCTTTACAGAAGTCATCATGTTTCAGAACTTCTATTTCTTCATTAGCATATGACAAAAGACGATTGAAAATATGCTCTTCTCCATCCTCAAATGATAGAATTAAAATCTTCCCAAATGATCACCCCATTTCACATCCTGTACAAGCCAATTATTTTTATGCAAATTGTTTTGTCTTATAAGATACCAATCCTTTTACCAAACACCCTATGGCAAAACAAATATTTATTCCTAGTACAATATACCATATCTCATATATGTCATTTACAATTCCCGTCATGACAAGAAAAATCGGCATAGAATCTACTATAAGCCAAATGATTCCCCCGAAAAACATCCTTATCAATACAGGAAGTCCCCAACATACAGCCGCAATAATTACTGCACCAAAAGAGCTATCCTGATATGCAGAAACGCATAGCGTAATGGCGCATAACGATAAAAGCGCCTGAAAAGATAATCCTAATAAAATGCCAAGATATTTCAAAAATAATACAGGTTGAAGCATATATTGAGAAAGTACCATCCAGGATATATTTTCAAATCCCTTCAAACCATATATCATCCAGCATAAGACCAAATTGACTAACACAAACCACATAAAAATGAAAATCGTGAATGTAAAAGAAGCCAAAATTTTAGCAGGAACATCTTTTCTGGGAGTATCCTAAATTAGGCAATAAAACTACTGTATCTAAACGTAAATAAATATTTTGTACCCAAATCGTACCCATTACCATCTAAAAAATCCCTACAAATCCCATAAATACAAGCTTTGTAGGGATTTACCTTTTTATTCAAACTCTTGGGCTGAGAGATTTATCTGGCTATTTCTTGGTACACATTTGTTCGTTTTATTCTTCATATTCATCTTATTTTGCATTTTTGTTTACCTCATCTAAAATTTTTAGAGCCAAAATGGAGCCAAAAAACACCAATTTTTATCCTAAGTATACTTGATATATAGTGGTTAATTAATAACAAAACTATATATGAGCAAATTTAAAATATTGCACAAATTTGTCTGCATTACAAAGATATATTTTACTTGATTTGTCGGAATGTATGCAGGTCACAAACAAAAAGAGAGTCTTTTTGTGCATTTTTCTGTATTTGCTCGTTTATAGCAACAAAATCTAAATCAATAATTGCTCTAAACTATCCAACAGCCTATCACAATTTATATTTTGTGCAAATATTTCGATTTGTTTATAACTTCTTAAAGATAATTTCTCACCTCTATGCTCTACTATCCAAATAATATCTTTTTCAATATTATCTTCGCAAATAAAAATATGATTATTTATTAAAACTAAAAAGTCATAAAAAATCTCTTGTTCTTTATCACAAAGTTGTTTTACATCTATCGGGTGTGCAACTTCAATAAATATCTTAACAAAATCTTCTCTATGAGAGATTCCCCTTTCAAACATTATATATATGCTTTTTATAATCAACATTTTTTGTTGAAACGAAAGTTTGGTTTTCCTGCTATATTGATAAATTACTTTTTCTAGCATAGTAAAATAAATATCTTCTATTCTTTTGTTTTCTATATAGTCATTTAAAATCACATAATCATCTATAAGTTCCAAGAAATCTTCTAGTAATTTAGTAGTAGAAATATTATGCCTCCTTCGTATAGTATACATCATCTGTTCCATGTATTCTTCAATATATCTAATCTCTGATAAACCTATTACCCCTCTTCTCTTTTCATGCATAACTACCTTTCTCAAAATCTTATTAATAAAATTCAAGACAGAGTAAGAATCAATCTCATAAAAGGTAGAGTGTCCCCATTTAAGGCATCTCCATATTTTTTCAATATCCTCATCATCCAGTTGAACATAATCTAATAGATTTGAAGCAATATCAAAGATAAATACAGGTATTTCGTTTCTAAAGTCCCAATTTATATGCTCTATATTTTCCACTAGATTCATAATAATTTTTATAAGTTCATAATTACTAAATTGGTTTATTGTAACAATTCTATTTTTTAATAAATCATCGATTAATATATAACTGCATAAAATATATTGAACATCTCGTTCTTTCCAACTAAACTCATTAATTTCACATATTATATCTATTATCTTTGATTGATTGTATTTAGAATAAGCCAAAACATTTAAGCAATAGTTCCATAAATACCTTGCACGAATATTTAGTTGATTATTATCAATCGCACACATTACCTTGCCTAGATCATTTTCACCAATTAATGAACCCACTATTCCATATGGTACACTATCACCAACAGCAGAATCAATCCGTAGGTATTTAGCCATTTGACTTTGAAGTACATTTCTACCTTCTCTCTCACAAGAAACTTCATATATATCACCAACTCTATTAGTTGTAAACTGATTCGCAAAATTCAATAATTCATCCTCTGAAAAAGCATACTTCCAAATATATAATAATTTATTCCATATTTCATTACTGAACTTAAATTCATGTTTTGTGTCGAATACTATCGTTCTGATAATAACAAGATTTAAACTATATATAGCTAAATGTTTTAAAAGTTCATCATGAGAATAAGGATTGTTTTTTTCTTCCATTACCTCCTTTAAATCAAAAATAATATTACCACTTACAACATTTTTAATTTCAATCTCTAAAAGTTTATCTAAATCTTCATTGAATCCGGCAATATTTTTATCCTCAAAGAATCCTAATGCCCATTCATGAATCATTTGTACCACAACTGGTCGTGAAAACAAAGGTGCATATGCCATACAAATAACCCATGCCCTTTGGCTACACAACTTCCATTGACTTTGCCTATTTGTTTCTACCAATGTATGTATCCAAGAAAGAACATTTTTCATTTCATTCACTATATAATTTGCAGTCAAAAATTCTCCAAATGTATTATGCAAAAATTCATATGCAGCATTTGGTATTTTTTCCCGATCAACCACATCAGTTGAATTAGATTTATGAATAAAAAAGAAACTCCCTAATAATTTGTCACTTTCTGATAATTCGTTATTTTTCAAGACACCATATATATTATTCTCCTGCAGTATAAACTGCAAATCCTTCTCTAATTCATTTGATCGTATGTATAACATTTTTCGATTATACATTCCTAACGCTGCAATACTTATTTTTATCATCTCTTCATTGATTATTCTTTCCTGTTCTTTCACTTGCAGGCTTCTAAAACCATCATCTTTTCTTTTTTCCCTAGAAACAAACTCTCGTATTAAATTATCATACAGTTGCGTACCATTTAAGTCTTTATTTCTTTTTAACGCATTATCATTAGAATCATATAATGCTAACATCAATAATAGCAATGGTTGTTTAGCCAATTCAGAAACCTTACTTGAACTATCAATTTCAAATTTTTCAAGATTTGATTGCAAAAAGTAATCTTCATTTTTTTCATTCCAAATTTTACACCATTGACTTATCCTTTTCTCATCGAAATCAGATAACATTATTACAGGCGAATTATTAGAAATTAGAGCCTTATCAATCAATGTTATTCTACTTGTCACAATACATTTTACAAATATTCCATAGATATCTTTTTGTTGCTTCTGAAACTCCGCTATTCTTTGCAAATAATCGGAATAGGATCTTCCACTTGCCTGCAATAATTCATCATATCCATCGAATATAATCAGTATAGGTTTATTCAACCCACTTTCTGCAATATCACTCCATAAACACCCATTAGAAAAATCTCTTTCTATCTGTTGATTAATTTGTTGAGGTACTGTTTGTTCTGCAACAGTATCTCTTAATTTAATAATAATTACGTGATATTCATGATACAGTATCTGAGCAGCAAGCATGTTACATAATAATGATTTTCCAGCCCCAGGATTTCCTAAAATCAATAATGGTAGAGATCCTGTAATAGAATGGCGTAATATATCGCTTACAAATTTACCGATATCATCTCGCTCATCACACATTTTCCATGTGTCTCTGTTCTCTAAATGTATATCATTTTTATAAGTTAACGCTTTAAAACTTTGAGGAACAAATATATGTCTTTTATTAGGAAAAATAATTTCATCAGTTGAACAAAAATTCATTTCAGAAACATCCACAACCGGAGTGTCAACATAAGAATTATATTTTTTTCTATACTGTTCAAGTGTATTCTTTGCTTTTGAATTAGAGCTTTTCTCACAATAATCTGATACAAGCCTAGCTATCTCTGAAAACCCAACATCCAATTTTTTTTGTATTTTTTTATGTTCTTCTATATTGGTCCATACAAAAAAATCATTAAAATTGATTGCTAATTGATAATATTGTTTTTCATAATTTTCTACCGCCTTAGCCGGCAGTCCACGTATTATCATTAAAAAATGTTCTCTTTTTTCTTCATTCATATCATCAAAAAAAGATAATTTTTCATAAAATTGCAAAAATTCCTTATTCAATATTTCATAAAATTTTTGCAATTGTTCAAGATAATCTTTTAAATTCTCAACCGGATCTGGTATTGATAAATCATATTCAAAAATATCTTTTGCTGTTTGCTCAGCATTTTTTGATAGATTTTCTTTTATAAAGTCTACATATTGAGATATACTACTATCTGTCAACAATTGCTTTTCTTTTGACGATATTTTAATTTTGCGTTCTTCATCTGGCAAATATAACTTTATTGAATCAAAATATGCTGCAAAAACAATTAATACTTGTGCAATTTGAGCATAATCATATTTTGTAGTAAAATCTGTAAATTTGTTTTTAGTAAATACTTTTGCTATATTTTTTATAGATTTTTCAATTATTGGTTTAGCCCCAAGTATAGTTGCACCATTTACAATATTTGTTATAAATGCAATATCTTTACAAACCATACATGGGAAAAAAAGTAACGCAACCTCAAATACTCCATTAATACATTCGCAAATATCATACTTATTATCTTTCAAAATTTTACATATCTCTGAAAATGAAGTTTTTTCCATAATTTGTTTTTCCATTACATTTCCCCCTCGTACAAAAAATTCTTTACTATAATATTATAACATTTATTAACTATTTTCTATCCTTTGGGGAAAATATAAAGCTATTTCTTATTATATTTTTTATTTATTCACAACTTCTATATTTTACGTATAGTGCTTCTCAACTCTCATACCTAAAAAAAACCTAGCCATCATCTCCGCCGTAGCCCGATTATACCCCTTTTTCAAATACCCCTGCACAATCGTTCCGAACATTCCCTTAACCATATCATCCTCAATATCACAATATGCCTGCATTTCCCTGGACAAAGCCATTGCCACATACTCTATTGGCTTGTTATCCAACAACCTATGCAGCTTCGCCAGTGACTGCTCCGTTGTCCTCAGAGCAGCCTCCACTTCTTCGCACTTTATCCGCAACATATTTCCATCTGTAAACCACACCTCAACATAGCCGTTATCCATGTTATAAGCACATTCCACGATATTATCCATTTGATTATCTTTCATATCATCAATCATTCCTTCCCATTATCTTGTCCCATAAGACCTGTCATACCGTCTTATCTGCTGTTCTGTACGCTCCTGTTCCTTTACCTTACAAATAATCATATCAACCTGCTCAGCACTAGCATACCTCTTCACACGCTCCAGATCATCCGCCTTTTCCTGCAACAGCTCTGTCCTTTCATTCATATCCCTAATCTTTCCCTTATAAAACTCCTCACTTTCCAAAAGTTCTATCTTCTCTTTTCTCAGTTTCAGGACTTCCTCTTTTAGCCTTACACACTGAATTGTCAGATTTTTCACCAAAGACTTCAACTTATTCACAAGTGGCAATACCACCTTATCCCGAAATGCCTTCGCACTTGTAAATGCTCCCGGCTCAGGCAACTGCCATTCCGGTGCTTCATCATACTTACGCACATCTCGTTGTAATAATTCCTCTGATTGAACCATCTTCTCTATATTGCTTTTAAGTTCTTTCTGTTGCTTTTCAAGCTGAACATTACTCTGTTGCAAATCATTGTATGGTTGTCTTAATGCCTGATTATCCGATCGCAATGCATCGTTCCTTTGCTCCAGAGTATGATTGTCATCAGATAATCGTTCATTCACATTCTGTAATTCACTATTCGTGTATAGTAAATCTTCATGTCGTTGTTCCAATTCCTTATTATCCATCTGTAATCTTTGTTGCTTCTGCTTCAAATCATGCTTTTCCATGCGAAGCCTGTCTTTGCGGCTTTCAAGCCTAGAATTCTCCACACGCAAATCCTGATTATTTGCAAGCAATGTCACATTCTCCTGTTGTACCGCTGCACTTTCTTCTTTTGCCTTTTGCACTGCTGCTTCTGCTATTTGCTTTTCTGATGCAATATCATTTAATTCCTGTTTCTTTACTGAAACCTCTTCGCCAAGCTGTGCAACTGCCGAAGCTATTTCCTGTTTCTGGCTATCTAATTCTGCTACTTCCTTCGCCCGTTCTTTCTTTTCAAATTCTAGCACAGACAAATGTTTCTCATGTGTGCCCTTTTGAAGCCATTTCACATCATATCGCTCCATTACAGCTGCAAGTTCCTGCTTCTCTGATGCAATCCATTGATTTAGCTCTGTAGCACCTCTTGTACCACCTTTGAACCCTTCTGTAGCTAGTGCTGACTTTAATGATACCCTTGTATCCAGTCCTCGATTACTGCCTGTAATATATGGTACGAAATCAATATGCAAATGTGGTGTTTCCTCATCCATATGCAGATGTGCCGAGAATACATATAAATTGGGATTTTTTGCCTGAAACTCGTTCATAAATTCCGTTAAAATCTTTTTTGCCAGCACTCCGTTCTCACTTCTGGCATTCATATCATCCTTGTTCCCAATCTGAAATATTACTTCATGAAACAACTTTTCCTGCTTACCTCGTCTGATTTTCTCATAATAATCATCAATTATACGATCTTTCCGTTTCTGTTTTGCATTATATCGTTCCAATACCTCATCAAATAGCTTATGATAAACTTGTTTAATATCTTCCTGACAAAATTCCACATTATCAACATTTCTGTTTTTATCTACATTCTTAGCTGTAAATGCTCTGGTATTATGGTTCACAGAACCTTTTCCGATCATTGCACTTATTGTTCTCTCCATAGGCAATCTTCCCCTTTCTTTTATCTGTCATATTAGCTCCGGATATCGGCATAGAGCGAGGTTTCCTCGCTCTGGCTTTGTTACTTTCGTCGAAAGTAACGCAAAAGCACTTTTGACAGCTGTCGCCATCAAAAATGCAACCTGACAAGTCAGGTTTTGCGCCCTGCCGGGAGCTTTTCTGCCTGCGGCAGTCAATGTACACAAGCCTCCACTATGTCAAGCACACCACATTTTCCTTATCGATTCTAACGGAAGCGTGACACGCAGCCGTTATATATGTTTAAGAAAAACTACCACCGAAAACTCTCCGGCACACCTCGTCTATCCAAATATTCCTTTCGAGCCTTTTCCTTTTCTTCTTCCGTTGGTGTAGTCTTATATTTTGTATATAATTCTCTCATTACCATTGCGTCCAGCTTCTTCTCCAGCCCCTGTTTTATCTGAGGCAACAGTTCTTCCTGTTCCAACATAAAATATCTCATTATCGCAACGAAAAGTTCTTCTGAAATCTGTACACTTTTCATATCAATCCACCATCCCTTTCCTAATTCATTCAAGACCGTAACACTGCAAAGTCTATATGCTTTGCAACCTTGCATAGCTTATCTCCGCAATTCTTACATAGCCTGCAATGTTGCGTTCTTACCCTACCTCTGTTTTACTGTATCCAATTCCCAATACCACGAGTTATTGATTTTCTTTGCCCGGATGCCCAATTCTTTCTTTGCATTTTCCAATGTTCTCTTTGAAATGCCCTGTTCATCAGCCATTTCAAAAACTTCATTACTCTGCACCATATTAGTTGTTTCTGCCAATTCACGAAACATTTGCTTTGCCTGTTCCAGCTTATTTGCCTTTGGTGCAATACCGCCAAGTACTTCATCTGCGGTAATCTCATAATCTCCCAACCAATGAAACCCTGTTTCTGATAACATAAATGCCTTCGGATGTCCAAATGCCGCAAGATTATTCTTTATCTGAACAACTGCTCTTGTATTAGGTTCTCCCTCTATTCTGCCGACCAGAAGCACACTCCTCGCCACAGCAAAGAAGTCAATGGAACCCATGCCCCTGTATGCAGCTTTATTACCAGATGCCTTGTTCATATGACCTATAAGAAGAATTGCACACTGGTATTTCTCTGCTAATGTTCCCAGCTTCTTCGTCATATCTCTTGCCTCATTTGCCCGGTTCATATCCATGCCACCACCGAGATACGCCTGTATCGGGTCTAATATCAATACTTTTGCCCCTGTCTTAGCAAGTGCCTCTTCCAGTCTTTCATCTGCCATAGATAAAGATTTATCACTTTCATCAATAACCAGTATCTTTTCACAGTCCGCCCCGGCAAGTTCAAGCCTCGGCTTTACTGTATCTGCCAGTCCATCCTCTGCTGTCTGATAAATGACATTTACCGGCTCCTGCACGTTCATATCACTGTCGAGACTTTCTCCCTTTGACAGCTTTGCTGCTATGTTTAACACCAATGTGGTCTTTCCATCACCCGGATCTCCCTGAATAATTGTCAGCTTCCCATATGGTATAAACGGATACCACAGCCATTTCACTTCCTGTGACTCAACCTCCGACATCCGTATCATCTTTAATTCTGTCTTCTGTTCCTCCATAAAGCCCTCCATTTTCCAATCTTATATTTGCTCGTAAGAAGAACCTCTGCTATACTCTAGTTGTATTTACAGGTGTAACAGAGGTTTTCTTTTGTTACCGCAAGTCCTAACAGTTGCCGCTGTCAGGACTTTTTTCTTTATCAATCTGTACTCCCTGCCAAAGATACTTGGCACCATCCAGCATTGCAATAATCGCCTGTAACATATCCATACAGTCATTTCGCATATCTTCCAATCCATCAGCAGTAAGTGTTACCTCCTGCTGTTCCAGTTGTTTTACCAGTTCTGAGAGATTTGTCTGCATATTCTGCAGTTCCTCTACAAGTTGGTAGATGACCTCTTTCTTTCCTACAACACATATTCTGTTATAAATGCAGGAACGCACAAAATAATCTTTCTTCTGCATACCGCTTGCAAGTATCTTGGCTTCAATCATTTCCCGCTCTCTGTCCGATACACGAAAGCTGATTGTTGGATGTTTGTGTACTCCGCTCATAAATCGTCCTCCTCATTCTCCAGTTCTAGCCTGTCTGCCAGTTCTGCCTGCTTATTCGGGTATAAATGTGAATAAGTATTTAATGTTGTTTCTATCTTTTCATGTCCCAACCGCTCCGCTATTGCCAATGGCTGAAATCCAAGCTCCACCAGAAGTGATGCGTGGCTGTGGCGCAAATCATGAATACGGATTCTCTTAACTCCTGTTTCCTTTATGCCTCGTACAATCTCATGCTCCATATAAGATTTTGTAAACCGAAACATTCTTTCATTTGACATAATTCCATATAAATGACTGCAATATTCTTTTAATTCTTCTGCCAGAAATGGTGGTATTGTAATCTTACGATTGCTCTTTGGTGTCTTAGGCGGTGTAATTACATCTTTTCCATCCAATCTCTGATAGGATTTAGAAATGCTTATAATTCGTTTTTCTAAATCAATATCTGCATAAGTGAGTGCCAGCAATTCTCCTATACGCATTCCTGTCCAATACAGAAGCATAAATGCCATTCTCCCCTCCGGTTTCTTGTCCATAGACGGAAGAAACTGCTTAAACTCCTGTTTTGTCCAAAACTCCATATCATCAGCCTTGCTTTTCCCGATACTTCCTGCTTTCCTGCAGGGATTATCTTTCAAGTCATAATATCTGACCGCATAATTGAAAAGTGCTGCCAACTGGTTATTAATACTTTTAAGATAAGTTGGTGCGTACCCCTGCTTAATCAATTCATTCTGCCAAGCCCGGATATCTGAAGTCTTAATCTCACACATCTTTTTCTTTTTGAAATAAGGTGTAACCTTTAAATCAAACACATATCTTTTATTCTTGATTGTGCTTTCTCTAAGCCGATTCTCCACATCAGCGAAATAGATTTCAACAAAATTCTCAAAGTTAATATCCAAATCTTTTCTCTGCTGTTGCCGGAAGTTACGCTCCCACTCCTCTGCTTCTGCTTTTGTCTTAAAGCCTCTTTTGTTCTTTTTATGGCGTACACCCTGCCAGTCCTCATAATAGAACTGGCTACGCCATGTTTTACCATCTCGTGTAGCTGGCATATCATCATCTCCTCTCCATTAACCAACTGCCATGCCATAAAATTTTTCTTCAAAATACTTTGTAGGTACCTTGCCTGAAATCACTCGATAGCCTTTTTCTTTCAATTCATTATTAAGACCACGAATGATTTTGTAAGCATATCCTCTTGATACTCCAAGAATCTGTGCAGCTTCATCTGCTGTTACATACATCTTCATCGTATTCTCCATATTGTGTTCTCCTTCCTATTTTTATTTCAGTACACTTTTGTGACCTTGTTTGCTCGTATTATACAGTACACATTTGTGTCTGTCAAGCAATTTAATCAAATTTTTATACACAAATGTGTCCCATTGTGATAGAATAGGGGTAATAAATCATAAAGGAGCATTTTTATGACTACTGGAGAAAAGATTAAATACTTTCGCAATATGCGTGGAATATCGCAGGAAACGCTTGGTCAGTTGTCCGGCATAAACTCCGCAACAATAAAAAAATATGAATACGGAATCCGTAATCCAAAGCCTGACCAGCTTTTAAAAATCGCCAATGCGCTAGGCATCAGCATTAACATTTTCATGGATTTTGATATAGAAACAGTTTCTGATGTATTATCATTACTGTTTAAACTGGATGATCAGATTGATATGAAATTTGAGGCAGATAAGGACGATGAGGGCAATTTCAAACCTGCTACTGTTAAACTTTCCTTTAAGAACAATCTCATCAATAAAAAACTCTGTACCTATATGAAAGCTTTGGAAATTCGTGAAAATATGATAAAT
>ERZ1035025.1280-NODE-1280-length-13162-cov-12.157626_pt1 | contig 13162 bp, 8 predicted proteins | sample MGYA00520619_ERZ1035025 | MGnify/ENA primary metagenome ERZ1035025 (study PRJEB33766, sample SAMN09781742) | gut metagenome | biome: gut microbiome | host: Homo sapiens | place: Madagascar | study: EMG produced TPA metagenomics assembly of the PRJNA485056 data...
TTTGCAAGAGAAAATTAAAAAAAATGTAAAAATCTTAAAGAAATCTATTTTTATCTCTTTCAAGTCATAATCAGAAATCCAGCGTCATACATATATTAGACAGGAGGGCAGATATAAAATATATCGACAGTACTTCCTGAAAGGTAACAATTCAATTTAAGACAGGAGAGGGCAAAATGCGAAGAAAGCTGAGAAGACATTTTGCATTTCTGATGGCGGTATTGATGATGCTGTCGTTGATGGGGGTTCAGGTACTGGCAGAAGGTGTACAAGTTGAGGCTGTACAAACCACAGAGGGAACAGATTGTACCGTGCTCCCGGAAGAAACAGATGCGGAAGAGACTTCCCGATCAGAAATGCAGAAACCAGGCGCAAAAGAATCTCCCCCTGAGTCTGGAGTAGTAACAGAGGAAGGGAAAAGTACCGATTCAGAGAAAATTTCAGTTGTTCTTAAAGATGAGATTCTTACAAAAGGTTCTCTGACAGCAGAGGTTAGTGGAACAACAGAATCAGATCAGATTGCTTATCAGTGGCAGGTAAGTGAAAAAGGTCAATGGAAAGACATTGAGGATACAGCGACTGTGGATAGTAGAAAGCAATCCTATGAAGTTGCAAGAGATGGTGCACAGAAGACATTTCGTGTGAAAGTGACAGTAAATGAGGCGGTGACAGTTTATTCTTCCGAATACAAGGTGAATTATTATGACAAGCTTCAGAATGGAAGTTTTGAGACGCCAAAAGTATCTGATGCAGGAACACTGACTTATAAGGATGCACATTTTATTCAGGTAGCAAATGGAACGAATAATTTGTACTGGAAGACAACAGCGAAAGGTGCATATTTTGGCGCTGGAAATCAGAAAGATTATTATATCGAGATTGCAGACGGAAGCAGAAGTTATTATGGAAATACGGTTAATGATCCAAAGCCGGTTTATAACATCAGCAGTGCGGCACAGGAAAATCAGTTCGCAGAATTAAACTGTGAGGAACCAGGAGCACTTTATCAGGATGTTTTGACAGAACCGGGGACAGTCCTTCACTGGGGATTGGAACATGCCGGACGCTGGGGAACAGACACGATGGCGGTTATCATCAGCGATACGAAATCAATGAGTTCTGATTGGAATCCGGCAGGATCGGGATTTGATCAGAGTAATCCTGATGTACAGGCTGTATTGTCAGATGAAGCCGGCAAATGGACTTATCACTATGGAGATTATACGGTTCCGGCAGGGCAATATGTTACTCGATTTTATTTTGTGGCAGTAGAGGCAGCAAATGGAAATCTGTCAAATGGAAACCTGCTCGATAACATTTCTTTTGGAAAGGATCTCCCAAACCCACCGGCAAAAACAGGTAATCTGATGATTACAAAACAGGTGGAGGGAATTGCAGCGAGTCAGATTCCGGACGAGTCCTTTACATTTCAAGTAAAACGGGGAGAAGAAGTGATCGAAGAAGTGAAGCTTCCGCAAAATGGTCAGTGGAGTGCATCTCTTCAGGCGATTGAACCTGGGGAATATACAGTGACGGAGATTGCTCAGGAACAGAATAACTACAGGCTGGGGCATACCTTTTATCTCGTGGGACAGGAAAGTCAGACAGAGGGGATGACAGCACAAATTGATGTAGCGAAGGAGCAGACTGTAACAGTAACATATACGAATCAGTATCAACCTCTTATGGTTGTTCCGACAGGAGTAGAGAACAGGATGTTTCCTACAATCCTGATAGAAACAGCAGGCGTAACAGGAGGCGCGTTTTTTCTGTTTCTTCGAAGAAAGAGGAAAGAAAAAGATTCATGAAATTAAAAGGAGAGATTCATCTTTTTCTGATTCGTCTTGCATTTCTTCTGGTGTTTCTGTGGGTTTTGTTCGGGCTGTTGTTTGGCATTACAACCATGAAAAACAATGACATGTCGCCACGCATCAGTGCGGGAGATCTGCTCTTTTATTATCGACTGGAAAAACCGAAAAGCGGGGATGTGGTGGTTCTTCAGAAAGCAGGAGAGAAATATGTGGGCAGAGTGATCGCAGTCGGCGGCGATACAGTAGAGATTACAGAGGACGAAAAGGTAAAGATCAATGGAAGTAAGATTGTGGAAAATGATATTTTCTATGATACACCGCAATACGAAAGTGACACGGTCTATCCACTGACGCTGAATAGCGGAGAATATTTTATTCTGGGAGATCAACGGGGAAATGCAAAAGACAGCCGGTATTTTGGAGCTGTGAAGGACAAGGAGATAAAAGGCAGAGTAATTACGGTGCTCCGCCGGTCAGATATCTGAAACCCGGAAATCAGAGTAAAAAGTGAGGTAGAGATTATGAATAAGAAAACAGCAGGACGTATTTCAGCAATGGCAATGGCGAGCATGATGATGATGTCAGTTTGTGTGGTAAATGCGGCGGCCGAGGAAAATGAACCGATCACACAGTTGAATCTGAAGAAAACAGTGACAACGGATGGAAATACATACCAGCCAAACACTTCATTTTCGTTTCATGTAGAGAATGGTGAAGCAGCAGAAAATTGGAGAGATAATGTAGTATATGCCGGTGTGACAGGTGGAATCAAGGCCACCCAGACAATCGGATTCCAACCATCAGGAGAAGATACACTGGCAGCAGTTTACAGCAAGAATGCAACATTGGAAATCAATGCAGAGGTATTTGAACATGCCGGTGTTTATCATTATGTTGTGACTGAAGATGCAGGCTCTTATGAAGGAATCGATTATGATACAGCAAGCAGAGATGTTTATCTTTTTGTATATAACGGAGCAGATGGAGCACTTTATGTTGGAAATGTAATTACAGAAAATAACGGTGAAAAAGGTGATCTTGAATTTATCAATGATTATGGTGCAGAAAATGATACAACGCATGATGTGACAATCAAAAAAACGATCACAGGTAATCAGGGAGTTAAAAATAAATCCTTCGAATTCAAGGTTGCGGTGAATGGTGGACAGGGAGAACTCTACAAAGTTGTAGTGAAGAAAAATGCAAATGCACAGGCACTTACAGAATACATCACAAGCAATGAAGCAGAAACTTCTTATCAGATTTCTGATACAGGTTCGATTACAATTTATGGATTGACAGAATCTGATAAATACACGGTAACAGAGACCGAGGCGAATAAAGATGGATATACCACTACGATTGACGGAGAAACAACTGCGACCGGAACAAAGACAGGAACTACAAAAGAAGATGGTACAGTAGTTCAGTATGTGAATGAGAAAGATGCGGCTGTAGTAACAGGCGTCGCAAAGAAATACACACCATACGTACTACTTGTGGGTGCGGCAGGCGCACTTGGATCAGTTTTCTTTCGTAGAAAAAGAGCATGATAAACGAAACGACAGAAGGTCAGGAGGCAGGGGAGCAGAGGGAAGAGCTGTTTTTTAAAGTTATAAAAGCGGGAAATAAGATATTGGAAATTCTGGCAGCGCTCTTTATTATTCTTATGCTTCTTTATGGTGCATATTCATTATGGGATACCTGCCAGATCAACCGACGTGCGTTTATCAGCGGAGAATTAATGAAATATAAACCTGCAGGGAAAATGGATGAAAGTCCGTCCCTGCAGGAACTTCAGAAAATCAATCCGGATGTGTGTGCCTGGCTGACGGTAGACGGAACAAAGATTGATTATCCGGTTGTGCAGGGAGAAACAAATCTGGAATATATCAACCAGGATATTTATGGAGAATTTGCTCTTTCAGGAAGTATTTTTCTGGATAGCAGAAATGACAGAAAATTTATTGACAGTTACAGTTTGTTATATGGTCACCATATGGATAATGGCGCAATGTTTGGGGATGTGATGAATTATAAAGAAAAGGAATATTTTGAATCACACAAAACAGGTACGCTATATTTGAATGAACAGTTAGAAAAAATCCAGTGGTTCGCCTGTGTGGAGACGGATGCGTATGATGAAGTTATTTATAATCCACAAGATTATAAGAAAGAGAATCTGGAAGAATTGATGGAATATATAAAGGCACATGCGGTGCAGTATCGTCTTCCTGAGAAAAAAGGAAAGGAGGGGCGGGACAGGATCATTGGCTTATCTACTTGTTCCAACGATCAGACGAATGGAAGAGTAATACTTTATGGATTTCTATATGATGTGGACAGATAGATCAAGAATGATGTAGCGCAACGCCGTTGCATATTTGTCTGTTGAATGTTAAAATGTGAATGTCATTCAGATTCAGGTCAAAGTTAGAAAAAGAGCGGAAATGGATCTGGATAATTTCGAAAATCAGGGAAATAAAGGCAGGCAGTATACAATGACGATAAAAGAGATTGCACAGATGGCCGGGGTGTCCAGCGCAGCAGTATCAAGATATTTGAATGGCGGATATGTGAGTGAACAGAAAAAGGAACAGATCCGTAAAGTGATTGAGAAGACGGGATATCAGCCGTCTACTCAGGCAAGAATCCTAAGAACCGGACGTGCACATCTGGTCGGTGTGGTGGCTCCGAAGATCAATTCAGAATCAATCAGCCGGATTACAGCGGGAATTGAACAGGTTCTTTCGGCAAGAGGGTACCAGATGCTTCTTGCAAGTACGGATAATCAGCCAAAGAATGAGCTGATTTATTTGAGAATCTTTGAAAGTTATCCGGTAGATGGAATTGTACTGATCGGTACAGTGCTTACAGACGAGCATCGGAGATTTTTAAAAGAATCAAAGGTTCCGGTTGTGGTTGTGGGACAGGAGACGGAAATGGCAAGCTGTATCTATCATGATGATTTTGGTGCGGGAAGAGCAATGGGACAAGAAGTTGCGTTGAAAGCACTGAAGCGGAATGGTGGAAGACCTGAAGATTGCAAGATTGCATATATTGGTGTTACTCGTGAAGATAAGGCGGCAGGTGCTGCCAGAGAAGACGGGTTCCGCAAGGGACTTCAGGAAGCCGGGATTACTTTCGATGACCATCGGTACAGACGCGAATCAGAATTTACAATGAGCGGCGGATATGAAGCAGTAGTGGATTTGTTGAGTGAAGAAAATGGAATCGATATCATATCATGCGCAACAGATACGATTGCAGCGGGAGCAATCGAGGCATTGATCGCACAGAGTAAAAAGGAGGTTCCGGAGTCGGTTCAGAATTCTGGTGCAAGGATGCTACACATTTTGGAACAGTCTGGTATCTGTGTCACAGGATTTGGTGATAATCAGATGTTAAGGGCTGTGACAGGCGGTATTCCAACGGTTCATTTTGGGTATAAAACGAGTGGAATCAAGGGGGCAGAGCTCTTACTTGAACAGATTGAAGAGAAAAATCCGGTGCCGGTGCATATGAAGCTGGGATTCCAGATCGTGAATAGATTTGAATGAATGTAACTAAGAGCATAATGCAAGTTAAACAAAACAGAAGAATCAGAATTAGTAAAAATGCCATCTTTACAAATGGCATTTTTTTATTTAATATAAAATCATAAAATGTGAAAACGATTACACATAAAATAGAGAAGGAAGGGAGCGTAATCATGGATTACAGGAAAACAGCCCAGGAGATTCTGGGATATGTAGGTGGAAGTAAGAATATTGTATCCGCAGCGCACTGCGCAACGCGTCTTCGTCTTGTTATCGCAGATAATAGTAAGGCTGATAAAGAGGCAATAGAGAATGTGGACGGAGTAAAGGGAGTATTTGAGGCATCTGGACAGCTTCAGATTATTCTTGGAACAGGAACAGTGAATAAAGTGTTTGATGAATTTATCGCGATCGCAGGTATTACAGCAAGCACAAAAGCTGAGGCAAAGGAAGCAGCGGCAGAGAAGCAGAATTGGTTTATGAAGGCCATCAAGCTGTTAGGTGATATTTTCGTACCTATCATTCCGGCCATCGTAGCAAGTGGTTTCCTGATGGGAATCATGAATGCACTGGATTTTATGAATGCAAATGGATTTTTAACGATCGATACAAGCAGTTCTATTTATGTATTTGCGAATCTGTTCAGTAATATCGCTTATACATTCCTGCAGATCCTGATTGCATTTTCAGCTGCGAAAGCATTTGGTGCAAACCAGTATCTTGGAGCTGTTATCGGTATGATCATGATTCATCCGTCATTACAGAACGCTTATACGGTTGCAACGGAAGGAGTACAGCAGACACAGAGCGTATTCTTCGGACTGTATCACATCGACATGGTTGGATACCAGGGACATGTAATCCCGGTTATTATTGCAGTATGGATCCTTTCTGTATTAGAAAAGAAGCTGCACAAGGTAGTTCCGGCAGCACTTGACCTGTTTGTAACACCACTTGTCAGCGTATTCGTGACAGGATATCTTACACTCTCCATCGTAGGACCGATCTTTGTATGGGGTGAGAATGCGATCCTTGGAGCAATCCAGTGGATGCTGACACTTCCGCTCGGACTTGGAAGTCTGATCATGGGAGGCTTGTATGCACCGACAGTAGTAACAGGTATTCATCAGATGTACACAGCAATTGACATCGGTCAGCTGGCAAAATACGGAGTAACTTATTGGCTTCCACTTGCAAGTGCAGCAAATGTAGCACAGGGTGCGGCAGCATTAGCAGTTGGAATTAAATCAAAAGATCAGAAAGTTAAATCCCTTGCACTCCCGTCATCACTTAGTGCATTCATGGGAATCACAGAGCCGGCAATCTTTGGTGTGAACTTAAGATTCTTCAAACCATTTATCGCAGGATGTATTGGTGGAGGATGTGGAGCTCTGTATGCATCACTTGTACATCTTGGAGCAAAGGGAACAGGAGTAACAGGTATCTTCGGTATTCTGCTTTGCCTGAATCAGCCGCTTCAGTACATTATTGAGATGGCAATTTCAGTAGGAGTAGCATTTGTGATCTCCTTCATAATTTACAAAGATAAAGAGCCGGTAGTTAAGACAGCCGCAACAGAGACAACAGTTGAGAAAACAGAAGAGACAGAGAATGTAGTAGAAGCAGAAAATGTTTCAGCAGAAGAAATTACAAGCCCGGTAAACGGAAATGTTGTTGCGACAGCAGAAGTAGCAGATGAGACATTTGCATCAGAGATGCTTGGAACAACTGTTGCAGTTGAGCCAACAGATGGAAAGATTGTAGCACCATGTGACGGTGAAGTAATGAATATCTTCGATACAGGGCATGCAGTATGCATCGCAACGGAAGCAGGAGCAGAGCTTCTGATCCACATTGGAATTGATACAGTTTCCATGGATGGAAAAGGATTTGTAAAGAAAGTAGCAGACGGAGCAAAAGTTCGTAAGGGCGATGTGCTGATCGAAGCAGATCTGGATGCTATCAAAGCAGCAGGACATCCGGCAACTACGATGATGATACTGACGAATGCAGATGACTTCAGCAAAGTAGAGAAGACAGCAGCGGGAACAGTTACAACAGCTGATCTCGTAATGAAGATTGAGAAATAAATTGAACAGTGATTAAAAAGATACAGCCGTTTTATTCAAAGAAGAATTCTTGCAGAATAGAACGGCTGTAAATGGAAAAAGGGAGACAAGAGCATGAATGCATTAACAAGGGATCTGATCAAACTGGTAGATATGACGGAAGAGATGATGAAAGAAAAAGAGCAGAAAGAAGGAGCAGTTCATCGTGAAAAGCTGCATCTGATGCCACCGGCAGGCTGGCTGAATGACCCAAACGGATTGTGCCAGTTCAACGGAATCTATCATGCATTCTTTCAGTATTCCCCGTTCAATGCCGAGGGCGGCGTAAAGATGTGGGGACATTATACAAGCAAGGATCTGATCGACTGGGAGTATCAGGGAGTAAAATTATATCCGGATCAGCCATTTGACTGTCATGGAGTATATTCTGGTTCTACATTTATTGAAGACGGTAAAATGTATGTTTACTATACAGGAAATGTGAAATTGGAAGACGGAGATTTTGACTATATCAACACAGGACGCGAGTCAAATACGGTTCTTGTTGTCAGTGAGGATGGAAAGACATTTGGATCAAAAAAAGAACTGATGAGAAATGTGGATTACCCGTCGGATCTGACTTGCCATGTGCGCGATCCGAAGGTGTGGAAAGACGGAGATACTTACTACATGATTCAGGGTGCACGTACAAAAGAAGATGTCGGACAGGCATTGATCTTCGAGTCAAAAGATAAGATTAACTGGAAGTTCAGAAGCCGTGTGGAATCAGAGAAACCGTTGGGTTATATGTGGGAATGCCCGGATTACTTTGAGGTAGATGGAACAAAAATTCTTTCTGCTTCTGTGCAGGGACTTGAAGGCGGAGTATGGGATGACAGAAATGTTTATCAGTCAGGATATTTCATGGTTGATGGAAATATTTTAGATGATTATAAACTTTCAGAATACATGCTTTGGGATTACGGATTTGATTTCTATGCACCGCAGAGTTTTGAGACTGAAGATGGAAGAAGGGTTCACATCAGCTGGATGGGAATGCCGGATTGTGAAGAATATACTAATCTGACGATCGCAGAAGGGTGGCAGCATTGTTTCACTTTCCCGAGAGAAGTGTTTGTAGAAGACGGTAAAGTTCGTCAGAGACCTGTCAGAGAATTGCAAAAGAGGAAAACTCTTGTGGATAAGTCAGCCGGAATGTTGAAAAAAGATGAATATAAAGTCTATGATGTGAATATCTCGGGCATTCAGAATAATGAATTCAGGACAGTGATTGATGAAGAATTGATTCTTGAGTACAAAAATGGAAGATTCGAGATGCATTTCACAAGTCAGGATAAAAATTCTGTATCTGCAGGAAGAGGAATACGTTATGTTGATGTAGATAAAATTTCAAGTGTTGAAATTCTTGTGGATAAGTCTTCAGTGGAAGTGTTTGTGAATCATGGCGAGTATGTGTTCACCACACGGTTCTATCCACAGAAAGACAGTCTTGCGGTAGAAGCTGCGGGAGCAGAGATTGTGATGGAAGAGATTGGATAAAGAAAAGAGCCTCCGGACTATTGAAAAAAACTTTTAGTAGAATTATAATAACAATAGTCACAGATTCCCACAGATGAAAGGTCTGTGGGGATTTTTGCGTTATGAATTCAAACAACCGGAGGATTTCCTTTATGATAAATTTTAAGAAATACGGAAAGTGCTGTCTGTCTCTTTTCCTGGCGGTATCTATGATATTGATGCCGTCAGTACAGACATTTGCTGAGGAAGAAACGGCGGCAGCCACAACAGATTCAACTCAGACAGAGGAAGAAGACAGGGAGACACAGCGTCAGAACTGTTATGCGATCGCACCAGATTCAAACAGTGTGGAGAACTGGCCACAGGGACCGGCAACTTATGCGGATTCCGCAATCGTTATGGATATGAATAGTGGGGCGGTTTTATATAGCAAGCAGATTGAAAAGAAGCATTATCCGGCGAGTATTACAAAACTTCTGACAACATTGGTTGCGTTGGACAATGCAGAGCTTACAGATACGGTAGAATTTTCCCAGGACAGCATCTCCTTTCTAGAATATGGCGATGCCCATATCGGCATGACGCCGGGGGAGCAGATCAGTATGGAAGATGCGCTCTATGCCGTTCTTCTGGCATCGGCAAATGAGGTCTCTTATGCAGTGGCTGAGAGTGTTGGCAAGAAGATGGGTGGAGGTTATGATACATTTATTCAGGCGATGAATGATGAGTCAGAAAAACTTGGATGTACAGGTTCACACTGGACGAATGCGAACGGACTTCATGATGAACAACATTATACAACGGCGCATGATATGGCAAGAATTGGTGCAGCAGTTTATCAGAAGGAAGCGTTCCGGACAATTTCCCAATCGTTAAGCCATACGATTCCGGTAACGAATCTGGTGAATGAAGAACGTACTTTTCAGCAGAAGCACAAGATGCTCTGGCCACAGAATGATAATTATTATGAATACTGCAAGGGCGGTAAGACCGGCTACACAGATCAGGCAAGAACGACGCTTGTGACAATGGCAGATAACGGAGATATGCAGCTTGTTGCGGTTGTACTTTATGATTTTGGAAATGATGCTTATATAGATACTCGTGCGATGTTTGATTATGCTTACAGTAATTTTTCGAAAATATCTTTGAAGGATCAGAAGCTTCCGGAAGGTGTGAAGTCTTATGAAGATGAAGATGCTTATATCGTACTTCCGAAGAGTGCACAATTTTCTGATGTGAAAGCAGAAGTGAAGGAAGACAGCAACAAGGATGGATCCGGAACAGTAACATTTACTTATAAAGGGCAGGAAGTAGGCAGTGTGAAAGCTGCGATAGAAAAAACAGAGGAAAGCAGTGCAGCTGTTTTGGGAAAAAAGAAAGATAAGACAACTTCAACTGTCGTAACCGGGATTTCAAAGTTTATGAAAATCGTGATCGGAGTTGTAATTGCAGTTGTGATTTTATTGATCATCATTGTTGTACTTGTGAATTGCAGGAAGCAGATGAGACGTCGCAGAAGAAAAAAAGGAAAAAGAAGAAATGCAAAGAGCAGTAATGTGAAAAGAAAGAAGAGACGCCGTAGATAACAATAACAGGATTTAACGAAAAAAACGCTGGAAACAGCGTTTTTTCGCACTTTTTTTATCATAATAAACCTTGACTAGAGGCAAGAATCTCTTTATAATAAGCCGTGTGTAGAAGTTCACAGATAAAGCGATGACGGAGACAGTAGGATTTATCCGAACGTTACAGCGAGCCGGAGATGGTGGGAGTCCGGTGCAAGTAAGAGATTTTTGAAGATCACTCCAGAGCAGCAGTTCCTGAAACAGATGTAGAAATGGAGAGTAAGGACTGACGCGTGTCCGGCGTTAAAGGATACCATATGCAGGTCAGAAATCAGACCTAAGTATGATGTAACAGGTGGTTTAACGAGAGAAGTTCAGGCTTTCGTCCTATTACAGGACGGAAGCCTTTCTTTTTTTAAGAATCATAAAATAAACTCAGGAAAGGATAAGAACATGTATAAGAAAGTTTTAACTGACATGAATTTTGTCAGCCGTGAAAAAGAAGTTGAAAAGTTCTGGGATGATAATGAAATCTTCCAGAAAAGTATGGATGAAAAAGAAGGGTGTCCGGATTATATTTTCTATGATGGACCTCCGACAGCAAATGGTAAACCGCATATCGGACACGTTTTAACTCGTGTTATCAAGGATATGATCCCAAGATACCGTACAATGAAAGGGTATATGGTTCCAAGAAAGGCCGGATGGGATACACATGGTCTTCCGGTAGAGCTTGAAGTTGAGAAGCTTCTTGGTCTTGATGGAAAAGATCAGATTGAGAAATATGGTCTTGAACCATTTATCAAGAAATGTAAAGAGAGTGTATGGAAATACAAAGGAATGTGGGAGGATTTCTCTGGTACAGTTGGATTTTGGGCTGACATGGAGCACCCATATGTAACATATGATAACAATTTTATCGAGTCTGAATGGTGGGCTCTGAAGCAGATCTGGGATAAGGGACTCCTTTACAAAGGATTTAAGATCGTTCCTTACTGCCCGCGTTGTGGAACACCGCTTTCCGCACAGGAAGTTGCACAGGGATACAAGGATGTCAAGGAGCGTTCAGCAATCGTTCGTTTTAAAGTAAAAGATGAAGATGCATATATTCTTGCATGGACAACAACACCTTGGACACTTCCATCCAACCTTGCACTTTGTGTAAATCCGAAAGAAGATTACGCAAAGGTTAAGGCAGCAGACGGACATGTATATTATATGGCATGTGCACTGCTTGATACAGTTCTTGGAAGACTTGCAGAAGAAGGCAAAGATGCTTACGAAATTCTTGAGACTTATAAGGGAACTGATCTGGAAGGAAAAGAATATGAGCCGCTGTATCAGTGTGCAGCAGACGAGGCTGCAAAACAGCGCAAGAAAGCATTCTATGTTGTATGTGATGAATATGTAACTCTTACAGATGGTACAGGAGTTGTTCATATCGCACCTGCATTTGGTGAAGATGATGCGAACGTAGGAAGAAAATATGAACTTCCATTCGTACAGCTTGTAGACGAAAAGGGTGAGATGGCAGAATCCACACCGTTCGCCGGTCTGTTTGTAAAGAAAGCTGATCCGGAAGTATTAAAGGATCTGGATGCAAGAGGACTTCTCTACGATGCACCGAAGTTCGAGCATAGCTATCCTCACTGCTGGAGATGTGATACTCCGCTGATCTACTATGCTCGTGAGTCCTGGTTCATTAAGATGACAGCAGTTCGCGAAGATCTGATCAGAAATAATAATACAATTAACTGGATTCCGGAAAGCATCGGTAAAGGACGTTTCGGTGACTGGATCGAGAACGTTCAGGACTGGGGAATCAGCCGTAACCGTTACTGGGGAACACCACTGAATATCTGGCAGTGCGAGTGTGGACATATGCACTCTATCGGAAGCATTGAAGAACTGAAATCAATGTCTGATAACTGTCCGGATGATATCGAGCTTCACCGCCCATACATCGACGCTGTAACAATCAAGTGTCCGGAGTGTGGGAAAGAGATGCACAGAGTACCGGAAGTTATTGACTGCTGGTTCGACAGTGGATCCATGCCATTTGCACAGCATCATTATCCATTTGAAAATAAAGACTTATTTGAGAGACAGTTCCCGGCAGACTTCATTTCCGAGGCGGTAGACCAGACAAGAGGATGGTTCTATTCTCTGCTTGCAATCTCAACACTGCTGTTCAACAAGGCTCCATATAAGAACGTTATCGTTCTTGGACATGTTCAGGATGAGAACGGACAGAAGATGAGTAAGTCTAAAGGAAATGCGGTCGATCCGTTTGATGCACTTGAGAAATACGGAGCAGATGCGATCCGCTGGTATTTCTACATCAACAGTGCTCCGTGGCTGCCGAACCGTTTCCACGGAAAGGCTGTTCAGGAAGGACAGCGTAAGTTCATGGGAACACTTTGGAATACTTATGCATTCTTCGTGCTTTATGCGAACATTGATAATTTTGATGCAACAAAATATACTTTGGAATACGATAAACTTCCGGTTATGGATAAGTGGATCCTCTCCAAGATGAACACAATGGTAAAAGATGTAGATTATAATCTTGGCAATTACAGAATCCCAGAGGCAGCACGTGTGCTTCAGGATTTCGTAGATGATCTGAGTAACTGGTATGTAAGAAGAAGCCGTGA
>ERZ1035025.1289-NODE-1289-length-13074-cov-43.811429_pt1 | contig 13074 bp, 12 predicted proteins | sample MGYA00520619_ERZ1035025 | MGnify/ENA primary metagenome ERZ1035025 (study PRJEB33766, sample SAMN09781742) | gut metagenome | biome: gut microbiome | host: Homo sapiens | place: Madagascar | study: EMG produced TPA metagenomics assembly of the PRJNA485056 data...
TTGCGTTATCCGCCTCAAAAAAAACTTAAAACACCGATTGTGGCAGAATTTCAACTCTGCCTAATCGCCCAAACCAAGCCCGCCATTTTATGTTTTAAAAATCCACGGTAAACCCAAAGTTTTTCAAAAAAATTTTTTGTCTACCGTGGACAATTATTTTTCTAGGACAATTTTGGGAAGTTTGGAAGCGTAGTCTCGGGGGAGTTGGGCGGTTTTTATGGCCGTGCGGCGGGCAATGTGTTGGTAAATTTTGGCTTCAACGGAGTTGGGAGCGGCAACAACACTTGGTTTGCCGCCATCTGCCATTTGGCGAATATCAATGGACAAAGGCAGTTGCCCTAAAATTTCAACGCCGTAGCTTTTGTGCAATTTTTCTGCACCGCCTGCACCAAAAATTTCGTGCTTGCTTTGGCAATTCGGGCAGAGAAAATAACTCATATTTTCCACAACACCCAAAATTGGCACGTTCACCTTTTCAAACATTTTCAAACCTTTTTGGGCATCTATCAAGGCAATATCTTGCGGCGTGGTAACAATCACAGCGCCCGCAACAGGGATTTTTTGCGCAAGGGTTAATTGCGCATCACCTGTGCCGGGCGGCAAATCCACAATCAAATAATCCAATTCACCCCATTCGGTTTGATTCAAAATTTGTTCAAGCGTAGAACTGACCATCGGACCACGCCAAATCATCGGCGTATCGTTCGTTTGAATCAAAAAGCCAATGGACATTACTTTTAAGCCGTAATTTGTTGGCGGCTGCATTTTTTCATTGGGCAACACGCGCGGCGGCGTTTGCGGCAAACCCAACATGGTGGGCTGCGATGGTCCGTATAAATCCGCATCCAAAAGCCCCACTGCCGCGCCTTCTTTGATGAGCGCCAGCGCCAGGTTCACCGCCGTTGTGCTTTTGCCAACGCCGCCTTTGCCCGATGCAACCGCAATGATATTTTTAATGCCCGCCAAAGGTTTTAAGTGCATTTGCACTTTGTGTGCGATGATTTTCGTGCGGATTTCCAATTCAAAAAAAACTTGCGGGAATTCGGCTTTCAGCGCCGATTCCAACTGCGCACGAATTTCGGCAAAGCGCGTTTGCGCGGGGTAATTCAAGGTTAAAACAGCGGCAATTCTGCCCGATTCTTCTTGGATGGAATCAAAAGAAAAAGGCGCTTGGGTATCCGCATTGATTGCCGAGTTTAAAATTTCTTCAATTCTTTTGAGCATATTTTTTTAAGAAGCGTTGGCGCGGGTGCAAAGGCGAATCAAATTCAACTGCACGTGGTCAGAAGCGCGGCGCAAATCACGCCGCAAGCGTTGTGTGGCTTGTTCAAACTCACCATCGCGCACCAAAATTAAAATTTCGCCCGCCAACATATGAAAATCCGCGTGGCTTTGGCGCAAAGTCTCATATTCTTGGAGTGCGGCAAATTTTTTGGCTTCTTTATAAATCCAGCTGCCCAGTGCGCAGTTGTTATCCGCCGCAACGTTGCGAATTTCATAGCCCGCCGCGCTTTTGTCCGCAATGGCGCGCTCCAATTTTTTATACCACGCCAAGTGTGCGTCAATGGCATCTTTCATATTCAGCCCTTCAAAAGCTGTAATAAAACCTGCCGTGTTATTTTCTGATCCTTGGGATTTGTTTTTGGAAGCGGTTGTTTTGCCGCCTTTCATTTTATCAATCCAGTCAAACATTCCCATATGCTACTCTCCAAAAAAGACGCAAGTTTAATGATTTTCCACGGTGAACGCCATTTTTTTTTCAAAAGCAATGCGGCGCAAACCTTCCAAAGGCAAGTTATCAATTTGCTGATGCGGAAAATCCACAAATTTGGACAAAAAGCGCGAATTGCCGCCAGAAATCAACAGCCGCGCGTGGGGCGATTTTTCCTTCAAGCGCATAAAAGCGCGGCAAATGGCGCCCAAGTGCGCTTCAATGGAACCGGTGACGATGGCATCGTTGGTTGCCTTGGGCAATAAATCATAATCGCCTTTGCCAAAAGAAAGTTTGGCGGTTTCGCGCGCCAAAGCGCGCCGCATCAAGCCCAAACCCGGCATAATCATTCCGCCTAAAAAAACGCCGTCTTCACGCAAAGTGTCAATGGTTGTTGCCGTGCCGCACATAACCACCACGCAGGCTTTTCTGGTTCTGCCCCAAGCGCCGATTAAAGCGCACCAGCGGTCAGCGCCTAGTTTTTCAGGCGTGTTGTAACCATTGATCACGCCGCACGCCGCTGCTTCGGCATGGATTTTTTCAATGCGATTTTGCCAATGCGGAATGCATTCTTCAATGCGCAAGGCGCGGGATTCTGTGGCAACTTGCGCCAACAAAATGCGCGAAGGCGTTTTCCAACGCGAACCTAATTCTGCCAAGGTTTGGGTGTCAGAATAATTAAGTGAGCCTTGCTCACGCCAGCCGCGCAACCACACGCCCCATTTCATTCGGGTGTTGCCGCAATCTAAACAGACGATGGGCATCGCAGGCTACCTGAAAAAAAAGCTTGTTTGAAATTGGACAAGCGCAATGCACCTTGAAAATCCACGCCTTCAAAAATGCCTGAAAAAACGCCCGCCTCTGTTTCCAAGCGCACCATTTTGCCGCGCCACAACGCGTGAGATTCCCACGTGCTTTTGTTTTTTAAAAAACCTTCTTCGCGGCGTTTTTCAAATTCTTGCAAAATGCTGGTGATGATTTTTTCTGTTGGCGGCATATTTTCAAAAACTTCGGCAAGTGCGCTAATTGGATAATCGGCGTTTTCAACTTGTGGCGTTTTAAGATTTAATCCAATGCCCACAACGTTTTTTTCAACCAAAATCCCGCCAATTTTGCTTGTTTTATAAAAAATATCGTTTGGCCATTTTAAAAACAAATTGCAAGCGCCAAGGTTTTGCAAAGCGCCAAGAATGGCAAGGCTTGTTAAAAGTGGCAAGGTTGAATCAATTTTGCCATCTAAAAGCATAGAAAAATAAATGCCTTCACCTTTTTTGGATTGCCAAGTGTGCCCGCGCCGCCCGCGCCCGGCGGTTTGGCAATCCGCCCATAAAACCGTGTTTGGCGGGTAATTCAAAATGGCGCGATTCGTCGAATCGCAAACGGCAATATGTTGCAAATCAAAAGGCATAGCGTTGGTTTTTTCAAAAAAAATGCAAGTTTACCGTGGAAAATTGTTTTTAAAACATTTTTTAAATATTAACGAAGGCTATACCGCAAAAAATTGGCACCGCGTTCGGCAAGTTGCGTTGGCGTGATTTGTTGCAAAGAAAAACCCGAGACCACGTATTCTTGTTGCAATGTTAAAGGCGTATCAAAAGGAACAAGCAAAAAATGTTGCGCATTTTCTTGCAACAAAAAGGCGGGAGCAGCTTTTGAATCCAACAACACGCGGCCGGCTTCAACGTGTTGAACAAACCAAGAGACCGTGCCGAATAGCCCGCCAAAGTCGTCTTCACACAAGGCAGATATAATGCCCAGCCTTGCGGGCGAATCGCTTGCCACCAAATGTGGCGACAAATGCCGCGCACCTTGGGTTTTGACATCGCGCCAAAAAAACGTGCCAAACTGCGTCCATTCTTCGGCTGGCGCGCAAGAAATGCGCGGGTGGTTGTTGTTGTTCAGAAAAATGGGGTAAGCGTTAAAGGAATCAAAATACAAATCGCAAAGTTGGGCGCGCGGATCTTGCGGCGGCACTTGCGGCACGCTCACCATTTGTTGGTAGCGTTTTTTTAAGATTTTTAAAAGTTGTTTGGTGCCGGGCGTGTCTAATTCCGTGCCAAGTTTTAATTGCATGGGCGTTTGCCCGCGGTTTAAGGCGGCGTAGCGTTGTTCAATTTTGCGCAACACGCCTGAAAAATCCAACCACGACAAAACCGCCGCCGTTGGCGCTTGCGGATAAAGCGTGCCAAATGAAATGCTATCCAAACCAACTTTTTGGGTTAAAAAATGCACCATTTCACGCCAGCGGTCGCAAATGCGTTGAGTCATCAACAGTTGTGCCAAATTCAAACGCACAGGGCGCGCGGCAATAAGCATTAACGCCCAAGCAATTTGCCCGCCCACGCTGGATTTGCTTTGGCGGTGCGATGCGCGGTCGACCTTTTCAAAAGCCATCAAATCGTTTTGGTGCGCAAATTCTAATAAACCCAACAACCAATCGACGCTGGTCATTGACGGCGTGCGCCCTGCCAACCACGATTGCCATTGCCAATAACGCACAACAATGGCGGCGCGATGCACGCAAAGCCCCAAACGCTCGTGCCTTTGGCGCGCCAAAGGCAAAATGGCACGCAAAAAAACCAGCGCCAAGTGTTTTAAAACACTGCTGTTTAAAACGAATAAGGCGTATTCCACATCGCTTTGCGGCACGGGTTTGCGGGTGAAAAAGGGGGACAAACGCTCCACCAACGGCGTGATTGCCACGCGCAACACTTCCGCTTGGTCAACCTTTTGCGCGGCGGATAAACGTTGCTTGGTGTCCAAAATCATCACCTTGTGTTTTAAGGTTAAAAGAGCACAAATATCTGCTTGGATGCTCTCGTCCAAATCGCGAATCCAGTCGGTTTCAAAAATCGGCACGGGAAAAATCGGCTCGGGCAAGCGTAAGGTTTGCATTAAAAAATCCTTTGTTGTGCAGGTTTTTGGTAAGGCGTGGGGTCGGCAATGTTGGCATCCACAAAACCTTGGCGGCGCAAGCGGCAAGAATCGCAAACGCCGCAGGCAAAGCCGTCTTTATCCGCTTGGTAACAAGAAACGCTCAACGCATAATCCACGCCAAGCCTTGTGCCTGTTTGAATAATTTGAGCTTTGGAAAAATTCAAAAGCGGAGCGTGTATTTGAATTGGAAAATCTGTTGCCACATTGGCCAAGTTTTGAAACGCTTCTAAAAAAACCGGCCGACAATCGGGATAACCGGAAAAATCCACCGCATTGATGCCAATAAAAATGTTTGGAATTTTCTGCGCTTCCGCACAAGCCAAAGCAACTGCCAAAAAAACCGTGTTGCGTGCGGGAACATATGTGTTGGGAATGCCGTTTTTTTCAAAATTAAAATCGCCATCAGTTGGCACCTTCAAATGGCAATCGGTTAAGGAAGAAGCGCCAAATTGATTCAAAGGAAACGCAAAAATTTCTTGCGGAATTTGGTAATGTTGGGCGATTTTTTTTGCCGCATTCAATTCAGCCAAATGGCGCTGGCCATAATCAAAAGACAAAGCGTGGCAAGAATAACCTTTGTTTTGGGCAATTGCCAAAACAGTTAAAGAATCCAAACCGCCCGAGAGCAAAATCAAGGCTTTTGGAGAATTTTCCACGGTCAACTCCCATTTTTTTTGAAAAATTTACTGCAAAAACGGATTATGCCGCTTTTCTTCACCCAAAGAAGAGCATTCACCATGACCTGAAACAAAAACAAAATCATCGCCCAAAGGCAAAAGTTTGTTGTTGATGGAAGCGATTAAATCATCAAAATTGCCACGCGGAAAATCCGTTCTGCCGATGGAACCTTGAAAAAGCACATCGCCCACTTGCATGATTTTGTCTTTTTGATTCACAAAAACCACGTGCCCGGGCGTGTGGCCGGGGCAATGCAACACATTTAATTTTTCTTTGCCAAATGTAATTTCATCGCCTTCGTTTAGCCATTTTTCAGGTTCAAAAGGCAAAACATCAGGAAAACCAAAAGTGCGCGCTTGTTGCGGCATTGCATTGAGCCAAAAAGAATCGTCTTTGTGTGGCCCCCAAATGGCAACATTTAAATTTTTGGCAAGCTCAAAGGCGCCGCCCGCGTGGTCAATGTGGCCGTGGGTGAGCAAAATTTTTTCAACATTTAATTTGTTTTTGGTGATGGCTTTTTGAATTTCATCCACATCGCCGCCCGGGTCAATCACCACGGCTTGTTGCGTTTCTTCACACCAAAAAAGCGTGCAATTTTGCATAAAAGGCGTAACAACCACAATTTCGTAGCGCATAAACTCCCCCGATTTGATAAAATCGCCGATTTTTAAATAACAGGATTTTAACCGATGATTTCTCTTGCGTATGCGCAAACTGCTGCCGCCGCCGCACCACAAGGCGATGCAATCGGCTCTTTTTTGCCGATGATTGTGATTTTAATCATCTTTTGGATTTTTATGATTCGCCCGCAAATGAAGCGCGCCAAAGAACACAAAAACTTATTAGCCCAACTGCAAAAAGGCGATGAAGTTGTTACACAAGGCGGCGTGGTTGGGCGCGTGCAAAAGGTGGATGAAAATTATGTGGTGATTGTTGTATCCAACAACACCAAAATGATGGTGCAAAAACCTGCCATCACTATGGTTTTGCCCAAAGGCACGTTGAAATCGCAAGGCATAGAAGTGGAAAATTAAAAAAATCCACGGTCAACGCAAAATTTTTTTGAAAACGGCACGTTTATGAATCGTTATCCCTTGTGGAAATATGCGGTGTTGTTGGTGGCGATTGTGGTCGGCACCATTTACACCTTACCCAATTTTTTTGGCGAATCGCCCGCGGTGCAAATTTCATCGGCAAAAGTAAGCGTTAAAATCACCGAAGAAGATTTAAACAAAGCGCTTCAAACATTAGAAAAAGCGCAAATTCCCGTTGAAGGCGCGCAAATTGATTCCGTTGGCGTTAAAGTGCGCTTTGCCAACACGGATACGCAATTAAAAGCCAAAGATTTATTAGAAAAAACTTTCAACAATACCTCCGAAAATTACGTTGTGGCGTTGAATTTGCTTTCCTCTTCGCCCGATTGGCTCACTTCCCTTGGCGCTTTGCCGATGTATTTGGGTTTGGATTTGCGCGGCGGCGTGCATTTTTTGTTGGAAATTGATATGGCTGGCGCCATTCAAACGCGATTGGATTCACTTTCTGCCGACCTGCGCTCTTATTTGCGGGAGGCAAAAATTCGGCATTCGGGCATCAAACGTGAAAATCAACGTTTGGTTTTGTCCTTTAAAGACGCCAAAATGCGCACCGCCGCAGAAAATCTTTTAACCCAAAAAGAATTGGATTTGTTCTTTCAAGAAGCAGGCGAAGGCGAAAATTTGCGCTTGATTGCGCAATTAAAACCCGAAGCAGCCAAAAAAATTAGCGAATCGGCAGTCAAACAAAATATGGGCACGCTCAACAACCGCATCAACGAATTGGGCGTTTCCGAACCCGTTATTCAACAACAAGGCGCCAATCGCATTGTGGTGCAGTTGCCCGGCGTGCAAGATACCGCCAAAGCCAAAGATATTTTGGGCAGAACCGCAACCTTGGAAATTCGCTTGGTGGATGATACGCCCGGCCTTTTGGACGATGCCTTAAAAGGCAATGTGCCTTATGGTTTGGAACTTTATACCGAGCGCGGCGGTTATCCTTTGCTGGTTAAAAAACAAGTTGTTTTAACGGGTGAGCGCTTAACCGATGCGCAAGCGGGTTTTGATAGTCAAACGCACGAACCCGCCGTGCATTTGACTTTGGATGCTTCGGGCGCGCGGATTTTCAAAGAAATCACGCGGGATAATATCGGCAAACGCATGGCCATTTTGCTTTTTGAAAAAGGTCAAGGCGAAGTGGTGACTGCCCCGGTGATTCGCACGGAAATTGGCGGCGGCAGAGTGCAAATCTCCGGCAGAATGACCACCACGGAAGCCAACGATGTGGCGCTGTTGCTGCGCGCAGGTTCTTTGGCAGCGCCTATGGAAATTGTTGAAGAGCGCACCATCGGCCCTTCTTTGGGCGCAGCCAACATTGAAAAAGGTTTTCATTCCACGCTTTGGGGTTTTGTTGCCATTGCCGTTTTTATGATTTTGTATTACCGCGTGATGGGCATCATTTCCGTTATCGCGCTTTCTGCCAATTTGCTTTTTTTAATCGCTTTGCTTTCTATGTTGCAGGCAACCTTAACGTTGCCGGGCATTGCCGCCATTGCCTTAACGTTGGGGATGGCAATTGATGCCAACGTGTTGATTAACGAGCGCATTCGCGAAGAATTGCGCCGCGGCGTATCGCCACAAATGGCGTTGTCTGAGGGTTATTCCCGCGCTTTTGACACGATTTTGGATTCCAACATCACCTCGCTAATCGCTGGTTTGGCATTGCTGATTTTTGGCTCGGGCCCCGTGCGCGGTTTTGCCGTGGTGCATTGTTTGGGCATTTTAACTTCCATTTTTTCCGCCGTGATGGTCTCGCGCGCCTTGGTGAATTTGATTTACGGCAGAAAGAAAAAACTATTGAACATCTCCATTGGGCAAGTTTGGAAACCAACAACTTCAACGCCTTGATTTTTCAAAAAAATAAGGCGTTGACCGTGGATTTTTAGAAAGCAAAACTATGGAATTTTTCCGCATACAAAAAGACATTCCTTTTATGCGCCACGCATTGAAATTCAACATTATTTCAATCGTAACTTTTCTTTTGGCGGTGTTTTTTCTTATTACCAAAGGTCTGCATTTTTCCGTGGAATTTACCGGCGGCACGCTGGTGGAAGTGCGTTATGAAGAAAGCGCACCGCTGGATAAAATCCGCAGCGCTTTGGCAGATGCGCAGTTTAAAGATTTTGTGGTGCAAAATTTTGGCTCTTCGCACGATGTGATGATTCGCTTGCCTTTATTGGAATTAGAAGAATCGCCAGAGGCACCCAATGACGCCAACGCAGCGCAAAACAAAATTGCCGATAGCGTGATGCGCGCTTTGAATGCCGCTACCGAAGGCGCGCATTTGCAACGCATTGAATTTGTTGGCCCGCAAGTTGGCAAAGAATTAACCGAAAACGGCGCTTTGGCGCTGTTGGTGGTGTTGGCAGGCATTATGATTTACTTGGCTTTGCGCTTTGAATGGCGTTTTGCCTTGGCAACCATTATTGCCAACTTTCACGATGTGGTGATTATTTTGGGATTTTTTGCATTTTGCCAATGGGAGTTTTCCTTATCCGTTTTGGCGGCGGTGCTTTCTGTTTTGGGTTATTCGGTCAATGAATCCGTTGTGGTGTTTGACCGCGTGCGCGAAACCTTTCGCAAAGCACGGCAACTTTCAACCACGCAAGTGGTGGACCACGCCATCACGCAAAACATTTCGCGCACCATTATCACGCACGGTTCCACGCAAATGATGGTTTTGTCTATGTTCTTTTTTGGCGGCGAAACTTTGCATTATTTTTCGCTGGCTTTAACCGTTGGCATTTGCTTTGGGATTTATTCTTCCGTTTTTGTGGCTTCCCCTGTTGCCGTGTGGTTGGGTGTTACCAGAGCGCAATTTATTGTTAAACCCAAAAAGGATGATCCTTTTGATGGCGCTTGCGTTTAATATTGTGCTTAAAAAATGAAAATCTTTTTGATAACCATCGCTGTTTTTTTGATTGCCGTTTTGTTTATGGCAATCGGCGTTTTGTTGGGCAGAAAACCTTTGCGTGGCAGTTGTGCCGCCGCCAGAGAGAATTTGGGCTTGGAATGCGCAGGCGGTTGCAAAAAACCGTGTTTCAAACGCCGCATGCGTGATTTTTTAAAATCCCATTCATCCCATTCTTAAATCAAAAAAATAAAAATCCACGGTCAACGCAAAATTTTTTTCAAAATTTTGCGCTCACCGTGGATTTTTGCGGTTTATTCGTATTTCCAAATTTCAAAAAAATAGTCCAACAATTTTTTAGTGCGGTTTTGAACTTCTTGGGCATTCCATTCGGAAATACCTAACAATTCATGCGTAATCAACAATTCGGTTGACTGTTTATAAACTTCCTTTTTATCTTTCCACGATTTATTTGATGCTTGACTATTGCCGCCTTGTTTTAAAAGTGTCAAATTGCCAAGCTGATGAATAAAATCTTTTGGATTATCTTTTTCTTCGTTGAATTTATCTTTCCAATCATCAGTTTTATAAGATTGTGGAAAAATATGTTCAATACTGAATTTATCAAAATCCTTCCCTGCGATAAATTCTTTGTTTTGTTTTTTGCGCAAATAAAGTTCAATCCAAAACAGAATAACTCTTGCTTTGACAGCTTTTACATTTGTGCCTATGCGAGAAAAGTTTTCATCGGATGGGAACATAAATCTGTAAGACCATTCACGACTATCATCGTGTTTTTTAATTAACTCTTTCAAATTTTCAAAAGTATTTTCTGCGGAGATTTCCTTGGAAAAATCTGCAAATTTTTTATAATACTCTTTGCCCGGATTTCTGCGATCATCGGCTTTGTTTTTAAATAAAATTGCCGTGATTAAATGTAAACATTTTTTCAATTCTTCGGGTTTGTCTTTTAACAAATCCTTCAAGCGCAAAATCAACGGCGCAGTCGAATCAATCCCAAAATAAGACATGGTGTGATGCAAGCGGTCTTCCACGGCTTGAACGCTATCTTCAAAAGAATAACTTTCAGGCGTTCTGCCGTAAAAATCACGCCACAATTGCGCATAACGTGGCAAATCTTTTAATAATGATTCTTCTAATTGCGCAATATTTTCACAAGAATCAATTTTTGCTTTGTAAATAGCCGCCAAAACATTGAGCGTGTGTTTTTTATCACTCGGATTAAAAAGTCCTTTAACAATGGCGTAATTGTGCAAAAAACGCTCAATTAAACTGCGGTCATTGGCATGTCTTTTTTTACCCCAAAAATGTGCTGTCTCAGCTTTGCTTTCAAAAATGTCTTGCCAATATTTTTTGTAAAATTCCAAATAATGTTCTTTGTCTAATTCTTTTACTTTTGAAAACAAGGCATTTTTGATAATGTCCGCTGAGGTTAATTGCATGCCAAGAGAATTGATTGAATCAAAAATAACTTGTTCATTTTCTTGTTGGTCTAAATCAATGACGACCCAAATTTTCAAATTCAAAATGAAGTCTAAAAACTTTTTGTAATCTTCAACAAAAAGTTCTTCTTTTTCCAATTCTTCTTTTTCTGATTCTTCTTTTTCCAATTTTTCTTTATTCAACCATTCGGAGTATTTTTTATAACAATGCAAAATACGATTTTTATCCTTTTCTTTTGGAACTTTAATTTCGCTTGCATCCACGTTTGAAAAAACCAAACAATAATCTTTTTCATCCAAAAGAGAATGTTTAATTCTTGGCGTTTTCTTTTGGTAAGCAGAATACAAAATACCTTTTGTTCTATCAAACAAATCGGCATCTTCATCTTTATCCAATTTATCCAAAAGAGCCTTAACCAAAATTGAAAAAGTCGTTAAGCGTTGTTGTCCGTCAATCAACATTCGGCGATTTGGTTCACCTGTGTTGGTTAAAACTTGTTTTAAAACAATAGAACCCAAAAAATGTTCGTGTTTGTTGTCAAAAGCTTCTTTTAAGTCGGTTAGCAAACGCTTCCATTGCGCCTCTTCCCAAACATAAGGACGTTGGAAAAAAGGCACTTCTATGCAAGAAACTTCTCCACTAATAATATTGCCAATCAACCTTGCTTCTGCTTTCATTTTTTTGCTCCTTAAAGAAAAATTGAAAATTGAAAAAAAGCGATTTTCCACGGTCAACGCCAAATTTTTTTCAAAATTTTTTATCGTTGACCGTGGAATTTTTTAAAACAAGAAAAATGGCGATTTATTCGTCATCGTCTTCGTCCCAATCATTCTCTTCGTCTTCGTCATCCATACTGCCTTTGTTTTCACCAAACCATTTCGGTTTTTGGGATTCCAAGCCTGAGCCTTCAAACATGTCATCCATCTCCTTGACCTTGCTCACATCCCATGCATCCAAGTTTTGTTTAAAATCAACGGCATTTTCAAACATGCAATACATCTCTTTCACCTTTGACACATTCCACATTGACAAAGGCTGATTAAAACGCCACGCATCTTTGAACATATAGCTACAACTTTTTAGCCTTTTGGTGTTCCATTGGTCAAGCGGTTGATTAAAAGAAACAGCTTCGCTGAACATAGAACCCATCTCTTGCACACGTTCTACCTTCCAATTGTTTAAAGGCTGATTGAATTGACAAGCTATTTGAAACATGCCATCCATATTCGTCACGTTTAACACATTCCAATTGTTTAAAGGTTGATTGAATTGAACAGCGCCAAAAAACATTGAAGCCATATTCGTTACGTTTGAAACATCCCAATCGTTTAAAGGTTGATTGAATTGATTCGCATAGGCAAACATGTCATTCATATCCGACACGTTTGAGACATCCCAATTGTTTAAAGGCTGATTGAATTGATATGCTTTGTAAAACATTAAACTCATATCCGACACGTTTGAGACGTCCCAATTGTTTAAAGGCTGATTGAATTGTACAGCCGCGTTAAACATGTTACTCATCGTTTCAACTGCCGAAACATCCCATTTTTCAAGCGGTTGGTTAAAAGCGTAGCAATCTGAAAACATACCGCTCATGTCATTAACATTGGAGACATCCCATTTTTCAAGCGGTTGGTTAAAAGCGCAGCATTCTCTAAACATACCGCTCATGTCAGTAACATTGGAGACATCCCATTTTTCAAGCGGCTGGTTAAAAGAATGGCAATCTAAAAACATACTGCTCATGTAATTAACATTGGAGACATCCCAATTTTCAAGTGGTTGGTTAAAAGAATTGCAATATGAAAACATACTGCGCATGTCATTAACATTGGATACATCCCATTTTTCAAGCGGTTGGTTAAAAACCTTGCATTCCTCAAAGATAGAAGACATATCTTTCACGTTGGATACATCCCAACAACCAATGGGTTCGTTGAAATGCTTGCAACCGCTGAATAAGTTAGACATATCTTTCACTCGGGAAGTGTTCCATTTTTCAATGCCTGAAAAATCCGTGCGGCGTATGTTTTCCCACTCGCCTTTTGAATTTTCAAATCCTCCAAAAAGACCCGACATATCTATGATGTTGGATGTATCAATATCCCCCAAATGCACAGTGTTATCTGCAATGAGTTGTTGCAACTCTTCCTTGGTGTGTGGCGTGTATGTTGCCATTAGTGTTTCTCCTTAAAAGTAAAAAAAAAACGCCCTTGCGGCAAAGAAGGGCGCACAAAAAAACCGCTTGGTTTTGCAACCAAGCGGCAACAACAAAAAAAACGAAAACGACGTTTAAAACGCTACAAAGCGTGCAAAATAAGGGTTTTACCCCCCCCCCC
>ERZ1035025.1291-NODE-1291-length-13043-cov-19.265938_pt1 | contig 13043 bp, 8 predicted proteins | sample MGYA00520619_ERZ1035025 | MGnify/ENA primary metagenome ERZ1035025 (study PRJEB33766, sample SAMN09781742) | gut metagenome | biome: gut microbiome | host: Homo sapiens | place: Madagascar | study: EMG produced TPA metagenomics assembly of the PRJNA485056 data...
TTTTATTGTTGGTTTTCTGAATTGCAATTTTACGTGAACAGTATACCAAATATCGAAATGACAAATGTAAAAAAGATTTATTTTTGTTTATAATATCAATTATATTGATGATTTGTATTGTGATTGTAGTTCTATGACCAAAACTGTGGTTTGTAAAACTAAAACACCATAAAGATATTGAATGTATTTTCATTTATCTTCATGGTGTTCTTTTTATTTTTGTAATAACTGATGTATTATTAAGCTAACCACATCATAAGCTGAATCCTGTAAATGTATTCCGTCGACAGTGTATTCTCTGGATAACTGCCCATCTTCTCCAATTAATCGACTAAATACATCAACATAATCAAAATCATTTTCCTTACATAACTTTTCTATATAAGAATTGATCTTCTGTATCTCTTCATTCGATTTTCCCTCTGCCCATGATGGCATCAAACCAATTCTTTTTGTATGTGCTGGGTACATCGATTCGATATAAATCTTCGTCTGTGGCAATTGATCTCTGATTCTAAGTGCCAACCTTATCAATCGTTCTGCCAGTGGTTTCGCTCCTGGATATAATGACATCATAAAATCATTGGCTCCGCCTTGCATGATAATGATATCAGGGTTATATGGGTAGACATCATAAGATAATCTCGCTCCCATTTCTGCGATCGTGTCTCCTGCGACTCCGCTGTTGATGATGTCTGCATCGATATCTTTTAATTTTTCTATTGGAAAATAATCTGTCAGAGAATCTCCAAACATGACAATTGTTTTTTTCTTATCTTTCATTGCTTACTCCAAAATCTTATATTTAAATTGCTGTTTTTCTTCCATCGAAATGTGTAGTCCATTTTTGATAAACTGATTGATGGAACCATGGTCTTCTTTCATTGTTGTTAATGCTGCATTTAGAAATTCTTCTTTTGCTACAAAATAACCTTCTAATTTCTCAATCTTTTCCTGATGGAATCCTGCCAGATGTAATTTTTTTCTTATTTTCTCGACTCGTCTTATAGCTGCCTTGTTTGTTTTTAGATAGTCTTCCATCACGTCATCTTCTGATACGTCTAATAAAAATAAGATGATTGCAGAGAGCAGACCGCATCGGTCTTTTCCTTCGGTGCAATGCCATAATACAGATCCATTTTCTGTATTCATCACTTCTTTTACAGCTTTTGAAATCTGCTGATTGCAGAACTCATTTTGAACCATCATAACATAAATGTCTTCCATGTTTGGAAATTCTTCCATATGTAACATCTGTTTTCTTGTCTCTTGTTCCCGACTGACTCCAACCATGCTTTCCATAAAAAATGGAATATTCATATAAGATGCTTCTGGTATTTTAAGATCAGCTTCCTGTTCTACTTCCATTGGTGTACGCAGATCTAAGATTTTATGTAAATGATATTCATCTGATAAAAAATGAATATCATTTTGAGTAAGTTTTGATAAACGATTGCTGCGGATCAGTTTTTTCTCTCGTATCACGGCGCCTTCTGTCGTTTTTAATCCTCCAAGATCTCTTGCGTTATCTGCACCTTCCAGATATATTTTCCCCATGATATCATCTCCGTTTCTAGTTTCCTTTTATTGTATCTCCTAGTGAAATCCCATCTGTGACATATGATTTTTCATGTTTTTGTTGTTCCAGATATTCTGTCCTGATCTGTGCTTTTGCTTCTTCATAATCTCGTTTTAGTTCTCTTGCTGAAAGAAGTCTGCACCCTTGTCCGCGGATAATGATCTGTTCAAGCCCATCGGATGTCGCAACGGTTACATCGTATTTCCTTCCGTGGGTATGCGCAAATTTCTCAATATATTGATCGGCTGTTTCTGCTTCTTTTGTGTAGACTACATGGATATTTAAATAGTCTGAAATTTCTGTTTCATGACCTTTGACACGATATGCATCAAATACAACGATCAGTTCCATGCCTTTCATTCCCTGATAATTACACATCTCATCGAGAAGTTTTCCTCTGGCTGCATCGACATTCGTATCTAATAATTCTTTGAGTTCATCCCATGCATAAATAACATTGTATCCGTCAACCAATAAATATTTCTTAGACATGTCTCGTTTTACAGAGGATTTTTCTGCGGATGCATGATAGTCCTGTTCAATTCTTGCTGTTTTCTTTTTCTTCCATTTACTCTTATTATGCTGATTAGCATAAAATGTCTGTTCTAAAATCTTGTCAATCTCATCGGTGTCGATCCATTCATCTTCAATATAGGCTCTTCTCTGAGCAATCTCATCGAATTCTTCTTCCTGCGTTTCTTTAGCCAAGACGCTTTCTATATGCATATGTTCTGGCACTTCGTCCCATGCCACATTATATCCTGCCCCATGGGAACAAAATACAGAACCGCAAGGATTCTCAAGGTCGTGATCTGGATCATATCCTGATTGTTCCATGATCTCATCTGCATTATGACAAATATCATATCCGTTTAATGTAGTAAACAATCTTCCCATTCCTTTGGAATATGCCAATACTTCTTTTGGATATCCCTGCATGGTTGAAACTGGTGCAACTCCCTGTAATACAGCCATTTCTTTTGATGTATTCGGTGTCTCAAACGTTCCATGCATTTTTTCAATATCTGTCATCGCACGCCCTACCATTTGTTGAGGAATCTCCAATCGGAATTTATAATATGGCTCTAATAAGATACTTTCCGCCATTCGAAGTCCCTGACGAACTGCACGATACGTTGCCTGACGGAAATCTCCACCTTCTGTATGTTTTTGATGGGCTCGTCCTGCTGCCAGTGTGATCTTAATATCTGTGATCGGTGCTCCAATGAGAACGCCTCTGTGTTCTTTTTCTAATAAATGTGTCAGGATCAAACGCTGCCAGTTCTTATCCAGCACATCTTCACTGCACTGTGTGTCAATGACAACTCCGCTTCCACGTTCTAATGGTTCCAAAATTAAATGTACTTCTGCATAATGTCGTAACGGCTCAAAATGTCCAACACCTTCTACTGTATTTGCGATTGTTTCTTTGTATACAATATTCCCCTGACCAAACTCAACATCAACATCGAAACGCTCTTTGATCAGACTCTTTAAAATCTCAATCTGAACTTCTCCCATGATCTGAACCTGAATTTCCTGCAATTCTTCATTCCATATGATATGAAGTTCTGGTTCCTCTTCTTCCAGCTGCCGCAGTTTGGGCAGTATCACAGTTGCACTGGTCTGTTTTGGCAGGATCATCTGATAAGTAAGAACAGGTTCTAATACCGGCTCATATCCACCCTGTTCAATCCCAAGGCACTGTCCCGGATAAGTATCACTTAGTCCCGTCACAGCACAGATTCTCCCTGCTTCCAGTTCATTGACTGTCTCATATTTTTCCCCAGAATAAATACGGATCTGATTGATCTTTTCATCACTATCAGTGATCACAGTCTTTACTTTCATGCCTTGACCTGTCACTTTTAAATGTGTCAGACGATTTCCTGATTCATCTCTTGTGATCTTAAAGACTCGTGCACCAAATGATTCCGGATACTCTTTTTCTTTCGTATAATATTCAAAATCATTTAAAAATTCTTCCACTCCCTGAAGTTTTAGTGCTGATCCAAAGAAACATGGAAAGATCTTGCGTTCTGTGATCATTTTTCGAATCTGTTCATCTTCTATCTCCCCTGTTTCTAAATACTGATCTAATAATTGTTCATCTTCCATTGCAACAGCTTCGTAAAATTCATCACTGTTTTTCGCTCCAAAATCGATACATCCACTGCTTAAACGTTCTTGTAATTCTTCTAATAAAGCTACCTGGTCTGTTCCATTTTGATCCATCTTATTAATAAATAAAAATGTTGGAATATCATATCGCTCAAGCAGACTCCATAAAGTCAACGTATGCCCCTGAACTCCATCAGCACCACTGATCACAAGAATCGCATAATCAAGCACCTGCAACGTACGTTCCATCTCCGCTGAAAAATCCACATGTCCCGGTGTATCTAAAAGTGTCAGATCCATCTCTTCCATAGAAACTTCCGCCTGCTTTGAAAAAATGGTGATTCCTCTTGATCTTTCCAGTTCATAAGTATCTAAAAATGCATCTCCGTTATCTACTCGTCCAAATTTTCTTAAATTCCCTGCCGTATATAAAATTGCTTCTGAAAGCGTCGTCTTTCCTGCATCAACATGTGCCAGAATTCCGACACAGATGTGTTTTCTTTTTCCCATGATCATCTCATCCTTTTTTATATCTATTCTAATTAAGTATATCTGTTTCTATGAGAAAAGTCTAATATCTGTTTTCGAAAAGAAAGGGCAGAAAAACTTTCTCTATTTTTCTGCCCTTTCTCTATTTTTGATCGTTACTATATAAAAATGCGGCAATCCATGAGGTTACTGGAACTGCCATGATAACTCCAAGACTTGACGATAAGCCCTGCATGATCTCAATTCCTACCGAATACATATTGATCACTTGCTGGTATTCATAATTATATGCAAAAATAAATACTAAAGTATTGATCGATCCTCCCGTAAATGCAAGAATCAATGTATTTGTCATTGTTCCCATCATATCTCTTCCGACATTCATTCCTGACTGAAACAATTCCTTTAACATCATTTGTGGATTTTGCTCTTTTAATTCATTCAGTGTCGATGCGATTGACATTCCAACATCCATGACAGCACCTAATGATGCGATCAGGATTCCTGCAAATAAGAGTTCCCCAATCTTTATATCTGTCATTTCTCCCACGTAAACAAGGTTTTCTATATCCGATACATTATAACCGGTAATTGATGTCACTTGCCCAAAGATTAATGCAAATGCTCCTGAAAATACTACACCTATGATCGTTCCAAGCATTGCCGCTATTGACTTCTTTGTGATTCCATCAACCATACACATCGTGACAACCGTTGTAAATGCAACCACAAATACTGCTGCCAGAATTGGTGATATTCCTCGATAGATCATTGGAAGGAAAATAAAAAAGATGCAAAGCATGGTAAAGATTAAACTTAAAATCGATGAAATTCCTTTTCTTCCTCCAACTGCAATCACGATCGCTACAAAAATAGCTGCCATCAGCCATACCATTGGTCCTCTGTTTACACTGTATACTGAAGCCAGCAATTCTCCATTTGATTCGCTGACGATTGCTATGACTTTCATTCCCTTTTTACATTTTGCACCAAATAAATAACTCTGGGAACTTGTTGCCTGTATTGTTTTTCCTTTATGATCTCCAGATAAAAGCTTTAATTCTACGGTTTGCTTTCCACTTCCACTGCTGGATAAATTTCCAGAGATCACTTTTGTTACTTCTGCTTTTTCAAAACTTCTTCCATCTGTATCAAGAAGTGTTGTCTTCTCAACTCCTGAAAAAGAAAAAAACAGCAGAAGAAAGAGAATGCCTGCGATCAGCAGACACACTCCTTTCATCTGTTTTTGTTTCATTGTTATTTCACAGTCACTTTCAGAACTTTACTGTAAGAACCGTAGATTTTCTTACCTTTGACCACTTTGTATGCACGAACCTTTACATAATATTTTTTCTTTGATTTTAATGACTTGATCGTGTAAGTAGTTTTTGTTGTATTTTTTGTCTTTGCATTTTTAAAGTTCTTATTTGCTGCGTATTTAATCTGATATCCAGATACCGCAGCTTTTTTGATCTTTACTGTTACTTTCTTCTTACCAGCTTTTACAGTCGCAGATGCTTTCGCTACTACAACTTTCTTTTCTGATTCCGCTTTGTTCTTTGTAATAGAAAATGTCTCATCGATCTTTTCGTCATTATCTGTACGATATGTATTGATCGTTAAGTTATTTTCTGTCACATCAATAACTGAATATGTTGGAACATCTTCCTGCCAGCGGTGTGCAATGTATGTCTGCTGTCTTGCTACCAGATCATAATATTTACTTCCTGAAGAAGATCCTGCTGTCATATAAAGAATACCTTTTGGATTGATCACAGAAGTCCCTTGTTTTTTGACTTTCTCAACTGCTTTTTCATCCATGACACTCTTAAGATAAGATAAATATTTCTGATCATTTTCATCGGTGCTGTCATCTTTGATATTTGCTGGTGCTACTGTTCTTGTTGTTGGATTCTCACCTGCATCCATATCTTTGCTTAATTCTGTATCAAATTCATCATCTGTGTAATCATTTGCTTTTGTTCCGCCTAATAACATTTTAGATCTGGAATATGCATGATCGTGTCCTGTTAAGACCGCATCAATATCATTTTGTTCAAAGATCGGTGTTAACTGATATCTTAAATTTGTAATCTCTGGTTCGTTTGAATGTTCTGCAGAACCATAGATATCCTGATGCAGTGTTACAATTCTCCATTTACAGTCTTTATTTGCAGCAATCGTCTGCTCAATAAACTGTTTGTGTTCTGCCACATTTGTATCCTGCGTATTTAACATGATAAATAATGCATTTCCATATTTAAAATAATAATCTCCACCAACGATCTTATTGCTTCCAAGTTCACTTGCATTGGTTCTGTTAAAATGATACGTATAGTTTGCATTATCAGCATCATGATTACCTACTGTTGTCGCCACTGGAAGTGATTTTAATGCTTCTGGGCTTAAATATCCAGTATATTCAATTTCACTCTTTGATGCATCTTTATTTGGTGATTTTTTCTTTGTTGTCTGAATCTGGTCACCCGCAGATACAACAAAACTTAATTTATTATCTGTTTTTTCTAATGCTGCATTCAAAGTAGAAGACCAGTTAAATGCATCACTCTTTACTGCATCAGACTGTGCATCATAAAATTCCTGACTGTCTTGTCCTTTTAATTCATTAGAAGAACCAATCTGTGGATCTCCTACAAATGCAAATGAAAAGCTCTTTGTAGATTTTGTTGTATATGCAGCTGGCTTTGTATAACCATTTCCATTATCATAGCTGTAATAATATGTTTTGTTTTCTTTTAATCCTGTTGCTGTTACTTTGTTAGAATTATAAGTTTGCCCATTGCTATCCTGCTCATCTTTTACTTCTGTCTGCTTTGCCTCGTACACCTTGGCATTTTTCATATTACGTCCTTCACCAATGATCAGTTTTGGAATATCATTATCTTTCTGATCTGAAGAAATTTCCTGCACTTTAGCTTCCACATCTGCATCTGTGTTGTTATCATTTGTCTGTTTTGGTGTATACCATGCAAAATTTAGTTCTGTTGCATTACTTCCTGGTGATAATGAAATCTGTGTCCAGTCATTTTTTAAAGTTTCCCATTCTTTCTGCCAACGATTCCACTGTGTTGTCGTTCCCATCGTCTGTGCAATCTCTGCTGCATTTGTCTTACCATCTGGTGCTGCACTTGCAAATACTGAAGCTGCATTTGTTGCAGAAAGTGTCAATGCCAATGCACTGATCATCATTTGCTTTCTCCAATTAGATTTCATATATATACCTCCTGACCATTTGTTCTCTATGTTTTCTAATTCATTGAGAAATTTTATCAGACGTATGTAAAATTCGATCTTGGAGAAGTGTAAATTTTTTGTAAAATCTTGATTTTCCATAGTCTTTGATGCATGTGACAGAAAGAAGATTTGAACCGATATTTATCATAACCCGATGGCAACACGCAGATTTCAAGAGCTTTTTTTACAAATCGCTTATCCGCGCCTGTTCCTTTGATAACTCACTCGCTGCGAGCCAAAATGCCCGCACCTGCGTTCAAACAATCAACCACAGGGCGCTGCGAATTTGTAAAAAAAGCACTTGAAATCTGCTAATCGTTGCTCATCGGGTTATGATAAATATCGGTTCAAATCTTCTTTCTGTCACATGCAACCAAAGGCTATCGAAATTATAAAAGGTTGTTTCCTGTTAATTTTTAAAGGATTCCAATATAAATAATCTCAAACAGTAGTCTTTACTCTACAACTTTCTGTTTGTCTATAACTAAATTGGCATTCTTCAACCTATATTCGATATCCCTCTGTCCGTGAAAATCTTAATTTTAAAATCACGTGTCTTTGGTGTATAAATTGAAAAAGAAACATATATCAAGGAGTCTGAAATGATAGAATTCCATAGGTATTTTGACCGATTCGCAGCTAACTTGGTGCGTTGTTTGAACGAAGTGAGTTACGCAAGGAAAGTTAGCGGATAAGCGATCGGTCAAAATGCCGTCAATGGAATTCGTTTTTCAGACCCTTGATATATGTTTCTTTTTCAATTTATACTCAATACACTACTGTGCTTTTCAAATCAATTTTTAATATACACGGATAACTGTAGAGATTTCTTTCGTATGATCCATTCCCTTAATCTCAACCAAAGCATCCGCAAAGTTCTGTTCCAGTACAAGATCAGTGATAACAACTAATTCTGCCTTATCCTCAATCTTATTCTTCTGGATCACCTGTGCGATACTTACGTTGTTTCTTCCTAATGTATCTGCGATCTTCGCAAGTACGCCTGGTTTGTCGTCTACTAGTAATCTCATGAAATATTTGCTTTCGATCTCTGTGATCTTCTTGATTGGAAGAGTCTTGTAACATGTACAATGAATTCTTCCATTGCAGTAAAACTGAATGTTACGTGCAACATCAATGATATCTCCCATAACCGCACTTGCTGTTGGGAGTTCTCCTGCTCCTCTTCCGTAGAACATTGCATCATCAACTGCATCTCCATGTACGAACACTGCGTTGAAAGAATCGTTAACAGTTGCTAATGGATGATCGCTTGGAATCAGCATTGGGTGAACACGTACTTCGATTCCTGATTCTGTATTCTTCGCTACACCAAGAAGTTTGATCGTACATCCCATTGCCTCTGCATATTTGATATCTTTTGCTGTGATGTTTGTAATTCCTTCTGTGTATACATCATCAAATGTAACTCTGGAATTAAATGCAATAGATGCCATGATCGCCATCTTACGTCCTGCATCATATCCCTCAATATCAGCTGTTGGATCTGCTTCTGCATATCCAAGTTCTGTGGCAAGTGCTAACGCTTCATCAAATTCCATTCCTTCATGTGTCATCTTTGTCAGAATGAAATTTGTTGTTCCGTTAACAATTCCCATAACTTCTGATAAATAGTTTCCAGCCAGACACTGTTTTAATGGACGAATGATCGGAATTCCTCCTGCTACAGAAGCTTCAAATAATAAGTCACATCCATTCTCAGATGCAATATCTAATAATTCTCCACCATGGACTGCCATTAAATCCTTATTTGCTGTGACTACATTCTTACCTGCTTTTAAGGCTTGTGTAATATAGGTACGAGCTGGCTCAATTCCACCCATAACTTCTACAACAATCTGAATCTCATCATCTGTAATAATATCTTCCCACTGATCTGTAAGATGTTCTGGATTGATCCCGTCTCTTTTCTTATTCTTATCTCTTACTAAAACTTTGCTTACAGAAAGATTTGCACCAATCTTATGAGGTAATTCATCTTTCTGGCGTTCGATCAGTTTGTACACTCCGGTTCCTACTGTTCCAGAACCTAAAAGGGCTACTTTGATATTCTTAAACTCTTCCATGTTACACTTCCTTTTCTAGTTTATTTTGTTGCTGCTTTATCGAAATTTGATTTTTTAATCAAATAAATTTGTATAAGTAGTCTTTAGTATATCATATTTCTTTTGATTATCCTATATTTTTTTCATTCTTAGTTAGTATAAGCTAGCATAACCATAAGAAAAATTTGAATTTTTTATTTATATGATTTTTTTTCTCAACTCTATTGACATATCAAAAATAAGGTATTATATTCAAAACATAAACAATTAAACAATCATTTAATCAAAGGAGATTTCTTTATGGATAAAACAGATAAATATAATATTGCATCCATTGATATTCATGGTCATGGCTGTGATGTTACAGAATTAAAGCATGTTCTTCCTCCAGAAGAATTTGCAATTGAAACAGCCAGCCTGTTTGGTCTGTTAAGCGACAGTACCAGACTTCGTATTTTATATCTTTTATATCACCGTGAAGTCTGTGTAAGAAATATCGCAGAAGCGATCGAGATGAGTCCGCCTGCTGTCTCTCATCATCTTCGTTCTCTGCGTCAATTAGGCGTTATCACAAGCCGCAGAATTGGAAAGGAAGTTCATTATACCATTGCTGATACTGCTGATGGCGAACTTGTTTCTGATCTGTTAAAAACCGTTTTTGAAAGGAGGGGTATTTATGAAAAAGACTTATGAGTTTGAAAATCTCGGCTGTGCGCACTGTGCTGGTAAAATGGAAGAAAAGATTGGGAAACTTCCTGAGGTTTCTAGCGTAAATCTTTCATTTCCAATGAAGAAAATGTACGTGGAGACTTCCAGCGAAGATCTGCTTCCTGTCATTCAGAAAATCTGTACGGATATTGAACCAGATGTCATTGTAACAGAAGTCACAAAAAAATCTTCAAAACGAAGACGCCATACAGATGAAGCTTCCCCTGAACACCATGAGCATCATCATGAACATGGGGATCATTGTGACTGCGGCTGCGATCATGACCATGAGGAACACGAACATCACCATCATGATCACGATGATGATCACTGCGACTGTGGATGCGAGCACGAACATGAGGAACACGAACATGAGGAACACGAACATGACCACGATGATCACTGTGACTGTGGATGCTGTGATGATGACGATGACGACGATGATGAGCCAATTGCTGCCGCTGCAAATCGTCAGGGAAATGGGCAGGCAACCGTATTTATTGTTGAAAACCTCGGATGTGCACACTGTGCCGGCAAGATGGAGGAACAGATTTCCCATCTGCCTGATGTTGAAGCTGTTAATCTGACATATGCAACCAAACAATTACGTGTATGGTCTGATGATGCTGTTTCATTACTTCCAAAGATTCAGGATATCTGCACATCCATTGAACCAGATGTCAAAGTTGTTGTCCGTGAAAATACAGTACGTGCACAAAAAGAAGCGAAAAAAGCAAAAGACAATTCAGAAGATCATAAAGAATACTGGGAACTTGGAGCTGGAATCGTTTTATTTATTGCAGGAAAAGCTCTTGAATCTTCTAAACCAGTATATAGCGCTGTATGTTTCGTACTCGCATATTTGATCCTAGGAATTAAAATCGTATGGACTGCGCTCAAAAACATCTCAAAAGGCCAGGTTTTTGATGAAAACTTCTTAATGAGTATCGCTACGATCGGTGCGTTCGGTATCGGGGAATATGCAGAAGCCGTTGGAGTTATGCTGTTTTATCGTATCGGTGAGTTATTTGAGGAAAAAGCTGTAGAACGAAGCCGTTCACAGATCATGGATGTAATTGATATGCGTCCTGAAGTTGTAAATCTTGTCGATGAACATGGGGATGTAACCACAATTGATGCAGAAGAAGCTGAAATTGACGATATTTTATTAGTCCGCCCTGGAGATCGTATTCCTTTAGACGGTGTGATCACTGATGGAGAAACAATGATCGATACTTCTCCTGTTACTGGAGAACCTGTTCCTGTTTCTGCTTCCATCGGATCTGAAGTTACTTCTGGATGTTTAAATACTTCTGGCGTGATCAAGATCAGAGTTGAAAAAGTCTTAGAAGAATCTATGGTAACAAGAATCATGGATTCCGTGGAAAATGCTGCTGCAAGCAAACCAAAAATGGATCGTTTTATCACTCGTTTTTCCCGTGTATATACTCCATTTGTTGTATGTCTTGCCTTGGCAACTGCGATCATTCCTTCCTTAGTTACTGGAAACTGGACTCACTGGGTATACACAGCCCTTACATTCCTTGTTATCAGTTGTCCATGTGCCCTTGTATTAAGTGTTCCTCTTGCATTCTTCTCTGGAATCGGAGCCGGATCTAAGATCGGTATCTTATTTAAAGGCGGAGCTGCTCTTGAAACACTAAAAGATGTTACCTCAGTCGTTATGGATAAGACCGGAACAATTACAAAAGGTAACTTTAAAGTTCAGGATGTGATCACGACTTCTAACCTCAGTAAAAATGAAGTATTATCTCTGGCTGCTTCCTGTGAAGAATCTTCTACTCATCCAATCGGAAAGAGTATTATGGAAGCTGCAAAAGAAGAAAATGTATCTTACAAAGCTCCTGAAAATGCAAAAGAAATTGCTGGACACGGTTCTGTTATCACCATTGATGGATCTGAAATCTTAGCTGGTAATAAGAAATTGATGTCTCTGTATCATGTTACTGGAGAATATTCAGCCACAACATCTTATGGAACCGAAGTCTTCCTTGCAAAAGACGGTGTATTGATCGGATCCATCGTTATTGCAGATACATTAAAAGATGATGCAAAATCTGCGATTGCTTCTTTAAAAGCACAGAAACTTCACACTGTTATGCTGACAGGTGATTCTGAAACTACTGCAAATGCAATTGCAAAAGAAACTGGCATTGATGAAGTTTATTCCAGACTTTTACCTGATGAAAAACTTGCAAAACTTCAGGAACAAAGAAGTAAACATGGTGCAGTTATGTTTGTCGGAGACGGTATCAATGATGCTCCTGTTCTGGCCGGTGCTGACTGCGGTGCAGCGATGGGAAGTGGTGCTGATGCTGCGATTGAAGCTGCGGATGTTGTATTTATGACATCCAGTGTCGAGGCAATCCCACAGGCAATCTCTATCGGTAAAAAAGCAAGCACGATTGCATGGCAGAACGTTGTATTTGCCTTAGCTGTAAAAGCTCTTGTTATGATTCTTGGATTACTTGGGTTTGCTAATATGTGGATGGCTGTGTTTGCAGATACTGGGGTGGCTATGATTTGTGTATTGAATTCTATTCGAGCATTAAAATTGTAGTTTGTTGATTTCTTTGATTTAGTCTTTGAGTATATAAGTAGAAACACAAAATTATAAGATGGTAGATCCAGACCAAGAATTTATGCTCGCTGTTTTGACAGGTCGCTGATTCGCAAATTTTCCTTGCAAAACTCACTTGGATCGGTCCAAAATGACCGCTCCAACGCTCAGACATTGCACCAAATTTGCTGCAATGTCATTAAGTTAAGAAAAACAGAGGTAAAAGATAAGTTTTAAATTTATC
>ERZ1035025.1294-NODE-1294-length-13034-cov-40.874027_pt1 | contig 13034 bp, 10 predicted proteins | sample MGYA00520619_ERZ1035025 | MGnify/ENA primary metagenome ERZ1035025 (study PRJEB33766, sample SAMN09781742) | gut metagenome | biome: gut microbiome | host: Homo sapiens | place: Madagascar | study: EMG produced TPA metagenomics assembly of the PRJNA485056 data...
AAGATGAAAGTGCAAAAATCGGGTGGTAATGGTTTTGGCGGTAAAGGGTTTGGGTAAAGGCAAAAACTTTGGCTTTGGAATAAACCGTTTTCCAACGGGCAATGCGTTCATCAAATTTTGCTTGGCGTGCGGATTGAATTGCCGCTTTGTTATCTGAGCATTTCAAGAGTTTGAGTAAAAATAAATTGATGAATAAACTTAATAAAACAACGCTCAAAGCGCCGTTTTTTGTTGCGGAAAAAATGCCGCGCAAAAATAGCCCTAAGAATTGTTCCAAGGGAAAGATAAAAAGCAAATAAAAAAATTCCAACATGGCGCGGTGGTTGTTTAAAAAAGGAGAATTTTAAAAAAATCCACGGTCAACGCCAAACTTTTTTGAAGTTTACCGTGGAAAATCGCAAGTCGGTTATAATGCGCATTTTTTGCTAGGTGCGCTTTATGCGAATTTTATTGTGTAACGACGATGGCTACCGTGCGCCGGGTATTCACGCCTTGGCGGATGCGCTTTCCGATTTGGCGGAGATTATCGTCATTGCCCCGGAACACAATTGTAGCTCGGCATCGCAATCGCTAACCTTAACGCGCCCTTTGAAAGTAGAAGAAGCCGACAACGGATTTTTTTATGTCAACGGCACGCCTGCTGATTGCGCCCATTTGGCGCTCCACGGCTTTTTGGATGATTTGCCAGATTTGGTGGTCTCAGGCATTAACCACGGCGCCAATTTGGGGGATGATACGTTGTATTCTGGCACGGTGGCAGCCGCTATTGAAGGTTTTTTGTCGGGCATTCCGTCCTTGGCTGTTTCTTATTGTTGCGGTGCAAAAGCACGTTTTTTAAAGTTAGAAGACTTTAAAATTGCCGCGCAATACGCCAAAAAAGTGGTGCAAAAAATGTTAGAAATGCCGCAAAATCCGCCGTGGTTGTTGAGTTTGAACGTGCCGATGACGGATAAGGTCAAAGGTTTGCGCGTTTGCCCTTTGGGGCGGCGGCACTCCGCAGGTGCAGCGCAAGCAACGGCTTCACCGCGCGATGGCATTTTGTTTTGGATTGGGCATGTTGGCGACCCATCGCCTGATTTGCCGGGCACGGATTTTGAAGCGGTTTATCAAGGTTATGCAACTCTAACACCTTTGCAGTTGGATTTGACTCATCACGCGCGCTTATCCGCGCTTGCCGATTTTAATCAATTTTGAGATGAAAAATGCTAGACATTGAAGGTAGTGGTTTAACATCCAAACGCGTGCGTTTGAAAATGGTGGATCGCCTGCGCACGCAAGGGATTACAGACGAACGCGTTTTAAGTGTGATGGCGCAAATTCCCCGCCATATCTTTGTGCAGGAAGCCTTTGCCTCCCGCGCTTATGACGACACGGCACTGCCCTTGGGCTTGGGGCAGACAATTTCTCAACCCTTTGTGGTGGCGCGGATGACTTCCTTGTTGTTGGAAGGCAGACAATCTTTGGGCAAGGTTTTGGAAATTGGCACAGGTTGCGGTTACCAAGCCGCCGTGTTGGCGCCCTTATCAGAAGTTGTTTATTCGGTGGAACGCATTGATGAAATGTTGCAGTTGGCGCGCGAGCATTTGTTTTGGTTAAAAGAACCGCGCGTGCGCTTAAAACACGCGGATGGAACATTAGGAATGCCCGAAGTGGCACCTTTTGATAGCATTTTGGTGGCGGCTGCCACGCACGATATTCCACCCGCTTTGTTGAAACAATTAGCAATGGGCGGACGTTTGATTATTCCAATGGTAATGGATGATGATGGCACGCAGTATTTAAAACGCGTGGATTACACATCCAAAGGGTTTGAAGAAAAACTGTTGGAAGAAGTGCGCTTTGTGCCTTTGTTGTCAGGCACACAATAAGGCAAGCCTTTTGGCTTACAATGAAGACTTTTTTGAAGATTTTGGTGGGGCAAAAAATGCGGAAAATACATTTTTTTGGGCTAATTTTGGGCGCACTCGGCTTGGTGGCGTGTTCATCGCAACCGCCCGCACCTTTGGAATCGCGCACTGGCGGTATGAGCATTGCGAAAACAACGTCAACACCAATGCCATCACCGGTTATTGAAGCCACAACCTCGGCGGTTGCAACGCCCGCACCGGTGGAAGCGCGCTTGGATAATTTGAATTTGCAAACAACAACGCCAACTACCGCACCGCAAACAACCGCAACGGCAACATCATCCACAACCGTTCCCGCTGGTTATTACCGCGTCAAACACAAAGAAAACTTATACCGCATTGCCTTGGAACACGGGCAGAATTACCACGAAGTCGCCCAATGGAATAACATTGTTGACCCTGCGGCAATTAGTGAAGGAATGCTGATTCGCATCTCCCCGCCAGATGGCACTCCCGCACCGGTTATTGCCAAAACCTCGGCTAAAACGGCATCAGCTTCTTCGCGCAAAACAACGCCGAATGTTTCCAAAGTCGCTTATGGCGAATCCAAAGCCAGCAAACCCGCCGCCAAAACCCCTAGCAAAATCGCTACACCAAAAGTAGAAACGCCAAAACCCACAACCGCGGCGCCAGCAAGCACTGCAACAACACCTGCGCCAACCAACGACAGCAAAGTTACATGGGGCTGGCCAACGTCTAACCCTTTGCGCACGGGCTATTCCGCCGCAACCAAAGGTTTGGAATTCTCTGGCAAATTAGGCGATCCCATTCGCGCGGCGGCTGACGGCAAGGTTGTTTATGCGGGCAGTGGCTTGCGCGGCTACGGCGAGCTTATCATCATCAAACACAGTGCCACGTTTTTGTCGGCTTATGGTCATAACCGCGCTATTTTGGTCAAAGAAGGCGACAATGTTCAACGCGGGCAAAAAATTGCAGAAATGGGCAATAGCGATTCATCAACCATTCAACTGCATTTTGAAGTGCGCCGCCAAGGCAAACCTGTGGATCCCACGCAATATTTGCCGGCGCGCAAATAGTTATGAGCCGCGAGGATGATTATTTTTCAGAGTTGGATTCTTCTTCTAACCCCAATGAAGAAGAATCTGCGCTTTGGGCGGATATCACGCGCTTGTATTTGAACCAAATCGGCGCAAAACCTTTGTTTTCCGCCGAAGAAGAGCGCCAAACTGCTTTTTTAGCCAAAAAAGGCGACTTTCAAGCGCGGCAAAAGATGATTGAGCATAATCTGCGCTTGGTCGTCAACATTGCCAAGCGCTACCGCGGGCGCGGCCTTTCTTTTTTGGATTTGATTGAAGAAGGCAATCTCGGCTTAATCCACGCCGTTAAAAAATTTGAGCCAGAAAAAGGTTTTCGCTTTTCCACTTACGCCACGTGGTGGATTCGCCAAAATATAGAGCGCGCCATCATCCAAGCACGCTTAATTCGCTTGCCTGTTTATGTGGTGAAATCGGTTTCTGCCATTTTGCGTGCAATGCGTGAATTGCCGCATCAAGAAGGGCAAACTTATGAAAACTTGCTTCGCGAAGCAGCAGATTTGTTACAAAAACCCGTGGAAGAAGTGCGCCACATTTTGGCAAAAAGCGATGTGGTGAGTTCCTTGGATTTTCCAGTCGACACTGATAACAATTTGAGCTTGCTTGAAACCATCGCATCAGACTCCGCCGAAGAACCCGATATGCTTTTGCAGCAGCGCGAACGCATGCAACTTTTAAAAGCAGCCTTGGAAAAAATTGACCCGCGCGAACGCTTTGTGTTGGAAACACGCTACGCCTTGGGGGAAAACGAATCCAAAACGTTTAAGGAAATCGGTGCGGATTTGAATCTTTCGGCAGACGAAGTGCGGCGGCTCAAAAATCGGGGTTTAAAAAACCTGCGCCGCTTATTAAAAGAATTAAAGGAATACGAATGAAAAAGAACAACGGGTTTACGCTCATTGAAATTGCCATTGTGATGGTAATCATCGGTTTGCTTTTGGGCGGCGTTTTAAAAGGTCAAGAGTTGATTGTGCAGGCGCGCATCAAAAATATCATCAACGATTTTAACGGCATTGCAAGCGCTGTGTATTCTTACCAAGAACGCTACCGCGCCTACCCGGGCGATGATGCAAAAGCCACGCGCTGGGCTGGCGTTGGCGCGGGCAACGGTAATGGCGTTTTGGAGTCAGGCGAATCTTCACTTTTTTGGCAACACTTGCGCGAATCAGGATTTTTAATAGGTTCAGGCGATGCCGCGCCGCCACACGCGGAAAACGGCGTGTTTACGGTTATCAACAATGCAAGCGGCTTGGCAGGTTGGGTGTTGTGCGCGCAAAACTTGTCGGGCAAAGTGGCACAAGCCATTGACACACAATTAGACGATGGCCAAGCAGGCAAAGGCCTAGTCCGCGCTTATTCCGACACATCAGCAAAAACTGCCGTCACACAATATTCCGAAGACGAATCCACGCTTTACACCCTTTGCCGAAAATTTTAATTTTCCACGGTAAACCTTAAAAAATTTTGAAAATTTTTTAAGGTTTACCGTGGAATATTGCAACAAAAAGGATTTTTAAATGGCTGCTTTGAGTGAAAAAGAAATCGTAGACACTTTCACGCACATTTTGGGCTTACCAAATAAAACGGATGGTTCTTTGCACATTTATAAATCACAAAAAGGCACGGCAACCAAGCCCGATGGCTACTATTATTATGAAGGCATTACCTTTATTTTAGATGCCAAGGCCCAAGGCAAGGCATTTTCAGGACAATTAGAAGATTATATGCGCCTTGAAAGCAATGAAAATTTTATTGGTTTTAAATACAACGGCAAAAATTTTCAATGTTATGTCAAAGGTGTTTTAAAAAAAGATGAAATCAAACTACGGGATAAAGATTATTACCGTGAAAAATATTTTCCTAAAAAAATCAATAATGAAGCGATTGTAGAAAAAAGCGCCAAAAAACTAGCGAATTTATTTCGTGACTCCAAAATTGATAAACAAATGAACGTGCCATTTATAGGTGCCACAATGTTGTGTTTTAAATTCGGTGAAGATATCAATTTGGATTCCACCTCAACTATTTTAAATTCTTTAACACGTGGTATTGAAAATATTATTAAAGATAATCCCATTACACGCTTACAAAAAAAAGAATTTATAAAAATTGCCTTGCAAGATTCAACCTTGCAAAAAGCAAAAACAGAAGACTTGTTTTTAATTGTGCAAGAGATTTCAACCATTTATAGTTTTATTAATATTTCCACGGATGATTACCGTGGACACGACATAATGAATAGTTTTTTACGTGTTTTTAGAAAATGGAATTCTGCCAATGCTAACGAAAAAGGCGAAATTTTCACACCAGACCACATTGCACAATTGATGTATCGCTTAGCGCAATGCAGTAAAAACAATGTGGTTTTAGACCCTACCTGCGGTAGCGGCACGTTTTTGACTAATGCGATGGCCAATATGTGTTTTGAAGCGCCCGAGAAAAGTAAAGAAATCAAAGCAAATCACTTAATCGGCATAGAAGCCAATGATTTTAACGCCACCTTGGCAGGCATTAATATGTTGTTGCATGGCGACGGTTCGGCATCAATTTTTTGTGAAGATTGTTTTACAAAAGTACCACAATTTAAAAATGCTTATGACCGTGTTTTGATGAATCCGCCTTTTTCCCAAAAAGAAAAGGAATTGCAATTTGTGCTTTTAGCTTTGGAAAATATGGCGGACGGCGGCATTCTCGCCAGCATTTTGCCAAAATCATCGGTCAAAGGCACGGATAAAGAAAACTTGGATTTATTAAAAAATATTTTTGAAATTAGTCATTTGTGTTATGTGGTTTCATTGCCAAGCGATTTGTTTTATCCCAATGCTGCTCCTGCCACTTGCATTGCCGTTTTTCAAAAAAACAAAACCGTTGACCGTGGAAAAACGCTTTTAATTGATTGTTCCAATGATGGTTTTATTTCAGCAAATGATTTTAGAAGCGACCCGAATAATCATTGGTTGCAAATAGAAAAAGAAATTTTAAATGCTTTAAATGGCTATTACAGTGAATTTCGAGCCATTGAAAAAAATATTAATTTTACAGACGAATGTTTATTTGAAGCATACAGTTCAAAACGTTCATTAGAAGTTTCCAATGAAATTTTTGAAAAATATCTGCGTGAAAATATTGCCGCCAAAATTTTATGCGGTAAAAAAATAACGCCAAAAATATTAGAAAAACCGTCAAAACCTACATTTAAAAGTTTTGCACGTTTTAAAATAGCCGATTTACTTTTTAAAATTGAAAAAGGAAAAAGCAAATCACCTGATAGAAAAGCTGAAAATAAATATTGCGGAAAATACCCCATTATTGTTGCCAAAAAGGACAACAACGGCATTGCGGGCACAGTGAATACCCCTGCCAAAATTTACAGTAACCTTTTTTGCATTGTGTGCGGCGGGGACGGCGGCGGTGGCAAAACCTATTATTGCAATTTTGAGTTTGGCGCCACAAGTTTTGTGATGGTTTGCGATTTACACGAAAAATTCCAATCGGCAGCAGACGATTTTGCACGCTTTTATTTGGCCGTTGTGTTAAGCGAGCGCCTCTTTCAGACTATTCAACACGGCAGAACGATTAGCGATATTCCACAAGGCATCGAGGTTTTGTTACCCGTTCAAGATAACAACGAAATTGATTGGGCGGCAATGTCCGCTTTTGTGCGGCAATGGGATTATGCGGTGTGGTTTTAATCAAAATCCACGGTAAACGTCTTATCGTTTACCGTGGAAAATCGCAAAACCGCTAGGATTTTCTGGCTGTTGTTTTTTTTGCCACTCGTTTTTTGCGTTTTTTTACTTTTTTCTTATTCGCCACTTTGATTTTTAATTCGGGCGTGCCGTGTTCTTCCAAAAAAGCGTCCAAGGTTTTGGCACCTTTGACTTCGCGCGGCACAAGAAGAGCCGAACCCGCGCGAATGCTTGCTTTCTGCGGCACGCCGTTGATATCTGCCAAGCTTGCCAAATTCAATTTGTTTGCCGCGGCGAACTGCTTCAAGCTCGTGGTTTTTTTTAAGCGAACAACAAAGAGTTTGTTGAGCGGACCTTCATAATTTTCTAGGTTTAACAAAAAGGCATCAATTTTGTCCGCAGGCAACAAAACCTCGGAATCGGACATCACCACGGCGCGATTGTGTGCGGGGTTAAAACGCTGAAAATCATCAACAGAAAGCCCTGCCAAAGCCGCCGCTGTTTTCAAATCCATTGGTTCTTTGATTTGCACGCTTGCCACAATTGGTCGGTTGGGAATGTCGTCAATGCCCAAATATTCCAACAAAAATGGGTCGCCAAAAATGTTTTTGAGCGCCTGCAATTTCGGCACATAATGGCGCGTTTCATTGGGCACTTTCAAACTCAAATAATCGGTGGGCAAATCCAAGCCTTCGTTTTTGGAAACAGCGCGCCCCACGGCACCTTCGCCCCAGTTGTATGAAGCAAGCGCCAAATGCCAGTCGCCGTGCATATCGTAAATATTTTGCAAATAAGCCAGCGCCGCTTCGGTGGAAGCCGCAATGTCGCGCCGCTCATCTACCCAATAATTTTGTTCCAAATAAAAACGCTTGCCCGTTGAAGGAATAAACTGCCACAAACCCGAAGCCTTGGCATGCGAATAGGCATTGGGATTAAAAGCGCTTTCTACCATCGGCAAAAATGCGAGTTCGGTGGGCATATTGCGCTTTTCAATTTCTTCAACAATGTGGAATAAAAAGGGGCGCGCACGAGAAACCATCCGTTTTAAATACGCAGGGTTGGAGAAATAAAATTCTTGGTATTTGAGTGTTAAATCATCATCAATATCTTGCATGGCAAAGCCATTGCGAATGCGCGCCCACAGGCTGGAATTTTGTTGGGTTAAATCAATGGAGACTTGCGTGATGGCGGGCAACATAATCTCTTCTTCCACAAAGCCCGCATCAGCGCGCGCAGAAAGCGCTGTTAATGTAGCCAAACAGCACAACAAAAGCGTGATGATTGTGCGCATAATTATTAGCGAATTAGATTAAGAAAATGGTGGCCAGTCGCGGAATCGAACCACGGACACGCGGATTTTCAGTCCGCTGCTCTACCAACTGAGCTAACTGGCCGGATAAAACGGCGCATTTTACGCTCTTTTTCCAAAAACGCAAGCACTCAAATATACAACGCTTAATTTTTTTCAAAATTTTTAAATAACCCAAACGCTGAAAATGCCAAAGCCACGCCACTCAACACTTGGCACATTGAAGTTTTGAAGTCATTTTGAAAAAAATTTTCCGTTTACCGTCGATTATTTTTTGCGCGTTAAAGAACCCAAAATACCGCGCACCAGCGCGCGCCCCAACGTTCTGCCAAAACTTTGCAATGCAGAATCCAAAAAACTCTTGGATGCCCTGCCCGCGCGAGACACTTTGGCAGCAGGTTTTGGCGAATCGGCAAAATCATCAGCGGCAAAATCCCCACGGCTTAATTTTTCATAAGCCGATTCGCGGTCAAAATAATTACCGTAATGTTTGAAAATTGGAATACCGTCCAAAACAACTTGCCGTTCATTCGCAGTTAAAGCGCCCAAAAAAGACGATGGCGGCAAAATAAACGCGCGTTCTACCATTTGCGGCTCGCCTTCGCTATTCAAAGTGGAAACCAAGGCTTCGCCTGTTTTGAGTTCGCCAATTACCGTCTCGGTATTCATTTTTGGATTTGCCCGCAGACTTTGCGCTGCCACTTTTACCGCTTTTTGATCTTTTGGCGTAAAAGCACGCAATGCGTGTTGAATGCGATTGCCCAATTGCCCAGCTACGGCATCCGGAATATCCGCTGGATTTTGCGTAACAAAACAAACGCCCACGCCTTTGGAGCGAATAAGCCGCACCACCTGTTCAACTTTTTCCAACAACACGTTTGGGGCGTTTTTAAAAAGCAAATGCGCTTCATCAAAAAAGAAAACCATTTTCGGTTGTTTTAAATCGCCCACCTCAGGCAGATTTTCATAAAGGTTGGAGAGCAACCACAACAACACCGTGCCGTAAAAAATCGGTGTTTGAATGAGTTTGACCGATTCCAAAATGTGGATAATGCCGCAGCCGTTTTCATCCGTTTGGAATAAATCGGCAATGTTTAAAGCGGGTTCGCCAAAAAATAAATCTGCACCAAAATCTTCCAAATTCAACACATTGCGCGCAATGGTTTGCAACGATGTTGCGTGAATCTGCCCGTATTTTTCTTTAAAAGTTTTGAGATTATCCTGCACAAAGGCAAGCATTTTTTTAAGATCTTTGACATCAATTAAAAGCAATCCCTTTTCATCAGCAATGCGAAAAACAAGTTGCAAAATGCTCGCTTGCGTGTCGTTTAATTTCAAAAGCCGCGCGAGCAAAATTGGCCCCAAATCAGAAATTGTGGCACGCAAAGCAATGCCTTCTTTTTGAAAAACATCCCAAAAATAAACCGTGTTGGCGCCGGGTTCAGGCATTTTGATGTGGCGTTTTTTTAAATTGGCCAACAATTTTTCGTGAGGAACAGCCGCTTTTGCCAAACCGGATAAATCGCCTTTGATGTCCGATAAAAAAACGGCAATGCCGTTGTTGCTCAAACGCTCGGCAAGGCTTTGTAAGGTAAGCGATTTCCCCGTGCCAGTTGCGCCAGTGATGAGCAAATGGCGGTTTAACATTCCTGCATCTAAAAAAATTGGTGCGCCATCAATGGTTTGCGCAATGACAACTGGGTTGGTTGAATGGGTTGGCATATTGATTTTCAAAAAAATTTGACGTTTACCGTGGAATTTTAGCAAAAGAGTAAAAATCCACGGTAAACGCTTAATTTTTTTTAAAATAGCGTTTATTTTTTCTTTGGATTTAAAAAAAATGTGCGGAATTGTGGCAGCGGCGGCAATGCGCAATATTGTGCCGAACTTGTTGGAAGGTTTGAAAAAATTAGAATACCGCGGTTACGATTCGGCGGGCTTGGCGTTGATTGACAATCACCAAATTATTCGCCGCCGCGCAGTGGGGCGCGTTGTGGCATTGGAATCAGAATCACAAAACTTAAAAGCCTTCACGGGCATTGCCCACACGCGCTGGGCAACGCACGGCGCACCGTGTGAAAAAAACGCGCACCCGCATATTTCCAAAAATATCGCCGTGGTGCACAACGGCATTGTGGAAAATTTTGAAAATCTGCGCCACCGCTTAGAAGGCTTAGGCTACACCTTTGAATCGGATACCGATTCAGAGAGCATTGCGCATTTGATTTACGAATACAACAAAAGCGAAAAAGACTTTTTTTCAGCCGTTTGCCGCGCCGTGCAAGATTTGGAAGGCACGTTTTCTATTGCCGTGATTGATTCTGACAATCCGCACGAAGTGGTTATTGCTTGCCAACATATGCCGCTTTTAATCGGTTTGGCAGAAGATGGCTTTTTTGCCGCATCAGATGCCTCGGCGCTTTTGCAAGTAACAAAAAAAATGCTGCATTTGGAAAGCGGCGATTGCGCGCGTTTAACGCCCAAATCCTTTGAAATTCGTTGTGCCAAAACCAACCAAAAAATTGAGCGCCCAATTTATGAAACCGCACTCTCTGCCGCTGCTGTGGAATTGGGCAATTTTCGCCATTACATGCAAAAAGAAATTTTTGAACAACCGCAAGCCATTGTCGACACATTAGAAATTCTCGGCACCGCAAAAACTTTGGATGCGGCAATTTTTGGCAACAAGGCTTTGGCTATTTTAAAAGACGTAGAAAGCGTTTTAATTCTGGCTTGCGGCACTTCTACCCACGCGGGAATGACGGCGCGCTATTGGTTGGAAGCCATCGCCCAAATTCCTTGCACGGTTGAAATTGCCAGCGAATACCGTTATAGAAGTTCGGTTGCCAACCCCAAGCAGTTGGTGGTGGGCATCTCGCAATCGGGCGAGACGGCAGATACCATCGCCGCCATTCAACACGCCATTGCTTTAAATCAACCCAAAACGCTTGCCATTTGCAACGTGCCTGAATCGGCAATGACCAAACTCTGCGCGCTTTCCTTTTTAACGCGCGCAGGGCCTGAAATTGGCGTAGCTTCCACCAAAGCCTTCACCACGCAACTGGTTGCTTTGTTTTTATTAACACTGTTGCTTGCCAAAATACGCGGGAAATTATCAGCCGTTCAAGAATCGCAATTTTTGGATGAATTGCGGCATTTGCCTGCCGCCATCGTCAAGGTGTTGAATTTGGAATCGCCCATTGTGGCGTGGGCAAAGCGTTTTGCCAACAAATCGCATGCCTTATTTTTAGGGCGCGGGCGGCATTACCCAATTGCATTAGAAGGCGCTTTGAAGTTAAAAGAAATTTCCTACATTCACGCCGAAGCCTACCCTGCTGGTGAATTAAAACACGGACCATTGGCTTTGGTTGATTCCAATATGCCGGTGATTGTGGTGGCGCCCAACGATGCGCTCATTGACAAGCTCAAATCCAATTTAAAGGAAGTGGAAGCGCGCGGCGGCGAGCTTTATATTTTTGCGGATTCCAATGCCGATGTTGCTGAAAACCCGCACGTGCATATTTTGCGCTTGCCCGAGCATTACGGCGCTTTGTCGCCCATTTTGCACGTGGTGGCTTTGCAACTGTTGGCTTACCACGCGGCGTTGGTCAAAGGCACGGATGTGGATAAACCGCGCAATTTGGCCAAAAGCGTAACGGTGGAATAAATGCCGTTAAAATAAAGGGGTTTTATTAAAAAAGGAATTTTGACGATGAAAAAGGTTTTAATTTTTAGCCTTTCCGTTTTTTTAAACGCGCCGACTTTGGCGCAAACGGTTTATCGTTGTGTGGATGAAAACGGCGCTCCCACCATTGCCACGCGCCGCATCAATCGTTCTTGCAAAGCCGTGCCGCGCGAGCCAATCAACACCATTCCATCGCGTCCTTCATCTTCTGGCAGCAGCAAGGTTTATTCCAGCACAAAAAATGCAACCAAAACCACCGACCCAACTTTTCCAAAAGTGTCGGCTTCTACCCAAAAAGCGCGGGATGATGACCGGCGCTACATTTTGTCGCAAGAATTAGAAAGCGAAGAGAGGGCACTAAAAACCGCGCAGGCGGAATTTCGCGCACAACCGCAAAAAACGCCAGAACAAAAAATGGCAGCCATTCCTTATGCTGAAAAAGTTGCCCAACACCAACGCAATATTGAAAACATTCAAAAAGAATTGGAAAAATTGGGGCATTAACAATTTTCCACGGTAAACAATATTTTTTTTTGAAAAAAATAAAATGTTGACCGTGGATTTTTTTTAAAGGATATTTTAAAAATGGATTTTCAACAAGAAGTTCAACAACGCATTTTGTCTTATGCCGATAATTTAGAATTACAAAAAAGCGCACGAGAATTTTTGGGCATCACCATTTTAAATAAATATTGTTATAACTATTCTTGGGCTTCACGGCCGATTATTCAATATCCACAAGATATTTGTGCGATGCAAGAAATTATTTATAAAATAAAACCAGATTTAATTATTGAAACAGGCATTGCCCACGGCGGTTCTTTAATATTTTCAGCGGCACAATTAGCATTGTTGGATTATTGTGAAAATATACCGATGAATAAAAGCAAGCGCCGCGTTTTGGGCATTGATATTGATATTCGCGCGCACAACAAACAAGCGATTTTGGAACATCCTTTATCGCCTTTAATTACAATGTTTGAAGGCTCATCGGTTGCTCAAACAATGATTCAAAAAGTGCGCGATTTTGCCAACAATTACAACAAAATTTTGGTGTGTTTGGATTCTTGCCACACGCACGAACACGTTTTAAAAGAATTGGAAGCCTATGCGCCTTTGGTTTCTGAAAATTCTTATTGCGTGGTGTTTGATACCATTATTGAAACTTTGCCCGCAGATGTTTTTACAGACGAGCGCCCGTGGCACAAAGGCAATTCACCAATGACGGCGGTCAATGCCTTTTTGGAAAATCATCCTGAATTTGAAATTGACCCAATCCCCACTTTAAAAACCTTAATTACTTCGGTTGAAAACGGCTTTTTGCGCCGCAAAGCCAAAATCACGGGGGGGGGGGGGGGGAAAAACCAACCCTCTCTCCCCCCCAAAAAA
>ERZ1035025.1304-NODE-1304-length-12926-cov-4.881594_pt1 | contig 12926 bp, 8 predicted proteins | sample MGYA00520619_ERZ1035025 | MGnify/ENA primary metagenome ERZ1035025 (study PRJEB33766, sample SAMN09781742) | gut metagenome | biome: gut microbiome | host: Homo sapiens | place: Madagascar | study: EMG produced TPA metagenomics assembly of the PRJNA485056 data...
ATGTAATATCCTCTTTCTGTCCGTCTAATGAAAAGGAAAAGCAGAAGAGCCAAGGAAACATCCCACTCTTGGAAAGTTTGTTGGGTGTAGTGGAAGCTTTGAAAATAGACCTTTACGGCGTAGATAAAGAAAAAGATGCAGAGAAGAACGATGATGATTTAAACAAGATGTTGTTTAGCTCAGAAATCAAGGACAAGACAATAAAGAACTTCAAGGAAGCATATAAAGAAACGGCTGATTCTGATGAAGTGGAGCCTCTTGAAACATGGGAACAAGCGGTTAAAAAGTGGCAGGATGCTGGCTGGATAGTTAAATCGATGGAAAGCGAGGATTGCCCATTACAGATTACTCGTAATGATGGAAATCCAGGTATGATAGACATGGGATTCTATGATAATCATTATTATATTCAGGCTCGTTATGAAGGGGATTGGAATTTCTCTAAGTGCTTGAAATGGGATAATGGTGGAAGAAGACAGCGTGAGATGTGGTGGGAGTATCCTCCTTTGGCAATGGATGTGCCAAGAGGTAGCTTTATCAGTAGATTCAAATCTTCTCCTGAACTTCAGCAATATATTATCAAGAGAGTAGATTATCTGATGGGAGTTCTCCAAAAGGAGCATCGTACTATACAATGGATGAATGCAGTTGGCGAGCATAAGGATTGGAATCTCTTTACGTGGTATTGGTCAACCTTAGCTTGTGAGTACCAAAATGACGAAGAGGGCAAGGTATATATGGATACCATGCCTGATGAGAATGATAAATCTAAGGTCATTATACAGTTAGGTAATAGAGCCAACAATGTAGAAATGCTCAAGAAAACATTGGAACGTATCGGATGTCCTGAGAAAATCGATCAGATTGAAAAAGCGGATTGCTATGTGACATTGGCAACAATAAATTCTTTAGAGCCAGAAATGGTTGGTAAGGAATTAAACGAATGGATAGGTAAGATTTCTAAAAAACAATAAGTTGAACAAATTAAAAAGTTAAGATTATGGGAAGAGTTTTTGCTGTACGCCCTAAGCGTATCAAGAGAACGAATGGGCAAGTGTTGACTCCTGAGATGGAGATTACTGTTACAACTAAATCATATACTTGCGATCCATTTTATAATGGAGCGAAAGAGATACAAGAGCAGTACATGCGTATGTACCAGTTCGACGTAAGCGGCTCCGCGTTTATACTTTCCATCGTTCAATCAAGAGCTCTTATAAAGGGCGAAACACAAGCATCTCTTGAAGTTGAAAGTCAACTTGTCTGATAAAGATTTAAGCCTTAATGCAAGCATCATAAATGCCTTAACCAGGGCTTAATAGACGACCAGACTTGGTCATAATAGACGCCCTGGACAGGTCTTAATAGACGCATGAGCCAAGCTCTGTCAGTCTGTCGAAATCTGAAAATGGCAAAAAGATGAAAGGTGATGAAGGGGGATGAAGGGTTAAAATTTGCATTTCAGTCTCAGAACCCCTGTGTTTATCGGCATTTCACGCGTACAGATGAAGGGTGAAGGGTTTTTGCGTGATCCATTTTTATAATTACTGATGCTATTTTTATAAATACTGATGCAATAAAAGTGCCTACTTATGGCACAATAGTGCCCTGCGTGGGGCACAATAGTGCCTTTCAAGAAGCAGTTGTACGGCAATGGGAAGTAATATGTCCAACTTGGCTTTCTCAAATAGGGAAATGGAGTTAATAAGTTTATTCAACTTTCGCTGGGTTCAGAAGTTAAGTTGTAGGTTCAGCCATAAGGCGTATTTTGACATTCGATATTCAGCAGTAATCTTTTTGCCTCGATGCCTCCTGCGTATCCTGTCAGTGAGCGGTTGGTGCCAATGACGCGATGGCAAGGGATGAGAATGCTGATGCCATTGGCACCGATAGCTTGTGCCACAGCCCTTATACCTTTCATCTTGTTTATCTTTTGTGCAATCTCTTTGTAAGTTCTTGTTTCTCCATACGGAATTTCAAGTAAGGCTTGCCATACTTGTTTTTGGAAGTCGGTACCAACGGGATGTAAGGGAATTTCGAATGTATGGCGCTTGCCTGCGAAATACTCATCAAGTTCTTTCTTTGTTTCTTCCAGGACGGCAGAGGGGGCAATGATGCATTCTGCATTCAGCCGTCGCATGAGCCGGTGCTTGTTGCGTTCGGCACATGGCATTTTGTTCCAATCGCACAGGCATAGACAGTCGCCTGCCGATGCCAAGATGATTTCGCCACAAGGTGAGTTGTAGTATTGGATGCATACTACTTGTTTTCTGCGTAAATCTTTCATGATCAATATTTCTCATAAAATTTAGGAAGTGAGCAGAACTTCTAACAATTCATTGGCAAGTTTGTTGTCTACCACTTTTATCACATTGTCCTCTTCTGTTGCATAGCCAAGGGCATTTATTGCGCCATACCATACGATGTCTTTGTCTATGATGGTTGTGCACAGTTTTACTTCTGGCAAAATTCTTACAGACAATCCTCTTTGTAGGAGGTGTTCTGTTTCTGGGTTACTTGCTGTCGTGATAATGAGAACTTCGATTCCGATATGAGCCAACTCGTTCAACTGATTGACCAAAACATTATGCTCTATCCTATATAACTTGGGAGAAGAAACAACGATGGAGCGCTTGGCATCTCCAATACTTGAAGAGTAAGGACGGAAAAATGTTCTACCGTTGAATATCTGCTCTTTACAGACAGGTATGCCTATATCTTTTACATTGTCAAACAATGTGGGTGAATGTCGGGAAATGATTTTATATCCAATGGAAGCGTAACCCTTCAGTCGTTTCCTGTACATATTGTCGCAGACAGGTTCATGAATGTCAATGTAATCATAGATGCGCACATCTTTCTTTCCTTCGTTTTCGCGGTGCAGTCGGCCAGCATATTGGGCAATAAGACCTTTCCATGAAATGGGCAGAGCAAGGAAAAGGGTGTCAAGGCGAGGATAGTCAAAACCTTCGCCTACATATTTTCCCGTTGCGACTATCACCAAAGGTTCTTCCCTGGAAATCTCTTGCAAGTGTTGCTGCATCTCCCGTTTTTCTTTCGTGCTTCCAGTCCCAGTCAATGTAATAACATTCTTCACTTTATCCCTCAACTTTTCGGCTAATTTGGTGACATGAGCAGTTCTGTTGGTCAGAATGATTGGCGTTCTTCCAGCTTCAACAGCCTTAAACACATCTTCTACTATGAGCGTATTGCGTATCTCGTCTTCTGAAAGCAACTGATACAATGTCGTTATAGACTGTTTGTCATCAGTAATGGAACGGAATGATGTGAATCGAGGAATTAGATACCTCTCAAATGATTGTTTCGCTATCTGACTTTTAGCATCAGCAGAGAAACGAATGGGGCCACATTGCATGAATATGATAGGTTGATGTCCATCCTTGCGGATAGGAGTTGCCGTCAGGCCATAAACGGTATGTGCCTTTACGCCCTTCAGTACATTCTCAAATGTTATAGAAGACACGTGGTGACATTCATCAACTATTACCATTCCGTAGTTTTCAACAAAAGGCTTTACGCTATCGCCATCAAGACATGACTGGATGAGTGCGATATCAACAATGCCATGAAGCGAGTTGCCTGTAGAGTCGAGACAACCTATCGCAGAGAATTTCTTGCGACGACCACGCTTCCTCGGCACTGGTGGTTCTACATAGTCAATACTCAAGAACTCCGTCAAGCGTTCATGCCATTGGGCAAGCAAAGCCTTCGAATGAACAAGAATAAGTGTGCTCACCTTTTTTCGTGCAATGATTGCGGCCGCTGTAACTGTTTTTCCAAATGCCGTAGTTGCGTGAAGCACGCCATTGCAGTGCATTAACAATGCGTTGATAGCTGCCAGTTGTTCTTCTCGTTCTTTACCTTGAAAAGAAATAGATATGGGCGTACCGTGGTTGGTCTCGTCAACAATATTATACTTTACTCCATTCTCATTGAGGAAAGAAAGAATTGCATCTTCGCAACCGCGAGGCATGGCGAGATAGTCGTCTGTGATGTCAAAACATGAGATGATGCGAGGTGTGGAATATGTAGAAAGTCGCAGTGCCTGCTTGCAATAAAATTCAGGGTTCTTGAATGATGCTATTCTTTTAAGGTGATTCAGAACTTTTGCCGAAACAGCCTTTAGCGGAATATAAATCTTATCGGCTTTGGTGATTTCTATTTCGGAATAAAAATCACTCTTGGAAATATCTTGTGTTATAGGAGTAACCCAAGGCTTGCTTTCACTTGAAGTGGTGAGTGCTCCAAGTTCTTCACAGACATGTAGATTTAGTAGCATGTCTACTTCTTTATTCTTCATCTTGTTGATGTTATAAAGGAAAGCCCACTGGTCTTTGTACACCAGGAAATCGTCATCTACGAAAACACTATTCCGTCTTTTGCGAGCCTGTCCCTGCAATGGCAAGGCGACCAAGTTGCCAAAGCCTCCTTCGGGCATTCTGTCTTGGTTTGGGAAAAATCTGTCGTATGAGTTGAAGGACATACGACCATTATGTCGCATAGCCTCTGTAAGGATGGCATTCCCTAATCGTCTTGCCTTGAAAGCAGGTATTGGCTCCTCAAAGAAAATCCATATATGGGCACCGTTACCAGAGCGCGAGCGTTCAATGGCATAAGGAATATTCCATTCGTTGCATACTCCTACAAATGCAAGGACATCGTCTTTATAGCCATGCTTGCAGCTCTTGTCATCGAAATCGGCGCAAAGAAAGGCGCAGTTGTTGTCGGGCATTATGGCATATAGTCCGACAACATCACAACAGTTCTCGTCCTTGCCCTCCAAATGACGATAGAGGTATTGGTAAGTGAGTGGTGCAAAATGTCTATTAGGACAATCTGCACATTTGAATTTCTTTTTGTCGCATACGCCTCGCCTCCATTCATTGATACAGACAGGTTGGTAACCGCTCTTGCCTGTTGTTTTGCTGAACCATCTTCGCGCAAACACATCTTCTCTGCCCTTGAACAAGGAATGGAAAAGAGTTACACGCTCCTCTATGGAAAGTTTGACAGATGGGAAGGTGCAGGGTGAATATGCAGCATCCTTCTCTTCTGCATGCTTGGGCTTGTATTCAATGCCGTGCGCATGTAGAAGCAATTTCAACTCTTCGTTTTCTTGACGAAGAGCCTCATTCTGCAGGAGAAGATGGTTGTATTTCTCTTGAATGTCTTCCATAATGAAAGTCTGTTTTGAGGGTTTACACACGGAAACCTTACGGAATTTTTCTGTTTCTTACAAGCACTCACTGTTTAACAATAAATTCAGATAATCAGGTACTTACGTTATGCGTACTTCCTCTATTGCAAGTAAAAACCGCGTGTAAAACCTTGTAAGCGCTTGTAAATTTTAGCCATTTACAAGCGCCCAAGTCGATTTATTGCCAGCTATAGTGGTGTTGCTAATCTTTCCTTCCTTTCTAAGTTTGCGCAAGAGATTATTTATCTTATATTCTTTCTGCTTGTCATCAAGTTGGTCAGGCAGCACATCCCAAAGCAGACGCACTATTTCTGGCTTCGTCAACGAACCATGATCCTTCAACGAATCAAGCAATAATGCCTCGCATTTCTTGTCGTCCAATCCCTTGTGCTTGGAATATTCTATCTTCTGGTCTGTTACTTGGGCAATATCCTTTGCTATGAAGATATGTGGTAAACGACCTTCTATCAGTTTGCGCTTGCGGAGCATGGCAATAGCTTCTGGCGATATGCGCTTGCCTTTCTGTACAGAATCTAAAAGTACAGCATCTGTAAGAGACATATTTCTGTTTTCTAACAGTAAGAGACTGTAGTTTTCGTCAATGACGGTACCAGGTAAGGTCAAGACAACTTCTGTTGCTGTGGATTTGTCATAATCAGGCATTGGCAGATAGCGTTCCTTTTGGCTCACGAACATCTTGTGAATGCCATAGCCTTGGGTATCGATCATCTTGATGTTCACCATAGCTTTTACCAATGCAGGGTTGCGATAGTGCCTTGGTGTTTTCTCACCAGTTATATATTGGCTATAGTTTCCTTCAAAGAAGTAGCCGTCATTTTGGAATGTCAGTTTGTCCTTGTCTTCCGTGACAATGATTCGTGCATCGCTTTCGTATTTTTGATGAGCTATAGAGTTGTGAACCCCCTCAAGGATACTCTCTGTGTCATATTTCCATACTTCGGCAGGGATAAGCGAGTTCTTTGGATATATTTTGAACCGATAGTTTCTTATTCTATTCAGTAACTCACTCGTGGTTCGTATGAAAGGTATAGTGTAGATGTCACCAAAGGTTTGTCCGTCTTGAAAGCATTTCCAGACAATCTGCGCAATGTGATTAAGCTTATGTGCTTTTTCTTCTTTGCCGACAAGTAATAGTGTGGCTTTCGTAATTTTTCCGTCTATGGTCAAACACGCCTTGTCAAGAAACACTTTATCACTCCAAGAGTCACACTCCTTTGCAAACTTTGGGTAGCGTTGCTTATAGCCTTCACGAGCAAGCATGATAGCATCTGGGTCAAGATCGTCTATTGTAGCATCAGCGATGGCTTGCGCTGTCCAATCGTATGCGGAATCTTGCTCGTCAAGTATTACATTAAGGCGTGAGTCTGTCAATTCCACCAAAGAATCATCCAATCTCTGCCATGCCTTGCTATGTGCATATACAGGACGACGCTTCATGTGTTTTGGAATATGAATTACCCATACCGTCTTATGCGAGTCGTCCGTGATGAATTCTTCAACCAGCAATCCTTCAGAAGGCAAGTTGGCGCACAGATCTGTCATTCTGAGTTTTGCTTTTTGTCTGTCGTAGTTGTATGTGTTAGTACCGACAATCTCCAAAGTATTGTCAACAACACCGATAACCAAATGTCCGCCTTCCATATTCGACAAGGCGGAAACATAAGAAATGACATCATCCTTCTCTTTGCCGTTGAAGTCATTTTTCATGTTCTTGAACTCTTTCCATTCACACTCCTCGTTTTCTTTTGGATATTTGGAAAGCAGATATTGTTGTAATTCTTGTTCGGTCATATTCTATATATTCTGTTTCTTGATAAGTTCCAGTACAGGTACTTGCAATAGTTCTGAAATCTTGAATAGGGTTTCAAGTGATAATTTCTGCAAAGATACAATATCGATGTGAGATATTTGAATAAATAGCAGCAAAAGTAGTGATATTTAACAAAGTGCTTTGCGTAATATTCAATTTTGGTAATAATCAAGTAAAACGTACGGCAAATATCTTTGCGCGGATTTTTATGTAATATTGCCAATTTTCCCGCACAAACATCACATTAACTCTTGTTAAGTTTAACAAAAAACAGCGGCCTACGCCGAAGCATAAGTCGCTGTAATAGAAGCGTGGACCAGCCAGGGCTTGAACCTGGGACCTCCAGATTATGAGTCTGTTGCTCTAACCAACTGAGCTACAAGTCCGTGAATTTTGCAATTCGACTGCAAAGGTAATAGCTTTTTGCTAAATAACCAAATATTTTGGGCATTTTTTTCGATTAATCAGAAAAATGCCGTATCTTTGCACCATCATCTTATAGCACTCGAAGTGCTTCATGACAAATGGCAAAAGAAATAAATAGTAATTCAGGTCTTTCCGACGAGCAAGTTGGACAAAGTAGAAAGAGGTGTGGACTCAATGTTCTCACACCTCCTCGTCGTATATCCTTATGGAAACTCTATTTGGATAAGTATCGCGATCCCATTATCCAAATCCTTCTTGTTGCAGCCTTGATCTCTCTGGTCCTGGCCTTCATAGAGCACAACTTTATGGAGACGATAGGCATCTTTGTGGCTGTATTCTTGGCCACAACGGTGGGCTTCTATTTCGAGCGGGATGCTGCCAAGAAGTTTCATATCCTTACAGCCTTGAGCGAGGAACAGCCTGTAAAGGTGCGCCGAAACGGGAGGGTGATAGAGATTCCCCGCCGCGATGTAGTGGTAGACGATATCGTGTTGATAGAGGTGGGCGACGAGGTGCCAGCCGATGGCGTCCTGCTCTCTTGTACCGATTTACAAATCAACGAGTCATCGCTTACCGGTGAGCCTATGACAGAGAAATCGCTCGAGGGAGGTGGCGACGGAGCTTATGCCCGCAATGTGGTTTTGCGTTCTACCATGGTGATGAATGGACGTGGAGAATTCAGGGTGACGGCAGTAGGCGATGCAACTGAAATAGGCAAGGTGGCGGCCAAGTCGACCGAGCAGACGGCGGTGAAGACTCCTCTCTATGTACAGTTGGACAAGTTGGCTACTATGATTTCCAAGGTGGGCTCAATAGTTTCGGTAGCTGCTTTTGTACTGTTTCTCGGTCACGACATCCTGACCAATCCCGTATGGGGAGGCAAGGATTATCTTTATATGGCCGACCTTGTGTTGGAGTATTTCATGATGGCCGTCACACTGATAGTGATGGCTGTGCCCGAAGGTTTGCCTATGGCCGTCACACTCTCCTTGGCTCTCAATATGCGAAGAATGCTCAAGTCGAACAATCTTGTGCGCAAGCTTCATGCCTGTGAGACGATGGGAGCTGTCACCGTGATTTGTACCGACAAAACTGGTACGCTGACGCAGAACCAGATGCAGGTGGACACCCTCTTGCTGAAACAGGGAAGCGAACATTTGCTCCACTTGGCGATAGCCGTCAACACCACTGCCGAACTGGACAACGACCGAGGTATAGGCAATCCTACCGAGTCGGCATTGCTGCTATGGCTCAAAGCTAAGGGGCACGACTATGCCGAGTTGCGCAAACAGTGCACCGTGGTGAGCCAGCAACCATTCTCGACCGAGCGAAAGTATATGTCCACCCGTGTTCTTGCAGAAGGCACACAGTATCTCTTTGTGAAGGGAGCTCCCGAGATTGTGCTGGCAAAGTGCGACTTGGACGATAAGGAAAAGCAAAAAGCACAGGAAGAGCTTGCTGACTTCCAGCGCAAGGCGATGCGTACATTAGCCTTTGCCTATCAGAAGGCAGAAGACGGTAAGATGACTTTGCAGGCCATCGTTGCCATTACCGATCCTCTGCGCAAGGAGGTTCCCGCAGCAGTGCAGGAGTGCAGAAAGGCTGGTATAGAAGTCAAGATGGTGACGGGCGACACGGCAGCTACTGCTTTCGAGATAGGCAAGCAGATAGGCATCTTCGAGGAAGACAATACAAGTATAGGGGCGGATGGCGAGATGACTCCGCTTGAGGAACAGATGATAACGGGCGAACAGTGGGAGGGTCTCTCGGATGAGGAAGCCTATAAACGCGCACAGAATATCCGTGTGATGAGCCGTGCCCGTCCTACTGACAAACAGCGATTGGTGGCCATGCTCCAGAAACATGGCGAGGTGGTGGCGGTAACAGGCGATGGAACCAATGATGCCCCGGCGCTACACTATGCCCATGTAGGGCTTTCGTTAGGCACAGGCACATCAGTTGCCAAGGAAGCCTCGGATATGACCTTGCTCGATGATTCATTCAAGTCGATTGCCAATGCCGTGATGTGGGGACGCTCGCTTTACCGCAACCTTCAGCGTTTCCTCTTTTTCCAGTTGGTGGTCAATGTAGCAGCCTTGCTCCTGGTGCTTGGCGGTTCGATCATAGGCACCGAAATGCCCCTTACCGTTACCCAGATATTGTGGGTCAACCTGATAATGGACACCTTTGCAGCCTTGGCTTTAGCCTCTTTGCCTCCTTCGCACGAGGTGATGAAGGAAAAGCCCCGCAAGGCTTCCGACTTTATCATTTCCCGCAGCATGGGTGCAGGAATCCTTTTCTGTGGCATCAGTTTCTTTATCGTGATGTTTGCTTTCCTGGTATATTGTGAGCGTCGCGGCAGGGGAGGAGTCGATACGCACGAACTGACATGGTTCTTCACCACGTTTGTGATGCTGCAGTTCTGGAATCTCTTCAATGCAAAGGCTTTGGGCAGCAACAGGTCTGCATTCCGTCACTTCCTCCAGGATAAGGGCATGCAGTTGGTGCTTCTGCTGGTCTTGGCAGGTCAGTGGCTCATCGTTACTTTCGGTGGTGAAATGTTCCGCACCCAGCCTCTCTCGCTTAAAGAGTGGGCAATCATTATTGGCTCAACCTCGCTCGTTCTTTGGGCGGGCGAACTGTATCGTGCTGTGAGGCGAGCAATGTGTCATCAGGAGGAATAAAGACAGGAAAACAAGATGAAAACAGTATATTATACTATTCAGAACGGATGTAGGCTGAAAGACGGTACTGCCATCAAGTCTTTGAAGCCCTGTGTGGCCACTATCGGCTTTTTCGACGGAGTGCACAGAGGACACCAGTATCTCATACGTCAGCTGGTGGAGAAAGCCCACAGCCAGGGACTTGAGGCAACGGTCATCACCTTCGACGAGCATCCGCGCAAGGTGTTGCAGAGCGACTATCAGCCAGAGTCGTTGAGTACACTCGACTCTAAGTTGCTTCTCCTCTCCCGCACCGATATAGACAATGTGGTGGTGCTGCATTTCGATAAAGAGATGGCATCGCTTTCTGCCAAGGAGTTTATGAGCAAGGTGCTGTGCAATCAGTTGAGCGTGAAATCACTCTTTATCGGTTACGACCATCGCTTCGGTCGCAACCGTGAGGAAACCTTCGATGATTATGTGCGCTATGGACGTGAGATGAACATGGAGGTAGTTCGCAATGACGCATTCCAGCTCGACGGCATCAATGTGTCCTCTTCGGTCATCCGTTCCTTTCTGCGCGAAGGCGAGGTGGAGCTTGCCAATATGTGCTTGGGCTATCCTTATACCATCGTAGGCAAGGTGGTGAATGGCTTTCATGAGGGTCGCAAATTAGGCTTCCCTACTGCCAACATAGACATCTCCCATTTGTGTCAAATGATTCCTGCCGCCGGTGTCTATGCCGTCAAGGTAAGGCTGGAACAGGGGATGGAAATGAAGTGGGGCATGATGAATATAGGCACGCGTCCTACTTTCGGCGGAAAGCGCACAACGATCGAGACACATATCTTCCATTTTGATGGCGACATTTATGGTCAGTTGCTGTTGGTGAGCTTTGTGCACCGCATCAGGGGCGAGCGTAAGTTCGAGTCGCCTGAGGAACTTGCAGAGCAACTTCGTGAAGACGAGGAAACCGTTGTGGCGCTGTTGCAGAAAGATAAAGAGAACGAATAGAAACAAATTTAAATAAACAGATACAAACGATGAAAGAGGTAAAGAAAGGTGTTATGGATATTCTGCTGTATGGCATTGTGTTTGTCGTAGTACAGCTTATAGTTTCATTCTTGGGAATGCTTGTCTGGTCTTTTGTTCAGCACGAGGAACTGGCAGATGTGCGAACAGCCATGCTTTCGGGGCACAATCCCGTGCTGCTTGCCCTTACCTCGGTGTTCAGCAGTGTGATTACCCTGGTCGTTTTCCTGAAGACCAAGTGGACTCCCATCTCTCGCAACTATCTGTTGTCCAAACCTTGGCTCACTCTTCTTTGGGTAGCTTTGTTTGCTTTGGGTGCCATGATTCCACTTGAGTTTGTGTATGAGCAAATCGGACTGGAAATGGACGAGACCACAGGCCGCATATTCGAAGGGCTGCTCAAAGAGCCCTGGGGGTATGTGGCTGTAGGCATCCTGGCACCATTGACCGAGGAGGTTGTCTTCCGTGGCGCCATCCTCCGTACCTTGCTGGGTATGATGAGCAAGCGCAACCATTGGGTTGCCATCATGATTTCGGCTGCCATTTTTGGTGCTGTGCATGGCAATGCAGCCCAGTTTGTCAATGCCCTGTTCATGGGGCTTCTCTTAGGATGGATGTACTATCGTACCCGTAGCCTTGTGCCAGGCATCCTGCTGCATTGGGTCAACAACACGATGGCTTATATCCTGACCAACCTTCTTCCTCAGAGCGACGGCAAGCTTATCGACCTCTTCCATGGTGATGAGAAGACGGTATATTATGCCGTAGGCTTCTCCTTGTGCATTCTCATACCGAGTTTCCTGCAGTTGGTTGCAAGATTTAGAAAAGCGTAATAATAAGATGATTATCTTAGAACAAAGCATTATTGGCAAGAAGTGCCAGGAGGCCTGTGAGGATGGACTGGTCGTGACCGATGATTTCATCGCCGTGATAGACGGCAGTACGAGCAAGACCCCAAAGCATCTCAATCCGGAGATGAAGAATGGTCGTTATGCCATGATGCTCATCTCTGAATATATCAGACAAGAATTGAAGGCAGATGCCTTGGCGGATGATTTCTGCCAAGGTATCACGCATTATATATGCGATAAAGTGTATAAGCCTTTGGGCGTGGTTGAGCGATTGTTGCAGCATCCCGAGGAACGCCTTACGGCTTCTGCCGTTATTTACAGCAGGGCAAGGCAAGAGGTGTGGATGGTGGGCGATTGTCAGGCTCTCATCGGCGGAAAACTCTATGAGAACGGTAAGCCCTACGAGCAAGAGATTGCAGAGAAGCGAGTTGACTTGATAAAGGAAGGAAAGCTTCCTGCTGAGGCTCGCAGGCAAATAGAGCCTTTGCTCGTTGAGGCGATGCTTTCGGGACAAAACAAGACTTATACTGTTATTGATGGATTCCCCATCTATCGGGAGGGGGTAAAGGTAGTGTCTGTATCTTCTTCCGAGACAGTTTCTGCCTCTTCCGAGATTGTATTGGCGAGCGATGGCTATCCTTTTCTCAAGCCTACTCTGGCAGAGAGTGAGGAAGCCTTGGCTAATCAAATTGCCAACGATCCTCAAAATATCAGCTGTTTCATAGCTACCAAAGGCCTTGTAGAAGGCAACAAGAGTTTTGACGACAGAACCTATATCCGCTTCCTGCCATAGGCTGTTGGGGCGATAAGGCCAGATAAACGTATATAAATAACATGGGCTGCCAGGATTACTGGCAGCCCTATTACGTTAGTATGTTATGAAAAATTTGAGAGAAATGAAACTT
>ERZ1035025.1309-NODE-1309-length-12892-cov-6.207369_pt1 | contig 12892 bp, 5 predicted proteins | sample MGYA00520619_ERZ1035025 | MGnify/ENA primary metagenome ERZ1035025 (study PRJEB33766, sample SAMN09781742) | gut metagenome | biome: gut microbiome | host: Homo sapiens | place: Madagascar | study: EMG produced TPA metagenomics assembly of the PRJNA485056 data...
TGTTGATGGTGATGCCGCGAGCCTTTTCCTCAGGAGCCGCGTCGATCTGGTCGTAGGCCTTGGCCTCGCCGCCGAAGTGCTTCGAGAGGATCGTCGTGATGGCAGCCGTGAGGGTGGTCTTGCCGTGGTCGACGTGACCGATCGTGCCCACGTTCACGTGGGGCTTCTTGCGCTCAAATTTTTCCTTGGCCATTTCTTTTCCTTGAAAGGCAATGCATGTGCGGTTCGGATATCCGAAGGTAAATTTCCTCCGGATATCCTATAGATTTTACTTCGTCTTGTCGGCGATCACAGCCTCGGCGACGGCACGCGGAGCCTCAGCGTAGTGCTTGAACTCCATCGTGTAGGTCGCGCGGCCCTGCGTGAGGGAGCGCAGCTGCGTGGCGTAGCCGAACATCTCGGCGAGCGGAACCTCGGCCTTGAGGCTCTTGGCGCCGCCGGGGAGGTCGTCCATGCCCTGGATCATGCCGCGACGGGACGAGAGGTCGCCCATCACGTCGCCCATCTTCTCCTCGGGGGTCTCGACCTCGACGGCCATGATCGGCTCGAGCAGGACCGGGTTGGCCTTGCGCATGCCGTCCTTGAAGGCCATCGACGCGGCGATCTTGAACGCGTTTTCGTTCGAGTCAACCTCGTGGTAGGAGCCGAAGTGCAGCGTGACCTTGACGTCAACGACCGGGAAGCCGGCGAGAACGCCCGCCTTGAGGGTGTCCTCGACGCCCTTCTCGACGGCGGGGATGTACTCGCGCGGAACCACGCCGCCCTTGATGGCGTCGACGAACTCGAAGCCCTTGCCGGGTTCGAGCGGCTCGAGCTTGAGCACGACGTGGCCGTACTGGCCGCGGCCGCCGGACTGCTTGGCGAACTTGCACTCGGCGTTCTCGACGGTCGAGCGGATCGTCTCGCGGTAGGCCACCTGGGGCTTGCCGACGGTCGCCTCAACGTTGAACTCGCGCCTCATGCGGTCAACGAGAATCTCAAGGTGGAGCTCGCCCATGCCGGAGATGATCGTCTGGCCGGACTCCTCGTCCGTGCGGACGCGGAAGGACGGATCCTCCTGCGCGAGACGGTTGAGGGCGAGGGCCATCTTCTCCTGGTCGGCCTTGGTCTTGGGCTCGACGGCCTGCGAGATCACGGGTTCGGGGAACTCCATGCGCTCGAGGATGATCGGGGCGTCGAGGGCGCAGAGCGTGTCGCCCGTCGTGACGGACTTCAGGCCCACGGCCGCGGCGATGTCGCCCGACTCAACCATCTTGATCTCCTTGCGCTCGTTGGCGTGCATCTGGAGCAGACGGCCGATGCGTTCCTTGTTGTCCTTGACGGAGTTGAGAACGGTGTCGCCGGAGTTGAGGATGCCCGAGTAGACGCGAAGGAACGTGAGCTGGCCGACGTACGGGTCAGTCATGATCTTGAAGGCCAGGGCGGAGAACGGAGCGTCGTCGCTCGCCTCGCGGGTGACTTCCTTGTCGTTGAGGTCGAAGCCCGGAACAGGCGGAATGTCCGTCGGAGCCGGCAGGAACTGAACGACGGCGTCGAGCATGCGCTGCACGCCCTTGTTCTTGAAGGCCGTGCCGCAAAGCATCGGCTGGATCTCGCAGGAGATCGTGCGCTGGCGCAGGCCGGCGATGATCTCGTCCTCGGAGAGGGTGCCCTCCTCGAGGTACTTGTTCATCAGATCCTCGTTCGCCTCGGCGGCGGCCTCGATCATCTTCTCGCGCCACTCGTTGGCGACGTCGACGAGCTCGGCGGGGATGTCCTCGTAGGTGAACTTCATGCCCTGGCTCTTGTCGTCCCAGATGATGGCCTTCATCTTCAGGAGGTCAACGACGCCGGCGAACGTGTCCTCGGCGCCGATCGGCACGACGATGGGCACGGGGTTCGCCTGCAGGCGCTTCTTCATCTGGTCATAGACCTTGAAGAAGTTCGCGCCGGTGCGGTCCATCTTGTTGACGAACGCAAGGCGGGGAACGTGGTACTTGTTCGCCTGACGCCACACCGTCTCCGACTGCGGCTGAACGCCGCCCACGGCGCAGTACACCATGCAGGCGCCGTCGAGCACGCGCATCGAGCGCTCAACTTCGACCGTGAAGTCAACGTGGCCCGGGGTGTCGATGATGTTGAAGCGATACGGCTCCCACTGCATCTCCATGCCGCGCCAGAAGCAAGTCGTGGCGGCGGACGTGATCGTGATGCCGCGCTCCTGCTCCTGCTCCATCCAGTCCATCGTCGCAGCGCCGTCATGCACTTCGCCGATCTTGTGGTTGACGCCCGTGTAGAACAGGATGCGTTCGGTCGTGGTGGTCTTGCCCGCGTCGATGTGGGCGGAAATGCCGATATTGCGATAGCGCGAAATCGGAGTCTGACGAGCCATTTAAGGTTCCTCTCAAAGTGCGCCGCACGCACCCTTTCGGGAGGCGTGCGGTCGGGATGCGGTTAGAAGCGGAAGTGCGAGAAGGCCTTGTTGGCTTCAGCCATGCGATGGACCTCATCGCGCTTCTTCACGGCGCCGCCGCGATTCTCGCTCGCGTCGAGCAGCTCGCCGGCAAGGCGCTGCGGCATCGACTTCTCGGAGCGGCTCTTGGCCGACTCGCGCAACCAGCGCATCGCAAGGGCGAGACGGCGGACCGGACGGACCTCAACAGGGACCTGGTAGTTCGCGCCACCGACGCGGCGGGACTTGACCTCAACCAGCGGACGGACATTGTTGATGGCGTTGTTGAACACTTCCAGTGCGCTCTTGCCGGTCTTCTCTTCGATCTGCGCGAAGGCGCCGTAGACGATGCGCTCCGCAACCGCCTTCTTGCCATCGAGCATGATCACATTGATGAACTTGGTAACTTCAACGCTGCCGAACTTCGGATCCGGCAGAATCTCGCGCTTCGGAACTTCGCGACGACGGGGCATTTGAATTCCTCTTTCTTCAGTCTTGCGCGCCTGTCCGCCCTTGAACAACGGATGGGGGATGCGCGCTTTTGGATGATTTGCGGACTGAGCGTCCGCGACTTACTCGGCTCTGGCGCGACCGCGCCAGGAGGCCGTTCACCTGCGACCAACGGAGGTCGCGAAGCTCTTAGGCCGCCTTCGGGCGCTTGGCGCCGTACTTGGAGCGAGCCTGCTTGCGGTCCTTGACGCCCTGCGTGTCGAGGGAGCCGCGGACGATGTGGTAGCGAACGCCAGGAAGGTCCTTGACGCGGCCGCCGCGGATGAGCACAACGGAGTGCTCCTGCAGGTTGTGGCCTTCGCCGCCGATGTAGGAGATGACCTCGAAGCCGTTCGTGAGGCGCACCTTGGCGACCTTACGGAGAGCGGAGTTCGGCTTCTTCGGCGTCGTCGTGTAGACGCGCGTGCAGACGCCGCGCTTCTGCGGGCAGTTCTTAAGGGCCGGGCTCTTGCTCTTGTCGTGCGTGAGCTCACGAGGCTTGCGAACCAGCTGATTGATAGTAGGCATGTTGTCCGTCTGAAAAGATCTGTGGAGCGTTCCGAATGAAGCCGGAACACTCGGGGTTGACTGTCTCAGGAGCGACCTATTCTCCTCGAAGAGCCCTGCGGCAGTAGGCGCGAGCCGATTCGAGGAGGCGTCCTTCGTCCTGAAGGCACGTGATTTTCGTTCAGAACCCGCCGGAGTGTCAAGCCGAGCGCGGCGGTTTCCTCGCCCGGGCGCGCAAACGGAAGGGCCCGCGGCGGCGCCGGAATGACTCCCTGCGACCGTCGCGGGCCCTTCACCCCGAGGCCCTCCGCCCTCCCCCTGCGGGTCGGTCGGAAGGCTCCGGGGCCTGCCATTGAAAGCGTGACCCTTACTCGGCGGGCTTGTCCTCAACGAGCTTCTTCAGCGCGGGCTTGACCTCCTCCTCGGAGGCGGGGGCCTTGTGGTCGATGAAGCCGAAGGGGTTGACCGTCGGAGCGGCGTTCTCGGCGAGCTCCTCCTCGATCTCCGCGGCGGACTCTCCGGCGGCCGCAGACTCGTCGAAGGTCTGCGTCTCGCGGGCGAGACGCTCCTCCTGCTCGTGGAGCTTGTGCGCCTGGTGGTACGCAAGGCCCGTGCCGGCCGGGATGAGGCGGCCGACGATGACGTTCTCCTTCAGGCCGCGCAGCTCGTCGCGCTTGCCCATGATGGCGGCCTCGGTGAGCACGCGGGTCGTCTCCTGGAAGGAGGCGGCGGAGATGAAGCTGTCCGTCGAGAGCGAAGCCTTCGTGATGCCGAGGAGCACGTTCTCGTAGGTGGCCGGACGCTTGCCGAGCTCAACCACGCGATCGTTCTCATCGAGCATCTCGGAGCGCTCGACCTGCTCGCCCTGGATGAAGTTCGTGTCGCCCGGATCGGTGATCTGGACGCGGCGGAGCATCTGGCGGACGATGACCTCGATGTGCTTGTCGTTGATCTTCACGCCCTGCAGACGGTAGACGTCCTGGACTTCGTCAACGATGTAGCGGGCGAGCTCCTCGATGCCCAAGAGGCGCAGGATGTCGTGCGGATCGACCGGTCCGTCGACGATCTCCTCACCCTTCTGGACAACCTGGCCGTCATGGACGAGCACGGTCTTGTCCTTGCTGATGAGGGTCTCGTGGTTGTTGCCCTCCTGATCGGTGATGATCAGGCGTTGCTTGCCCTTGGTCTCCTTGCCGAACGTGACGGTGCCGGTGACCTCGGCGAGCATGCCGGCGTCCTTCGGGCTCCTCGCCTCGAAGAGCTCCGCCACGCGCGGCAGGCCGCCCGTGATGTCACGGGTCTTCTGCGACTCAGTCGGGATGCGGGCGAGCACCTCGCCCATGCCGATGTCCTGGCCGTCGCGGACGACGACGAAGGCGCCCACGGGGAGCTGAATCGTCACGGCGTGATCGGTGCCGGCGATCTTGACCTCGTTGCCGTCGGCGTCAAGCAGGTGGACCAACGGACGCAGGATGCCCTGGGCCGTGGCCTTGCCGGACTTGCCGGTCGCCTTCTTCGGGTCGATGACGACGAGGCTCGAAAGGCCCGTCACTTCGTCGACCTGGTTCATGACCGTAACGTTCTCGATCACGTTCTCGAACTTCACGCGGCCGGCGTACTCGGTGATGATCGGACGGGTCATCGGATCCCACGTGGCGAGCTGCTGGCCGGCCTTGATCTGCTGATCGGCCTGCACGAGCAGGGTCGCGCCGTACGGAACCTTGTGACGCTCGCGCTCGCGACCGTGGTCGATGATCACGATCTCGCCCGAACGGGAGATCACGACGAGCTCGCCCTTGGAGGACTGCACGAAGCGCATGGCGGAGCTGAAGGTCACCGTGCCGGCGGACTTGGCCTCGACGCTCGACGCGACGGCCGCGCGCGACGCGGCGCCGCCGATGTGGAACGTGCGCATCGTGAGCTGCGTGCCCGGCTCGCCGATCGACTGGGCGGCGATGACGCCCACGGACTCGCCGGCGTTGACGAGCGAGCCGCGGCCGAGGTCGCGGCCGTAGCACTTGGCGCACAGGCCGTAGCGCGTGTCGCAGGTGAGCGGCGTGCGGACCTTGACCATGTCGATGCCGAGCTCGTCGAGCTTGTCGCAGCAGCGCTCGTCGATGAGCGTGCCCGCGGCGAGGACGACCTCGTGCGTGTCGGGATTGATCACGTCGACGGCGGTGACGCGGCCGAGCACGCGGTCGCGCAGGGCCTGGATCACCTCGCCGCCCTCGACGAGAGCGCGCATCTCGACGCCGCGGGTCGTGCCGCAGTCGTCCTCGACCACGACGAGATCCTGCGTGACGTCGACGAGACGGCGGGTGAGGTAGCCCGAGTTCGCGGTCTTCAGCGCCGTGTCGGCGAGGCCCTTTCGGGCGCCGTGCGTGGAGATGAAGTACTGCAGAACGTTCAGACCCTCGCGGAAGTTCGCCGTGATCGGCGTCTCGATGATCGAGCCGTCAGGCTTGGCCATCAGGCCGCGCATGCCGGCGAGCTGGCGGATCTGGGCCGCAGAGCCTCGGGCGCCGGAGTCGGCCATCATGTAGACGCTGTTGAAGGACTCCTGGGAGACCTTGCGGCCGTGACGGTCGATCGTGGGCTCGCTCGAGAGCTCCTGCATCATCACCTTGCCGACCTGGTCGGAGGTGCGGCCCCAGATGTCGACCACCTTGTTGTAGCGCTCGCCCTGGGTGACGAGGCCGGACGTGTACTGGGCCTCGATCTCCTTGACCTCCTGCTCGGCGGCGCGCACGAGACCCTCCTTCTGGGCGGGGACCTTCATGTCGCCCACGCAGATGGAGATGCCGGCGCGCGTGGAGAGGCGGTAGCCGTTGTTTTTGAGGGCGTCGGCGAAGATCACCGTCGCGCGCAGGCCGCACTGGCGGAAGCAGCGGTTGATGAGCTTGGCGATCTCCTTCTTCTTGAGGGTGATGTTGAGCTCCTTGAAGCTCATGCCCACGGGAAGAATCTCGGAGAGCAGCGCGCGGCCGACGGTCGTCTCGTAGCGGACGATCTTCGGCGTGGTCTCGCCCGTCTCGCGGTTGAGCTCGTACTCCTTGATGCGGACCGTGCAGCGGGTCTGAAGCTCCACGACGCCGTTGTCCCAGGCGCGCTGGACCTCGGCGACATCGGCGAAGTACATGCCCTCGCCCTTGCCGTTGATCTTCATGCGCGAGGCGTAGTAGAGGCCGAGCACCATGTCCTGCGACGGAACGATCGACGGGTCGCCGTTGGCAGGGAAGAGCACGTTGTTCGAGCTCATCATGAGGCCGCGGGCCTCGAGCTGCGCCTCAAGCGAGAGCGGCACGTGGATGGCCATCTGGTCGCCGTCGAAGTCGGCGTTGAACGCCGCGCAGACGAGCGGATGGAGCTGCATGGCCTTGCCTTCGATCAGCTTGGGCTCGAAGGCCTGGATGCCGAGGCGGTGCAGCGTCGGGGCGCGGTTGAGCATCACGGGGTGCTCGAAGATCACCTCCTCGAGGATGTCCCAGACCACGGCCTCCTGGTTCTCCACCATCTTCTTGGCGGCCTTCGGCGTGGGCGCAAGGCCGCGCGTGACGAGCTTGTTGAAGATGAAGGGCTTGAAGAGCTCGAGGGCCATGAGCTTCGGAACGCCGCACTGGTGCAGGCGCAGCTCCGGGCCCACCGTGATCACGGAGCGGCCCGAGTAGTCGACGCGCTTGCCGAGCAGGTTCTGGCGGAAGCGGCCCGACTTGCCCTTGATCATGTCGGCGAGCGACTTGAGCGGACGCTTGTTAGCGCCGGTCATCGCCTTGCCGCGGCGGCCGTTGTCAAGGAGCGAGTCCACGGCTTCCTGGAGCATGCGCTTCTCGTTGCGCACGATGATGTCCGGAGCCTTGATCTCAAGGAGGCGCTTCAGGCGGTTGTTGCGGTTGATGACGCGCCGGTAGAGGTCGTTCAGGTCCGAGGTCGCGAAGCGGCCGCCGTCCAGGGCGACGAGGGGACGGAGGTCCGGCGGAAGAACCGGCAGGACCGTCATGATCATCCACTCGGGCTTGATCCCGGAGCGCTGGAAGCCCTCAAGGACCTTCAGGCGCTTGGCGTACTTCTTGATCTTCGCCTCGGAGCTCGTCGTCGCAAGCTCGTCGCGCAGCATCGTGACCTCGCGGTCGATGTCGATCGTGCGCAGGAGCTCGCCGATCGCCTCGGCGCCCATCATGGCCTTGAAGTCATCGCCGAACTCGGCGGTCTTCTGGATGAACTCCTCCTCGTTGAGGAGCTGGCCGCGCGACAGGGTCGACAGGCCCGGATCGACGACGATGTAGGCCTCGAAGTAGAGCACGCGCTCGATGTCCCTCAGGGGGATGTCGAGCACCATGCCCATGCGCGAGGGCAGGCTCTTGAGGAACCAAATGTGCGCGACCGGGCTGGCGAGGTCGATGTGGCCCATGCGCTCACGGCGGACCTTGGCGAGCGTCACCTCGACGCCGCACTTCTCGCAGATCACGCCGCGGTTCTTCAGGCGCTTGTACTTGCCGCAGAGGCACTCGTAGTCCTTCACCGGTCCGAAGATCTTCGCGCAGAACAGGCCGTCGCGCTCAGGCTTCTGGGTGCGGTAGTTGATCGTCTCCGGCTTCTTGACTTCGCCGAAGGACCAGGAGTGAATCTTCTCGGGGCTCGCAAGGCCGATGCGGATCGCATCGAAATGCTCGTCCTTGTGGACCTGGTTGAAAATGTCATTAAGCGCAGAATTCATTTCGCTTAAGTCCTCAATTAGTTCTTGACGAGGTCAATGTCGATGCCAAGCGACCGGATTTCCTTCACGAGCACGTTGAACGACTCGGGCATGCCGGCCTCGATCTTGTGCTCGCCCTTGACGATGTTCTCGTAGACCTTCGTGCGGCCGTTGACGTCGTCGGACTTGACGGTGAGCATCTCCTGGAGCACGTACGCAGCGCCGTAGGCCTCGAGGGCCCACACTTCCATTTCGCCGAAGCGCTGGCCGCCGAACTGCGCCTTGCCGCCGAGCGGCTGCTGCGTGACGAGCGAGTACGGGCCCGTGGAGCGGGCGTGCATCTTGTCGTCGACGAGGTGGTGCAGCTTGAGGTAGTGCATGTAGCCCACGGTGACGGGGCGCTCGAATGCGTCGCCCGTGCGTCCGTCGTAGAGCGTCGCCTGGGTCTTGGAGGGCGTGAGCTGCAGCCGCTCGGCCTCGTCGTCCGGGAAGGCGAGATCGAGCATCATGCGGATCTGCTCCTCGGTGGCGCCGTCGAAGACCGGCGTCGCGAACGGCACGCCGTTGCGGAGGTTGCGCGCCATGCGCATGAGCTCCTCGTCCGTGAGGCTGTCGAGATCCTCGTGCTTGCCCGTGCGGTTGTAGACCTCGTTCAGGAAGTCGCGGATCTGGCGGACCTGCTCGGTCTTGAGCATCTGCTCGATGCGCCAACCGAGGCCCTTCGCGGCCCAGCCGAGATGAACCTCGAGCACCTGGCCGATGTTCATTCGGGACGGCACGCCGAGCGGGTTCAGAACGATGTCGGCGGGACGGCCGTCTGCCATGTACGGCATGTCCTCGACCGGGCAGATCTTCGAGACCACGCCCTTGTTGCCGTGACGGCCTGCCATCTTGTCGCCGGGCTGCAGGCGGCGGCGCTCGGCGATGTAGACCTTGACCATCTTGAGCACGCCCGGGGGCAGCTCGTCGCCGCGGGTGAGCTTGTCGTTCTTGATCTCGTACTTGCGCGCGTTGTCCTCGCGGGTGTGCTCGATCGCCTGCTTCGTGAGGTCGATGTAGTGCTGGACGACCTCCTCCTCCATGCGAAGGGCGAAGAGGTCGTAGCCCTGGATCGTCTCGAGGAACTCGGGCGTGAGGACGCCGTCGGCCGGAAGGCCGGCGAGCTTCATCGTGCTCACGACCTTGTGGCCGGCGAGCTGACGGCGCAGACGGTCGAACGAGTCGCGCTCGACGATGCGCAGCTGGTCGTCAAGGTCGCGGCGGTAGCGCTTGAGGGCATCGGCGATGATGCTCTCGGCGCGCTTGTCGCGCTTGACGCCGTCGCGGGTGAAGACCTGGACGTCGATCACGGTGCCGGTCATGCCGGACGGAACGCGCAGGGACGTGTCCTTCACGTCGCTCGCCTTCTCGCCGAAGATCACGCGCAGGAGCTTCTCCTCAGGCGTGAGCTGGGTCTCGCCCTTCGGCGTGACCTTGCCGACGAGCACGTCACCCGCCTTGACCTCGGCGCCGATGAAGACGATGCCGGAGTCGTCGAGGCGGCCGAGCTGGTTCTCCGAGAGGTTGGAGATGTCGCGGGTGATCTCCTCGGGCCCGAGCTTGGTGTCGCGCGAGACGACCGAGAGCTCCTCGATGTGGATCGACGTGTAGCGGTCGTCGGCGACGACGCGCTCGCTGATGAGCACCGAGTCCTCGTAGTTGTAGCCGTTCCACGGCATGAACGCGATCAGCATGTTCTGGCCGAGGGCGAGCTCGCCGGTGTCGGTCGAGGCGCCGTCGGCGAGGACGTCGCCCACGGCGACGCGGTCGCCCTTGACGACGATCGGACGCTGATTGATGTTCGTCGACTGGTTCGAGCGGGTGAACTTCTGCAGGTTGTAGATGTCCACGCCCGTCTCGCCGGCGACCGACTCCTCGTCGTTCACGCGGATGACCACGCGGTTGGCGTCGACGAAGTCGACGACGCCGCCGCGGCGGGCCTGCACGGCCGTCTTGGAGTCGACGGCCACCGTGCGCTCGATGCCCGTGCCGACCACAGGCTTCTCGGGACGCAGGCAGGGCACGCCCTGGCGCTGCATGTTCGCGCCCATCAGGGCGCGGTTCGCGTCATCGTGCTCAAGGAACGGAATCAGGGCCGCGGCGCAGGAGACGATCTGGGCCGGAGCGACGTCCATGTACTGGATGCGCTCGGGCGAGGCGAGGATCGTCTCGCCGTTGTCGCGCGCGGAGACGAGCTCCTGCGTGAGGCGGCCTTCGTCGTCCATCTCGGCGTTGGCCTGGGCGATGATGTACTTGCCCTCCTCGATCGCGGAGAGGTAGTGGATCTCCTTGGTGGCGACGCCGTCGACGACCTTGCGGTACGGCGTCTCGAGGAAGCCGTACTCGTTGAGGCGCGCGTAAAGGGCGAGCGAGTTGATCAGGCCGATGTTCGGACCTTCAGGTGTCTCGATCGGGCACACGCGGCCGTAGTGGGTCGAGTGAACGTCTCGGACCTCGAAGCCCGCGCGCTCGCGGGTGAGGCCGCCCGGGCCGAGGGCGGAGATGCGGCGCTTGTGGGTGATCTCCGAGAGCGGGTTCGTCTGGTCCATGAACTGCGAGAGCTGGCTCGAGCCGAAGAACTCGCGGATCGCGGCGGAGATGGGCTTGGAGTTGATCAGGTCCTGCGGCGTGAGGCCGTCGCTCTCGGCCTGGTTGAGGCGCTCCTTGACGGCGCGCTCGACGCGCACGAGGCCGGCGCGGAACTGGTTCTCGGCGAGCTCGCCGACGCAGCGGACGCGACGGTTGCCGAGGTGGTCGATGTCGTCGACGCCGTTGACCGGGCAGACGCGCTTCTCGCCCTTCTCGTCAACGAGAACGACGTCGTCCTGGCCGTTGCGCAGGGCGACGAGCAGGGCCATCGTGTCAACGATGTCCTCGCGGGTGAGCGTGCGCTCGCCCTCGGCGGACGGACGGCCGAAGCGGGCGTTGACCTTCATGCGGCCAACGCGGGAGAGGTCGTACGCGTCGGGATCGAAGAACAGGCGGTCGAAGAGCGACTCGACGGCCTCCTCCGTGGGCGGCTCGCCCGGGCGCATCATGCGGTAGATCGCGACGCGCGCGGAGAACTGGTCCGGCGTGTCGTCGAGGCGCAGCGTGTTGGAGATGTAGGCGCCGTGGTCGAGCTCGTTCGTGAAGAGCGTCTCGATCTTGCGGATGCGCGCGGCGCGCAGCTTCGCGAGCAGATCCTCGGTGATCTCCTCATTCGCGCTCACGATGAGCTCGCCCGTCTGGGCGTCGACGATGCTGCGGGCGAGCACGCGGCCGAGCAGGTAGTCGTCCGGAACGGCGATGGCCGTCACGTCCGCCTTGGCGAGGTCGCGCAGGTGCTTGGCGGTGATGCGCTTGTCGTGAGCGACGATCACCTTGCCCTCGCCGTCAACGATGTCAAACGACATCGTCTGGCCCTTGAGGCGCTCGGGGACGACGGGCAACTTCGCGCCGCCCTTGAGGAGCTGGAACGCGTCGAAGTCGAAGAAGCGCGCGAGGATGTCCTCGACCGAATAGCCGATGGCCTTCAGGAGGATCGTGCCGGGCATCTTGCGGCGGCGGTCGACGCGGAAGTAAAGGATGTCCTTGGCGTCGAACTCGAAGTCAAGCCAGGAGCCGCGGTAGGGGATCACGCGGGCAGAGAAGAGGAGCTTGCCCGAGGAGTGGGTCTTGCCCTTGTCGTGCTCAAAGAAGATGCCGGGCGAACGGTGCAGCTGGGAGACGATCACGCGCTCCGTGCCGTTCACGATGAACGATCCCTTCTCCGTCATCAGCGGAATCTCGCCCATGTAGACGTCGTTCTCGCGGATCTCCTTGATCGTCTCGGGCTGAGCGGCCTCGCGGTCATAGATCTCGAGGCGGATCTTGGCGCGCAGGCGCGAGCTGTAGGTGAGGCCGCGGAGCTGGCACTCGGCGACGTCGAACTCCGGCTCGGCGAGGTCGTAGCCGGCGAACCTCAGGCGGGCGTAGCCGTTGTTGCTCGTGATCGGGAAGATCGAGGTGAAGGCGGCCTGCAGGCCGAGATTGCTGCTGCGGGCGGCAGGCTTCACTTTGTCCTGCAGGAAGTCTTCGTACGAACGAAGCTGAATATCAAGCAGGGAAGGCACTTCAAGGACGCTCGGGCGAGAGGCGAAGCTCTTGCGGATGCGCTTCTTTTCAGTGAACGAGTACGACATGTAGACTCCGTTCGACATTAGGAATGAACCGGGAGAAGTCGGCTCTTGATGATATGAAAAGGGGAGGGACGCCGAAAAGCCGCTCGGCACTTCAGCGCTCTCACATTTTTCAGGAGAGCCGCTGAGTCCGCGCGGCGCGCATGTGCAGATTTTAGTTCTGGCGAGTATTCATCAAGGAAAGGACTTTGATCTGATTTCTCGCGAGAGGATTTCACGGGAGGAGATCAGACCAAAGCCTCCTTGCGGAGGCTTTGCCAACGAGGCGGGGATTGTAACATCCCCGCCCGCGCTGAATTCAAGCGATCTGCGAGAGATTACTTGAGGGAGACCTTGGCGCCGGCCTCTTCGAGCTTCTTCTGAGCGGCTTCGGCGTCAGCCTTCGGGAGGCCTTCCTTGACAGCCTTCGGGGCGCCCTCGACGAGGTCCTTGGCTTCCTTGAGGCCGAGGCCCGTGAGCTCACGGACGGCCTTGATGCAGGCGATCTTGTTCGAGCCGGCGTTCTCGAGGACGACGTCGAACTCGGTCTTCTCCTCAGCGGCGGCGGCGGCGCCAGCGGCCGGGGCGGCGACG
>ERZ1035025.1312-NODE-1312-length-12876-cov-21.532798_pt1 | contig 12876 bp, 6 predicted proteins | sample MGYA00520619_ERZ1035025 | MGnify/ENA primary metagenome ERZ1035025 (study PRJEB33766, sample SAMN09781742) | gut metagenome | biome: gut microbiome | host: Homo sapiens | place: Madagascar | study: EMG produced TPA metagenomics assembly of the PRJNA485056 data...
ACGTTAGCTTCTACTTTGAATTCACGAAGCAGACGGTCAACGATGATTTCCAGATGAAGTTCACCCATTCCGGAAATGATTGTCTGTCCTGTTTCCTGATCTGTATGAGCTCTGAATGTAGGATCTTCTTCAGCCAGTTTTGCAAGTGCTTCAGACATTTTACCCTGATCACCTTTAGTTTTAGGCTCGATCGCTACGTCGATAACTGGTTCTGGGAATTCCATGGATTCCAGAATTACAGGATGCTGTTCATCACAGATTGTATCACCAGTTGTTGTAGATTTGAAACCTACTGCAGCTGCGATATCTCCTGAATATACGATATCTAATTCTTCACGCTTGTTAGCATGCATCTGTAAGATACGTCCAACACGCTCTTTTTTGTTCTTTGTTGCATTTAATACGTAAGATCCTGATTTGCATGTTCCAGAGTAAACACGGAAGAATGCAAGTTTACCTACGAATGGGTCTGTCATGATCTTAAATGCTAAAGCTGAGAATGGTTCATCATCAGATGAATGTCTTTCAACTTCGTTACCATCTTCATCGACACCTTTGATAGCTGGGATGTCTGTTGGAGCTGGCATAAATTCGATAATAGCATCCAGTAATTTCTGAACACCTTTATTTCTATATGCTGTACCACAGCATACTGGAACTGCTTTACATTCGCATGTTCCTTTTCTTAATGCAGCTTTTAATGCATCAACGCTTGGTTCTTCACCTTCCAGATATTCCATCATCAGATCGTCGTCTAATTCACAGATCTTTTCAACTAATTCTGTATGATAAAGTTCAGCGTCTTCTTTCATATCTTCTGGGATTTCAACGATAGAGATGTCTTCACCTTTGTCATCATTGTAGATGTAAGCTTCCATCTCGAATAAGTCGATGATTCCTTTGAAGTCGTCTTCTTTACCAATAGGTAACTGAAGTACTACTACGTTAGCTCCCAGACGATCTTTCATCTGATCAACTGCTCCGTAGAAGTTAGCACCTAAGATATCCATCTTATTGATGAATGCCATTCTAGGTACGTTATAAGTATCAGCCTGTCTCCATACGTTTTCAGACTGAGGTTCTACTCCACCTTTTGCACAGAAGACTGCTACTGATCCATCAAGTACACGCAGGGAACGTTCTACTTCAACTGTGAAGTCAACGTGACCTGGAGTATCAATGATATTGATACGATGCTCTAAAGCACCTTTTTTAGGCTTGCAATGATCCTGCAGTGTCCAATGACATGTTGTAGCCGCAGAAGTGATTGTGATACCTCTTTCCTGTTCCTGCTCCATCCAGTCCATAGTAGCAGTACCGTCATGAGTATCACCGATTTTATAGTTTACACCAGTGTAATAAAGGATACGCTCTGTTGTTGTTGTTTTACCAGCATCAATATGAGCCATGATTCCGATATTTCTGGTTCTCTCTAATGGATATTCTCTTCCAGCCAAGATTTTTTCCTCCTATAAGTTTTAACATAGAAGCATGTCTGGCAAACCGCCAGAACAGATTCTTGAAATTAGAATCTGTAATGTGCGAATGCTTTGTTTGCTTCTGCCATCTTGTGCATATCTTCTTTTTTCTTTACAGATGCTCCTGTATTGTTGGAAGCGTCAAGAAGTTCTTTAGCAAGACGTTCTTCCATTGTTCTTTCTCCTCTTTTACGTGAGAAAGTTGTGATCCAACGAAGCGCTAATGCCTGTCTTCTGTCTGGTCTAACGTCGATAGGCACCTGATATGTTGCTCCACCGATACGTCTAGCTTTTACTTCAAGAACTGGCATGATATTGTTCATAGCTTCTTCGAATACTTCTAAAGCTGGTTTTCCAGCTTCTTCTTCGATACGGGCAAATGCTCCGTATACGATTTTCTGAGCAACTCCTTTTTTACCATCTAACATAATGTTGTTGATTAATTTTGTCACAACCTTATTGTTGTAAATAGGATCTGCTAATACGTCTCTTTTCGCAATATGTCCTTTACGTGGCACGGTTCTTCCCTCCTTAATAATCATTAATTCATCGGTACTCATACTTAGTTATTGCATGTTCGTGCAGGACTTTTATATCTCCTGTAACCTTTGTAGGAAACAATAAAGTTCCGGCACAACTATACAAGGTAGCGTTTAAATTACGCTGCTTTGTACCAATTTAGTTTTGTTTTATTTTTTCTTAGGTCTTTTAGCTCCATATTTGGAACGAGCCTGCATTCTGTTAGCTACACCTGCTGTATCAAGTGTACCTCTAACGATATGGTAACGAGTACCTGGTAAGTCCTTAACACGACCACCACGAATCAGAACAACACTATGTTCCTGTAAGTTATGTCCTTCACCTGGGATATAACTTGTTACTTCGATTCCGTTAGAAAGACGAACTCTGGCGATCTTACGTAAAGCAGAGTTAGGCTTTTTAGGAGTTGCAGTCTTAACAGCTGTACATACACCTCTCTTCTGTGGAGAGCTTGTGTCTGTTGCTTTCTTCTTTAAAGAGTTAAATCCTTTCTGAAGTGCTGGTGCTGTAGATTTCTTTACAGATGTTTTTCTCCCTTTTCTAACTAATTGGTTAAAAGTTGGCATTGATTTCACCTCCATACATGTTTTCTACTGTGGTTACTTAAATTCACCTTGTGACTATGCATGTACTTCTTGGTTTTGCTCCCCAAAAAGGCATGCTAGGCTATTATAAAATGCCTGCATGCCTTTGTCAAGAGCTTTTCTCAATTTTTTTATTAATTTTTATATATTTTCTTTTGAATTTTGATCTCTTTCTATGGATCTTATTCGAAATCTATTCTTATTTTGCTGTCTCAGAAATGCTTTCTCGTCACATCTCTGATATCGATACTGACAGCTTTTCTCTTGATTTCTTTTCTTGATCTCAATGTTTTGATCTTTTTATTCTGATGGTTTCTTTACACCATCTTTTATTCTCTTAAATATATAAAAACTAATCTCTTTTTTGAGAAAATATTCAGTTGATAAGTTCCTTTTTCTTTGTTAATAAGTTACATCTTGAATACGTTAACTGTTACAAATTCTTTTAGAATGCTCCACCGGTCAGCTGATCGAATGTTTGTTGATCTTTTATCTGAATCTTTCTTGTTTGGATTTCTCTTCTCTTGAAATCTTTCTTGTTTGGATTCTTTATTTAGATCTTTTCCTTTTGACCTTATAGATTATTCAAAATCTTTTTGATCTTTGTCATTCGCTCTATCCTTTGTATTGTTTTTATGAGGTTGACTCCTTTACCGTTCTATCCGTTTCTAGGACTCTTAGGTTCTCTCCAGAGATTAAGACATCCTGTTGAGTCAGTCTCATGTTTCCCAATTCTTTTTAATACTTCCGATCCATCAGCTGCCGGTTTTAAAGGTCTTTCCGTTAGCCTTATGGAGCAACTTGGGCGATTCTCCTTTCTTTTAAAACTTATCTTTCATTTGTTGGTTTTATTATAACAATATCTGTCTACTTTGTCAATTAAATAGTATTTTCAGATTTTTTAAGGATTTTACATACAATAAACAGATTATAAAAACACACCATAGAGAAATCTAATGATCAACTCTATGGTGTGTAATACTTTTTATTTATATAATCAATATTTATGATTATTCTTCGATATCAAAATCTCCATCTTCGAAATCAATTTCGTCACCGATTGTAAAATCATCTTCGTCTGTGCTGATCTTGACATCTCTGTAACGTCTCATACCTGTTCCAGCTGGGATCAGTTTACCAAGGATAACGTTTTCTTTTAATCCTACTAATGGATCGACTTTTCCTTTGATCGCTGCATCTGTAAGAACTTTTGTTGTCTCCTGGAAGGAAGCTGCTGATAAGAAGGAATCTGTTGCCAGAGACGCTTTTGTGATACCAAGCATGATCTGTTCTGCGCTTGCAGTCTGAAGACCCTGTTCTTCCATCTCTTTATTTTTCTTTTCAAGTTCTAATACATCAACCATCGCTCCTGGTAAGTATCCTGTGTCTCCACCGTCTTCGATACGTACTTTCTTAAGCATCTGACGTACGATAACCTCAACGTGCTTGTCGTTGATATCTACACCCTGCAGACGGTATACTCTCTGTACTTCGCGGATCATGTAATCCTGTACTGCACGGATTCCCTTGATTCTTAATAAATCGTGAGGGTTGATAGAACCTTCTGTAAGTTCATCTCCGGCTTCAAGGACCTGTCCTTCCTGTACTTTCAGACGAGATCCGTAAGGGATCAGATATGTCTTCACATCACCAGTTTCTCTGTTTGTGATGATGACTTCACGTTTCTTCTTAGTATCTTTTAACTGCACTTCTCCACCAAATTCTGCGATGATCGCAAGTCCTTTTGGTTTACGTGCTTCAAATAACTCTTCGACACGAGGAAGACCCTGTGTGATATCATCACCGGCTACTCCACCGGCATGGAATGTTCTCATTGTAAGCTGTGTACCTGGCTCACCGATAGACTGTGCTGCGATGATTCCGACAGCTTCACCAACCTGTACAGCCTGACCTGTTGCCATGTTAGAACCATAACATTTAGCACAAGCTCCAACTCCGGATTTACATGTTAACATTGTACGAATCTTAACAGATGTATATCCTGCATCACAAACGGCTTTTGCACGTTTTGGTGTGATCATGTGGTTTGCTTTTACAATGACTTCACCAGTTTCTTTATTTACAAGCTCTTCAGCTGCGTATCTACCTGTGATACGTTCTTCTAAGCTTTCGATAACTTCCTGTCCATCCATGAATGCTTCTACGTACATTCCTGGAATTTCTTCTCCAGTACCTTCACAGCAGTCCTGTTCACGAATGATCAGATCCTGTGATACGTCTACCAGACGACGTGTTAAGTATCCTGAATCGGCTGTACGAAGGGCTGTATCGGACAGACCTTTACGAGCACCATGCGCTGAGATGAAATATTCCAGTACGTCAAGACCTTCACGGAAGTTAGACTTGATTGGCAATTCAATTGTACGTCCTGATGTATCGGCCATCAGTCCACGCATACCTGCTAACTGTTTGATCTGCTGGTTAGAACCACGGGCTCCGGAATCGGCCATCATGAAGATGTTGTTTAATCTGTCTAATCCGTTGATCAGTTTATCTGTTAAAACGTCATCGGCGTCGAACCATGTCTTAACAACAGCTTTATAACGTTCTTCTTCAGTCATCAGACCACGTTTGTACTGTTCTGTGATAAATTCTACCTGTTTCTGTGCATCTCCTAAGATCTGAGGTTTCTCAGGTGGCACTGTCATATCAGAAATGGATACTGTTAAGGCTCCTCTTGTAGAGAATTTGTATCCTATTGCTTTAATATCATCTAAGACTTCTGCTGTCTTTGTTGCTCCATGAATGTTGATACATCTGTCAAGGATCTGTTTTAACTGTTTCTTTCCTACATGGAAATCAATCTCATATGCTAATGCATTCTCAGGTTTGCTTCTGTCTACAAATCCTAAATCCTGTAAGATGATCTCATTAAATAAGATTCGTCCAAGTGTACAATCTACGATCTGGGAAATTGGATTTCCGTCTTTGTCTACACCTGTACGTCTTACTTTGATCTTAGAATGAAGTGTGATTACCTTATTCTCATAAGCTAAGTATGCTTCGTTCTCAGATTTGAAGTATTTACCTTCACCTTTGTCTCCATCTTTCTCTAATGTCAGATAGTAGATACCAAGTACCATATCCTGAGAAGGAACGGCTACTGGACCACCATCAGATGGTTTTAACAGGTTGTTTGGTGATAACAGAAGGAATCTGCACTCTGCCTGTGCTTCCACAGATAATGGAAGATGGACAGCCATCTGGTCACCATCGAAGTCGGCATTGTACGCTGTACATACCAGTGGATGCAGACGGATCGCTTTACCTTCTACCAGGATAGGCTCGAATGCCTGAATTCCCAGTCTATGCAGTGTCGGTGCACGGTTTAACATAACAGGATGTTCTTTAATGACGTCTTCTAAGACATCCCATACTTCTGGCTGAAGTTTTTCAACCATTTTCTTAGCTGATTTAATATTATGAGCTAATTTACGCTCTACTAATTCTTTCATAACGAATGGCTTGAATAATTCGATTGCCATTTCTTTTGGAAGACCACACTGGAAGATCTTTAAGTCTGGTCCTACTACGATAACGGAACGTCCAGAGTAGTCTACACGTTTTCCTAACAGGTTCTGACGGAAACGTCCCTGTTTACCTTTTAACATGTCAGATAATGATTTTAATGCACGGTTTCCTGGTCCTGTAACTGGACGTCCACGTCTACCATTATCGATCAGGGCATCAACTGCTTCCTGTAACATTCTCTTTTCGTTTCTTACGATGATATCTGGAGCTCCAAGCTCTAATAATCTCTTCAGACGGTTGTTTCTGTTGATGATACGTCTGTAAAGATCATTTAAGTCAGATGTCGCAAAACGTCCACCATCTAACTGAACCATTGGACGGATATCTGGCGGAATAACTGGAACTGCATCTAAGATCATCCATTCTGGTTTATTTTCAGAATTTAAAAATGCCTCTACAACTTCCAGTCTCTTAACAATTCTGGCTCTCTTCTGACCTGTAGCAGTTTTGAATTCATCCTGTAAGGATTTTGCTTCTGCTTCAAGATCAATGGCCTGAAGCAGTTCTTTCACTGCCTCAGCACCCATTCCTACACGGAATGTATCTCCGTATTTTTCATACGCTTCTCTATATTCTTTCTCAGTTAATACCTGTTTATATGCAAGATCTGTATCTCCAGCATCTAAAACGATATAGCATGCGAAATATAAAACCTTTTCCAGTGTTCTTGGTGAAATATCAAGAATCAGACCCATACGGCTAGGAATTCCTTTGAAATACCAGATATGGGATACTGGAGCTGCTAATTCGATATGTCCCATTCTTTCACGACGGACACTTGCTTTTGTTACTTCAACACCGCATCGGTCGCAGACAACACCTTTATAGCGAACTTTTTTGTACTTTCCGCAGTGACACTCCCAGTCCTTTGTAGGCCCGAAGATCTTCTCACAGAAAAGCCCGTCTTTTTCAGGTTTTAATGTTCGATAGTTGATCGTCTCAGGTTTCTTTACTTCTCCTCTAGACCACTCTCGGATCTTTTCTGGGGAAGCCAACCCGATTTTAATTGCATCAAATGAAATTTTATTGCTTTGATATTCATTGCTTGATTCCATCATTTAAGGCTGCTCCTTCCTAAATTGCTCGCCAATCTACATAATTGTGTTATCTTCACCTTCTGATAATTCTCCGTGTTTATATCCTAAAGCACCGAGTTCAGATTCGCTTTCTTCATAATTATTGAAGACTCCGTCTCCTTCGATCATTGGTGCAAGATCCTGATCAGCATCTCCACCATCAACATCTTCTCTTAACTCAACTTCCTGTGCGTTTTCATCAAGGATCTTAACATCTAATGCAAGTGACTGGAATTCTTTTAATAATACTTTAAAGGATTCTGGAACACCTGGTTCAGGGATGTTATCACCTTTGATGATTGCTTCATAAGCTTTCACACGTCCAACAACGTCATCAGATTTGAATGTCAGGATCTCCTGAAGTGTGTATGCTGCACCATAAGCTTCCAGTGCCCATACCTCCATCTCTCCGAAACGCTGTCCACCGAACTGAGCTTTACCACCCAGTGGCTGCTGAGTTACTAATGAGTAAGGACCAGTAGAACGTGCATGGATCTTGTCGTCTACCAAGTGATGCAGTTTCAGGTAATGCATGAATCCGATTGTTACAGGGCTGTCAAATTCTTCTCCTGTACGACCGTCTCTTAATCTTACTTTACCAGTTGTATCAATTGGTACACCTTCCCATTCTTTTCTGTGGTCTCTGTTTTCATATAAGTAATCCATTACATCATCGTTGACTTTATCACGCCATTTAGCGTCAAATTCTTCCCATGATGTATTGGCATAGTCATTTGCCATTCTTAATGTATCTGCGATATCGTTCTCGTCTGCACCGTTGAATACTGGTGTTGCAACATTAAATCCAAGAACTTTTGCTGCTAAGGACAGATGGATCTCTAACACCTGTCCGATATTCATACGTGAAGGCACACCTAATGGGTTCAGTACGATATCTAATGGACGTCCGTTTGGTAAGTATGGCATATCTTCTACTGGCAGAATACGGGAAATTACACCCTTGTTACCATGTCGACCAGCCATCTTATCTCCTACGGAAATCTTTCTCTTCTGAGCAATGTATACACGAACGCTCTTGTTTACTCCAGGAGGAAGTTCGTCTCCATTCTCTCTTGTAAAGATCTTAGTATCCATAACAACTCCGTAAGCACCATGTGGTACTCTTAATGAAGTATCACGGACTTCTCTTGCTTTCTCACCGAAGATCGCACGTAACAGTCTCTCTTCAGCTGTTAATTCTGTTTCTCCCTTAGGAGTAACTTTTCCTACCAGGATATCACCAGCACGTACTTCTGCACCGATACGGATGATACCGTTATCATCTAAGTCTTTTAATACATCTTCACTTAATCCTGCAAGATCTCTTGTGATCTCTTCCTGACCAAGTTTTGTATCTCTGGCTTCTGCTTCATATTCTTCAATATGAACAGATGTGTAAACGTCATCCTGTACTAAACGTTCACTTAACAGTACCGCATCCTCGTAGTTATATCCTTCCCATGTCATGAAACCGATCAATGGGTTCTTACCAAGAGCCATCTCTCCGTTGCATGTTGAAGCACCGTCTGCTAAGATGTCTCCTTTTTCTACTCTGTCTCCTACAAATACGATTGGACGCTGGTTCATACAGTTACCCTGGTTGCTTCGTGCAAACTTGATAACATTGTATTCATCTCTCTGACCGTCATCATTACGAACTACGATCTTTGTACTTGTAGATCTTTCTACGACTCCGCCATTTCTTGCTGTAATACAAACCCCAGAGTCATATGCTGCCTTGGCTTCCATACCTGTTCCAACAACTGGTGCTTCTGTAGAAAGAAGTGGCACTGCCTGACGCTGCATGTTTGATCCCATCAGCGCACGGTTGGCATCGTCGTTCTCCAGGAAAGGAATCATAGATGTAGCTACTGAGAATACCATCTTTGGAGATACGTCCATTAAGTCAAGATTTACTTTATCGAATTCTGATGTATCCTCGCGGAAACGTCCGGATACATGGGCATTTACGAAATGTCCATCTTCGTCAACAGGTTCGTTGGCCTGTGCTACTACATAATTATCTTCTTCGTCAGCTGTTAAATAAACAACTTTATCTGTAACAACTGGATTCTCTGGATCTGTTTTATCCAGTACACGATATGGAGCTTCGATAAATCCATATTCGTTGATTCTTGCATAAGTAGCAAGAGAGTTGATCAGACCGATGTTAGGTCCTTCAGGTGTCTCGATAGGGCACATTCTTCCGTAATGTGTGTAATGTACGTCACGGACTTCAAATCCGGCACGGTCACGAGACAGACCACCTGGTCCTAATGCAGATAAACGTCTCTTATGTGTTAACTCAGACAGTGGGTTGTTGTGATCCATGAACTGAGATAACTGAGAACTTCCAAAGAACTCTTTTACTGCTGCTGTTACTGGTTTGATATTGATCAGTGACTGTGGTGAGATAGATTCAATATCCTGAGTTGTCATTCTCTCACGAACAACTCTCTCTAATCTTGAAAGACCGATACGATACTGATTCTGAAGCAGTTCACCAACGGCACGGATACGACGGTTACCTAAATGGTCGATATCATCATCATGTCCAATTCCATACTCTAAATGGATATTGTAGTTGATAGATGCTAAGATATCTTCTTTTGTGATATGTTTTGGAATTAATTCATGGATGCTCTTTTTCAGAGCTTCTTTTAATTCTTCTCCTTCATATCCTTCTTCTAAGATCTTTTCTAATACAGGATAGAAGACATCTTCATGAACCCCGATCTCTTCTGGGTTGAAATCTACATATTCAGCAAGATTTACTTCCATATTAGAAAGTACTTTTGTCGCACCTTCTTCTGTCTGGATCATAACACTTGCAACTGCTGCGTTCTGAATCTTGTCTGCAAGTTTCATATCTACAGTAGTTCCAGCTTCTGCTAATACTTCTCCAGTTGTTGGATCTAAAACATCTTCTGCTAAAACGAATCCGCTGATACGATTTCTTAATGCTAATTTCTTATTAAATTTGTAACGTCCTACTTTCGCAAGATCATATCTTCTTGGATCGAAGAACATACTGTTGATCAGGCTCTCAGCACTGTCTACAGATAATGGTTCTCCTGGACGGATCTTCTTATATAATTCTAACAGACCATCTTCATAATTATCAGATGGGTCTTTTTCGATACTTGCAAGAATCTTTGGTTCTTCTCCAAATAATTCTTTGATCTCAGCATTTGTTCCGATACCTAATGCACGGATCAATACTGTGATAGGTACCTTTCTTGTACGGTCTACACGTACATTGAATACATCGTTTGAATCTGTTTCATATTCAAGCCAGGCACCACGGTTTGGAATAACTGTGGAAGAGTATAACTCTTTACCGATCTTGTCATGAGCAATTCCATAATAAATTCCAGGGGAACGTACTAACTGGCTGACGATTACACGCTCAGCTCCATTGATGATAAATGTTCCTGTTGCTGTCATTAAAGGAAGATCGCCCATAAAAATCTCATGCTGCTTGATTTCATCAGTCTCTTTATTATGAAGTCTTACTTTCACTTTTAAAGGTGCAGCGTATGTTGCATCTCTTTCTTTACATTCTTCAATTGAATATTTGACGTCATCTTTACATAATTGATAGTCAACAAATTCCAAGCTTAACTGATCGCTGTAATCTTCGATTGGGGAGATATCGTCAAATACCTCTGCTAATCCTTCTTTTAAGAACCAATCATAGGAATCCTTTTGAATTTCGATCAGATTTGGCACTTCAAGGACGTCATCCTGTCTGGCATAGCTGATTCGCATCCCTGTACCTGATTTTATTGGCTGTATTCTGTTCTTTTCCATGGACGTTTTTCACCTCTTGATCTAAACCTGGTTTATATACTACATCAACTGTAAGAAACCCTCTATCTTACAATATTTTTCTTACAATCTTATTCTTAATTTTTTACATAGTGTGGGCAGACAAACCCACATTAAGACATTTTCTTATATTATCATACAGGATGCTCAATGTCAACCACTAATTTTAAAAAGATCCCGTGGCGGGGCTTCTTATATCGAACCCAATACTGCCAGATAGCCTTTTGTATTTCGAAATAAACGCAATATCGAAGCCAAACTACATATCGGAAAGATTGCCGCTTCTTTTCTTGACCACGCAGACAGTGTTTTTTTAGATTCCAGTTCCACCTGCCTTTGTCTTGCAAAATCAATTCCACAGGATCTGCAGTTAGATTTTCTGACATTTGGAATTCCAACCGCTCAGACTCTTGCCGAAAACCCAAATTTTTTCGTAGAAGTTCCCGGCGGAAAATATAATGCACAAAGACAAAGTATTTACGGAAAAGAAGCCTGTGACTATTTCAGCACACATCATGCAAATTTCTGCTTCTTAAGCGGCTATGGCTTTTCTGCTGAAACTGGTCTTACGGAAGTTTACAGGGACGAAGCCGTTTTAAAGAGAGTCCTGCATGAGAATTCTGATCACACGATTGTTTTGATAGATCACAGTAAATTTGGAAATTCTTATTATCGTAAGATCGTTGATTTCAAAGAGATTGATGCCCTGATCACTGACCAACCTGTTTCTGAAGAAATTAATGAACTTTGTTATAAGTATGATGTACAGGTTTTATATGAATAATCTTTAAATTTCTTCTTTCTTTAAAACGCAAAAAGCCAGATTGCTTTGATTCATTGCAATCCGGCTTTTTTATTTCTTATTCTGTTATATATCTTATTACATCTTCATTAAACTCTGTTACAATCTGATCCGCAAGATGAATATCCTGTTTTACCGCATCTTCTGGTGCATAACCGATACATCTCATCCCTGCTGCTTTCGCTGCCGCAACTCCTGCTGTGGAATCTTCTACAACAGTACACTCTTTCGGATCTTTCCCTAACGCTTTTGCTGCTTTTAAGAAAATCTCCGGATCTGGTTTTCCATTCTCACACTCCGAACCACTGACAAATGCATCAAAACAGTCTGTGATACCAAAAGTATCCATGTTCTCCATAATATCTTCCTTCAGGGAGGACGATGCAACCGCAAGCTTTAAATCTTTTTCTTTTAATCCATGGATCAGATCAACAACTCCAGGCATTGGCTTTAGACCTTCCTCTTTGATCAGTTCTTTTCTTGTCTTGACCCACAGATCGATATAATATCTTACTTCTTCTTTCAGTTGTGGAAATTCTTCTTTCATCTTCGTCCACATATATTCATGTGTTGTACCTAAAAACTTGTCATGATAATGCCAGTCCACTTCAACCCCAGCATTGTGAAGGATCACATGCTTTGCTTTAATATTAAAATATTCAGAATCTGCAATGACTCCGTCCATATCGAAAATTACTGCTGTTATCATTTCGCCGTACCTCCTTTAGTTGTAACATTCATTATTACATCTTTGTAATATGAATATATATGATTTCACGATCAATCTCAACAAAATGTTTTTATAAAAATAAAAAAAGGACTTCAATCTCTTGAAGTCCTCTTCATGCCGCAGACCGGAATCGAACCGGTACTCGATTTAACTCGAACAGGATTTTAAGTCCTGCGCGTCTGCCAGTTCCGCCACTGCGGCTCAGTGGTGGGAGAAGGATTCGAACCTTCGAAGGCGGTGCCAACAGATTTACAGTCTGCCCCCTTTGGCCACTCGGGAATCC
>ERZ1035025.1314-NODE-1314-length-12849-cov-17.383148_pt1 | contig 12849 bp, 16 predicted proteins | sample MGYA00520619_ERZ1035025 | MGnify/ENA primary metagenome ERZ1035025 (study PRJEB33766, sample SAMN09781742) | gut metagenome | biome: gut microbiome | host: Homo sapiens | place: Madagascar | study: EMG produced TPA metagenomics assembly of the PRJNA485056 data...
TTCTCTATCTTTCCTTTTATTTATCTACAATCTTATATTTTTCCAGCAGTTTTACCCTCTCCATCCCAATCTGGGTACTGCTTTTTTCTCCTGTATTTTGTTCTTCCTTTTTTCGTCCTGACAGGTATTTTAATATTCTGTGAATATACGCTGCCGGCAGTAAAAAAGGATATTTTCTTGCATACGTATAGTTTGTCTTTATATACTCCTTATCAGGAAACAATGATGCCAAAACACCTGAAACCGCATTTGCTGACTCATTCTCTACTGCATTCAGGGTAATGTTTGCACTATGGATACGATTCATATCATTCTGTCCAAAGATTCCACCGTCTAACATATCATCAAGCAGCGGCGTACAATCAATCTCCAGATTTTTTGGCTTACAAAGCCCCAATTCTTCCCACGTAAATCCAAGATAACAGACACCAATATCCAACACATTCATCGGATTCTTATATGGAATCTCCTGATATTCTTTGCCCTCGATCAGTTCATCTCTTAGAAATCCCTGAGACAGCAAAAATTCGTCCATCTTTGCAAACTGGTCTCTTGGGATCAAAAGATCCTCATCATTTGATACTCGAAGGTCTGGATTCGGATATAAATTCCTGCACACGATTCCTTTTACCACAAGCGGTGTTAAGCCAATCTGTCTCATCTGGTCTGATAAGATCAGGAATAGTACACTCTTTCTCGCCTGATTTCCTGCACAATCGATCGTATCCATCTTCCAAAACTGCTGAAACTCCGGATCACTTTGTGAAAAAGAATCATTGGAATAAATCTGCTGATAGATCATTGGTGCTAACTGCTGCTTCTCACTGATCCTATAGATATCTTCCCATGCCTCCTGATCAATCCCCTTGATCATATCGCAAGATGTCTGTGTCACGGCACTTTTTAGAATATCTAAAAATGTATTTGTCAGATTCATATCCTAGTCTCCTTTATCACATCTTTTAACAGATCTTCCAATGTATCAACCGCAGATTCTTCCATGTTGCAGGCATATTTAAAAACAGGAATCTGCATTGCAAAATCTTCCACCAGATTCCAGATCTGCTCCACAAACCCTGGATTCCATCCATTCACCGTCGTCTGGCTGATCATGGCTTTTACCGCATCAAAACAGCGCAGTCTTCCACCATAATTCTCCTGTGCCTGTCCAAGGAATACCACTGCCTTTACCGGATATGACTCATTATAACAGATCTCAGATGATCCACAGATTGGCCATCCAAGAGATGTCCATATATCATGCTCTTTCTTCAGCAATGTACGGTCTCCATTGACCACTCTCGCACCACGATATTTCTCCCACAATCCTGCATGCGTTGATTTCCCGATCCCACTCGGTCCACTGAATAAGATCACACCATCTCCGACTTTTAATACAGAACAATGTAACACCATTGCATCTTCCATAACCATTCTCTTTTCCATCGAAAAAAGAGATACAAAGACCGTATCAACATTTATCATATGCACAAATTCTCGTTTTAAGTACAATTTCATATGATTTTCTGAAATTTCCTCATATTGTCCATATGCCTGTTCCATTCCAACAAAATTCATTCTGCGGCTTTCCAATGATCCATTCTGACAGACTTTCAGGTCTATTCTCTCTGAAATGCACTTTCCCTCAAGCTCTGGAAGTTCATCCACAACAAACAAATCATACCTTGCCTGTGATTCTTTCTTTGTATCCGTCTCAAACTTCTGAAAATTCTTTGGAACTTCCAGTGATTCATCCATATGAACTTCAAAAATAAAATCTGCGATCTTATATTTCTTCATTCTGTCACACTCTCTTCTCTGGTTATCTGCTCTTAAGATCGATCACAACGATCTCTGGAATATTATCAAATCTAGGAAGTTTCTCCTTATCACTTCCCATCCCTCGTGTAATCACCATATTCTTCACTGCCTTAAAATGATGAATTCCATCTACATACTTTGGAAACCATCCCTGATCTGCTCCATACAATCCACCCACAAAAGGAATCCTTACCTGTCCCCCATGTGCATGTCCGCTCACAACAAGATCGATCTTCCATGTATCGATCGCATGCCCAAAGATAAAACTGTCCGGTCTGTGAGACATCATGATCTTAAAAGAGTCACTATTCTGAAACTCCTCTAAAAATCCACGGATTTTTGGTTTCATACGTTCCCTTGACATATCGCCTTTATCATCCACTGCAAAAGCGTATTCATATAAGCTCCCGATCCTGATCTTATTACCATTCACTGTAATATCTTCATATCTCTTATTAAGGATCTGTGCTCCTGCTACCTTTATCTGCCCCAAAAGGTCACTTGTCTTCCTCTTAAGATATACCTTCTCATGATTACCTAACGCATAATAAACTGGTGCCGTCTTCTTTAATTCCTTCACCAGATGACATACAGAATCTGGATTATCCGCTTCTTCATTGATCATATCTCCATCAAATAAGATCAAATCCGGGTTCTGACCCCTGATCTTATCAATCAGCTTCTGGTTATTCTTGCCAAACTCATTATCATGCAGATCAGACACCAAGACAATCCTTGTACTCTCCTTTATCTTATCCGACTGGATCTTATAGTTTGTCACAGTTAAACACTTGTAGGATATGATAACTTCTGTAGTTATAAATAAAATTATGATCACGATCAATACTACTATGATCTTAAGGATATTCTTCATATTCATTATCACTGCTTTCCAAAATGTGCTGCTTATATTATAACATTCCGATCGATATACTCACAAGGGGCTGTTCATAAACTTTCCTTTATTTTGTGAACTCTTTATGACAAAAACCGGTATTTCTTGAAAAATAAAAAAAACGTGCTAAAATAGGACTTTGAAATATTAATATATCATGAATTAAAAGAAGGTATTTAAAATGACACAATCACAATATTATGTATCGCATTATTTTAATGCACAAAATGCAGGTGGATTTTTAATCGTTTCTTTCATCGGACTTGTTGTAGTTCTGGCGGTCGTTTTAATTACAGCCAAACTCCAGAAACATTATAAGATCAATATTCAAAATCCAACCGAAGAAGAAGTCGCCCAGATTGAGAAAGCTCATAAGACAAAAGTTATCAGCTGGGTGGAAAGTTTTTATGAAATGGTTTTTTCCAGTACTTCTGTGCTGATCTTCCTTTCTCTTTATTATGTTCTTGATGAAAGGATTCCTCAGGCTGCATTTTACTGGAATAAATATCAGGATATCCTGTTGATGATCTTTTTAGTATGTTCCGTGTTCTTAACCTTCTGGTTTGACCGGATCTTTGTACATCTTAAGGTTATCTCATCCGAACAAAAAGCCTCTGTACGACTGATCTCTGCTTTTTATATCATACTGATCTTGTTATACATCAAATTTATTTACAATGATTCAAACTATGATTCATTGATCTTTTACTTTGTGATGCTTGCGATCGGACGTTTTGTTTATTTTGATTCGACGCTTGATTACATAAAAGAATCCTTAAAAAGTGTTATGAATTATCTCCCATTGCTTGTTTTGATGGCTGCTTATTCTGGATTCATCTGTTGGTACGGATTTACTTCTGATTTCTTATTAAAGTCAAATGGAGTGATCGTTAGTACCTTGCTTGCTCATCTTTTTATGGATCTTTCTATCTTTGTACTTCATAAGACAAGGATCATCAAATTGTTTGTTTAGCTTAAAATGACAAAAGGGGTTCATTCGTTTTGAATGAATCCCTTTTCTTCTTATTTGATCACAAAACAGGCTCTTCCATTTGCTTTTGCCTGATATAATACCTCATCGGTCCGTGTTAAAAGTTCCTTGATCGGCTTTGGAAATTCAAAATGGTATGCTCCAATACTGCAGCTTACCGTAACTTCTGTTAAAATCTCTGAAATATCAAACAGGAACTTCTTAAGCTTTCTTTCTAACTCTTCCTGCTTCATCTCTTTCTCGATCATAACGGCAAACTCATCACCGCCAACTCGTCCAACTGCCCCATATTCATCAAACTGCTCTTTTTATCATTCCTGTCACCTGCACTTTATGCTGCAGTAACATATATTCTGCACGATCTGAAAAATATCCAGTTGAAAGAACCGCCATACAGATCACCATCACACTGACAATTCCTGCGATTCCCATGATCTTCGGTGATAAATATGGGTTATTGGCTGACTGATTCACTGCTTCTTTATATTTCTGGATTCGCTCACTGTGATAGATCGTATATGCGATCTCCACCCAGAAAATACAAAATACCGCAATGATCACATCATTCATACCCATATTCAATGTCGCACTTCCCGTATACCCAAGCTCTGGAAAAAAGATTCCCATTGTACTATATACGAAAAATGCATGCATCCACGGTGCGATCAACGAAAGAACACATATCCCTATTTTTTCATACCTGCGTCCCTTCACAAGATAAAACAATATTCCGATCACAAATCCAAATAAGACTCGTGATCCAACACTTAGCATGACACTTCCTATTGGATTACTGCTATGTAATGGCGAAAAAATCCTGTCAACCGACACTACATAAAGTGCAGATGCCTTATACATACTGGCTGCTCCAAACACCAGCCCGATCAAAGTAGATTCCACTGGTCCCAGAACACATGCCGTAACAACGATCGGAATATACGCTGTTGTAATTGAAATCGGATCGATATGAAGAAAGCCCAGAAATGTAAAAGCCATAATAAGCTCGATCGCCAGCAATAAGCCAAAGACATATCTCTCAAATTTCAAATGTTTCCATTTGCTTTGTTTCATTATTTATTTCCCCTTATTCATACTCTTAAAGAATCAGTATAACAAATTTTTTGTTAGCTTTAAAGATTATTTTCGAAATATGCCTTGGCTGCCACTTGATCATTTAACTTTGATCGTTACATCTTTCGTTGCTTTCTGATATTTTGATGTCTTGGCTGCAGTGATACGAATCTTATAAGTTCCTTTTTTCGCCTTTTTCTTCAATGTAACTTTTCCACTTTTGCTGACAGAAATATATTTTTTGGCGTTCTTTGGGTATTTTGTAACTTTATAAGTTAGTTTTGCTTTGCCATAAACCTTTGCTTTTAAGCTAAATGTCACTTTTTTGCGCTTTAAATTCTTCGCTTTGTAAGTTTTCATTTTCGCTGTCTTGATCACTTGTTTCTTTAACTTTGGTTTATTGTCTTTCTTATTTAGATCTTCCATAACAAAGTTAGAGCCTGTGACTTCATCTTTGCTGGAAACAGTCGTACCTTCTTGAAGATCAACGTATTTTGTTAATTCTACATTGCTTCCCCTATTATCAAATTGAATTGATGTTTTCTTGTCACTCTGTGTAATTGTGCTATTTCCTCGAACATCTGCATCAATTTTCATGATTTCATTGTCAGAATCTTTTGATGGCATAGCTGCTGATAGTGTATAACTATTTCCTTCTACTTTGACCTTTCCAGAGGAGATCGTTACCTTATCTGCTCCATCAGCAGTTACAACATATTTCTTGTTATTATCTTCACATAGGAACTGGCATCCATCCTCTGCCTTTGTTAATGCAAATGAATCACTTGCAGGTACACTAAGATTCCAAATAGGCTCATCGCTTTCTGTACCACTTAACTCACAGGAATATACTTCCATATCTCCTGTATAGTTTTTCCCATCATATTCCAGATACTTTCCTTCTTTATTTTGTAATCTGAATTTCTTATAGGCAGAAACCTGAATTGTTGTCTTTGAGTTATCTTCCATCTGCAGAGTTTCGATTCCACCATTGTATAATTTATAAGTACCATAGTATTTTAAACTTGTCCATATATCTTCCAAGTACTCTCCATCATTGTTTCTTGCATTCGAATCTGCGAACGAAAATTCTTTAAAATCAGAAGAAACCTTCATTGTCAGATATCCTCCCTTGGATCCCTCAGAATAAGAATTCTCATCAAACATTGTGATCTCATGAGTTCCTTGTTCACTTTGTCTATAACCACAAACAACAATGCTGTGTCCGCTTGTTCCTTCTCCATGAGGTTTGTTGTAAGAGAAAACGAATGGCTTTTCAACATTCTTTGCGTGTTTTGCTTCTTCTACAAACTTTTTGAGGAAAGTCTCTAAATCTTCTTTTCCCCATCCTTCCTCTTTATTAACACTATAAGTAGGACCACCATCACTTAAACATTGGGTCATGAAATAATACATGATCATATCTTTCATTTTTGTGTTTGCCAAACCATAAGGACTTTCCAGTGTCCAATAGTCATATGCACCACTTTTAATATCATCAAAATCAATATATCCTTGATTTCCATAGCACATACTTAATGCAATCCCGTGACATATACCTGTCTCTCTATAATTTAAAAATCCAAGAATTCTCCATCTGCTCTGAAAATCATGGCAATGTTTCAATAATTTAGCCAAATAACTTTTATCTTCAATATGGGCTCTTATAGCCTCATGTTCAAACTGATTTGTATCCACACCTACTTTAAAATAACTAGACATTTCACCTGAGATCACATCTCCTTGAAAATTACTTTCATTCAGATAAAATGCCACTCTTACTCCACTGACTCCAGGGTTCGCATTTGCAGCACCTGCATGTGTGATTCGATTCATTGGAGCTGATCGTGCTACATTTTCATAAGACTGTCCTGTATTACAAGGAAGTCGAAGCCAGTAAGAGTCATTGGAACACATATAATCTGTACCAATATTCTCGCATCCCATCTGCAGCTGTTCTGGTCCTGGAATGAAAAACTGATCTGTTATATTCTCATACCATTTATTGTCTGACTTAAGCATTGTCTTGAACAGATTATTATAGTGTCCATTTGCATTGAAATTAAGCTTTTCAGATCCACCATCTGCACGTTTTTCATCCAGATTATTAAGGTATGTTTTTTGTGTCACTGTTTTTACACACTGAAGTTCTGAATCTGTAAATGATGAAAGAAATCCCTGTTCCTCATCATAAGGATCACCTTCTACAACACAGTCCGCAGAAGGTCTTGCTCTGTCTGTCCAGTCAACCTCACCTTCTGAATTGAGCCAATGTCTTAAAGCACACTCACCCCAATAGTTTGATCCGCTATTGGCTCTGACGCTAACTGTATATCCAGAATATTTTGCATCATAGCTCTTCTTACAAAGGACCTTATCACTGAGCATCAGCTTTCCATTGGAATCTTTCCCGATACATCTCCATTTGATCGGTTCACCTTGATACGTTCCAAGATAAATATAGTCTCCAACATTTACCTTATCGCTCACTGCCTGTACCATTTTAATATTCACTGGCAGCATCGTGAATATCATACTGAATACAATCAGCAGGGTCAGCATTTTACGAATTGTTCCTTTTTTCATACCTTTTTCCTTTCTCTTTTGTGATTTATATGAATAGTTCCAAACTCAATCGTTTGCACAAATATGAATCATAAACTTTCTACGATGACTTTACGACCCAGTTTCTATGATTTCGTAAAAGTCCCAGCATCAATCCATGATAGAAATTCTCCTTCTCCTCATTTCGTGCCTTTGTATCCAAAATACTGATCGTCTGCCCAAGTATTTGAGTCAGCTTGATTTGAATGTCTTCTGCCTTTCCCAAAACAATCGCCTGATAAAGCCCATTCATACGATCTTTATCTTTTGTTACCGTCTGTTCAAACCATCGCTGAATCTGATCGATAAATACTTCTCTTACTTCTTTATTAGGAATCATCAGTCTGTAATTTCCCCGTTCTGGTCTTCCTTCCTGCGTAAGATATCCCGTTGTAAATAAAACACTCCACAGATGATCAATACTGGAATCTATCTCATCATATGTAAGATCTAAACGTATCCTCTTCTCAATCACATTTCCTGCAATCAATTGCTCAATTTCATCTTTTGTTGTCTGATCTGCCTTATCTACAAATCTTTTTACCAGATCATTCCCGCTGCTGTTGATCCAATAAGCTTCTGGTTCTGCTTTTGGATCATATTGCAGGTGTTCTACGTAATTAATCACATCCCATGGACAATAGATATCTGCATTTCCAAAATGATATCCATCATACCATTCTTTTACTTCTTGAAAATGATCTTGCATATCATAATCTTTTAATAATCTCTGCACTTCATGATCTGTAAATCCAAATTGCTCATCAAAGCGAACATCTGCAATCGAAAGTACTTTGAAATTATTTAATCCTGTAAAGATACTTTCTTTCGATACTCGTAAACAACCTGTCACTACTGCAAATTGTAAAAATTCATTCGTTTTTAATGCCTGTCCAAACAGTCCCCGAAGCAGTGAAACCATTTCCTGATAATAACCATGTTGAAATGCCTTGTCTAATGGAACATCATACTCATCGATCAAAATAATGCTTTTCTTTCCATAATGCTCAAATAAGATCTGCGACAATAATCTTAAGCTGTCTTCAATCTTTGTACTTCTTCCTGATAAGATATCCTCTAACAATCTGCGGTTTTCTATTGAGATTCGTTCACTTGTCTTAAGCTCATAATGTCTTTGTGCTTCTGTTCGGATTGTAATTTCCAACATATTTTTCGCTTCTTCAAAACTCAATCCATCAACGCCTTTCAGCGAAATAAATATAACTGGATACTGTGCCATATATTTATCACATAGTTCTTTATTGTTTGAAATATATAAATGATCAAACAGACTTTTATCTGTTCCAATCTCAAAAAAGCATTTTAACATGCTCATATTTAGCGTCTTTCCAAAACGTCTTGGCCGGGTAAACAAATTTACTTCTCCCCAGTTATACAAAAGCTGCTCGATCAATTGGGTTTTATCTACATAGTAAAATCCAGATTGAATCAACTTATCAAACTGATCGATGCCTACTGGCAACATTGGCTTATTTTTCTGCATTTGATGCATTGCCTCCTTTCTTTTTATTTTTCCCTCATATTCATTAAAGATCACTTCGTCCTTCTCCATGCTCCTTATTTGATTCTACACTATATCCGGCACCTGCAAAGATTCCCCCTAAAAATGCATGGTAAAAATCTTCTCTGTAATCATGGTAACTGATCGTTGTCTCAAAAATTTCCTGTATCTCTTTATTCGGAATTTTTAATGCTAATGTCCCATCTGTCTTTTCTTTTTTCTCTCGTGTCAGGTATCCTGTCAGATATAAGATACTCCAAAAATTTTCTTCTGATGAATGCAAGTAATCATATGTAAGGTTCTCTTCAACATTCTGATCGATACTTTGACCTTTCATCAGTACTTCCATTTTCTTACGTATCATATTTCCTGAAAATGCTCCTGTACTTCAAAATCCTTTAATATCTTTTTCATTTCCTGCTCTGTAAAGCCAAAATATTCATCCAAATGAGATATTGTGATCGTATCAGAGACAAAATTATTGGTACCTGTAAAAATACTTTCCTTTGCAATTTTTAAGCATCCTGTGATCACTGCGAACTGTAGACAAGGATTATCTTTTAATGCCGTACTAAGCATTGTTTTCATAACATCCAGCATTTCTCTGTAATATCCATTGCTGCTTGCCTTAGCTAATGGAACATCATACTCATTCCAATTGTCTTTCCAAAACGTCTTGGTCTTGTGATCAACGTAACTTCTGCTGCGCTTTTTTCAAGCAATTCTTTGATCAACATCGTTTTATCTATATAATAATAATGATTTTCCCTAATCTTTTGAAAATCTGAAATCCCCAGAGGTATCTTTATATCTTTCACTGTTTCCTCCTTTCTTTTTGTCTATTCCGTATCTTGTATATCTTTTATTTTATCTTATTCTTTTTTGTGCTATAATAACGTTAGTCGCATCAGTTCCTGACAGAGTGTGGAGTCTTTTGATTCTGCATCGGAGGTGTCTAAGCTCACTTAAAGATTATTCTTAGAAACACGCTCCGGCTGGTGGGCTTTTTTATTTGTTCTCATCATAATTTACTTTCTTATACAATAAAATTCCAGCTATAAACATACAAATGATCGTTAACAAAATCAAATATTTCCAATCATTTACCAGATTATTTTTCGTTGCTTCAAACATGGAATCTATCTTAAGTTCTGGACTGACTTTTAACATCAGATCATTTAGTCTTGAAATACTTCCCAGTGCAGAATATCCCCATTGTGCTGTCGTATATTTTGCAAATGGTTTCATAAATCCCTTTAAATCAAATAAACAACCACTAAATAAGAACTGTGCAATTAGCAAAATTGGAATTAACGCCATAGCCGATGTAATATTTTTTACTAACATTCCTGTTGCAAATCCAAGCATATCTGCACTGATCGCAACCAAAATAAATGTAATCAAAAAGTCAAAATTTGGATTATTAAAAAACAGTCCTTTAAAATTAAAATCAAAGAACAATACAAAAATTGTTGTACTTACAATCCCTTGAATAATACATAACACAACCTGAATGATAAAATTTGCAATGACATAATCTCGTACAGAAATCAATTTATCCAGATCATCCAGAACATATTCTGATTCTGAATAAAAAAGTGCAATGGAATTAAAAATTCCAGACCATATCGTACACATAAGCAGTGTAAACAGACAACTCTTCGTGCTTCCATATACCTCAAAAGCCCCATCTTTTACTGCATTACACGCAAAACCAAATATAACGGCACTCGTGATCACATTTTTTATAACGTATGGAATATTGGTAGAACACCATCGTTCCAAATAATAAACAAGACCTTTCATGATCCTATACTCCTCTCATACTGATCAATATAAAAATCAGCCAGATTTTCTCCACCCTCATCTTCACTATTTAACTTCATTAAAATATCGACATAATCGTCTACCCGAAAGAATGTTTTCATCTGATATGGTGATCCATGATATGCAATCCTTCCTGTTTTATTGCTATCTTTTACTAGCACAACAACATTATCATAGTATTCAATATTCGTAAGGTTATGTGAGATAACAATAACCGTCTTTTTTTCTTCATGTGCAATTCGATTTAACATATTACATAGTGATCTTGCAACGCCACAATCTAATCCTGTATCGATTTCATCCGCAATCAAAATTTCTTTATCTCGAATCAATTCTTTGGCAATTGCTACTCGCTGCATCTGACCACCAGACAATGCTCTAACTGGCTGTTTACAAACGTAATTTAAACCAACATCATTGATACATTTCTTTGTTTTTTCTAATAAATTGGCTTTTGACTGTCTTAAGAAATTTAATCTTGCAGTCCAGTAAATAGATTCTTCTACCGTTTCATTTTTGTTTAATGCAGGATGCTGCGGTATATATGCTATCTTTGCCAACATTGCTTTATGATCATATTCTTCGTCTACGATCGTTCCCTTAAATTTTGTCTGATGAATCAAACATTTTATCAATGTACTTTTACCCGCACCAGAAGTTCCAATGATCAATGTTGTCTGATGCTTTGGAATATCAAGTTTGATATTTTTTAATATTTTTCTTTTTCCATCATAAGATTTTTCTTCAATATTAACTCTCATTTACTCACCAAGCCAATCTCCAGAATATTTTACATAGGCATCTGGATATTTTTCTTTTACTGCACTCAATTTTTCATTTGCTGATTCTTTGGTTTCATAAACTCCCGCCGAAATCACATACCATCTCTCTGAATTTAAATTACTCCACTGAGTTGTTTCAAACACCTGTGCGTCAATACCATATTTTGAATATTCTACTGCTTGTTTTTCTGCTGTTGCACGCTTCTTATAAGCATCACACCAGATACCATAAAATGCTTGTGGTTTCTGTCTTACTGTTGTTGTAACAGCCTGTTGTGTACTTGATGGAACTTGCTTTTGTTGGGTTGATGTTTCTGCCGCAGTTGTTGTATTTTCCTGCGTGGTTGCTGTTGGCTGTTGTGTTGTTTTCTGTTCTGTTACTTTCTTTACTTCTGTCTTTTTTCTCGTTGTTGTTGATGTTTGTTCACTTTTTGTTGCTTCATCTTTTTTCTTATCGTTTGTTTTTGATCCATCCTTAGAAAGTATTACAATTCCTACAATTACTACTATCAATGCCAAAATAATATACAGTGTGTTTTTCTTGTTTCTCATCGTGTCTCCTCTTTTTTCATTTGCTTCTTTCATTCTTTTATTTTTATTTCCCAATACCCATTCTTTGGTGATCCGTGTCTCTCTAACATTCCATATTCTTTCAATTTCTATCTGATTTTTCTCCGAATCTTCTCCGATCTTTCTCCGAATTTTCTATATTATCATATGAATATTCCTCATTTAATGGAATGTGCTTTCTTAAAGTCTCCGGAAACTTAGAATGCTTACAATTAATTCGATTTCCAATCTTCCTTTACTTCCTCTAATTTACTCTTTAAAGTTTTCTCAAGTACACCAAATGCAGGAATAAAACTATCTCTTATCAAAAGAATCACCTCGTCTACTTCCTGCTCGTTATATATATGCACTGATGTATTACAATTTTTTAGCATAAGTAACCACACAGTTGCATCATCTACAAAACCAAGTTTATATCCCAATTGTAAAATTTCTCTTGGAGAACCTGTCGCTGCACCATCTGCTCCATGCATCTTTAATATTTCCTGTAGTGCTTTCCATGCAAGCTTAAATGTCAAATTAAATGTCCTATCACACCCGTTCTATATATATCATTATTATCCGCAAAATCAAAATCTGCTTTTTTTAATACCTCAAGACAATTACAAAAATTGTCAAACTTTTTCATAAGTTACCACACCGTCTTTCTCTATTGAATATTTTTTTGCAAATTTAGAAATATCTTTTACTACTCTTTCCGGAAGATTATATGTAAGCGCTTTATCTTAGGGTGTTGCTAGAATAATAGAATGCTAGTACTTTACTT
>ERZ1035025.1317-NODE-1317-length-12830-cov-5.351624_pt1 | contig 12830 bp, 9 predicted proteins | sample MGYA00520619_ERZ1035025 | MGnify/ENA primary metagenome ERZ1035025 (study PRJEB33766, sample SAMN09781742) | gut metagenome | biome: gut microbiome | host: Homo sapiens | place: Madagascar | study: EMG produced TPA metagenomics assembly of the PRJNA485056 data...
ATATAGCTTTCATACTGTTTGCCGAAATAGATCAGTCCGCGGATCGGCATGTTTGGGTTTAAGGTACTCTGGTGCTCATACAGATTCAGCGTGCCTCGGACGATAAATGACACGTCATTTTTATATCCGAGATAGATCACATCATCGATTGTATAAAAGATCAGTTCATCTGCATCGCTATAATCTGTCTGATTCAGGGCATTGTACAATTCCAGCAAAACCGGTTTCTCATTAAAAATTTTGCGGAATAAGGCATCCCGGTACTTCTTCTGCACAAAAACATGTTTTGTGTGACTGCGTTTTCCTTTGTTTTTCCCCATGTAGTTTTCTCCTTTAATTATAAAAAATTTAAGTGTTTTTCACAATAGTTTTCTGAAATAGCTGGCGAAATGCCGGAATGAAAAGAGTAGTATTCAGAAAATGATTCTATGAAAATAAAATTGAATTGCGATAGATGTAGTATAGCATAAAAACATCATAATAGACAAGAAGAATGTATCCGGAGGATAGGATGTGTATTGTGGGTGGGAATCATTTGAATCAGAAAAACAAGGTGTGACAGATTTGCCGGCAATTAAACAGAAGGTGTATCAATCTCAACATCTGAGTGAAAGGACAACAGTACATATGCCGGAATATCAAGTGCATCTGCAATATCCATAAGTGTCTCAAGAGAAACGGAGGTTGGCATGTTAGGGGCTTCGATATTGCTCATGTGGGTACGGCTGATACCGATCGTTTCTGCTAATTTCATCTGGCTGATGCCCTTCAATTTTCGAAAGTAAGCAATATTAAGACCGATCATTTTAAATTCCTGTTCGTGTTTCGATGTCATGGCAAATCTCCTTTCTGATAAGTTTATACATAATATGTCAAACAATAAACAAACTAAAATAATGCTATTGCAAACTGCTAGTTTGCATAATATAATAACCATAGTGCAATTTAAAAAAATGAACACAATTATATTACAAACGGAGGAAAAGCATGAGAAAGAGAAAAATGTTAATCGGCGTGTTGACGGCAGCCATGCTGCTTGGAAATGTCAGTCCTGCAATGGTGCAGGGCGCACAAGCAGCAGATGTGACAGAAGTGCCTGCAGAAACAGAGACGGAAGAATTAGCGACGGAGTCTGCGGTAACGGAAGTGGAGGAGACGACTGAAACTGCGGTAACAGAGACAGAAGAGAACCAGCCGTCGGAAATCGCAGCAACGGAGGCAAATGAGGAACGGCTGACAGAAGAATTAGCGACAGAGGCGGTGCCAACAGAAACGGAAGAAGCAGCAACGGAGATTGAGGTCACAGAAACAGAAGAGGAAGAAACAACCGAGGATGCTTACAAAACAGCAGATGCCAAGGCGGACAAAAATGGATTTATCATTGAGGATGGTGTGCTGACAGGATATACAGGACCTGGCGGGGATATTGTGATCCCGGAAGGGGTAACGAGTATAGGAAGGGGTACGGGGCATGGCGTGCTGGAACGGGAGGATCCGGAATATACATGGTTATTTGGTGGTAATGTTACAAGTATTACAATACCTAAAAGCGTAAAGTACATAGCATACGATGGATATTACCCACGATATTATTATGGGATCACCTTCCATGAGGCATGCAATCCATTTATGTGGTGTGGAAACTTAAAGAAATTTATTGTAGAGGATGGTAATTCCTATTTCAAATCTATAAATGGTATATTGTATAAAAAAGAAACAAATAGTGAGACTGGAACGGAAAAATTAACGCTTTTTGTATGTCCACAAAGTATTGAAATTAAAAACATTGTAGTACCTTCAGATGTTGTAGAAATAGCTGCTGGTGCATTTAAAAAATGTAAAGATATAAAGACAGTTTCTTTACCAGATGGGGTTGGTGGTTTTGGAGCAGAGACGTTTTATGAGTGTGAAAATCTGGAAAAAGTTATTATGAATACGGATATCAGCGTCGGCGACAGAGCGTTTTATAGCTGTAAAAATCTGACTGATATTTCCAATGTGAAAGTAAGTAGTGTAGGTAAATGGGGATTTGCGGATTGTGAGAAAATAGAATATGTGAATATGACGGGGGAGGTAATTGAGGATGGAGCATTTTGTCGTTGTATCAGCTTAAAAAAAATGCCTAAGAAAATGAAAAAAATTGGGGAGTCTGCTTTTAGTCAATGCAGTTCACTGGAAGAAATCAATTTGCCAGAAGGACTCGAATCTATTTATTCTAATGCTTTTGATAGAACAAAAGTAACGAGTATAACGATCCCGGCGAGTGTTACGTATATTGATACGGAAACAATATATAAACAGTCAAATGGTAAAATAATGTACGGACATGGAGCTTTCTCGAATATGCTGTCACTGCAAAAAATTGATGTGGCAGAGAACAATGCAAATTATAAATCAATAGATGGAATTTTATATAGTAAAGATGAAACAAAGCTATATGTTTGTCCTCCTGGAAAACAAGGAAAAGTGACAATTCCTGATACAGTACAGACTCTGGCAGCAGGGACGTTTTATGGTTGCAAAATAACAGAGATTATTTTACCGAATACTTTAAAACAGATCCCGGAAAGTTGTTTTCAGTATTGTCATGAATTGAAAAAGATAAAAATACCTAAGAGTGTAACAGAAATAAAAGATATAATGGGAATTAATACTGATTTAGTGTTTGGAACGGAACATGGAACATTTCGTGCCTGTAATGAACTTCAGAATATTGATGTAGCTTTGGATAATCCCAATTATAAATCTGTAGATAATATTTTATATAATAAACAGGGAACAGAATTATATTATTGCCCAAATGGGAAAACAGGAAATATAAAGGTGCCAGATGGTGTGCATACTATAGGGGAAGGTGCATTTACGACAGGTGGTTATGACACCATAACTATACATTATGAGGGTGTCATTATACCTGATAGTGTAACAGAAATAAAAGAATATAACAGATTTACAATGATTTACTGTAACCCAGGTTCTTATGCGGAATCTTATGCGAAAGAGCATAACATTCCATATAAAAATGGTTTACCACAGGCAAATCAGACAATCACTGCCTCCGATTTCACAAAAACCTATGGCGATGCAGCCTTTTCCATCAATGCTGTGACGAGCGGCGACGGTAAATTATCATATGTTTCTGATAATGAATCGGTTGCAAAGGTGGATGCAAAAGGCAAGGTAACACTGACGGGTGTGGGAACAGCGCATATTACGATCACTGCATCTAAGACAAAGAATTATTCTGAGGCAAAGAAAGTGATCACGATTACGGTAAAGAAGAAAGATTCTGCCGGAAATACAGATAATAATTCCAAACTGATCACTGCAAAAAACATTACCAAAACCTACGGCTGCAAAGCATTTTCCCTTGGCGCAAAGTGCAAGAGCGGCGGAAAACTGACGTACAGCGTAGCGGACAAGAAAGTTGCGACCGTAGATAAAAAAGGAAAAGTAACAGTCAAAGGATATGGACAGACTAAGATCACGATTACGTCGGCTGCAAAAGGAAAATATCCAAAAGCAAAGAAAACGATCACTTTGACAGTAAAACCGGTAAAGACCAGGATCGCATCCGTAAAATCCACAAAATCCAAAAATATGGTTGTGAAGTGGAAAAAGGATACGAAGGCGACAGGCTATGTGATTCAGTATTCTACGGATAAGAAATTCAAGAAGGGTGTTAAGACTGTTACGATCACAAAGAACAAGACAACATCTAAGACGATTGGGAAACTGAAAGGCGGCAAAAACTATTATGTCCGTGTCTGCACCTATAAGAAATCCAATGGAAAGCAGATCAAGGGAAGTTATAGTACAGTAAAGAGCGTAAAAGTGAAAAAATAACATTACAGAAGGAGGAAAGCACATATGATGTGTGAAAAAGAATTTCAGATTGAGATCATAGAGGCAAGAAAGACACAGAAAGTATGCCAGAGCGTAAGACCAAGCGGGAGATTTGTGAACGGTGGGGATTTTGAATACGATCCTGCGATTACGGAAACAACCAGACAGACGATGTTTTGTTATACCTACCGTTTTTTAAAACCGGAGGAATGTGTGATTGAATATCAGGGACATACCTACAGGATGCCGGAAAAATTTACAATTGATATTTATGAGTCTGCAAAGAGAAAACTCAATAAAGAATATCTTCCGGGTGATCAGAGAAAAGTTTTAGAGGGGCAAAAGGGATGCAAATTCGGATTAAAATTGCAGTATGATCCGGCAGAAATTAAAGAAATCCCGGAGAAGAAACAGATTGTATTAAAGGTGACCGTTTTGGCATGGGATGTTCAGACAGATATTGTTATGGAGCAGATTGCATAAAATAGGCTGTTAATTACCAAATATTATATTCCCCGGGTTTATGTGAGGATGATCACATAAACCCGGGGAATTTTTATAATGATATCTATTTTTCTTTTAATGCATGGTAAAGATCTTCATCTGACCAGTCCGGGTGAGTCTGACATAGTGAATATACTTTATTGATAAAGGCAACGTCTTTGTCAAGTAACTTAGCACAGCTTTGTGCTGGAATATTTTCCTGGAACATGTTGTGTACGATGTGTAACTGTTCAAGACGTTTGCCCTCCGTTAATCCATCCTCATGCCCATCCGCATAGCTGTCCCTGCGTTCCATCTTTATATATTCATCCATATCGAATTCTTCCAATAACATACCAACGACCTCCGGGTAGTTTTCTCCTTTGATTATAAAAAATTGAAACGTTTTTCACAATAGTTTTCTGAAATAGCTGGCGAAATGCCGGAATGAAAAAGAGTGATATTCAGAAAATGATCTTATGGAAATAAAATCGAATTGCGATAGATGTAGTATACTATAAAAACACCATAAATTGCAAGCGGGATCCGTCATTGCATGGATTCACATAGACAAATCAAAACGAATTGTTTATACTTGATTTATGACAATAGAGTGTTCGCAGAACATGCAGCTTGTTGTCCGAAGTAATCAATTATGGCTTTATAATAGCCGGCAGCACTCAAAAGAGGAGAAAATATGATTTTATATTTTGTACGTCACGGAGAGACGGACTGGAATGTAAAAAAGAAAATACAGGGCAAGACAGATGTGCCGTTGAATGAGACAGGAAAGCAGCAGGCAAAAGAGCTTGCGGACATGCTTCTGGATCGGAAAAAGGAAGGGACTCTTCAGGTTGTGCGGGCATATACATCCCCACAGCTTCGTGCAGCACAGACGGCACAGGAGGCGGCGATCGCGCTTGATATTCCATGTATTGCGGCGGATGGTCTGCGGGAAATGGATATGGGCGACTGGGAAGGCAGAAGCTGGGAAAGCATTACGCAGGAAAATGCGAAAGAGTATCAGGACTGGGATGCCAACAGGCGTTATGTCCATACACCGCATGGAGAATGTTACAATGAAGTGCTGAGGCGTGCGCTTGATACACTCGGAATGATCTTAGAACGGGAGACGGAAGATGTGTTGATCGTAACGCACAGTGGCGTACTGATGGCATTGCGGTGTTATATTGCCGGACAGGCATTTGAGGAAATGGGTATCATACGGTATAAGACGAAAAATGCAGAGGTGGTTGAAATTTTTGCGGATGATGTAAAAGATGCGATCGAACGTTTTCAAAAGGGGGAGTAAAGCGTTCATGATCGTGTGAATAACGGAAAGCAGTGTGAAAAAGCAGCGATTAGTATAAATTAGATCAAAAATATAAAGACTGTCGTAAGAAACGGCTTCCTGGTAAAGAAACAGGACTGATTCTTCCGGCAGTCTTTTTTTTGCACTTTCCACAATTTTTAAAATGAATTTTTGTGAATGATTTTGACGGAATTTGATTGATTATGACGGAATGTGAACATATAATAAAACTATCAAAGATGAACGAAATTGAACGGTTGTGAATGAAATTGGAGGGAAAGATATGCTGACAGAAGAAAGATTTTCAAGAATTTTATCCATACTAGAAAGTATGGGGAGCGTAACCGTTCAGCAGCTCATGACAGAACTGGATGCATCAGAGTCGACAATACGAAGAGATTTAAATACACTGGATGCAAATGGTCAGCTCATCAAGGTACACGGAGGTGCAATTTTAAAAAATACCTCATATAGTACCGAGGATGACGAAGTCATGCAGCGAAAAGAACGGAACAAAGGTGCAAAAGAAAAGATCGCAAAATATGCGGCAGGGCTGATCGAACCTGGAGATTTTGTTTATATTGATGCAGGTACGACGACGGACCTGATGATTGATTTCATCACGACCAAACAGGCAGTATTTGTGACCAATGCGATCACACATGCAAAAAAACTTGCACAGAAAGGATGTACGGTATATATCCTCGGTGGAGAGTTTAAAGCGATAACTGAGGCGATCGTGGGAGAGGAAGCCGTTTCATCGGTTGAAAAATACAATTTTACAAAAGGATTCTGGGGAGCAAACGGAATCAGCATGCAGCGCGGATTTTCCACACCGGAGTTAAAAGAAGCGCTCGTAAAAAAACGCTCCATGGAAAACTGCAGAGATTGTTATATTTTAGCAGATGACAGTAAATTCAACCAGATATCAAGCGTAACGTTTGCTCCGTTTGAGAGTGCAAAAATTATCACGACAGGACTTACAAAACCGGCCTACCGGAAAAGTAAAAACGTGATTGAGATATAAAAAGATTGAAAGCCTGCAAAATCAGAGTGCAGGAAATGCAGAAGGGAGATATAAAAAATGATTTACACCGTCACATTTAATCCATCATTGGACTACATTGTGACAGTTCCGCATTTTACCAGCGGAATGGTCAACCGGACATCAGAGGAAAAAATCTTTCCGGGTGGAAAAGGTATCAATGTATCCATGGTGTTAAAAAATCTTGGACTGGAAAATACAGCACTTGGCTTTTATGCCGGATTTACCGGAGCAGAGTTAGAACGTCTGATCCGGGAAAAAGGAATCAATGCTGATTTTATTCCGGTAAAAGAAGGAATGACAAGAATTAACGTAAAGATGCGCTCTGATGAGGAGAGCGAGATCAACGGACAGGGACCGGCGATATCAAAAGCAGATATCAAAACACTTTATGAAAAACTGGATCGTCTTTCCGACGGAGATGTTCTCATTATGGCGGGAAGCATTCCGGATGTGATGCCGCAGACCATTTACATGGACATTATGAAATATCTCGCAGATAAAGATTTAAAGATTGTTGTGGATGCGACGAAAGATCTGCTCGTAAATGTATTACAGTATCATCCATTTTTGATCAAACCGAATAATCATGAATTGGGCGAGATTTTCGGTGTAAAAATAACAGATAAAAAAGACGTCATCACTTATGCAAAGAAGATGCAGGAAAAAGGTGCAAGAAATGTGCTGGTTTCCATGGCGGGTGACGGGGCAGTGCTTGTTGCTGAAGATGGAAGCGTTTTTCAGGCGGAGGCACCGAAAGGAAAAGTTGTCAATTCTGTTGGCGCCGGGGATTCCATGGTGGCCGGATTTGTAACAGGCTATTTGAAGACTGGAAGCTATAAAGAAGCTTTTCAGATGGGGGTATGTACCGGAAGCGCATCGGCATTTTCAGAAGAACTGGCAACAGAGCCGGAAGTTCTTGCGCTTTTAGATAAAAACAAAGGTATTTTTAAGGAGTAAAATCCTCTGCTCCTGCAAGAGGCACATGCTATGCAAGCTATTAGGCATAGCATGCATAGCAGACATTTTGCTCCGCAAAACAAGGAGTAAAATCCTCTGCTTCTGCAAGGGCAGTCGCATTTTGCTCCGCAAAACAAGGAGTAAAATCCTCTGCTCCTGCAAGGGCAGTCGCATTTTGCTTCGCAAAACAAGGAGGATTAAGCATGAAAATCAGGGATTTACTTGCCGTAGAGAGTATTGATTTAAATGGCAAAGTTAATGGAAAGAACGAAACCCTTGATGCAATGGTTGCATTGATGGCTAAGAGCGGAAAGATCAACGATGTTGAGAAGTACCGCAAGGGCGTATACGCCCGAGAGGAAGAAGGAACCACAGGAATTGGTGAGGGAATCGCCATTCCGCACTGCAAGTCGGATGCAGTCAGCAGACCGGGACTTGCAGCCATGGTTATCAAAGATGGGGTGGATTTTGATGCGTTAGATGGAGGAAAGGTTGACCTGATCTTCTTAATTGCAGCACCTAATACAGAAGACAATGTACATCTGGATGTACTGAGCAAGTTATCTGTTCTTCTGATGGATGAGAATTTTACAAGCGGACTTCGCAATGCAAAGACGGTTGAGGAATTTTTAAGTGTGATCGACCGCGCGGAAGCTGAGAAAGACGCCGAAGAGGAAAAAAAGAACAGTGCAGATACGAAAGAAGCAGCAGAGGAGAAAACCACAGATAATGGAAAACTGATCCTTGCTGTAACCGGATGTCCGAATGGAATCGCACATACTTATATGGCAGCAGAAAATATTGAGAAAAAAGCAAAAGAGCTTGGATGCCGTGTGAAGGTTGAGACAAGGGGTTCCGGCGGTGCAAAAAATGTATTAACGAAAGCTGAAATTGCAGAGGCTGCATGTATCATCGTTGCAGCAGATACACAGGTTCCGATGGATCGCTTTGCAGGCAGACCGGTGATCCAGTGTAAGGTTTCCGATGGAATCAGTAAGGCAGAAGAACTGTTAGACAGAGCGTTAAATGGCAATGTTCCACTGTATCAGGCAAAAGGAAGCGGCCAGGCAGCGGATAGTGAGGAAGAATCTGACAGTATCGGACACCAGATTTATAAACACCTGATGAACGGAGTTTCCCATATGTTACCGTTTGTTATCGGTGGTGGTATCCTGATTGCGATCGCATTTTTGATCGATGGTTTTGCAGTAGACTTAAACAGTCTTCCGTTTGAGGAGCGTTCGAATTTTGGTACGATCACACCTTTAGCAGCAATGTTTAAATCAATCGGTGGTGTTGCATTTGGATTTATGCTTCCGATCTTAGCCGGATTTATCGCAATGAGTATTGCGGACCGTCCTGGTCTTGCAGTCGGTTTTGTCGGCGGAGCGATCGCGGCAAATGGAACATCCGGTTTCCTTGGCGCCCTTGTTGCAGGTTTTGTTGCAGGTTATCTGGTACGCCTGTTAAAGAAACTGTTTGAAAAACTTCCGGAAGGTTTAGAGGGTGTCAAACCAATGCTTCTCTATCCGGTAATCGGTATCTTTTTGATCGGAGTAATCATGACTTATATTGTAGAGCCTCCGATCGGAGCATTGAATGTCATGATCAATAATGGATTAAACAGCATGAACGGTGCAAAAGCGATCCTGCTTGGAGCATTGCTTGGCGGAATGATGTCCGTAGATATGGGTGGCCCTGTAAATAAAGCAGCTTATGTATTTGGTACAGCATCTATTGCAGCAGGAAATTACAACATTATGGCGGCTGTTATGGTCGGCGGTATGGTTCCACCACTTGCAATCGCACTTGCGACTATGTTCTTTAAAAACAAATTTACTGAGGAAGAGAGAAAGGCGGGACCGACAAATATTGTCATGGGACTTTCCTTTATCTCAGAGGGAGCGATCCCGTTTGCAGCATCGGATCCATTGCGTGTGCTTCCATCCTGCATCATTGGTTCGGCAGTAGCAGGAGCATTATCCATGGCATTTAACTGTACATTAATGGCACCACATGGTGGAATCTTCGTATTCTTAACGGTAGGTCATCCACTGTTATATCTTGTATCCCTGGCAGTTGGTTCTGTTGTAGGATGCGTGATCCTTGGACTTTTAAAGAAGGATGTATCAAAAAGATAGGAAACGGAATAAAATAAAATTCACAGGTAAATGGAACCGCCCGAAAAGAAAATGCGGTTTGGGAAAGGAGAAAATCATGAAAGAATTTAAATACGTGATCACAGACAAAGAGGGAATCCATGCAAGACCGGCAGGGGCACTTGTAAAGGAAGCAGCCGCATTTCCATGCAGCATTACCATTGCAAAAGATGGAAAAGCAGTAGATGCAAAACGTATTTTTGGAGTTATGGGACTTGGTGTAAAATGTGGCGAGGAGATCACGGTCTGCACCGATGGAGAGAATGAAGAGGCAGCAAGTGCTGCAATTGAGGCATTTTTGAAAGCAAATCTGTAAAAAATTGATAAAAACGGAAATAAAAATCTAAAATGGAGGTAACGGGCATGGAACTGCACGGAAAAAGTGTATTTGGTGGAATTGCCATGGGCAGACTGTCGGTTTATCATAAGACAGACAATGCAGTAAAGCGAACAAAGATAACAGATATAGAAGCAGAGAAAAAGCGTTTTGAGGATGCAAAAGAAGAAGCCAAAAGACAGCTTGGTGTTTTTTATGAAAAAGCAGTCAGGGAAGTCGGTGAAGTCAATGCGGCAATTTTTGAAATGCACCAGATGATGCTTGATGATCTTGATTATGTAGAGTCGATCACAAACATGATCGAAACCCAGCAGGTCAATGCAGAATTTGCCGTTGCTTCCACAGGAGATAATTTTGCGCAGATGTTTGCGGCAATGGATGACGACTATATGAGAGAACGTGCTGCTGATGTAAAAGATATTTCCAACCGTGTGATTTCTATTTTACAGGGAAACAGTGATGCAGGATTAAGCGGGGATGAACCATTTATCCTTTTAGCAGATGATCTTGCGCCGAGTGAGACAGTGCAGCTTGATAAATCAAAGGTACTTGCTTTTGTAACGCGGCACGGTTCCACTAATTCCCACACTGCGATCTTAGCGCGCACCATGAATATTCCGGCACTGATCGGAGTTGATTTCCCGGAAGAGGGCGTGGATGGACAGTTTGGTATCGTAGATGGATTTGATGCAAAGTTTTTCGTAGAACCGGATGAGGATACGAAAACAAAATATCAGAAGTTAAAAGAAGAAAATGAGCAGAAGAAACGTCTGCTTCAGGAATTGAAGGGTAAGGAAAATATCACAAAGGATGGCACAAAGATCAATCTTTATGCCAATATCGGAGGTGTTTCCGATGTGGCAAATGTACTTGCCAATGATGCGGGTGGAATCGGACTGTTCCGGAGTGAGTTCCTTTATTTAGAGTCTGAGGATTACCCGACAGAAGAAGCGCAGTTTGCAGCATATAAGACGGTTGCGGAAAATATGGCAGGCAAAAAAGTGATCATCCGCACACTTGATATCGGAGCGGACAAACAGGTTGATTATTTTGGACTGGAAAAAGAAGAAAACCCGGCAATGGGTTACCGTGCTATCAGGATCTGTCTTGACCGCACTGAAATTTTTAAGACACAGCTTCGTGCAATCTACCGTGCAAGTTATTATGGAACGATCGCGATCATGTTCCCGATGATCATTTCCGTAAATGAGGTGAAAAAAATCAAAGAAATCATTGCGGAAGTGAAAGCAGGACTTGATGCCGACGGCATTCCGTATAAAGATGTGGAACTCGGTATTATGATCGAGACACCGGCGGCAGTTATGATCAGTGATCTTTTAGCGAAAGAGGTTGATTTCTTCTCGATCGGGACAAACGATCTGACACAATATACACTTGCGATCGACAGGCAGAATCCGAAACTGGATAATATTTATGATTCACACCATGAAGCAGTCCTTCGGATGTTAAAAATGGTCGTGGATAACGGACATAAGGAAGGATGCTGGGTTGGCATCTGCGGTGAGCTTGGCGCGGATGAAACGCTCACAGAGACATTCCTTCGAATGGGATTTGATGAGCTTTCCGTGTCACCCTCCATGATCCTTCGGATCAGGGATAAGATACGTAATACGGATCTGTCAGAGAAATAAAAATGCATCAGGGAAATGGGCATATGCAGTAAAGGTTTTGCTGCTATGCCCGTCGCTAATCCATCTTCATGACCATCCGCATAGCTGTCCCGGCGTTCCATTTTAATATATTCATCCATATCAAATTCTTCTAATAACATTCCAACGACCTCCGATCTGTGTTTGGTGAGAAAATCTTTTAGGATGCCATCTTTGATACATTCTAAAACAGCGGTATCTGCAGCCTGTTCTAAGGATGCACCACTCCTGACTTTTGAAGAAATCCGGCTGATCAGAATAGAATATTCTTCTAATGTGCGGCATCGTGTTATCAGTTCCTGATTATGGCCATAATTGATGTTGTAAATGCGAGCCGTGTATTCTAAGCAGGGACGACCGTTTACTGCTTTAGATTCATAATCAAATGCATCGGAAAGATGCAGTTCCATGTAATCTTTCCTATTTTCAAGTGGCTCGATGCCATTATAAAAAATAACAAACTGCGGAAATGGCAGTTTGAGCAGTTTTTTTCCATAAATGTTCAGGTTATTCTGTTTAATATAGCTTTCGTATTGTTTGCCGAAATAAATCACATCATCGATTGTGAAAAAATCAGTTCGTCTGCATCGTCATAACTGGTCTGGTTCAGTGCGTTGTACAGTTCAAGCAAAACGGAGCGTTCATTGAAGATCCTGCGGAATAAGGCATCCCGGTATTTTTTCTGCACAAAAACGTGTCTGGTGTGGCTGCGTTTTCTTTTGTTTTCCCCATAGTTTTCTCCTTTGATTAAAAAAAATTAAGTGATTTTCACAATAGTTTTCTGAAATAGCAGGCGAAGTGCCGGAAGTAATAAGAAGCGTGTTCAGAAAAATGACTGAATGGAAAGCAGATCGAATTGCGATAGATGTAGTATAACATGAAATGTCAAAAATGCAATTATAATGTTTGGGGAAGAAGTGTATGTTAATGAATAAATTATTCGGGGAGTTGCTGAATAAATGATGGTTTGTTTATGAAATAAATCGCCCGTCCCAATGGTGTGTCGCAGGTCTGTGAG
>ERZ1035025.1318-NODE-1318-length-12822-cov-5.155949_pt1 | contig 12822 bp, 10 predicted proteins | sample MGYA00520619_ERZ1035025 | MGnify/ENA primary metagenome ERZ1035025 (study PRJEB33766, sample SAMN09781742) | gut metagenome | biome: gut microbiome | host: Homo sapiens | place: Madagascar | study: EMG produced TPA metagenomics assembly of the PRJNA485056 data...
CCGCGGCGGCGGCCGCGGCGAGGACCTTCCAGGAAGTGTTCATGATGGGAAAAAGCTCCTTGAAGCCTGTGATGTCAAAGATTGAAGAATGTTCGGGAATCAGCCGAGGATCGGCCCCCAGGCGGGCTCGCGGATGTTGCCCTCGCCCGAGAGGCGCGTCGTGAGGCGCGCGTCGGCCGAGCACGTGCCGAGCACGCCGCGGCCCGTGACTTCGGTCGCGTAGACGATGAAGCGGCCGTTGGGCGCGAAGGAAGGCGACTCGTCGCGGCTCGTGTTCGTCACGAGCAGGTCCTGCCCGGTGGCGAGGTCCATGACGGCGACGCGGTAGCTCGAGTCAATTCGCGAAATATAGGCCATGCGCGCGCCGTCGGGCGACACGTCCGGACTGATCGCGTAGTTCGAGCCGAAGGTGACGCGCTCGGCCGCGCCGCCCGCGACGGGCTGGCGGTAGATCTGGGGCGTTCCGCCGCGGTCGCTCGTGAAGTAGATCCACGCGCCGTCGCGGCTGAAGACCGGCTCGGTGTCGATGCCGTAGCTCTTCGTGAAGCGCCTCGGGCTCGAGCCGTCCGCGTTGATGAGGTAGATCTGCGTGAGGCCGTCGCGCGAGAGTGCGACGGCGAGCTGCCGTCCGTCCGGAGACCAGGCGGGGGCGGAGTTGTTGCCGCGGAAGGCCGCGACGGGCTTTCTCGCGCCCGTGGCGAGCTCGTGGACGTAGACGACGGGCTTGCGCTGCTCGAAGCTCACGTAGGCGAGCCGCCGGCCGTCGGGCGACCAGCACGGGGAGATGATCGGCTCGGTCGAGCACAGCGCCGCCTTGGGGTTGCCGCCGTCGCTGTCGGCGACGATGAGCTCGTAGCGGCGCGAGCCGAGCTGCACGACGTAGGCGAGCTGCGAGGCGAACATCGGCCCCTCGCCCGTGATCTTGACGTAGGCGCGGTCGGCGCAGCGGTGCGCGGCCATGCGGATGCGGTCCGCCGACGTCGTGAAGTCCGCCGAGTCGAGCTGCTCGCCCGAGACGATGTCGTAGATGCGGCAGCGCACGATGAAGCGCGCGTCACCCGAGGCTTCGACGGAGCCCGTCACGTAGACGGCGGCCCCGGCCTGGGCGGCGCGGGCGAGCCCCTCGGGGCGGTCGATGTTCTCATTGGGATCGGCCGCGCCGGCGTCAACGAGCCGGAAGGCGCCCGAGCGCGTGAGGTCCGCGCCGATCACCTGCGCGGGATCGACGGACGCGGAGGACGCGCCGCGGAAGGGACGGATGACGACGGGCGTCTGATTGGCGCCCACGCCCGTGATCTCGATGCGCAGGTCCGCGAATGCGGGGCAGGCCCCGAGGACTCCGGCGGCCATGCCGGCGCCGATCAGGGAGCGGCGCGTGAGGCGCGCGCACGTGTTCTGGATGCTTCGCTCGCTAGGCTCTTTCACTTGCAAGCCTCTCCGTTTCTTGTCGTGTGCAAAGGGCGCTCCGCCGGCGGTCCGGCGAAGCGCCCTTCAACTATAAACAAGCGCCCGGGAGCGCGCCCTCGCGGGCGCGCGGCGCATTTGTCTCAGTTTCCGTCAATGGCGGAAGTGACGCTCGCCGGTGAAGACCATGGCGATGCCGCGCTCGTCGGCCGCGTCGATGACCTCCTGGTCGCGGATCGAGCCGCCCGGCTGGATCACCGCGACCGCGCCGGCGTCGACGACGACGTCAAGGCCGTCGCGGAACGGGAAGAAGGCGTCGGAGGCGGCGACGCACCCCTCGAGCGAGAGTCCGCCCTCCTCGGCCTTGATGGCGGCGATGCGGGCCGAGTCGACGCGGCTCATCTGTCCGGCGCCGACGCCGAGCGTCATGCCGTCGCGGGCGTAGACGATGGTGTTGGACTTCACGAAGCGCGCGCAGTTCCAGGCGAAGAGCAGATCGGTGATCTGGGCGGCCGTCGGGGCCTTCTTCGTCACGACGCGCAGGTCCTTCGCGCCGGCGAGCTGCAGGTCGGGCGTCTGGACGAGCAGGCCCCCGCCGCCGCGCTTGAGGTCGAGGTCGTTGTGCGCGCGGCCGCGGGCGATGCGCAGCAGGCGCAGGTTCTTCTTCGCGCCGAGCAGCTCCAGGGCGCCCGCATCAAACTCGGGAGCGATGATCACTTCGGCGAACTGGTGCGAGATGCGCTCGGCGCACTCGCGCGTCACCGGGCCGTTGAAGGCGATGATGCCGCCGAAGGCGGACTTGCTGTCCGTGAGGAACGCCTTGGCGTAGGCCTCCTCGCAGGTGGCCGCGACGGCGACGCCGCAGGGATTGGCGTGCTTGATGATGACGCAGGCGGGCGCCTCGAACGAGCGCACGCACTCCCAGGCCGCGTCGGAGTCGGCGATGTTGTTGTAGGAGAGCTCCTTGCCCTGGAGCTGCTCGTAGCCGGCGAGCAGGCCCGGCGCGACCTGCACCTCGCGGTAGAACGCCCCCTGCTGGTGGGGGTTCTCGCCGTAGCGCAGGTCCTGGACCTTCTCCCACTGGCGCGTGAGGACGGCGGGGAACTTGCCGGGCCTGCCCTCGGCGTCAAGGCTCGTGAGGTAGTTGGTGATCATGCCGTCGTAGCGGGCGGTGTGCGCGAACACCTTCTTGGCGAGGGCGAAGCGGGTCTCGGCGGAAACGGCGCCCTGCGAGGCGATCTCGGCGAGGATCAGCTCGTAGTCGGAGGGATCGACGACGACGGCGACGGACTCGCAGTTCTTCGCCGCGGCGCGGATCATCGTCGGGCCGCCGATGTCGATGTTCTCGATCGCGAGCGGCAGCGTGCAGTCGGGGCGGGCGACGGTCTGCTCGAACGGATAGAGGTTCACGCAGACGATGTCGATCGGATCGATCTCATGCTCGGCGAGCGCAGCCATGTGCTCGGGCACGGGGCGGCGGGCGAGGATGCCGGCGTGGATCTTCGGGTTGAGCGTCTTCACGCGGCCGTCGAGCATCTCGGGGAAGCCCGTGTAGTCGGCGACCTCCTGGACGGCCACGCCCTCGGCGGCGAGAAGCTTCGCCGTGCCGCCCGTCGAGAGAATATGGTAGCCCGCGGCGACGAGGCCGCGCGCGAAGTCGACGATCCCGGTCTTGTCGGAAACGCTCAGAAGTGCTTGCTTGCGCATTGCTTACTTTTCCTTAAATTTCTTGGAAGTCCCCTGCGCAGAGAGCATGCCGTGCTCACGGAGCTTCTTGCGCAGCGTATTCCGGTTAATGCCAAGTAACTGGGCCGCCGCGCACTGGTTCTGCCGGCACATCGCCATCGCATAGTCGATGAGAGGCCGTTCGACCGCGTGCACGACGAGATCGTAAAGGGGATGGGGGGCGCGGCCGTCAAGGCGCGCGAAATAGCGGTCGAGCCGGCGGACCACGACCGCCTCGAGGTCATCGTTGTCGCCGGCGCCGCCGAAGCCGTCGGCGAGCGCCCTGAGCTCAAGGACCTCCGCCGGCTCCTCTTCATGTCCGGATTCAGCGGGCTCCCCGGCGGACTCGCCGGGCGGGAGCTTTCCGCGGACGGCCATCCTCCGGAGCTCGGCATACTTCTCGAGCGCAAGGATCGCGGAGACGGCGGCTTCTCTATCGCTCTGGCTCATCGAAACGCTATTTCGGGAGATTCTTCGTGACTGTCTGAGGTGCGTGCCGCGCCTCGCTCAGCCCCCGCCGCTCCGGCGCAGGACGAGCTCCGCGGCAAGCTCCATCTGAAGCGAGGCGTCTTCCTCGCGCAGGATCGCGGGCAGCGCCTCCCCGGCGCCCGGGAGCGGCTTCAGATAGGCGGCGAGATGCTTTCTGAACGTGCGCATCCCGCGGCGGTCCCCATAGTAGTCGAAATGCCTCCGCCTGTGATCGAGGATGACCGCAAGAACTTCCTCGGGCCCGGGCTCGGCGAGCGTCCGCCCGTCGAGCGCCGCGCGGATCCGCGCGAAGAGCCAGGGCCGCCCGATCGCGGCCCGGCCGATCATGAGCGCGTCCGCATGCGTCTCGGCGAGCGCCGCAAGCGCCTTCTCCGGCGAGTCGACGTCGCCGTTCGCGGCAACCGGAATGGAGACCGTCCGCTTGACGAGCGCGATCGTCCCGTACTCGGCCTCGCCGCGGAAGGCGTCCTCGCGGGTGCGCCCGTGCACGGCGATCATTGCGATCCCCGCGTCCTCGGCCATGCGGGCTAGCGCGGGGGCGTTCCTGTGCGCGCGGTCCCAGCCCGAGCGCATCTTGAGCGTGACGGGAATCGAGACCGCTCCGGCGACGGCGCGCATGATCTCGCCGGCGAGCGCCTCGTCGCGCATGAGGGCGCTGCCGCACTCGGCGTGGAGGACCTTCTTCGCGGGGCACCCCATGTTGATATCGATGACGTCCGCGCCGTCAGCCTCGGCGGCCCGCGCGGCCTGCGCCATCACCGCGGGATCGGCGCCAAGGAGCTGCACGGCGCGCAGCCCGCTCTCGCCAGGCTCGACCCAGCGCGTAAGGCTCTTGGCGCGGTCGCGCAGGTCCTCGCGGCTCGCCGTCATCTCGGCGACGGCGTGGTCCGCCCCGAAGCGCCGGCAGAGCTCGCGGAAGGGCAGGTCCGTGAAGCCCGCCATCGGCGCGAGGATGAGCGCCGGATCAGGGAGCGCATGCGGACCGATTCTCATCGCGCCGCCCTCCCCTCGCAGGAGGCGAGCATCGCCTCGGCGCGGCGCATCTCGGCGAGCGTGCCGACGTTCGCCCAAAGCCCGCGGAAGACCTCGCCGGTCACGCGCCCCGCGTCGATCGCGCCGAGCATCCAGGGAAAGAGCTTCGCGCGCCCCTCGGGGACGCCCGCAAAGAGCGCCGGATGGAAGGCCGCGAGGCTCGAGTAGGTCCAGGCCCCGCCCAGTCCGGGCCGCCGCACGAGCCCGTTCTCGAGCCCGAAGTCCCCCGTCGCGTGGAAGGACGGGTTGGCGACGAGCGCGAGATGCGCGAGGGCGCCCTTCGGGCTGAGGCTCCGCGCCCGCTCGGCGAGCGCGCAATAGTCCATGTCCGTGACGATGTCGCCCGCGACGGCGAGGAAGGGCTCGCTTCCAAGAAGCGGCAGCGCCCGCACGACGCCGCCGCGCGTCTCGAGCGCGTCGCGCGTCTCGAGCCCCTCGACCGACCAGGCGATCCGCACGCCCCAGCGCGCGCCGTCGCCGAGCTCGGCCATCAGAATCCGCGCGCCGTGCGCGGCGTTGATGACGATCTCCGTCACGCCGGCCCGGCGCAGGCTCAGGATCTGCCGCACGACCATCGGCTCGCCCGCGACGCGCGCGAGCGGCTTGGGGGCGATCTGCGTGAGGGGCCTCAGGCGCCGGCCCTCGCCGGCGCAGAGAATCAGGGCGCGCATCCCGGGCCGCCTCAGAAGGTGTAGCCCGCGCGCTCGCTCACGCCCTCGAGCTCCTCGAGAAGATGCTTGAGGGGCGAGAGCTCGATGTAGCGGCCCGCGGTCTGGCGCGCATAGGCCATGAAGCGCGGCGTGTCCGCGAGGTACTTCGGCTTGCCGTCGCGGTAGTTGATGCGCGCGAAGATGCCGAGCACCTTGAGGTGGCGCTGCAGCCCCATGAACTCGACGCTGCGGTAGAAGGCGCCGAAGTCCGCGGCGACGGGCAGCCCCGCCTTCCTCGCCTTCTCCCAGTAGCGGATCGTGACGTCAAGGACGAACGACTCGTCCCAGCTCACGAAGGCGTCGCGCAGGAGCGAGGCGATGTCGTACGTGATCGGCCCCATGAGCGCGTCCTGGAAGTCGAGCACGCCCGGCATGGGCTCGCAGACCATGAGGTTTCTCGGCATGAAGTCGCGGTGCACGAAGACGACCGGATCGGCGAGGTTCACCTTGACGATCGCCTCGCAGGTCATGTCCCACCACTTCCTGCGCTTCTCGTCCCACTCGACGCCGCAGTGCCGGCGCACGTACCACTCCGGGAAGAGTCCGAGCTCGCGCATGAGCACGGCGCGGTCGTAGGGAGGCAGAACGCCCGGGCGCGAGGCGAGCTGCCAGCGCACGAGGGCGCTCGTCGCGGCGTCCATGAGGCGGGCGGCGTTGCCCTCATTGATGACATCGAGGTACGTCTCGCGGCCGAGATCGGAGAGGATCGCGAACCCGAGGCACTCGTCGGCGGCGAGGATCCTCGGCACGTTGACGCCCGCCGCGGCCATGAGCGCGTCCACCTTGAGGAAGGCCGGCAGATTCTCATGCTCCGGAGGCGCGTCCATGACGATCAGCGTCCCCGCCTTCGCGTTCACGCGGAAGTACCGGCGGAAGCTCGCGTCGGCGCTCGCCGGCGCGAGGGTGTCGAGGTCAAGCCCTAGCGCGCCGGCCTGCGCCGCGAGCCAGATTTCGAGGGCTTCGTCGCGTTCTGTCATGGTGTGATTCAGGCCTCCTGCCTGGGAAGGATTCATCGGAAGCGGTTCCGGAATTGGCGCGGCGGAGCCGCTGATAAAATCCCGGAGGGCGAAGGCGTCCCTTCGTCCCCGAAGCCGACTATTTTACTTGGCCTCCCCCGGGAGGCCCCCAGATCTTCCATGTTCCTGCCTCCCGTCAGAGCGATCGTGCTCAGCGTGGCCGCCGCGCTCGCCGCCTTCGGCGCGGTCGCGCGCGCCGAGGCCGCAGACGCGCCCCGAAGCGCCGTGCGGCTCCGCCTTGATTCCGTCACCTCGCTCGACCCCTCGCGCGCGCAGCCCGAGGGCGACGCGATGAGCGTCGTGAGCGCCGAGCGCATCGAGGGCAGCCCCGAGGACGAGCTCCACCTGATCGGCGACGCCGAAGTGCGCCGCGGCGGCGCCGTGCTCACCGCGGACCGCATCACCTACCGCCAGCAGACCGATGAGGTGACGGCGACGGGCAACGCGCGGATCTCACGCCAGGGCGCGAGCTTCGCCGGCCCCGTCATGAGCTTCCGGCTCACGTCGCGCTCCGGAACGATGGAGGACGCGCAGTGGGAGTACGCGCCGAGAAACCTCCGCGGCTGTGCGAAGAACGTGAAGTTTCTCTCGGGCGACCGCACGACGTTCGAGGACGCCACCGTCACGACGTGCAAGCGCGGCGAGGAGGCCTGGTTCATCGGCCTGAGCGAGCTCGAGCTTGACGAGTACGACCAGACCGCGACGGGCACGGGCGCCGTTCTGCACTTCCAGGGCCTGCCGATCCTCGCCTCGCCCTGGTTCTCGTTTCCCGTCGGAACGGAGCGCCGCTCGGGCCTGCTCACGCCCACCTACGGCATGAGCTCCACGCGCGGCGTCGACTTCTCCATTCCGTACTACTTCAACATCGCGCCCAACTACGACTACACCCTCACGCCCCGCGTGATGACCAAGCGAGGCCTCATGCTCGGCAACGAGGCGCGCGTGCTCGTCGACGACTTCGCCGCCCAGGTGAACCTCGACTGGCTGCCCGAGGACCGGCCCTCCCGGGAGAACCGCTGGGCCACGCGCGTGCAGGCGAGCTACTCCTCGGGCAGGCTTGGCGCGAGCGTCGACTACAACCGCGTCTCGGACGACGACTTCATCTCGGACTTCTCGGGCAGCATCCGCGAGTCGTCCGAAACGATCCTGCCGCAGAACTACGCGCTCACCTGGACGGACGAGTACTGGAACACGTCGCTGCGCGTGACGAAGAACCAGACCCTCATGGTGAACGGCATCCGGACCCTCATCCCCTATGAGCGCGTCCCGCAGTTCACCTTCAAGGGGTTCGTCGCGGACTGGAAGGGCTTCGAATTCTCAACGATGCTCGACGCGACGCGCTTCACGCATCCGTCGTTCCTCGGGGGCACGCGCGTCGTGGCGAGCCAGTCCGTGAGCCGCCCCCTGCGGGGCGCGGGCTGGTTCGTGATTCCGAAGGCCGAGTTCATGGGCGCCTGGTACCAGCTCTCCGACATGGAGCGCGAGCGCGAGTTCGGCAACAGGAGTCCGAGCCGCTACACGCCGACGCTCACGCTCGACGCGGGGCTTGAGTTCGAGCGCGACGCGAGCTTCTTCGGGCGCGAGGCCTACCAGACGCTCGAGCCGCGGATCTACTACGCCTACACGCCCTACCGCAACCAGGACGACATCCCGATCTTCGACTCCTCGGTGATGGACCTCTCCTTCGCGACGCTCTTCACGCCGAACCTCTACTCGGGCTACGACCGCGTCTCGGAGGCCAACCAGCTCACCACCGTCGTCTCGACGCGCTACATCGACCGCGCGAGCGGCCTTGAGCTCTTCCGGGCGAGCATCGGCCAGCGCCAGTACTTCTCCGACCAGAACGTCCGGTTCCTGCCCGACGACGTGAACAAATGGCAGTTCCGCCACGGCTACTACAGCTCCGTCACGGAGCCCAACACGGACGTGAGGAGCGACCTCCTCGCGAGCGTGGGCGCGCGCCTCACGCAGTCGCTCTACGGGTCGGCCTCGACCCAGTACTCGACCTCGCTCAACCGCGTCGTCAACGTCAAGACGGGCGTCACGTGGCAGCCCAGGCGCATGTCCACGCTCGGCCTCTACTACCGCTACAACCGCTCGGCCGACGTGAACGACGACATCAAGCAGATCGACCTGCAGATGCAGTGGCCGATCTCGGGGCGCCTCTACGGCCTGTTCCGCTACAACTACTCGCTCCTCACGAAGAAGCCCATCGAGATGATCGGCGGCGTCGAGTACATCCACGACTGCTGGACGATGCGCTTCGCCGCGCAGCGCTACACCACGGCCGCCAACGAGAAGGAGTCCAACTTCTTCTTACAACTTGAGCTCTACGGCCTCGGTAGCATTGGCATCAATCCGATCACAGAGCTGCGCCGCAACATCCGCGGCTATCAGGCGACGGGCCCGCTCCCGAGCGCCACGGGTCCCTATGACTACTATGACTAAGACTTTCCGCATCTCCGCCCTTTCCGCCCTCACCGCCGCCGCGCTCGGCCTGTCCGCCGCGGCCGCAGGGGCCGCGAGCGTCATGGACGGCGCCGCGCCCGCCGCGGAGCCCGCCGTGACGCTCTCCGCGCCGGCGGACGCCTCCGCGGGGACCCTCGAGGCCGGCGAGCTCGACCGCATCGTCGCCGTCGTCAACAGCGACGTCATCACCGAGCACGAGCTCGAGCAGCGCGTCCACACGGTCGCGATCAACCTGCGCCGCCAGAACATCCAGCTCCCGCCCATGGACCTGCTCCGAGCCCAGGTCCTCGAGCGCCTCATCTCCGAGCGCGCCATCCTGCAGCGCGCCCGCCAGACCGGCATCCGCGTCGACGACCAGATGGTGAACGCCTCGATCGAGCAGATCGCGCGCCAGAACAGCCTCACGGTCGAGGAGCTCCGGCAGCGCCTGCTCGCCGACGGCGTGACCTTCGCCTCGTTCCGCAATGAGATCCGTGACGAGATCACGGCGACGCGCCTGCGCGAGCGCGAGGTGACCGAGAAGATCGAGATCAACGACAGCGAGATCGACGCCTTCCTCGCCGAGCAGGCGGGCTTCAAGGGTGACGACACGACCGAGTACCGCGTCGAGCACATCCTGCTGCCCGTCGCGACGGCCGAGGAGAACGACTCCGTGCGCCGCGCGGCCGAATCGATCGCCGAGCGCGCGCGCAAGGGCGAGGACTTCGCCTCGCTCGCCGCCTCGTTCTCGCGCGCCGATGACGCGCTCTCCGGGGGCGACCTCGGCTGGCGGTCCCTGCCCGACCTTCCGACGGTCTTCGGCGAGGCGATGCGCGAGCATCCGAACGAAAAGGTCCTCGTCACGAGCTCCAAGAACGCCTGGCACGTCATCAAGGTCGCCGACAAGCGCGACGGCGTGCAGGCCAAGCTCGGCGGCGGCCCGGTCGAGCAGACCCACGCCCGCCACATCCTGATGTTCGTCTCGGACATCACGCCTGAGGCGGACGTCATCCGCCGACTCAACGACATCCGCGCCCGCATCGCCGCGGGCGAGGCGGACTTCGCCACGATGGCGCGCCTGCACTCGGTCGACTCCACGGCCACCCGCGGCGGCGACCTCGGCTGGGTGCAGTCGGGCGACACCGTGCCCGAGTTCGAGTCGGCCATGGCGGGCCTCAAGGACGGAGAGATCTCCGAGCCGGTCCGCACGCCCTACGGCTACCACCTCATCCAGGTGGTCGAGCGCCGCACCGAGAAGGCGGGCAACCCCGAGCGCGTGCGCGTCGCCGCCCGCCAGGCCATCCGCCAGAAGAAGCTCGCCGAGGCGAGCTACAACTGGGAACGTGAGCTGCGCGACGAGGCCTACGTCGAGATCCGCGACGCCCAGCTCAAGGAGGCGCTGCGCCGCTGACGCGCCTGCGGGCGGCGTCCGTTCTTGAGGATTCTTCACGCAGGGAGGACGGCGGCTTCGCCGTCCTCCCGTCGTTTCGGGAGACTTTTCCGATGACCACTCTCAGAAAACCCCTGGCGATCACGACGGGCGAGCCCGCCGGCATCGGCCCGGAGGTCTCCGTGCGGGCCGCCTGGGCCTCGCGCGACCCCGTCATCCTCGTAGGCGACCGCGGGATGCTGCTCGACGAGGTGAAGCGCCTCGGCCTTCCCGCGACGCCCCCGGCGAGCGTTTCCTTCCGGCACGTTCCGCTCGCCGCAAGGCCCGTTCCGGGCAGGCTCGACGTCGCGAACGCCCCCTACGTCGTCGCCACGCTCCGCGCGGCCCATGAGCTTGCCGCAGGGGGCGAGGCGGGCGGCATTGTCACCGCCCCCGTGCAGAAGAGCATTCTCATCGAGGCGGGCAACCGCTTCACGGGGCACACGGAGTTCTTCGCCGAGGCCGCGGGCGTGAAGCGCGTGGTCATGATGCTCGTCTCGTCCCCGAGAAGGGACGCCCTCAAGGTGGCGCTCGCGACGACGCACCTGCCGCTTCGCGAGGTGCCCGACGCCATCACGGGCGAGCTGCTCGCGAAGGTGATCGGCATCCTGCGCGGCGAGCTTGTCCGCTCCTACGGCATCCCCCGCCCCGTCATCGCCGTCGCCGGCCTCAACCCGCACGCGGGCGAGAGCGGCCACATGGGCCGCGAGGAGATCGAGGTGATCGAGCCCGCGCTCGAGCGCCTGCGCGACGACGCCTCGGAGCTCGTCGGGCCGCTGCCCGCCGACACGATCTTCGTCCCGGGCAAGATGAGCCGGTGGGACGCCGTGCTCTGCATGTACCATGACCAGGGGCTCCCCACGCTCAAGCACGTCGGCTTCGCCGAGGGCGTCAACGTCACGCTCGGCCTGCCCTACGTGCGCACCTCGGTCGACCACGGCACGGCGCTTGACATCGCCGGCCGCGGCGTCGCCGACGCCCGCAGCATGACTGCGGCCCTCGAACTCGCCCACACGCTCGTTTGGAACAGGAACCGTGACTCAGCAATGGCTTGAAGGGCACCGCGCCCGCAAACGCTTCGGACAGAACTTTCTTCACGACCGCCACTGGATCGAGCGGATCGCCCGTTCGATCGACCCGCGCCCGGGCGATGAGCTCATCGAGATCGGCCCGGGCCAGGCCGCGCTCACGCGCGAGGTGGTGAGCCTCGCCGGGCGCGAGACGGCCGTGGAGATCGACCGCGACCTCGCGGCCTTTCTGCGCACGCAGTTTCCGCCTGAATCGCTCGAGCTCATCGAGGCCGATGCGCTCACGCTCGACTGGCCGGGGATCCTTCCGGGCAGACGCCTGCGCATCTTCGGCAACCTCCCCTACAACATCTCCTCGCCCATCCTCTTCGCGCTCCTGCCCGCGGCGGGCCGCGTGATCGACCAGCACTTCATGCTCCAGCGCGAGGTCGTCGACCGCATGATCGCCGCTCCGGGTACGAAGACCTACGGACGGCTCTCGGTGATGCTCCAGCACCGCTACGTCATGCACAAGCTCTTTGACGTCCCGCCCGGAGCCTTCACGCCCGCCCCGAAGGTGACCTCTTCGATCGTGCGCATGGTGCCGCGTCCCGAGGCGGAGATCCCCAAAACGGACTTCACGCTCTTCGGCGAGCTCGTCGCCGCGGCCTTCCAGCAGCGCAGGAAGACGCTGCGCAACGCCGTGAGCGCCTTCCTCGACGAAGCCGGTATCGAGGCGGCGGGAGTGAGCCCGACCGCCCGCGCCGAGACGCTCGGCGTCAATGAGTTCGTGCGGCTCGCCAACGAGGCCGCCAGGCGCCGGTCGACGCAGGGCTGACCGGCCGCCGGTCTCCCGAAGCGGTCAGAGCGCGTCGAGCGTCTCGCCGCCCGTGAGGCCCTTCATGCGCTCGTGGCGTTCGCGCCAGTCCGGCAGGATCCGGCCCACCTCGGTCCAGAAGGCCCCGGAGTGGTTGAACTCGATGAGGTGCGCGAGCTCGTGGGCCGCGACGTACTCGATCTGCGCGTCCGCAAGGGCGATGAGGCGCCAGGAGAGCCGGATGAAGCCGTCGCTCGTGCACGAGCCCCAGCGCCTGCGGGCGCCTGAGAGCTTCCAGCCGCGCGGCAGCTTCGTCGCATGCGTCATGACGCGCATCCAGCAGTCGTTGATGACGCGCCAGGCGGACCTGCGCAACAATTCACCGAGCGCCGTGCGCACGCGCTTCTCATCGGCGTCCTTCGGAACCTTGAGCCAGATCTCCGAAAGCCCGCCGACGGGAACGATCTGCGCGACGGGCATGCCGAGCCGCAGCGTCGCGCGCCCGCCCCGGTAGGGGATCGACGCGCCGTCGGCGAACTTCAGGACGTCAACGGGGCGCTTGGGCAGATGCTCGAGCACCCAGTCGGCGCTCTCGCGCATGAAGCTCTCCGCCTCCTCGTCCTTGACCCATTCGGGGCAGCGCACCTCGATTCGCTCGGACTGCACGACGAAGATCGAGAGCCTGCGGCGGCGGGCGTTTCTCACGAGGGTGTAGGGCACGCGAACGCCCCGGAGCTCCACGGAG
>ERZ1035025.1320-NODE-1320-length-12812-cov-5.394842_pt1 | contig 12812 bp, 9 predicted proteins | sample MGYA00520619_ERZ1035025 | MGnify/ENA primary metagenome ERZ1035025 (study PRJEB33766, sample SAMN09781742) | gut metagenome | biome: gut microbiome | host: Homo sapiens | place: Madagascar | study: EMG produced TPA metagenomics assembly of the PRJNA485056 data...
GTTCACTAACGTGCCTTCGATTCCTTGAACATTTCAGCCTTTCTTTAGACCTTCAGATAGCGGCTCATCGCAAACAGCGAACCCAAAAGACCGATAACCAAACCTGCTACCAGCATAGCCAAATAGATGAGCAGGAACATGCCCAAATCTACGCCGATAGGCAACCACGGAAGAGCAACGGCCATCTGAGGAAGCACCAAGTTGCGCGCAATCTCAAGGACAAGGATTGCCAGCAAAGCACCAATCAATGCATGAAGTGCACCTTCCGCCAAGAAGGGTCCTCGAATGAAGCCATTCGAGGCACCAACCAGACGCATGATAGCGATTTCCTTACGACGAGCAAGAATAGCCAAGCGAATGGTGTTGTTAATGAAGATAAATGCAATGAAAATCAACAGCGCAATAAGGGCAATACCTGCCGTACGGATAGCATTGGTAAGCGAGAAGAGCTTATCAACCGTCTTCTGACCGTACTGCAATGAATCGGAAGGATCATCTGCGTTATCACAGATATCGACAAAATCCTGGTTTGCCAAAATATTAGAAGCGATGCTCTGAACACTCTGGGCGTTATCAAGCTGAACATCGATAGATGCTGGCAGAGGATTTTCACCGTCTAGCTGATCGACAATTTCAGGATTAGATGTGGACTTGCGGAAGTTTTCAAGAGCCTGATCTTTCGTGGTGAAAGAAACGCTCTCCACACCGTCATACCCTTCAATGCTCTTCATCACTTTTTCGATATCGGCATCACTTGCGTCGTCCTTTACGTATGCCGTAATGGAAACCTGGTTTTCTACCGAAGCAACAACATTGTTTACCACAGCACCTGCAATGCAGAAAATACCAATGATCAACAACGAAAGGAAAATCGTGATGATTGATCCAAGCGTAGTGGAAAGGTTGCGCGTAAAGCCCGTAAGCGATTCGCGAAAGAAATAAAAAATACTAGACATCGAAACCGTACACTCCCCTGTCCTGGTCGCGGGTCAGAACGCCCTTATCAAGCGCAATTACGCGACGACGCATGTTATCGACCATTTCGCGGTCATGCGTAGCAACAAGAACCGTGGTGCCCGTACGGTTGATTCGCTCGAGCAGGTCCATAATGCCGCGCGAGTTCTGCGGATCGAGATTGCCCGTAGGCTCGTCGCAAATGAGCAGCGGAGGGCGGTTGACGATAGCACGCGCAATAGAAACGCGCTGCTGTTCACCACCAGAAAGCTGATCGGGGCGCTTGTTCATTTTGTCCTGCAGGCCAACCAGACGCAGAACCTCAGGAACCTGGGTACGGATGACATGACGCGACTTGCCAATTACCTCAAGCGCAAATGCAACGTTTTCGAAAACGGTCTTATTCGGCAGAAGCTTAAAGTCCTGGAATACACAACCGATATTGCGACGGAGGTACGGAACGCGCCAGTTGCGCATCTGAGTAAGGTCTTCATCTGCAATATAGATCTTGCCCTTGGTAGGTTTGATCTGACGGATAAGCAAATTGATGAAGGTCGACTTACCGGAACCGGAATGACCAACCAAGAACACGAATTCGCCAGGGAAAATATGCAGCGATATATCTTTGAGCGCGGGGTTATTTGGCTGCGCTTCATAGATCTTGGTAACGTGATCAAGTGTGATAACCGGATTACCCGTGTACTGAGGAGCGGTCTCCTCGATATTCACTACAGGAAGCGACTGGGAAAGTTGGGACGCTACCTGATTTACTGGAGGCTGTTTCTGGGCATGCCTGCCCATTGGAGCCCCACTCTGTTCATTCGTCACAGTATGCTCCATTCATAGGGTGTAATTCTGAGACTGCAAATGAGTATATCAGGCATGCTTTCGGGCACGAACCTTTTCCACAGCTTGAACAAGGGCATCAGCGTCAAGTCCAAAGTAGGTAAGCAGTTCGTTAAACTCGCCAGACTTGCCAAAGCGATCACGAACGCCAACCAATTCGATGGGGCACGGGAACTGCTCAGCAGCAAGTTCGCTTACAGCAGAGCCCAAGCCACCGTAAATGGAATGTTCCTCTGCTACTACTGCGCAGCCGGTCTTCTTCAACGAAGCAAGAATGGTTTCGGCATCGAGGGGTTTTACGCAGAAAGCATCGATGACCTCAGCGGAAATGCCCTGTTCGGCAAGAGCGTCAGCGGCTTTCATTGCCTCGGCTATTTCCACACCGCAAGCGATAAGAGTAACGTCGGTGCCTTCACGAAGTACGTAAGCGCGGCCGACCTCAAGCTCAACATCGGGAGCGTATACAGCAGGAACAGCAGCACGTCCCATGCGGATATAAACAGGACCAGGAGTTTCTGCAGCCAAACGAATTGCAGCACAGCATGCAGCATAGTCGGCAGGAACGAATACGCGCATATTGGGCAAACCACGCATGAGGGAAATATCTTCAAGCATCTGGTGAGAACCGCCATCAGGACCAACAGAAATGCCAGCATGGGTGGGAGCAACTTTAACATTGAGGTTGGAATAACACACGGTATTGCGGATCTGGTCATAGGCGCGACCGGTTCCAAACACAGCAAATGAACCCGTATAAGCGATGTTTCCCGTAAGGGAAAGGCCTGCGGCAACATCGATCATGTTCTGTTCAGCAATGCCAACGTTGAACAGGCGCTTTGCATTTTCAGGGCAAGCTTCAGCAAACTTCTTTGTGGTGGTGGAGCCGGTAAGGTCGGCATCTACCGCAACGACCTTCTTGCCGCTTGCGGCAAGCTCAGCAAGCGTTACGCCAAATGCAGCGCGCGTTGCCTTCTTTTCCTGTGCCTGTTCAGGGGTAGCAAGTTTTACCACGTTACTTCACTCCATTCAGCTCAGCGCGAGCTTCAGCAAGCTCAGCAAGCGCGCGTTCGGTTTCTTCATCGTTGGGGGCTTTACCGTGCCAACCAGCCTGATCTTCCATGAAGGAAACGCCCTTGCCCTTAATGGTATGAGCGATAACGACCTTAGGCTGCTTGGTTTCAGATGCCTTAAGCGCGGAGAAGAGTTCGATGAGTGCGTCCATATCGTGACCATTCACCTCGTGGACTTCCCAGCCAAAAGCGGCAAATTTACCGGCAAGAGTGCCGCTAGCGCACACATGGTCAACCTTGCCATCAATCTGAAGACCATTAAGGTCAACAACGGCAATAAGGTTGCCCAGCCCCTGATGAGCAGCAAATGTTGCTGCTTCCCAAACCTGGCCTTCTTCGGTTTCGCCATCGCCCATTACGGTGAAAACACGGTTGGAAACGCCGTCAAGCTTAAAACCAGCAGCTACACCCGCTGCGATGGAAAGGCCCTGACCAAGAGAACCGGTAGAAACCTCGATGCCAGGAAGAAGATTAGAATCGGGATGACCCTGCAAACGAGTACCGAGCTTACGAAGCGTTTTCAGTTCCTCAACAGGAAAGTAGCCAGCTTCAGCAAGCGTTGCATAGATTGCCGGTGCCGCATGGCCCTTGGCGAGGATGAAGCGATCACGTGCCTCATCTTCGGGGTTTTCGGGGTTGTGATTCATCACGCCGCCAAAATACAGCGCTGCAAGGATATCGGTGCAGGAAAGAGATCCGCCTGGATGGCCGCTGCCCGCTTCATGCAGCATCTCAATGATGTCCGTGCGAATGGCACAGGCCTTTTCCTTAGCTGCCAGAGAATTCATGGCTTCCTTTCGGTCGATTACTTGGCTTTGCATTACAACGAAGCTTTCCAACGATGGTATCCGACTACAAATTCATCGATATCGCCATCGAGTGCCGCTTCGACATTGCCGCTTTCGATATTACTACGGGTATCCTTGATCAGTCGATACGGATACAAAACATAGTTACGTATCTGGCTGCCGAACGAATTGTCCATTTTTTCGCCCTTCAGCTCTGCGAGTTCGGCTTCTCGCTTCTTTTCTTCGAGCTCGTACAGACGACCGCGCAAGACTCTGAAAGCTGCTTCCTTATTCTGGAGCTGGGACTTTTCGTTCTGACAGGTAACCACAATACCTGTAGGAATATGAGTGAGACGAACAGCGGAGTCGGTAGTGTTGACGCACTGACCGCCGGGGCCACTTGCTCGGTACACATCAACGCGAACATCGTTCGGATCGATTTCCACGGAAATATCGTTATCGGGAAGAACCGGGATTACCTCAACCGCAGCAAACGTGGTGTGACGACGCTTCTTGTCGTCAGTAGGCGAAATGCGAACCAAACGATGAACACCCGATTCGCTGCGCAGCATACCGTACGCATTGCGACCCTCAATTTGAATACTTGCACGATCGAGACCGATACCTTCGCCGGGAACCAAATCGAGAACCTTTACCTTCCAACCTTTAGACTCGGCGTAGCGCGAATACATGCGATACAACATCTCGGTCCAATCCTGAGCTTCCAAGCCACCGCTACCAGGATGAATGGAAAGGATCGCATCGGAGGAGTCGAAGCGACCATTGAACCAAGACTCGATCTCGAAATCATCGAGGATCTTCCCCAGACGCTCAAGATCGTTTTCGATTTCCTCACCGAACTCGGGATCTTCCTCAGCAAGCTCGGTTGCAGTTTTGATGTCATCAAGCAATCCACAGGCAGATTCATAACGCTCAATTACGTCACGAATATCGGAAGCCTGCTTGCTAACAAGCTGAGCATTGTCGGTATCGTTCCAAAAATCAGGGCTGGCAATCTGGCTGTCCAAGTTGGCCAGCTCGGCTGTTTTTTCATCTATGTGCAGATAAGCACGAGCTTCTTCGGTGCGCTTTCCTGCCTCTTCAAGGGTCATCATCTACGATTCCTCTCGGTTTCAGAAACTGACTGAACATCACGATGCCCCCGCCAGCAAAGCAGGGGCATCGATTGCAGCACAACGCTGCAAAAGGGGAAGCTTTCGCTATCCCCTATTAGTTCAGCGATTGGCGCCGTGACACTTCTTGTATTTCTTGCCAGAACCGCATGGGCAAGGATCGTTGCGACCGACATTTGCGTAAGGGTCGTTCTTGTCCTTTTCATAGGTTTGAGGCTTATGGGCTTCAGGCTTCGGCGCAGCAGGAGCGGGATTTGGGCCTCCCTGAGGAGCGCCTCTACGTACCCCCGAGCCTTCATTGAGAGTCTGTTCGGGATTGGAATAAGAAACCTTACCATCAAGAGGGCTGGACTCTTCCTGCGGGGCAACCTGCACCACAATGGGAGCACGAAGCAGGAATCGCAGGTAATCCTCGTATATCGAGGAAGTAAGAGTTGCAAAAGCACGATGTGCCTCATCGCGATATTCGGTGAGGGGATCACGCTGACCATACGCACGCAAGCCAATAGAAGCCTTAAGGTAATCCATTTCCTGAAGGTGGGCCATCCAACGCGTGTCGATAAAACGCAGCATAACCTGCGATTCGATATCAGAGAAGGGAGCGCCGATTTCCTTTGCCTTCGCATCGAAGAGGCCCTTGAGATATTCAACCAGACCGTCGATAAGCGCATTCACATCATCATCGTGGTCGATAGAATCTGCGGAGAAATCCTCAATGCCCGTCATCTGAATAACCCATTTGTTAAGAGAGTCCAGATCCCAGTCATCGCTCGCCTGCTTGGCGGGACACCATTCCAAAACATGCGATTCTACGATGTCTTCGATAATCTCGGGCATACGATCAGTAAGATCTTTGCCATCAAGAATGGCATTACGCTCTGCATAAACTGCTTTACGCTGCAAGTTCATAACGTCGTCGTACTCAAGAACATGCTTACGTGCAGCAAAGTTGGAGGCTTCAACCTGACGCTGTGCGGTTTCGATTGCCTTAGAAACCATAGATGCCTTGATGGGCATATCGTCGGGCATGTCGGTTTTTTCCATCATACGACCGATAGAATCCATGCGCGAGCCACCGAACAAACGCATAAGGTCGTCTTCAAGAGAAAGGTAGAACTGCGTTGCGCCCGGATCACCCTGACGACCGGCACGACCACGCAACTGATTGTCGATACGACGAGACTCATGACGTTCGGTGCCAATTACGCACAGGCCGCCCGCAGCGAGAACCTCTTTTGATTCACGCTTGGTGATAGCCTCGGCCTCAGCTTCTGCCTGCTTTACCTGAGCAGGCGTAGGCTGCTCATCTTCGCCAAAACGTTCGAGAAGCATGGCTTGAGCCATGGCTTCGGGGTTGCCACCCAACAAGATGTCGGTACCACGACCAGCCATGTTCGTCGCAATGGTAACCGCACCCGTACGACCTGCCTGAGCAACAATGGCAGCTTCGCGTTCGTGATTCTTTGCATTCAACACTTCATGCTTAATACCACGCTTGGAAAGCAAACGGCTTAGACGCTCAGAGCTTTCGATGGAAACCGTACCAACCAGGCACGGCTGCCCAGTGGCATGGCGCTCAGCAATATCGTCGGCAACAGCATTGAATTTGGCATCTACCGTGCGATAGATAAGATCGTCCTCATCGATACGCTGAACTTCCCTGTTGGGGGGAATGGACATAACAGGCAGGTTGTAGATCTGACGGAACTCTGAATCTTCCGTCATAGCCGTACCAGTCATGCCAGAGAGCTTATCGTACAAACGGAAGTAATTCTGCAGCGTGATGGTTGCCAGAGTTTGGTTTTCCTGGCGAACCAATACATGCTCTTTTGCTTCCAATGCCTGATGAAGGCCTTCGGAGTAGCGACGACCCTCCATGATACGGCCGGTGAATTCATCGACGATCTTGACCTCGCCATTTACCACCACGTAATCGACATCGCGATGGAAAAGGAACTGGGCCTTCAACGCCTGCTGCAAATGATTGGGCAGCTGGCCCGTTGGATCGCTGAAAATGTCTTCAATGCCAAGCTGGAACTCAACCTTTTCCAAACCGGCTTCAGTGGTGTAGATGGTCCTTTTCGCTTCATCCATCTCAAAGTCGACATCACGCTTTAAGGAGGGCATAACGGCCGCAAAACGCTTATACGTATCGGCAGCCTGAGAGCCTGCGCCAGAAATGATAAGCGGAGTACGCGCTTCGTCGATAAGGATGGAGTCGACCTCGTCGACAATGGCGAAGGAATGGCCGCGCTGAACACGCCTTGACGCACGAGCAACCATGTTGTCGCGAAGGTAATCGAAGCCGAATTCCGAGTTAGTGCCGTAAGTGACATCGGCCTGGTACGCAGGAATCTTCTGCTCGGGGCCCATGCCGTTCTGGATTAAACCAACATCCATGCCCAGGAATCGATAGATCCGACCCATCCATTGAGAGTCGCGCGCAGCAAGGTAATCGTTGACGGTAACGATGTGAACATTATTGCCAGGCAAAGCATTCAAATAGCCAGCCAAGGTAGAAACGAGTGTTTTACCTTCGCCCGTACGCATTTCAGCGATTTTGCCATCGTTCAACGCCATAGCGCCAATGAGCTGAACATCGAAATGGCGAAGGCCTATGGTACGTACACTGGCTTCACGAACAGCAGCGAATGCCTCGGGAAGCAAATCATCTAGATCTTCGCCATTCGACAAGCGTTCACGGAATTCGACGGTAAGGTGAGCCAGCTCTTCATCAGAACGTGCTTGCATAGCAGGCTCGAGGGCATTTACCTCGGCAACCCTGCGCTGATAGTTCTTGAGTGGCTTGCTTTCACCCACACTAAGAAGCTTAGAAAAGAAACCCATGATCTCTCTTTCTTTCGTTTAACTGCTTCACTCTATCACAGGCACACTCGCATGCGCCGCGCGGCACCTTCTACATATCCTGAATACATGCCATTTCCGCTTATTGGTGAGGCATTTGTTACCGAACCAACGCACCCTTGCCTTACTGCCGATGTGACGAGCCATCATTCTTAAAAGTTTCAGTGGATGTCCCCGAAGCAGAAACTTCCTCAAGGATTTCTTCGTATAGATCTTCGAGTCTGCTCGAGCCATCGATGCCAAAGCGGTCTACTAGGGCACGTCGACAGCTGACGAAGGTCGAAATGGCGCCAGCAAATTGCCCGAGCAATTGCTGAACCTTCATATATTGGTACACAACATCTTCCCGGGTCTGGTCGATGCCGAAAGCAAACTCAGCATAATGCTGCGCCAAACGAAGCTCGTTAACACGTATAAGCGCTCGAACCCCATCAACCAAAGCATCAAGAACGCGATTCTGATACGTGATGCGATAGGCATCTATTTGGTCGTTTTGAACACCAGGTAGAAGCGGACCACAATACAGACGCTCAATTTCGCCTAACGCCCTTTTGCAAATATCAGGATCGGTGCATCCATTTAGAAGCAGACACTGCGCGTGAACTTCACTGACATCGCTTACATAATTTAATCCAGCAAACGAAACCGTGTCGCGCGAACGACGCGACCCAAACGGTTCTTCACCAGACGGAGTAAGAATACGTCTGATATAGCTCCACAAGTTATAGAAGCTCGAACGCACACAAGCAGGGTCCGATTCCGGCCAAACTATACGTTCAATCCAAGTACGTGGCAATTCTTTGCCATCGTTGACTACCAGCAAGGCAATAACAAGCTTCGCTTTACGACGCAGTTCACCTTTCGACAAAACACTTTCGCCATCACGCGTTACCTCACAACGACCAAACAAATCAATTCGAACAGGCGAAGCGATTTCGTGCTTTATCGAGCCTACAGTTGCCTTATCGTCGGCAGGAATAGCATTATCCCCAAGAGCTTGCAGCGGATAATTGGCGGTTTCTACACCGTGCTTTTCTGCATACCATTGCTGAACTTTCCTGCTTTCAAGCGCCATCGCAGCAAGCTCACGGTTGCCAGTAGCTAAACACAAGTCGATACATGCTAAGACAAATCCTGCTTCATCTTCAAAACGAGTGAAAGCAGCCACAGAAGAGTAATGCGTGGCCATGAGCTCATGCTTCGCTTCGTCAGAAAGGTCAAATGAAGAAAAAGTAGACGACAGAAGCCTCACTCCAGCATATGGATAAAGCCTTTCAACCAACGAAATATCAGGTTGGGTGTGTTCGTCAAAGAAATCAGTGATCTGCGATAAACTGCCGCTTCCCAAGAATAGGGCCAGATGCGCCAGCGATTCTTCTGGAGAGGATGGGGTTTGATGAAGGAGCGCTTTAAGGAATCGATCGGCGCCCCTTTCTTTATCGAGAGCTACAGGCGGTACGCATCGCTTTGTCGGCATATGGTCCTTTTCAAAAGGAGATTCATGATTGCCAAAGTGATCCTGGCGCTTCGGTAGTTCATCGGAAGAGAGTGCCATTTCACGGGCGTCCAGCACTACGACCGGCAGTTCAACATCAGCTGCCAGAGTGGAATCTTCAGTAGTTACCATCACCTCACATTGCTTGGTGTGAAGTTTGCCCATAAGCGTTACCAAGCTTGTACGCCTTTTGCCCTTAAGCTTTGAAATGCCATCGAAAACCACCAGCTTTCCAGGTGAAGAGCCATCGGAATCCAATACCTCTTCGATATTTCCCGAATCAAGGTTTACGAGAAATTCTGGCTCGGACGCCTGTATCCAAGTGACGTTTCCTGGAGGAAAAGCCATTCTTGCGTATTGGTTGGCAAGTACCGTTTTCCCATACAAAGGAGGGGCGCATATTACGCGGACCGCTTCCCTATCGGAAAGCAAACTTACCAATAGTCGCTTACGGTTAATAAGCGCTTCTCCTATTCCCAAGGCGGCTGAAGGAGACGACTGAAGCGCATCTTTGTCGTTGCCATTCATTTGACACCCCTTTCACGAGAGTCGAATAATTGGCTGGATTATACGGTTTACCAGGTGTTTAACCAGATAGACGCAATCTATATTTACGTAATTGAACCAAAATTGAACGCGAGTGAGCACTCTTTGGGCAAAACACAAATAGCAGCATTTTCTAATGCGAAAAATGGGATACAAACCAAACGACCGCAGAAAACCAAACTACCCTTATCCCCTGACCAAACGGCACAAAAGAGGATCAGGCGCAAAAGCTAAATAAGGGCATAGATGCTAGTTTTTCCGAAACATCACATTTCCTCTTTTCTGTTTTGGTAGAATTTCAAAGTTAAAAATCATACTGTCAAGCAGGAGGAACACATGCCAGCAACCTCTCCGGATCAGAAGGTTATCGTTCTGGACTTTGGCGCCCAATACGGCCAGCTCATTGCCCGCCGCGTACGCGATTTGGGCGTTTACTCTGAGATCGTACCCTGCGACGAAGAAGCAGCATCAATTGCAGCTTTGAAGCCTAGCGCCATTATTCTTTCCGGCGGTCCCGCCAGCGTCTATGCAGAAGATGCTCCCAAGATCGACCCCGGCGTACTTGAACTAGGCGTACCGATTCTAGGCTTCTGCTACGGTCACCAAACCATTGCCGTTGAGCTGGGCGGCACCGTGGGTCACACCGAAAAGGGAGAATATGGTGCAGCTGGCCTTCATGTGGCTGGCGGTACCCTGTTCGAAGACACCCCTGCCGAACAAACGGTTTGGATGAGTCACCGCGATGCCGTAACCGAGGTTCCCGCAGGCTTTACTGTTACCGCTTCCACTGACATCTGCCCCGTTGCAGCTATGGAATGCGCTGAGCGTAACATCTACACCACACAGTTCCATCCTGAAGTTAAGCACTCCGAGTTCGGCAATAAGATGCTTTCCAACTTCCTGTTCAATATCGCAGGACTGAAAGCCGACTGGACTATGGATTCCATCATCGAAGACTCCGTTGCCGCTATCCGCGAAAAGGTTGGCGACAAGCGCGTTATCCTGGGCCTTTCTGGTGGCGTTGATTCTTCCGTTGTTGCGGCCCTGTGCGCTAAGGCAATTGGTAAGCAGCTGGTATGCGTATTCGTAAACCATGGCCTGCTTCGCAAGAACGAGCCCGAAGAGGTTGAAGAGGTATTCACCAAGCAGTTCGATGTGGACTTCATTCATGTTCATGCTGAAGACCGCTACGCCAAGCTGCTTGACGGTGTTACCGACCCTGAAGCAAAGCGCAAAATTATCGGTACCCAGTTCTGGGAAGAGTTCTTCACCGTTGCGCAAGATATTGCAGAAGACGGCAAGCCCGTGCAGTTCATGGCTCAGGGCACTATCTATCCCGACATCATTGAGTCGGGCGCCCGCAAAACTGGCGGCAAGGCTTCTACCATCAAGAGTCATCACAACTTGATCCCCTTCCCTGAAGGTGTTCACTTCGACCTTATTGAGCCGCTTGATCACTTCTTCAAGGATGAGGTTCGTGCGCTGGGCACCGCCCTTGGCTTGCCTGCCCACATTGTTCATCGTCAGCCCTTCCCCGGCCCTGGTTTGGCTATCCGCATCATTGGCGCAGTAAGCCCCGAAAAGCTTGAGATTCTGAAGAATGCAGATGCCATTGTTCGCGAAGAGCTGGACGCATACAACGAGCGTTTGTTCCAGGAAACGGGCGAACGCAACAGCGAGCATAGCTGTTGGCAGTACTTCGCGGTTCTGCCCGACATCAAGAGCGTTGGTGTTATGGGCGACGAGCGCACGTATCAACGCCCCATTATCCTGCGCGCTGTGGAGTCGAGCGACGCAATGACCGCTGACTGGGCAAAGCTCCCCTACGATGTGCTGGCTAAGATTTCGAGCCGCATCGTAGCTGAAGTTCCTGGCGCCAACCGCGTATGCTACGACATTACTTCTAAACCGCCTGCCACGATTGAGTGGGAGTAGGCTGATAGGGTTCTGACCTGCACTTTTGAGTGCCGTACTGTGCCGCTGAGTTTCGTTTCGTACGAGAGTCATGGCAAAGCCGTCAGCGACGGCGGTGAGTAAATACGAAAATTGAGCCTCCGTTCCCGTGCTGGGACGGAGGCTTTTTCTTTGCCTTTTTACTCCCTTTCACCTGCGATTTTGCTATTTACTCCCCGTATTTCAAGACGGCAAAGTATGGGGCGGTATTCGGAGGAATGGGAGTAAGGATTCATCCCAAGTGAGTAGACGTGCGATTTTTGTCCCCGAGAACGAAACGGGGCCGTTTTGGGGCCCGTGAAACTCAAATCGAACTCAATAGGCTTTTCGGCGGTCTCCGAACGGCGTTTCCCCAGGTCGTTAATGGGGAGTAAAGAATCTCGCCGTCTCAAGGAAAACGGGAGTAATCAGGGGAAATGCCGCGGTGTGCTGCCGCGTACCGCCATGTAAGCCACCGTGTAATTTACTCCCGGGGCAAGCTGAAAATCCCCACGTGTGCAATGGGGAGTAAAAACTCAGCATACACAGGTGCGAGCGGCGCTCGCCGCCTAGCTTGGCGTCCTGATTCGGTTGCGCTAGTTGCGAAATGCGGGAAGCCGCTACAGCGAGGCTTTCCAGTCTTCGTATTCCCGGGCATCGATCTCGCCGTTCTCTAGCTGCGCGCGCTTCTCTGCCCACAGCTCGATCGCCATCGCCGCTTTGGGCGCGTGCTGAGCCTTGGGGTTCAGAGTGAGACCCGAGCCGTCGGCTGCGGGCACGATGCCGAAGGAGTCCTCGAGCCGCACGAGAAGCGACATGAGGTCGCTCGCGTTTTTGACGCCGTAATCCTTGAGGGCGTTGACGGACACGCCGAGCGCATCGGCGATGGACTCGAGCAGCTCGGGCTTGACGGCGCGGATGCCGCTCTCGTAATGGCGCACGGCCCCCTCGGTCAGGCCGACGGCCTCGGCCAGCTGCGCCTGCGTCATGCCGCGCGACTTGCGGTACCGCCTTATGTTCTCGCCTACGGACATGCGCCCTCCTCTGGAATTACTCACCAGCACATCTTATCAGCGTACGCAAATGTACGCAATTCTATTGACAGTACAGATATGTACGTTTACTCTGAATCTGTAAACCGTACGTATCCGTACGCTATTGATGGGAGGAGCCATGGACGAGA
>ERZ1035025.1322-NODE-1322-length-12790-cov-22.302788_pt1 | contig 12790 bp, 12 predicted proteins | sample MGYA00520619_ERZ1035025 | MGnify/ENA primary metagenome ERZ1035025 (study PRJEB33766, sample SAMN09781742) | gut metagenome | biome: gut microbiome | host: Homo sapiens | place: Madagascar | study: EMG produced TPA metagenomics assembly of the PRJNA485056 data...
GGTTGGAAAACCTTGAATTTTCAATAAAAAACACTTGATTATATGAGGAGGAAAAAGAAAAAATCAAAAAATACATATGAAGGATTTCTGTATGTAAAAGACAGATTACAAAAGAAAACAAAACAATGACAGTTCCTTTTGTGAAAAAATTAGTATTATGATAAATAGACGATGGTCAAAGACGCTGATATAATAAATATAAAGAAAGCACGAAAAAACGTACAAAAACAGGAATAAAATGAATAATATATCAGGAGGAAATGATCATGGGATTCTTTTTCAAAAATAAGAAAAAAAACAAAACAGAAGAGACGATGGCACAGGCACCAGAGGTAACAACGGAGACGACTACAGCAGATGGAATGATTCTATCAAGAGAAGGAATCAAGCTAGGGCTTCCAAGTGTCAGCATGGAAGAAGCGATTATAGCAGCAGGAGAACTATTAAGAGATCTTGGATATGTAGATGATGATTATATTCCCGCAATGATTCGAAGAAATGAAGAAGCATCTGTGTATATGGGATTAGGACTTGCAATTCCACATGGGACAGAAGATGCGAAGAAAAACGTCAAGAAGAGCGGGATCATCGTCATGCAGTATCCAGAAGGAGTAGAATTTAATGGCGGAACAGCCCAGCTTGTCATCGGAATCGCTGGAGTTGGAGATGAACATTTAGAGATTCTTGCACAGATCACAGAAGCAGTGACAGAAGATGAGATTTTGGAAAAATTAAAGACGACAACAGATGTTGATTATATTTTAAAGACATTTGCGAATATGGAATAGAAATTTTAATTTGTAGTTGGCCAACTGTAGAATTCGAGTATATGATAAAAAATAAATAAGCAACTGAACGCAATGCATTGCGTTCAGTTGCTTATTTATTTTTTATCATATACCAGAAGTCTATAGTGTGGACAATTCACAAGATTGAAAATCTGCGTGTTGCCACCGGTTTCTTATAAATATTTCTTGTTATCTTATTTCCGTCACATATACGAAAGCCTATCAAATCAGAAATTTAAGAATGCATCTTCGCATGCTCATCCCGAAGATTCTCATACAATTTCCGAGAATCCCACTTCTGATTCTCTTCTGTTAAAATCGCTTTTAAAGGAATTCCAGCAATGCGCTTCTTATGAAATCCTTTAATTATCTGATCGATCTCAAAACCGGTCAATCCAACCATGATCATTATCTCATCATCAAAAGAAAAATCACCGGAGAGATCTTCGCAGAATTCGAATCCATCAATATCTGCCAGGTATCCAATGGGCTGTCCAAAGTCAGATTCATTAATCTGTTTGATACGAATCTTTAAAGGCATTAAAACCCTGCGGATATCCAGTGCACGTTTTTTGTCTTTGATATTATATAATAAAATCTGTTTTTTCATCACTTAAAAACCTTTCTATCATATTGTTAGAGATTACAGCATAACAACTGTTACACCAAGATCGCCTTCACCATATTCACCATCACGATAACCAGAGATACGTTTCTGTTTCTTTAACTGCTTAAAGTAATTATGCAATCCCTTACGCAGTGCACCAGTACCTTTTCCATGAACAACAGTGATCTGTGCCAAGTTAGCAAGACAGGCATCATCAATATATTTATCAAGCTGTGCGATCGCTTCATCAACTGTCATACCCATTACATTAATTTCAGGACGGATGGAAGCGGATTTGTTGATCGCAGTACGTCCACGGTTGCGGCTTTCATTTCTTTGGTTTTCACGTTTGACATCTTTTGCAGTCTTTGTGATCTCAAGATCTTTGATATTAACAAGAGAACGCATCATACCCATCTGAACATATAAATCCCCTTTTGCATTTGGAAGGGTGGAGACAGTTCCTGCAAGGGAAAGACTTGTTACATAAACTTCATCTCCTACATGGAAATCGCTGGCTTCATGACGTTTCTTGTTTTTCTTCTTGGATTTATAAGCCATCTGGCCTTCTAGTTTTGTCATGCGGCCACGAAGATCGCTTCGCATATGTTCCATTTTCTTATTAGCATTTGGATTCTTATTTTGTTTCTTTAACTTGTTATATTCACGGATCGTAGAGTCTGCAACCTCTTTCGCCTCGGAAATGATGTTGTGAGCTTCCTCACGAGCTTCACGAAGCATCTTATCACGTTTTTCTTTGATATTGTCCTGACGGGATTTGAGACTCTTACGAAGTGTTTCAATTTCTTTACGGTATTCAAGAATCTCTTCCTGTTCTTTCTCAATCGTCTGCTTACTCTTCTCAAGATCAGCTAAGATCGTTTCAAAGTCTTTGACAGATTCATCAATCTGTTCTGCCGCTCCTTCAATGATATGTTCATCTAATCCTAATTTTCTAGAAATTGCAAACGCATTACTCTTTCCAGGAATACCGATCATCAGACGGTAGGTTGGAGAAAGAGTTTCCACATCAAATTCACAGGAAGCATTTTCAATATCATCGGTAGAAAGTGCAAACATCTTAAGTTCACTGTAATGGGTTGTTGCCATTGTCTTGATTCCTCGATCGTGCAGATCACTTAAAATAGAAATCGCAAGTGCGGCACCTTCGATTGGGTCTGTACCACCACATAACTCATCAAGTAAGACTAAAGAATCTCTGTGAGCCTGCTGAACGATGGATACGATATTTGTCATATGAGAGGAGAACGTACTTAAATTTTGTTCAATACTCTGTTCATCCCCGATATCTGCAAAAATCTCACGGAAGATACCAAGAGAAGAACCCTGGAATGTAGGAATATGAAGTCCAGCCTGTCCCATTAAAGATAATAATCCAACGGTTTTTAAAGATACCGTTTTACCACCAGTGTTTGGTCCGGTAACGATCAGCATGGAAAAATCTTTTCCAAGAGAAACGTTGATCGGAACAACTTTTTTACGATCTAATAAAGGATGACATCCCTGTTTGATATTGATGATTCCATCTTCACGGAAAATAGGTTTGGATGCATCAAGATCCTTGGCATATTTGGCTTTCGCAAAAATAAAATCTAACAGGACAAGTGTTTTCTGATCATGTGCAAGATCGTCAACAACATAAGAAGCCTGTTCACTTAGCATAGAAAGGATATGCTCAATTTCAGACTGTTCTTTTCCTTCTAATTCTTTTAATTCATTATTTAATGTTACAACAGACATCGGTTCGATAAATAATGTATTTCCAGAAGCAGACTGATCATGGATCATTCCTTGGAAAGAACTTCTGTATTCCTGTTTGACAGGGATACAATAGCGACCATTTCTCATCGTAACGATTGCATCCTGCAGTTTATCCTGATTGGAAGCAGAACTTACCAAAGCAGTTAACTGTGTATGAATCTTCTGATTTGTCTGTTTCATAGCACGGCGGATGTGCTTTAAAGTAGAAGAAGCATCGTCACTGATCTCTTCCTCGGAAATGATACAGCGGCGGATTTCGTGTAATAGATCATCTAAAGGCACTAGACTTTCAAAAAGTTCATCGAGAGAATCAGCCTCAATATCATCCTCCGTGCGGACCCCGTAAGAAACAGCGTTCTTTACAGATTCCAGAACACGGGCGATATCAAGAAGTTCTCCGGTTCCAAGAGTACCTCTCATCTTTAATCGTGCAAGAGAAGGGGAAAGATCACTTACCCCAAAAAAAGATACATTTCCACGTTTGTAGATACGTGTCAATGCATCCTGTGTCTGATCCTGAGCATTTAAGATATCAGCTTCCTCAGTCATCGGTTTTAAGTTGGCACACATCGACTTCCCAAGCTCGGTTGTCGCGTATCCGGTTAAAATATTTATGATCTTATCAAATTCAAGTGTTTGTAATACTTTTTGATTCATGAAAAATTCCTCATTTACATTAAATTATTGCAACTCATTTTTACATATATAAAATAAGTTTATCATAGATTGTTTTTGCTGTAAACACAGGGGGAATGGGAAATCCAACTGTTAATTTACAAGAACTTAACATAAGAGAAGATGCGATTTTACATTGAACAAGTACAATAGAAATTACACCGTATGAAGATTTGGAGGAAAAGATGAAAACAGTGCAAAAGATTTTTATGAACCGGGAACTATCCTGGCTCAAGTTTAATGAAAGAGTATTAGAAGAAGCTGAGAACAAAGAAGTACCACTGTGTGAACGACTGACATTCGCATCCATTTACCAGAGCAATTTAGATGAATTCTTTATGGTAAGAGTCGGATCATTGATCGACCAGATGCTGCTGGATAAAAATATGAAAGAAAACAAGACTAAAATGACACCAAAAGAACAGTTAGATGCGATCATGCCACAGGTCCGAAAGTTAAATCGAAGAAAAGATATCGTATATGAAGAAATCATGGAAGCATTAAAGGATTATAATATCCATCTTGTCAATTTTCAGAAGATATCCAAAAAAGAAAGTGAATATTTAAGAACCTATTTTCAGGCGGAGATCGCCCCTCTGATCTCTCCAACGATCATCGGGAAGAGACAGCCGTTTCCATTTTTAAAGAATAAGGAAATCTATGCGGTAGCAGTATTGGAAACGAAAAATGGAAAAGAGAAATTGGGAATCATCCCATGTGGAAATGAAGTGTTTGAACGACTGATCAATATTCCAGGAAAAGACACGTATATGTTATCTGAAGAAATGATCTTACATTATGTTCCAAGGATCTTTAAAGGCTATCATGTGAAATCAAAATCCCTGATCCGCATCACAAGAAACGCAGATATCGATGTAGATGCCATGTATGACGAAGACCTTGATTATCGTGATTTTATGGTAGAGCTGATCAAGAAACGAAAGAAATTAGCACCGGTAAGAATGGAGTTATCCAAAGAAATGGATGGAGAGATCATTGATCTTTTGTGTGGGTATTTAGACCTTGATCCGGAATATGTATTTTACGATCAGACACCGCTTGATCTGTCATTTGTATTTACGATCCAGGATATCTTAAGAAGAGAGACAAATCTGTTCTTTGATAAGCGAGTGCCACAAAAATCATCACAGTTTAATGAAGATGAACCGATCATGGATCAGATCGTGCAGAAAGATAAATTGTTATCTTATCCATATGAGAGCATGCGTCCGTTTTTAAAACTTTTGCAGGAAGCAGCAGAAGACAAAGAAGTCGTGTCGATCAAGATGACATTATACCGTGTGGCAAAACAAAGTAAGATCATAGAATCTTTGATCGAAGCTGCTGAAAATGGAAAGGATGTTACGATCTTAGTAGAATTAAAAGCAAGATTTGATGAAGAAAACAATATCGAATGGTCCAGACAGTTAGAAGATGCTGGATGTCGTGTGATCTATGGACTGGATGGTTATAAAGTGCATTCGAAGTTATGTCTGATCACAAGAAAGAAAAAGGGAAAAGTTGGATACATAACACAGATCGGAACTGGAAATTATAATGAAAAAACAAGTCGTCTTTATACAGATTTGTCTTTGATGACAGCGAATGTTGATATCGCGATGGAAGCAGCAGAAGTATTTCAGGCGTTATCTATGGGAGAGACTGTGGAAGCTGTTGACCATTTGCTTGTTGCACCACACTGCCTGCAAAATAAAGTGATCCATATGATCGATCGAGAGATTGAACATGCTAAGATTGGAGAGCCGGCCTATATTGGATTAAAAATGAATTCCCTGACAGATAAAAAGATCATGCAGAAATTAGTGGAAGCTTCAAAAGCAGGAGTTAAAATCGACATGGTGATCAGAGGAATCTGCTGTTTGATCCCAGAAGTCAAAAATGAGACAGAAAATATCCATGTAAGAAGTATCGTAGGAAGATTTTTGGAACATTCAAGAATTTATATTTTTGGAGCGCAGGGAAGAGAAAAAGTATATATTGCATCTGCTGATTTTATGACAAGAAATACACTAAGAAGAGTCGAAGTAGCAACGCCGGTTTATGATCCAGAGATTAAAATGCAGCTGATCGAAATGTTCATTACAATGCTTTCGGATAATCAAAAAGCAAGAGAAGAAGACAACAAAGGAAATTATAAGATTCCAAAAAATCAGGATACAGCACTAAATTCACAGGAGTTCTTTTACGAGCAGGCATATAGAAATGCTGGGAATATAAATCTTTAGAATAATCACACACTGCCTTATATCGAAATGAAATTCCCCTAGATTTTACGCAGAAACTATGGCATAATAACATAGGTAAAAAAATAGAGGATTTAAAAAGCACCAGAGAAGTAAGCTGGTGAACGAATTAGAAAGGCACAACAAAATGAGATATATTAGTGATTTGAATGAAGGGGACAGGGTCTCCGACATATATTTATGCAAGACGAAGTCACCTGGAACATCGAAGTTTGGAAAATCATATTATTCCCTGACACTTCAGGATAAGACAGGAATGATCGACGGAAAGGTATGGGAACTTACGAATGCGATCGGACATTTCGAAGCGATGGATTATATTCTGGTCAGAGGACAGGTCACAAGTTATCAGGGATCCAAACAGTTAAACATTCAGCAGATTCGCAAAGCTCAGGATGGTGAGTTTGATATGGCAGATTATATGCCAAGTACAAAGAAAGATATTGATGGGATGTTTAAAGAACTTCTTGCAATGATCAGCAAGACAAAGAATCAGTATTTAAAACAGTTGGCAGAGAAGATCTTTATTGAAGATAAAAACTTTGCAAGAGAATTTAAAGTACATTCCGCAGCCAAAAGCGTACACCATGGATACATCGGAGGACTCTTAGAGCACAGCTTATCTGTAGCAAAGATCTGTGAAAGCTATGCAAGTCTGTATCCACAGTTAAATAGAGATCTGATCGTTATGTGTGCATTATGGCATGACATGGGTAAAGTTGAAGAATTATCAAACTTCCCAGAAAATGATTACACAGATGAAGGACAGCTAGTCGGACACATCGTGATGGGAGCGATCAAATTAGATCGACTGATCCGAGAGATTCCAGGTTTCCCACCGAAACTTGCAAATGAAGTAAAACACTGCATGTTAGCACATCACGGAGAATTAGAATTCGGTTCACCAAAGAAACCTGCATTATTAGAAGCGATCGCTCTAAGTCAGGCAGATAACTTAGATGCCAAGATGGAAACATTTGCAGAGATCATGGAGAAACAAAAAGAAGATCAGGAATGGTCAGGATTCCAACGTCTCTTAGACACAAGAATCCGTAAGACATCAATCTAATTTAAAATTCAGATTAATGTAAAACAGAATTATATAATTCAAGATAAAATACAACAGTTTAACCAAGAAAAAGATACAGAGGTACGTATGGAATTTAAGAAGAATCAGATTGTAGAACTCTATATCGATGATATTGGTAACGAAGGAGAGGGCATCGGCCATATAGATGGTTATGCCCTCTTTTTAAAAGATGCCGTTATCGGAGATAAAGTTCGAGCAAAGATCATCAAAACAAAGAAGAATTATGGTTTCGCAAGAGTCGAAGAAGTTTTAGAAGCATCCAAAGACAGAGTGACTCCACGATGCCCAAAGGCAAGACAATGTGGTGGATGTACATTACAGCATTTATCATATGAGAAGCAGTTGGAGTATAAATTTAATAAAGTAAAAAACTGCTTGGAAAGAATCGGTGGGCTGGAAAACATCGAAGAAAAGATGGAACCGATCCTTGGAATGGAAGAACCATTCTACTATCGAAACAAAGCACAGTTTCCAGTCGGATACGATAAAGAAGGAAATCTGATCACAGGATTTTACGCAGGAAGAACACATCACATCATTGACTGCACACACTGCATGATCCAGCATCCAGTCAACGAACAGATTTTACTAAAAGTCTTAGACTACATGAAGAAAAATAACATCACAGCTTATGATGAAAAGACACATAAAGGATTAGTCCGCCACATCGTAACAAGAGTCGGATTTAAAACAGGTGAGATCATGGTCTGTCTTGTTGTAAATGGAAGCAAAAAGAATTTAAGAAACTTAGAAATGCTTGTAGATTCCCTGACAGAGATCGAAGGAATGACAAGTATCTGTGTTAATATCAACAAAGAAAAGACAAACAGAATCTTAGGAAGCAAGATTGAAGAAGTCTACGGTAATCCATACATTTACGATTATATCGGCAATGTAAAATACCAGATCGGACCATTATCATTCTTCCAGGTCAATCCAACACAGACAAAAGTGTTATACGAAAAAGCAATGGAATACGCAGATCTAAAAGGTGAAGAAACTGTATGGGATCTGTACTGTGGAATTGGAACGATCTCCTTATTCTTAGCCCAGAAAGCAAAGAAAGTCTACGGAGTTGAGATCGTCAAAGAAGCCATCGATGATGCAAGATTAAACGCCAAGATGAACGGCTTTGACAATGCAGAATTCTTCGTAGGAAAAGCCGAAGAAGTACTCCCAAGAGAATACGAGAAAAACGGAGTTTATGCAGACACGATTGTTGTCGATCCTCCAAGAAAAGGATGCGATGGAAAGCTGTTAGAGACAATGGTTAAAATGGCACCAAAACGTATCGTATATGTAAGCTGTGACCCAGCAACTCTGGCAAGAGACTTGAAAGTGTTGTCAGAAGAAGGATATGAAGTCGAGAAAGTTTGTCCTGTTGATCAGTTTAGCCATAGTTCCCATGTGGAAACTGTGGTAAGATTAAAGAAATTATAATAAGGGTGCAAATAAAATTGAGGAGAAATTTTTATAGTGGGAGAACGGAGTATAGATAAAGATTTTTTGGATCAGATGAATATTGTTGGAGGATTGTCCAATGCATATTTTTCTGTTTACAGCGTTGATCTTCAAACAGGAAAGTGCAATGCAGTGAAAGTCATAGATTTCTTTCGAAAGCTGGTAAAAAACTGCCATAGTACAGTAATCGTTACAAAGGCTTTTCTTGATACATGCGTCAGGTCTGAAGACAAAGAAAAGATGAGAAAGTTTACAGACTGGAAAACACTTGCAGACAGATTGGAAAATACAGATTTTATTGTGGAAGAATTTCATGGGATGATCGATCCATGGAAATGGCGCGAATTGAGAGTGGGAAGATTGTATTAGAGGAAGAAGTCTGTAAAATAACAGATTTGTTAGAACAGATCGTATCTGTATATTCAAAATTAATGGAACAAAAAGAAATAAGATTCACGACCAATCTGGATATTGAAACAGAATATTATTATGGAGATAAAGTAAAATTAAGTGAGATATTTCTTAATATTATTTCAAATGCTTATAAATATACAGAACCAGGAGGAAAAATTTCTCTCAGTTTAAAAGAATTAACATGCAAAGAACCAGAATACATAAAGATACAGACAACGATCACTGACACAGGAATTGGGATGTCAGAAGAATATCTGCCAAAGATCTTTGAAGAATTTTCAAGAGAACATACATCGACAGAAAATAGGATCGAAGGAACAGGACTTGGCATGCCGATCGTTAAGAAACTTGTAGAGCTTATGAATGGAACGATTGAAGTAGAAAGTAAACTGGAAGAAGGAACAACATTTACCGTAACGATCCCTCATAAGATTGCTGAGGCACAAGATATAAAAATGGATACGCCACTTTTTGTTGATCGCAAAAAATTTAAAGGGAAACGGATCTTGCTTGTAGAAGATAATGAGCTTAACAGGGAGATTGCAACAGAACTCTTACAAGAATTTGGTTTCTTCATAGAACCTGCAGAAGATGGCCTGATCTGTATTGATATGCTGACAAAGGCAGAATCAGATTATTATGATCTGATCCTTATGGATGTTCAGATGCCAAATCTGGACGGCTACGGTGCAACAAAGAAGATCCGTGATATGAAAGACAAAACCAAAGCAAATATTCCGATCATTGCAATGACTGCAAATGCATTTGAGGAAGACAGAAAAGATGCAATAGAAGCAGGAATGAACGGACATCTGGCCAAACCGATTGAAATGGCCAAATCAATAAAAATTTTTATTCTTTGTCGTTATATAGCTTTATATAATGTTTATAAATATCTTCACTGCTTTCCTGAAGATGTTCACTTACACACTCATATAAAGATTGGATATTCTCAGGATCTTCTTCTAATTCATCCGCGATCTGAATTAAGGTTTTAGATTTTAGGATTTTTTTCTTGATGATATCAATTAAACTAACAGTTTTACCTTCAGCTTTACCTTCAGCTCTACCTTCAGTAATACCAAGTTTCATGCCTTCCGCACGTCCCTCGGCAAGTCCTTCCGCACGAGCTTTTCGCTTTTCAAGAATCTTTTCTTCCCATTCCTGCATATATTTCACTCCAATCTCTTCGCTGGATTTTACAACATTGACATGATTTCTAATTTCCTGAAGACGTGATGTGGAACAAGGGGATTCTTCGGTCGTATGTTCCATGTAATACAGAAGTTCTTTTAATTCAGGACTGATTTCCTCTGGATTTTTACCATGGGTATTTAAGAAAATACGAATAGCACCATCATCTAAGGTTTGTCCAGTCTCATTGCAAGTCATCTGGAATGTATATTGATATAATCCTTTTCCAAAAATGTCGAAAGGTGCAATGATAATAGAATAACAGTCTTTCATATTTGAAAAATCAACTTCTCCGGGAGCCAATAATTTGGAAACAATCAAGCAATGTTAAATCTTGCAGCGATTTTTTAATTTTGTTCATAAGTTTCTCCTTTCATTTTATAAGAAAGTAAAGGTGGTAGCAAGGGTTAATGTATCAGAAGATTAATTTGTTGATACGGTATTGGAAATAAGATTGGGCAAAAAGAAAATGTAAAATATTTACATGCAATATATTAACAAAAATAAATATAAATGTCAAACCCAAGTGAGAGATATGTATAAAATGAAGACGTATGTAATAAATGATGATAAAATATATTCACATAGTAAATTATCATTATAATAAAAAGCAATGAATAGCTTATGCTTATACAAGGAGGAATCCACAATGCTTTATCTTATGTCAGATATCCACGGGGAACTAAAAGCATTTAAAAGAATGCTAAAGAAAATCAACTTTCATACAAAAGAAGATCAATTAATCGTAATCGGAGACATTGTTGATCGAGATCCAGGAGGAATTGAGATTATCAATATGTTAAAACCATGGATCAAGGAAGGAATTGCCACCGTATGTATGGGTAATCATGAATTATTTACAAGCATGTGGCTGCGGGGAAAACTTTCTGATCGTAGATGGATGGCATTTGGAGGAGAAGAAACTCTAAAGATTATAAAGAACTTCAATTTTGACCAGAAAAAAGAATTCCTAAACTTTTTGGAAAATCTTCCAATCTACATAGAAAAAGATTTACCGAACTTTGGGAAAACCGTGATCACTCATTCAGGAATTGATTGTGATCATTATGTATATAACGAAGATGGTACGATCAATGTAACCAAATCAATTGAAAAAGCAGTAGAAAAAGATTTATATGATTTTTTGGTATCAAATGATATTCATTATATTCCTTCTGGTGACTTAAAAAAGCTAGACCGGTATATGATCATTGGACATACTCCAACGATCCGCATGAATGAGGACAGATCTTGTAAGATCATTCGTACACCTTATTATATGGATATTGATTCGGGCTCTGGATACCGAAAAGATGGCGGAAGGCTTAGCTGTTATTGTGTGGATAGGGATGAAGAATATTATGTGTAGGCAATGATGATGAAGGGAGTAGATGGTGTTTTTCAAAAAGTTCTTGATAAGTTTTTTGATGGAAAAAGAGATATGAGAACAATAAAAATACTAGAGATGGAAAAATAACATGAATTATCTTTTACACTGTATAATTATAGAATTTTTTATGGCAGTTTACTGTTATCGATTCGGAAGTATTGTATTTCAGATACCAAAAGAAAATAAGAAATACCTTGCAATGACGACATTTACAAAAACATGCGGATATAATGTGATAACAATGTATTTATGCTATATAGGGATTATAGAAAATTCGTACAGATATGGATTACTAAATGTCTTTTGCATTATAGTACTGTTTGCGATATATAAAATGATGACAGGATTAGACTACCTAAGAATCATTTTAGGTACAATGTTGGTTGATACATTTTGTGGAATTACAATACTTGTACCATATTTACTTACATATGCCATTGCAAATAATGACTTTAGTTTTGATCGGAACTTTGAAGCAGATTTGGGAATATATACATTAGTAGCGATTGTTTTGGTTATCGTTGCAGGTTATGTAATGGAACGATATATTGTAAGAAGATTTTTGCGTAATTTTGCGAGATGTAAAATACCTTTTCAAAATTTATTTAGAATTCTATGTGTAATGGGATTTGTGTGGACAATGTATACTTATTCTGTTCAAGAAAGATTTTCTATTACATGGCTGTACGCAGTAGCACAGATCATCATAGCACTAGGAATATTATATATTGCATCATGGTTTTATCGTTGGCGAAAAGAGAAAAAGATTCAAATGGAAAATGAGCAGTTAAATTATGAAAATAAAGTGATGAAAGAATATTGTGCAACGTTGGAAAAGCAAATGGAGACAATAGAACAGTTTCAAGATGATATTGAGAAACAGATGGAAGAGGTAGAAGAGATTGCGAAAGAGGTAGGGGATGATGCGGAGATTAGGCAGTATGCGGAGGAATTAAAAGAAATATATCAAAAAGTATATAAAAAGAGCGAAAAATAAAATTATTTAAAAATTTGAAAGATTGTAAGATTCAAGAAAAAATATTTGATTTTTACGATCTTTTTTATATGGAGAAAACACACATGAATAGACAAGAATATGTCATAAATAAACCAATGTGAGAAAAA
>ERZ1035025.1324-NODE-1324-length-12776-cov-3.420643_pt1 | contig 12776 bp, 7 predicted proteins | sample MGYA00520619_ERZ1035025 | MGnify/ENA primary metagenome ERZ1035025 (study PRJEB33766, sample SAMN09781742) | gut metagenome | biome: gut microbiome | host: Homo sapiens | place: Madagascar | study: EMG produced TPA metagenomics assembly of the PRJNA485056 data...
GCAAATCCTACACTGCAACCGTGGCAAACGACGGCACCTGGACGCTCGACGTGCCGGCAGCCGACCTGGCCGCCCTGAGCCAGGGCGCGCTGACGGTCACTGCCTCGGTCAACGATAAAGCGGGTAATAACGGCCAGACCACGCACACCTTAACGGTGGATACCGTTGCGCCAACCGTAACCATCAGCACCGTGGCCGATGACGATATCGTCAACAACGCGGAGCAGCTGGCGGGCCAGACCATCCGCGGCACGACCACGGCGGAACAGGGCCAGACGGTGACCGTCTCCTTCAACGGGCACAGCTATCAGGCGACCGTCGGGGCAGACGGATCGTGGTCGGTCTTCGTGCCGGGCCGTGATTTCCTCGGCCTGAGCGACGGGGAGTACACCATCACCGCGTCGGTGAGCGACAAGGCGGGCAACCCGGGCAGCGCAACGCACGACGTGACGCTGAACGGCGATGTTCCAACCATCACCATTAACACCTTTGCGCAGGACGACATCGTCAACGCCGCCGAGCACGGCACGCCGCTGGTCATCAGCGGCACCACCGACGCGCCGGCAGGCCAGACGGTGACCATCACGCTGAACGGTAAAACCTATGCGGCTACCGTCCAGAATGACGGTACCTGGAGCTACACGGTGGGAAGCGCTGACGTGGCCGCGCTGGCAGACGGCGGCTCGTACGTGATTAACGCGCAGGTCAGCAATACCATCGGCAACAGCGCCAGCGATAACCATACCGTCACGGTCGATCTGACCGCGCCGTCGATGGGGATCGCTATTGATTCGCTGCAAAACGACACCGGCCTGAGCGCAACGGATTTCATCACCAACGACAGCCAGGTCGTCGTCAACGGCTCGCTGACCGCGCAGCTCGGCAATAACGAGAAGGCGCAGATCAGCCTCGACGGCGGCGTCACCTGGATTGACCTGACCGTGACCGGCACCACCTGGCGCTACGCCGATGGCCGCACCCTGACGGACGGGACGTATCAGTACCAGGTCCGCGTGATTGATAACGCGGGCAACGTGGGGGCCACGGACAGCCAGGACGTGGTGATTGACCTGACGAAGCCTGCGGCAACCACCATTACCGTGGATTCCATTACGCAGGATACCGGCCTGTCCGGCAGCGACTTTATCACCAGCGACAACCAGATCAGCCTGAAAGGGACGCTGGGCGCGGCGCTGGGCAGCGGCGACCACGCGCAGATCAGCCTTGACGGCGGCGTCACCTGGACCGACGTCAGCGTCAGCGGTCTGAGCTGGACGTATGTCGATGGCCGCACGCTGGCCGACGGGGATTACAACTACCAGCTGCGCGTGATTGACGATGCGGGCAACATCAGCGCCACCGCCTCTCAGGTGGTGACCATTGATACCGTTGCGCCGGACGCCAGCAAAACGATCGCCATCGACAGCATCAGCGACGATACCGGCCTGAGCAGCAGCGACTTTATTACTCGCGACACGTCCCTGACGTTGCACGGCTCGCTCGGCGCGACGCTGGCCGACGGCGAATACGCCCAGATCAGCATCGACGGCGGCGTCACCTGGCAGAACGTGATCGTCACCGGCAACAGCTGGTACTACGTCGATAGCCGCACGCTGGGTAACCAGACCTATGACTACTACGTCCGCGTGGTGGATGCCGCCGGTAACGTGGGGGCCAGCGCCCATCAGCAGGTGACCGTCGATACGGTCGCCCCGGATGCGGCGATTACGGTGACCGTGGATAACATCACCGTCGATACCGGCTTCGACAATAACGACTTCCTGACCAGTTCGACCTCGTACACGCTGCACGGAACGCTCGGCGCAGAACTCGGCGCGGGTGAATTCGTGCAGGTGAGCATGGACGGCGGCACGACCTGGGTATACGCCACCGTAAGCGGGACGCAGTGGAGCTACAGCGACACGCGTACCCTGACCGACGGCAGCCATAACTACCAGGTGCGGGTCGTTGACCTGGCGGGGAACGTTGGAGCCACCACCTCGCAGGCGGTGACGGTGGATACGCAGGCGCCGCAGTACGGCGTCACTATCGACAGCATCAGCGAAGATACCGGCCAGTCCGGCAGTGATTTCATCACCATGGACACCACGCTGACCATCAACGGTTCGCTGGGCAGCGCGCTGGCAAGCGATGAGCGCGTACAGATCAGCCTCGACGGTGGGAATACCTGGCTCGATGCCACGGTCACCAACCAGCGCTGGAGCTACACCGATACCCGCGATCTGCCTGACGGGGACTACACCTACCAGGTGCGGATTATCGACCAGGCGGGCAACGTGGGTTCCACTGCGTCTCAGGTCGTCACGGTAGACACCACGCCGCCGACCACGGTTGGCACGGTCGTGAGCTACACCGACGGCGAAGGCGAGCGTCAGGGCACCTTTGGCAGCGCGGTGGTAACGGACGATAACTCGCCGCTGATCAACGGGACGCTTAACCGTGCCCCGGACGACGGCGAGATCGTGCAGCTTTACCGTGACGGGGTTCTGCTCGGCCAGGTGACCATGAACGGCAGCGCAAGCTGGTCCTTCCAGGACAACGGCCTGAGTGACGGGAATCACACCTACATCGTGCGCGTCACCGACAGGGCCGGAAACTACACGGAATCCGACGGTTTTGTGCTGAACGTCGATACCAGTATCCCGACCACCACGGCGGCGATTACCGCGCAGACAACGTCGGATACCACGCCGATCGTCAGCGGTACCGTCTCCGCTGACCTGGTGAACGGTGAATACCTGGTGGTGACGGTGAACGGCAAAACCTACACCTCCCAGACCGGCGGCGCGGTGGTGGTCGACCCGGATCACAACACCTGGTATCTGCAGATCCCGGACGGCGATGCGCTGGGCGTGGCGAGCTACAGCGTGACCGCGCAGGTGAAGAGCAGCGCGGGTAACGGCAATACCACGGGTACGGCGGCCGGTAGCCTGGTGATTGATACCACCTCGGTGAACACCGACTGGGCAACCACGGCGGGGAACAGCAACAACTCCACCATGACCCTCGGCATGAACAGCAGCGGTCTGTGGAATATCATCGCTAACGGCCAGTCTTACTCCAGCAGCGATAGCTCGACCTATGCCGGCAATACGCTGACTAACACCCGTAACTACTACGTGGTGAGCCAGACCGCCGCCGACTTTGACCGTAACGGCACGCAGGACATTTTCGCGACGGAAAATACCTACGCCGGGTCAACGCAGGTGATGTGGACCTACGATGGCAGCACCTATAACGCCAGTCAGCTGGCAATGGGGACCACCATCTGGTACGGCGGTGTGATTGCGTACGATAAAACCGGGGATGGGTATCTGGATCTGGCGTACGGCGATGCCGGTATGGACTCCCTGACCTATCTGGTGAACAACAAGGGTGTCCTGTCGCCGGACGGCACCGGTGGAGAAGGCGGTTTCTACGGCCAGTTTGATTCCGGGCGCGAAATCTCCGGCGTTGACCTGAACAACGACGGTACGGTGGATATTGTTCAGCACACCAACCGCAGCGGCGCGTACTCGTTAACCGTGATCAACAACAACGGCAACGGGACGTTATCCATCGGTCAGAACCTGACGAACGTGTTTGTGGCTAACGCCTCGAATACCACCACGGCGGCGTCCATGACGTGGGCGGACTTCAACGGCGATGGCTACATGGATCTGTACCTGGGCAGCAGCTACAACAACAACGGCGGGGTGATCTACTACAACGACGGTACCGGGAAGCTCTCGGCCACCAAGAGCGCGGTGGAGGCCTCTAACGCAGCGGCGGGCTATCTGTCGGTGGCGGTGGACTGGAACGGTGATGGGCAGATGGACATCGTCAAGCTTAGCACCTACGGCGGCTCGCAGACGGCGACCCTGTTCACCAACAACGGCTACGGCTCCACCTGGACCTCAAGCCAGCTGGCTTCAGGCATTGCTTACGCCACCGGCGTGGCGGCAGTGGACTACAACTGGGACGGCGCGCAGGATCTGCTGGTCTCTCAGCAGAACGGCAAGGTGGTGCTGGTGCAAAACAGCAAAACCATTGCTGACGGCACCGCGATGCATCTGCACATTGTCGACAGCGAGGGCATCAACGCCTACTACGGCAATACGGTCAACCTGTACAACGCCGCGGGCGTGCTGGTGGCCTCGCAGATCATCAACGCCCAGTCCGGTATCGGATCGAACGATACGTCCGCGCTGGTGAGCTTCTACGGGCTGGATCCGAATGAAACCTATTCGGCCGAGATCCTGAAGATCACCAACGGCGTGTCGGATAACGTCACCTGGAGCGGCCTGGAGGCGGGCAACGGCAAGGAGGGCTACGTCCTGACGGCCGAAGCGGCCACCGGCGGCCACAGCGGAACCATTACCGGGACCGGGTATAACGACACCTTTATCGCAGAGCAGGGTACCTATACCTACAACGGTTCCGGCGGCTGGACTACCCATTCCGACCATGACACCTGGAGCAACACCGGTGGGATGGACGTGGTGGATTACCGCAATGCGACCTCTGGCGTGACCGTGGATCTGCGCCTCTCAACCGCGCAGAACACCGGGTTCGGCACCACGCGTCTGCTGAACATTGAAGGGATTAACGGCTCGGATTACGACGACGTCATCACCGGCAACAGCGGTGATAACCGGTTCGAAGGCCGCGGCGGAAATGACACCTTCAACATCGGCAGCGGCGGTCACGATACGCTGCTCTACAAGCTGATCAACGCCTCGGACGCCACGGGCGGTAACGGTCACGACGTGGTGAACGGCTTTACGGTCGGCACCTGGGAAGGGACGGCGGACACGGATCGTATTGACCTGCGCGATCTGCTTTCCGGCAGCGGCTATACCGGCACGGGCTCGGCGAGCTATGTGAACGGCGTGGCCACGCTGGACAGCAGCGCGGGCAATATCAGCGATTACATCCGCGTGGTGCAGAACGGCAGCAATACCGAGATCCAGGTTGACCTGGACGGTACCGGCGGTCAGTTCTCGCCAACCACCCTGGTGACGCTGAACGGCGTGCAGACGGATCTGGCGACGCTGCTGGCGAACCATCAACTGTTAATTGCGTAAAACAACGCCGCGGGGAGCGATCCCCGCGGCCTTTTGGCGTTTCTTTACACGAATTGCGTTAACCCGGAGATTATGAAGACACATCCACAGTACGAACCCTGGCTGCAGGGCATGCTCATCATCGCGAAGCACTACCGGCTGGACTTTTCGGTGGAGCACGTTCGGGTCACGATTAACCATGAAAGCCAGTCGCCTCGCCAGCTGGTGCTGGAGGAGATGGCGCGCCAGCTTGGGCTGGGGATGCGTGTGGTGGCGGCGGAAGCGGTCTCCCTCGATCCGTGGCGTCTGCCGCTGCTGGCGGAATTCACCGGCGGGCAGATTGCGGTGATCAACCGCATGGACAACGAAGGCAACGTCAGCCTGCAGTTCAGCGGCGACGGCGGCCTGGAGACGACGCTGACGCGCGAGGCGCTCGGGTCGCGATTAAAGGGCCTGATGGTGCTGCGCCCGCTCGAGTCCACGCCGGATGCCCGCGTGGATGACTACATCAAACCGTATGAGAAAAACTGGTTCTGGCAGCTGGCGCTGAAAGACTGGCGACGCTACAGCGACATTATGCTGGTGGCGCTGGTCGCCAACGTGCTGGCGCTTTCCGGCATGGTCTTCTCCATGCAGGTCTACGACAGGGTGGTACCATCGCAGTCAGAAGCCACGCTGTGGGTGCTGTTTGGCGGCGTGATGATTGCCATCGTGTTCGAATTCATCATGCGCATGCTGCGCGTACACATTTCTGACGTGGTGGGGAAACGCGCCGATCTGCGCATCTCTGAACGCGTCTTTGCCCACGCGCTGCGGATTAAAAACGGCGCACGCTCGAAATCAACCGGATCGTTTATCGCGCAGATCCGCGAACTGGAGTCGGTGCGCGAGCTGATCACCTCGACGACCATTGCGGCCCTCTCCGATCTGCCGTTCTTCCTGCTGTTCGTCTTCATTCTGTGGATGATTGGCGGTCCGCTGGTGCTGGTGGTCCTGCTCGCCGTGCCGCTGTTGCTTATTCCGGGCCTGCTGGTGCAGCGCCCGCTGGGAAAACTCTCCAGCGAAGGGATGCGTGAATCCGCCATTCGTAACGCCACGCTGGTGGAAGCGGTGCAGGGCATTGAAGACATCAAGCTAATGCGCGCCGAGCAGCGTTTCCAGAATCAGTGGAATAACACCAACGACGTCGCTGCCAGCGTCGGCATGAAGCAGCGCTGGCTGACGGGCCTGCTGCTTACCTGGACCCAGGAGGTGCAGTCCATTGTTTACGCAGTGGTGCTGCTGGTGGGCTGCTATCTGGTCATCAGCGGTGACATGACCACCGGTGCGCTGGTGGGGACCTCGATTCTGGCGTCGCGGACCATTGCGCCGCTGTCGCAGATCTCAGGCGTGCTCTCGCGCTGGCAGTCGGCAAAAGTGGCCCGTAAGGGGCTGGACGACCTGATGCAGCGGCCGATTGACGATCCGCAACACGGCAAGAAGGTGCACAAAGCCCACCTGCGCGGCGACTATGCCCTTGAGGACGTCGGGTTTTACTACGACGAGGAAGAGAAACTCACCGTGCTCAACATCAGCAAGCTGCAGATCCGCGCCGGAGAGCGTGTGGCGGTGCTCGGGCGCAATGGCTCCGGCAAAAGCACGCTGTTACAGCTTCTGGCGGGCATGCAGGAGCCGCAGCAGGGCAGCATTCTGCTGGACGATATTGCCCTCAATCACCTTGATCCGGCCGACGTGCGTCGCGACATGCAGTTGCTGAGCCAGCAAGCCCGTCTGTTCTTTGGCTCCGTGCGGGACAACATCCTGATGGGTAACCCGCTGGCGACCGACGATGAGATTTACCAGGCGCTGGTCAACAGCGGCGCGCTGGAGTTTGTGCGCAAACAGAAAATGGGGCTGAACACTATCATCAACGAGGGCGGAACGGGCCTCTCGGGCGGACAGCGTCAGGCGCTGCTGCTGGCGCGCGCACTGATTACCTCGCCGACTATTCTGCTGCTGGACGAGCCAACGGCCTGGCTGGACGAAATGAGCGAGAAGCAGTTTATTCAGCATCTTCACACATGGCTGGGTAAGCGCCGGACGCTGGTGGTGGCGACGCACCGCCTGCCGATTCTGGACCTGGTCGACCGCATCATCGTGCTGGAAAACGGCAAGGTGGTGATGGACGGCCCGCGCGACGCCATCCTGCACCAGCACGGTATGGCGCCGCAAAAGACAGCACAGCGCACCGTGACCATGAAACCGGCGGCGGTTGCAGAGGAGGGCGCGGCATGAATGATTTCTCCCGTTTTAATAGCCGACTGAAGGAGCCTCGCCTTCCGCGCTCTACCCTGGTGGCATGGTCCCTGTTCGCCCTGCTGGTGGTGTTTATCGCCTGGGCGAGCCTGTTCCATCTTGATGAGGTGACGACAGGCAGCGGCAAGGTGATACCGTCTTCGCATGAGCAGGTCATCCAGTCCCTGGAAGGCGGCATTATCCACAGCCTGATGGTGCGCGAAGGCGACATCGTCGAGCGCGGCCAGCAGCTCGCGCAGCTTGATCGGACAAAAACCGAGTCGAGCGTGCTGGAGAGCGAGTCGCGTCTGAATGCCGCGCTGGCCACGGCGGCACGCCTGAAGGCTGAAGTTAACGACACGGAGCTGACGTTTCCCGAGGAGCTGGATGACGACGTTGAGCTGGTTAAGCAGGAAACGGCGCTCTATCAGTCCCGTCGCGAGAGCCTTGAAAAAGGGCTGGCGGGTTTACGTCAGGGTGCCGAGCTGGTGCAGCGCGAGCTGTCGTTGACCCGTCCGCTGGTGACCCAGGGGGCGGCCAGCAAGGTGGAGGTGCTGCGTCTTGAGCGTCAAAAAAATGAGCTTGAGAATAAAATCACCGAGATGAAAAACCAGTATTACGTCCGCGCCCGCGAAGAGCTGGCGAAAGCCAATGCGGAGATTGAAGCCCAGCGTTCGGTGATGAAGGGACGGGAAGACTCCCTGACCCGACTGACCTTCAATGCGCCGGTTCGCGGGATCGTGAAGGATATTGACGTCACGACCGTGGGCGGCGTCATCCCGCCGAACGGCAAGCTGATGAGTCTGGTTCCGCTTGACGATCAGATGGTGGTAGAAGCGAAAATCTCCCCGCGCGATGTGGCGTTTATCCATCCCGGCCAGAAGGCGCTGGTGAAAGTGACGGCCTATGATTACTCCATTTACGGTGGGCTGGAAGGGGAAGTGACCATGATTTCGCCGGACACCCTGCAGGATGAGGTGAAAAGAGATGTTTATTACTATCGCGTCTATATTCGTACCGACAGTAACCATCTGACCAATAAGCAAGGTCAGGAGTTCCCGGTCTTTCCGGGCATGATTGCCACCGTAGACATTAAAACCGGCAGCAAAACCATTCTGGATTATCTGTTGAAACCGCTGAACAAGGCAAAAGAGGCGCTGCGGGAAAGATAAGTGAACGGCGTTCGGAACACCGAACGCCTGGTGGATTATACGGTTGACGTCACGTTGTGAACGTGGCGTCGCTCTTTAGGAACAACGTTGATGTAATGCGTAACATACGCAAAATATAACCCGGCATAATTTTCGACGAGTTCGATAAACGCCGGATAGACCGATAGCCGACCATCACCCCGATCTTTCAGATAGCCTGCCTCCTGAGCCGATTTGATAATCCGGTTGACGTGGATGCGCGATACAAAAAATTCTTTTGCGAGCGTGCTGGCTGAATAGTCGATAACGGCACCATGGGCAGATTTATTTTTCATAGCCTGCAGGTAAAGATAAAGCATAATCATACGTCCACCATCTTTATCGATAAATAATCCCACTTCAGGCAACACCTTTCTGAACGTTAATCCCCGAAAAAGATATTCTGCCGCGCGGCGGAAAAAGTTATTTCTCAAAATATCATTATCCAGCAGGTTCACGTTAATATTGAATGTTGGATAAAGAATACTGACGGGCAAAAAAGCGCCGGACATATATCGCTTAAGTTCATTCAGGCCTTTTTCGGTTGGCGCGATTCTCGTTTTGCGTCTGTCTTCCGTACAGCGCCAGGTCCTGATGCGCCCGGTGGTTCTGAGTATCGTGATGATCGCAATAACGCTGTTAGGGCTGGCTATCTTATAGCGAGAGCATAACTCTTTAATTTCTGAGACTGACTCGGCCTGATTTCCAAAAATAAAACAACACATGGAGAGGATAATGTTGAACCGTGATTCCTGCAGCATTGTCTTGTAGAACAAAGGTTGTTTTTTGTAGATGGTGTCATTAATTGTGTAGTGCTCTAATATTGCCTCACCGAATCGTGGATTGCTCTTTATGACATCCCTTCGATGTAGCAAGGCCCTGGATGAGATATGATTATCCATAGCATTTTTCTCGTATTTGAATGAGCCGATAGATGAAGTATCCAGTCTTCTTTTTCGGAATTTTCATTATACCCTGAGAATAAAACATTTGCCGTGGTTATTTGAAAAGAAAAGTATATTTAAACGCGGGTGATTAACGCAAAGATGTTCCGGTGAATTAGGTTGATAACAGTTTCTTAACCCTGGGTGCTACTGTAAAATTATACTTCGCAACAGATGCAATAAATTTTACGCATACTCAAATGGAAATGGCGCTTTGGTGCCCAGGAGCAGGTTATGACCCACAAAATTTCTCTCAGAAATGGGGCGTGCGATGAACATAAGTTTGTCATCTCAGCCTGCGGTTTCACATTCCAGGGATATTGTTCGATCCTTAATAAATACGGAGTCCATGCTACCCGGATCCACTTTAACGGAGATGAGGCATCTCAACAGGATATTGAAAATATCCTTAAAAATCAGGATGCGCATATCGTGGTGTTTCTCGGGAAAGGCGTGGTCAACCTCCTGGAAAGCCTGAAGCGACTGGCATCCATACTCAATGCACTGCCCGTCATTCGGCACGTCACCCTGTATGGTGATATTCCCGATGGCTGGCTGTACCGCACGCTGGGCAGTCTTTTAAATAACCGCTATCAACTATCATTGATTCGCGTAGCCAGCGTTTCTGATGTAATCGCCTGCTTTCATACCCATTACAAAAGTTTTAAGGATCGCTCTCGCGCATTACGCGAACGCTACATTGATATTTCCTCGCAAGAAAATCTCAAGTGGTTAACACGAAGAGAAATTGACGTATTATTAAGTTTCTACCGCGGCATGTCCGTAAAAGAAATGTGCGATAGAATGGGTTTGTCGAATAAAACGGTGTATACCCACCGTAAGGAAGGTGTGCTTAAATTACACTTAATTAAGCGTTGGCTACACGATCCGCATAATTTTAAAGCAGAAATGCCTGCTAAGCACCCACGTCAAAAAACGGGGCTCACGGAGAAGGAAACCGACATTTTTAATGCCCTACGAAATCGCGAAATATTTCCGGCATATCAGATCATTACCGATCGGGATAAAAAAGGTGTTGGGTTTGAAATACTGATTCGCTGGAATAAAAACGGTAAAATTGTCAAGCCTGCCAGTTTTTTAACGGATATTACCAATCATGAGATATGGCTGCAAATAACGGCCTTGGTCATCCATGCTGCCGTTTCAGGTATTAATAAGTATAACGGGAAATATTATTTTTCTGTGAATATCCCGCCTCGTCTGGCATCCGGAAATGCCTTGCCTGATATGGCACGAAAGGCCATCGATATGCTGCTCAAACCGCAGTGGGCGGAAAAGCTGGTCTTTGAATTTGCAGAGGATATTGACGTGACGAAGGATAAAAGGATCCCTGAAACCATGCGGCATTTACGCAAAACGGGGTGTCGTTTATTTCTGGATGACTGCTTTTCTAACCATCAAACCATGTTCCCGGTGCGCCAGGTTCATTTCGATGGACTCAAACTGGATCGGGACATCGTCGATCACTTTGTGGCAAATGACAATGACTACAATTTGATAAAAGCGATTCAGATTTATAGCGACATGACCGGCACTGACTGTATTGCAGAAGGGGTTGATAGCGAAGAAAAGTTCGAGAAACTCGTCGCGCTGGGCGTTAAAAACTTTCAGGGATATTATCTTTCACGTGCCGTGAAAGAGGATGAGTTAGACCGCATGGTACGGTTATTTAGCTGATAAGAAAAATAAAGCCCCGAAGGGCTCTGGTTTATTTTCGACCCAGCAACAGGCCGAGAACAATACCGACAGCACCCGCGGCGATGAGGCCGGTGAGGGGATTATTTCTGACCGCTTCTGTGACGTCGGAAACGGCATCGCTGGCCTGAGCGGCGTATTTTTTCGCGGCACCTTTTACCTGATGTTTTGGTGAATCAACGAATTCACCAAACTGCTGCTGCGCTGAACCTGCAAGTTCATCAAATTTATTTTTTGCCTTGTCTTCAGCAAACTGGGTGTTTTTATCAGTACCGATATCAGACATTTTTGCCTCCTTTTGTTGATAGTTAAAGGATAGCCGCTCTTTGCGGATGTGGGAGACGCAAGGCTAAATTCGGCACCTGACAGGGCGGTTTTCGGATATATCTCTATACCGGGAACCCGTTATTTCTCATTGTCATCCTGACCGTAATACAGTTTCCCGATGCGGATCAGCGGGCGACCCTGAGACTTACGGTGCAGGTTACTGTCCCTGAGCGAATAAACGCACCCGCAATATTCCTGCTGGTAAAACTGTTCCCGCTTGCTGATCTCAATCATGCGTGAGGAGCCTCCCTGTTTGCGCCAGTTATAGTCCCAGTAAACCATACCCGGATAGCGCGCGGCCGCACGCTGGCCGCAGTCGTTTATCTGCTGCATGTTCTTCCAGCGGGAGATCCCCAGCGAGCTGCTGATGACGCTGAATCCATTTTCTGCCGCATAGAGCGCCGTGCGCTCGAAACGCATATCGAAGCACATGGTGCAGCGGACGCCGCGCTCGGGTTCCCATTCCATGCCTTTCGCGCGCTCAAACCAGTTATCTGTGTCGTAATCGGCATCAACAAACGGCACGCCGTGCTTTTCCGCAAAGCGAATATTTTCCTCCTTACGAATGAGGTATTCCTTTTGCGGATGGATATTGGGGTTATAGAAGAAAATGGTGTACTCAATGCCCGACGCCTGGATAGCCTCCATCACTTCACCCGAGCAGGGGGCGCAGCAGGAGTGAAGCAGCAGCTTGTCAGCGCCGTTGGGCAGGGTGAGTTGAGGGCGGATAAAAGGGGCTGTCGTCATGGCGTTCTGCACTATGTTGATGAAATTTATGGAAGGGTAGCATAAATTCAGAAACTGTTGAGACGGGAGCGATGCAGGAAAGCGCGCCAATGCTCAGGTAAAAGTCGATGGCGGGCTGGTTCCAGTCCAGCACGCTCCATTCAAGACGACCGCACTGTCGTTTCACTGCCAACTGCGCGATATGTTTCAGCAGTGCTCTGCCTGCACCTTTCCCGCGATACGCCGGAGAAACGTACAGGTCTTCCATATAAATCCCGTTGCGTCCGAGCCAGGTCGAATAGCTGGTGAAGAACACGGCATAGCCCGCGATCTTGCCTTCACACTCCGCGATCAATGCCTCGGTTTTAGTACCTGCGCCAAAGAGCGTTTCCCGGATCTCCTCCGGCGTGGTAACCACTTCTTCCGGGGCTTTTTCATACACCGCCAGCTCGTAAATCATGGCGTAAATGGCCGCCGCATCTTCGGGACGGGCCTGACGAAGGGTGATGCTCATTGTTTTTCCTGCCTTTTAG
>ERZ1035025.1328-NODE-1328-length-12750-cov-4.039149_pt1 | contig 12750 bp, 10 predicted proteins | sample MGYA00520619_ERZ1035025 | MGnify/ENA primary metagenome ERZ1035025 (study PRJEB33766, sample SAMN09781742) | gut metagenome | biome: gut microbiome | host: Homo sapiens | place: Madagascar | study: EMG produced TPA metagenomics assembly of the PRJNA485056 data...
CACCGGATACTACTACATGAACGTAGTAGAAACCGGCAATTCCTTTTACTATCTTTCCCTGCATCTTTTTCTATATCCTATTGCTGACCGCTGTCACTTCCACTTCCACTGCCGCTGTTGCCATTGTCCGTATTTCCACCAGTATTCGTGTTATCAGACGGTTTCGGTCCACGGCTTAATACATAAGTGATCGTGCTGCCTTTCGATACACTTCCTGAAGCCGGGCTCATAGAAATGATTGTTCCCTCTTCATAGTTACTGCTGTATTCATCTTTCTGCTTACTTGCATTCAAACCGTTCTGAGATGCCCATGACAGAAGTTCTTCCTCATCTTTTCCTGCAAAGTTCTGGATACTTACCTTATCGCTGCCACTGCTAAGTACCAGATTGACGGCTGTTCCGGCTGATACTTTTTTACCAGGTGTCACGCTCTGAGAAATAACATTTCCCTTTGCTACACTGTCATCATGCTGGGTGCTGGTAGATCCTACAGTAAGTCCTGCTGCCTGAATCTCACTTCTGGCATCTGCTTCAGATTTTCCACGCACATCCGGTACTGTCTTCTTCTGAGCTCCCTTACTTACAATCATCTTAACCTGCGTGTCTTTTGCTGCCTTGGAATTTGCTGCAGGTGTTGTACTGATTACATTACCTTCAGCTACATTATCATCATACTGAAATTCTGAAATAGGTTTAAATCCTGCATCTGTCAATTTTTTCTGAGCTTCATCCTCACTCATGCCAGATACATCCGGCACAATAATCTCTTTTCCAATTAATGCGGAACTTACAACTACATGAACGGTTGAATGTTTCTTTACCTTTGTTTCGGCTTTTGTCTTCTGCTCACTGACTGTTCCTTCCTCATACTTCTCAGAATCTTCTCTAGAGTCAACTTTAATTCCAAGTTTCTTATCTTTCAGTGCTTTTGTTGCTTCTTCTTCTGTCATTCCGACAATATCAGGTACTTTTACTGTATCTTTGTCTGATGAATCTTCTGTTGTTGTTCCGGATCCAATAGATTTAAAAATTCCTGCTGCTTTTCCGACTGCAAAAATCAAAATAAATGCAATGATCAGTGCCACTACGATCATTAGAATCTTCATGACCTTGTTCATATGTGGATTAACTTCTTCTGCGCCTTTTCTGCCATCATAATCGTCATCATCGTACTCTTCGTCGTCATCATCATAACGGTCATCACCATAATCATCGTCATAGTCATCGGCGCCATAATCATCGTCATCTCCGTAATCATCATCATAGTCGTCATAAGAACTTCTGATATCATCCAGTTCATCATCTGTGATAATCACTGTATCTGCATTACGAAGTGGCGGAATTTCAACAAAATCCCCGTCCGGATCCATCATAGATCTCTTCAGATCTCTTGTCAGATCTGCTGTACTTGCATAACGTCTCTCACTGTTCTTCTGGGTACATTTTAAAATAATCTGCTCCAGACTGTACGGAATATCCGGTGCATACTCTGACGGAGGTGTGATTTCCTGCTGCAAATGCTTCATAGCAACTTCCACTGTTGACTCTCCGTCAAATGGTACTCTTCCGGTTACCATCTCATATAGTGTGATACCAATTGAATAAATGTCACTCTTCGCATCACTATAGCCGCCTCTTGCCTGTTCCGGAGATGTATAATGAACAGATCCCATTGCATTGGAACTGATCGTATTAGAAGTAACAGCCTTGGCAATCCCAAAATCAGTCACTTTGACCTTACCATCTCTGGATATCATAACATTCTGAGGTTTAATATCACGATGTACGATACCTGCCGCATGTGCTGCCCCGATACCATTGCACATCTGAATTGCAATGCTAATGACTTCTTTATGGGAAAGCTTTCCCTTCTTTTCAATATATTCTTTTAAAGTGATGCCCTCTACCAGTTCCATCACCATATAATAAAGTCCCCGGTCCTCTCCGACATCATACACATTTACGATATTCGGATTCAGAAGTCCTGCGGCTGCCTGCGCTTCTGAATGGAATTTACGGACAAAATTCTCGTCTTCGCGATATTCTTTTTTCAATACTTTGATCGCGACATAACGGTTCAGCATTGTGTCTTTTCCCTTATAGACATCTGCCATACCACCGGCACCAATTTTGCTCAGTACCTCGTATCTCTTTCCTAATACAATACCATCTTTTACCATGCACTCACCTCATCTGCAAGCGGCTCAGCTAAAACAACCCCTATGTTATCTCTCCCGCCATTGCTGTTTGCTTTTTCGATCAACATCTGTACTGCCTCGACGATGTCTCTCGCTCCCTTTACAATATCAAACATATCCTCATCTTCAACCATATTACTGAGACCATCGGTACACATCAGGATCATATCCCCCTTTTTCAGCCGATATTCGTAAATATCAGCCTCTACTTCTTCCTTGACCCCCATGGCTCTTGTAATAATATTCTTATCCGGATGATTCTTAGCTTCTTCTGCTTTTATACCTCCTAGACGAACCATCTCTTCAACAAGAGAATGATCCTTGGACAACTGTTTTATCTTATCACCAATCAGATAAAGACGACTATCTCCGACATTCGAAAAATATAAAGTATTCCCTATTACAGTAGCTATTACGAGTGTCGTTCCCATACCTTCTAACTTCACATCAGACTGTGCTGCCTGTATCAGCTTATGATTTGCTACAGACACAATACTCTTCAAGATTTCTTCCGGTTTATCAAGTTCTGTCTTTTCCAGTTCTTCATGGACAACCTTCACGGTATATTTTGACGCAAAATCACCCGCTTTATGTCCTCCCATTCCGTCTGCTACTACAAGCAGATTCGGGAAAGGACCTACCGGCTTATCTGTCACATAGACATAATCCTGATTCATCTCACGTTTTCGACCCACATCAGTCTTCGCATATATCTTCATCTGGTCTCTCCTCTTTTACAGCACCATATCGTCTTCTGAGCTGTCCACAGGCTCCGTCAATATCAGAGCCTCTTTCCCTTCTAATAGTAACATTTATTCCGTTTTTTTCAAGTTTATTTTGAAATTCCATAGCTTTTTTGCTATCTGGCTTTTTGAAATCCCTCTCCTTAATTGGATTTACCGGAATCAAATTCAGATGACAGTTACGATGTTTCAATATCCCGGTCAGTTCTTTTACATCGTCCGGTCCATCATTCACGCCTGCCACCAGACTATATTCAAAGGTCACTCTGCGCCCGGTCTGCTTGTAATAATCATCACAGGCTTCCAGTACTTCTGAAAGTTCGTATTTATTCGCGATCGGCATCAGTTTTTTACGCTTTTCCTGACTGGAACCATGCAGCGACAATGCAAGAGTAATCTGAAGTCCTTCCCCTGCCAGTCTGTGAATATTGGGTACAATTCCACAGGTGGAGGCGGTAATACTTCTCTGGCTGATATTCAACCCATGTTCATCACTAAGCATATGTATAAATTTTACAAAGTTATCGTAATTATCCAAAGGCTCTCCTGTTCCCATAACAACAACATTGGATACTCTTTCGCCTGTCATCTTCTGGATCTGATAAATCTGTCTTAACATCTCAGAAGTTGTCAGATTTCTCTCAAGCCCATCCAGTGTAGACGCACAGAATCTGCACCCCATCCTGCATCCGACCTGTGAGGAAATGCATACCGAATTGCCATAGTTATATTTCATAAGAACGCTTTCGATACGGTTCCCGTCCTCCAGCTCAAACAAAAATTTTTCTGTCGGATCCACCTTGGAGATCTGATGGGCAACCACTTTCACTTTACGGATTTCATACACCTGATCAAGTTTTTCCCGAAGTGCTTTCGACAAGTTTGTCATCTCATCGAATTCTTCTGCCAGTTTTTCATGAAGCCATGCATAAATTTGTTTTGCACGGAACGGTTTTTCTCCGATGCTCTTTATCTCATCTTGTAATTCATCATAGTTATAAGATACGATGTCTTTTTTCTCCATGACCTTGCTCCAATCTATTGTTTTCTAAATTCAGCAATATAGAATCCATCCCCCATATCGCTTCCCGGCAGCATCTGTTTTTCCCGGATTTTTTCAAATTCCGGAAAGTTTTCCACAAACCATGCCGTGTTATCCTCATTTTCTTCCCGATTAATTGTACAAGTGCTGTACAGAAGTTTTCCTCCTGGTTTTACATAATTATGGACAACTGTCAGAATCTGTCTCTGTAAATCTGCAAGTCCTTTCGCCATCTCTACTGTCATCTTACTCTTCAAGTCTGGTTTTTTACCAAGAATTCCAAGTCCTGAACACGGAAGATCTGCAATTAGAATATCTGCTTTTTCATAAGACGCCTCATCATTGATCGTCGCATCCTGGCATACAGCCTCTATGTTATCAAGTCCGCTTCTTTCAATATTCTCTTCAATCAACGCAACCTTGTATTCTGTCAGATCTCTTGCTTCCACATACCCGGTTCCAGACAACTTTTCCGCAAGGTGAATCGCTTTTCCTCCCGGTGCTGCACAGACATCGATCACATAATCTCCTTCTTTCGGTTCTGCCCATTCGGCCACCTGCATGGAACTGATATCCTGAATATAGAAATATCCTTTCTGAAATGCCAGAAGTCCTGCCAGATAATCATAATTGGTCAGTTCATATGCATAAGGAAGTACCGGGTGTCTGCGATAGACCACACCATCTTTTTCCAGTTCTTTTTCAAATTCTTCCTTTGAAACAACAGCTGTATTACGTCTGACTGTCACTGGGCGCTCTTCAAGAAATGCTTTTCCCATCTTCTCTACTGTCTCTTTTCCATATACCGAGATCCACTTTTCTACCATCCACATTGGCAGAGAATATCTCACGGAAAGACAGGCAATCTCATTGGAAGGATCCGGATATGAAAGCATGTCCAAATTTCTGCTGATATTACGAAGGACTCCATTTACAAACCCTTTTAGATTCACAAATCCTTTTTTCCCTGCAAGTTTTACCGCTTCATTACACACCGCACTGTCCGGTACGTGATCCATATATTTTAACTGGTAGACCGAACTTCTTAAAATTGTGCGGATCACTGGTTTCTGTTTGTTCACTTTTACTTTTGAAAATTGATTGATGATATAATCAATCTCTATCTGACGCTCAAGCGTGCCCTCCACCACTCTCGTGATGAATGCACGCTCTCGTTTTTCCAAATACTGATATTTATCAAGAACATTTTTCAGGGCTATATGACTGTACTCCCCGTCTCTTGTAATTAAGAGCAGCGTCTCCAGTATGATTTCCCTTACATTTACCTGCGTTGCCATGTGTCTATCCTCATTTCCTTTTTATCAAACTATATCTTCACTCAATCACACCATCTTCACGACTACTCTTCTTCATTTTAACTAATCTCTTCAATGTCTAGTCGTCTCTTCTGCCACCTGTCAGAATCAGGATTCGCAAAAGCTGAAGGATTGCAGAAGCTGCACCTGCAACATAAGTAAGTGCTGCTGCCGTCAGTACCTTTTTGGTTCCGGAAAGTTCATCCGGATATAATAGATTGCTCTCACCCAGAATCTTTATCGCTCTTCTGGAAGCATTGAATTCTACCGGAAGTGTTACGATCTGAAATAACACTGCCAGTGAAAATGCCAGAATACCAAGATTCAGTAACACTTGGGACATCTGGGAATTAAAGAACAATCCCAGAAGAATCAGCGGCCACGCAATGGTACTTCCAAAATTGGCAGCCGGAACAAGTGCACCACGAATCTGTAGCGGTGCATATCCCACCTGATGCTGGATTGCGTGTCCGCACTCATGTGCTGCTACTCCGACAGCCGCCACCGATGTCTGTCCATAAGTCGCATCAGAAAGCCGGAGCACTTTTCCTCTCGGGTCATAATGGTCTGTCAGATTACCGGATATCCTCTCAACCCGGACATCATAGATACCAGCCCTCCTCAGGATTGTCTCCGCAGCCTCTCTTCCTGTCATACCAGAATGACTTCTCACTCTGGAATATTTATTAAATGTTGAATTCATCTTCGCAGATGCAATCATGCAGATGACTACACCGATCAGAACAAGTACATAGGTCGGATCAAAATACATTGGATAATACATAACTTTCTACCTCCTTTATCCTTTAGGGGTATTATATATGAAAAAGACGCAAAAACACGTCTTTTCATACTTTCTTAACATTTTTTTAGAATTTCTCCATATTCCAGGTGATTTCCTCTAAGAAATGCGCCTGCATCCATACGTTTTTTGCCTTGAAGCTGAAGTTCCTCAATCTTCAGAAGTCCTTCACCAGTCTGGACATAAAAACTGTCTTTTTCCACTTTTACAATCGTTCCGGCTTCCTGGTCTGTATTGTCTTCCACGACATCTGCCTGCCACAGCTTGATCACTTTATCATTCCAGTGTGTGTAAGCACTTGGCCATGGGTTTAAACCTCGGATCAAGCGCTCAATCTGAACAGCCGGATCATTCCAGTTAATATTACCAAGATTCTTATCCAGCATCTTTGCATATGCAGTCGTGCTCTCTCCCTGCGGCTCCCATGTAGCTGTCTTATCTTCCAGACATTTCAAAGTCTCTACACAAAGCTTTGCTCCTGCCTCTGCCAGTTTATCGTGCAGGCTTCCACCAGTCTCCTTTGGATCTAGCGGGATTTCTGTCTTTAAGATCATATCTCCTGTATCCAGGCCTTCGTTCATCTGCATCGTTGTCACACCGGAAAACTTCTCACCATCAATGACTGCCCACTGAATCGGTGCAGCTCCTCGATACTTTGGAAGTAAAGATGCATGGACATTAATGCAGCCATAAGGTGTCATCTGTAGAATTTCCTTTGGAAGAATCTGCCCAAACGCAATAACAACCATAATATCTGCGTTATATTTTTTCAATTCTTCAATACATTCCGGCTCCCGGATCTTTTTTGGCTGATAAACCGGAATGTCCCGGGCAAGAGCTGCTTCCTTGACCGGCGTATACTGCATCTTGCCGCCACGCCCTTTCGGTTTATCCGGCTGTGTCACTGCAAGAACAACCTCATGCCCGGCTTCTGCAAGCGCCTCTAATGTGCTAACAGAGAAATCCGGTGTCCCCATAAATATGACTTTCATCTATTCCTCTCCCTCTTCTACATTGTGAATACCGCCTTCAACAAGATCTACATACATTTTTCCATCCAGATGATCGATCTCATGGCAGAACGCCCTCGCCAGAAGTCCTTCGCCTTCCATCTCAAACTCATTCATATCTTCATCCAAAGCTCTGACTTTTACATAGTTCGGTCTTGTCACCTGTCCACATTTTCCAGGTACACTTAAGCATCCTTCTTCTCCTGTCTGCTCTCCGGAAGTTTCCAAAATCTCCGGATTGATCAGTATGATCGGACCTTCCCCTACATCAATCACTACAATTCTTTTTAACACTCCGACCTGTGGTGCTGCAAGTCCGACTCCCATAGCCTCATACATGGTATCTAACATATCCTCGATCAAAATCTTTGTACGGATACTCATCTTTGTTACTTCTTTACAGTGTTTGGTCAAAACATCGTCCCCAAGCACTCTGATTTCTCTGATTGCCATAATCTTTTTTCTCCTTTACCTGCTACATTCTATCTTATGACGCCTGTGGATTGTAACCTGCTTTGCATCGGCATCATGTCTTCACTCTGATAATCTTATTATTACGGATTCATATCAAACTGTATCTTCAATGACTGAAAGCCCCGATTGATCTCAATGTATTTTTCCATCCGCTCCTTCACCGCCATCAGGATTCTTTCATCTTCACTTTTCAAATAGATGACCTTACGGTAAATATCATTGATTTTTCCTATGCCTGGACTTGCTGGTCCAATGACTGCCATCGGTGCTTCTCCGGCTGCCCGCACTGCAAAATCTTTCAGGTATCCTGAAGCTTTCGTAAGAAGTGCCTCGTCTGCCCCTGAGGCATAAATTGCCATCAGCCCGGCAGCCGGCGGATATCCCATAAGTCTCCGGTAACTGATTTCTTCTTCATAAAAACTTTCATAATCCTGCTTTGCGGCATTTACAATACTATAATGCTCTGGACTGTATGTCTGAATCACAACCTCTCCCGGAAGATTCCCTCTCCCGGCACGGCCTGCAGCCTGCACAAGAAGTTGAAATGTACGTTCTCCGGAACGGTAATCGTCCCCATACAGTGACATATCTGCCGCCAGAATTCCAACCAGTGTTACCCCAGGAAAATCATGACCTTTCACAATCATCTGCGTCCCGATCAGAATATCTGCTTCTTCGTTTGCAAACGCTGACAGAATCTTCTCATGCCCGTCTTTATTCTTTGTCGTATCCAGATCCATACGCAGGACTCTTGCCTGTGGAAAACGCTTCTTTACCAGATCCTCTACCTGCTGCGTTCCCATGCGGAATCCACCAATATAAGGGGAGCCACAGGACGGACAAGTTTTGATCATCCTCTCCTCATGCCCACAGTAATGACAGATGAGCCTGCCTCCTCTGTGCTCTGAGAGCGAAACATCACAATGAGGACATTTTACTACATATCCACAGGACCTGCAAGAGACGAACCCCGCATATCCACGCCGATTGAGGAAAAGCATCATCTGGTGGTGCTCACTTAAACACTTTTCCATAAGTTCTGTCAGTCTGTCACTTAAAATACTGCGATTTCCATTCTTTAATTCTTCCCGCATATCGACCGTGTATACCTTTGGCATCACTTGCCTGGTAGCACGGTTCTTTAATTCCAGCATCGTGCAGCTTCCGCCCTGGCACCAGGAAAATGCTTCCACAGAAGGTGTTGCTGAACCAAGTACGACACTTGCCTGTTCAATCTGTGCACGGCGTATTGCAGTCTCCCTTGCATGATATCTTGGCACCTGCTCACTTTTATAAGTAGGTTCATGCTCTTCATCAATCACGATTAGTCCCAGATTGGAAAATGGTGTAAAAAGCGCAGATCTAGGTCCAATCATCACATCCACTTCTCCACGTCTGACACGCTCCATCTGATCAGAACGCTCTCCCTGGGAAAGTCTGGAATTCAAAATCGACACCCGGTTTCCAAATCTGGCATAGAAGCGCATCACCGTCTGATAAGTCAGCGCGATCTCTGGAATCAGCATAATTGCCTGTTTTCCCTGACTAACCACCCGACTGATCATCTCAATATAAACTTCCGTCTTCCCACTTCCGGTTACGCCATAAAGCAGATATGTTCCGTAATGTCTCTGGCTGTAATCTTTCCAGAATGTGTCGATTGCCTGCTGTTGTTCTGGTGTATGTGTAAGTGGACCGAAATCTTTTTTCTGGTAGTGTATCGGATTACGGAAATTCTCTTCTTCCTGAATCTCCAATACTCCCTGCTCTTCCAGAGAACGAATGACCGAAAGTGTGACATTTAACTTCTTTGTAATGAGCTCATAGTCCTGCTGCGGCTGATCTAACAGCCCTGCCAAAAGCCTTGCTCTTGCCTTTTGGTTCTTGTGCAGATAAATATCTAACTGCTTCTTTCCTTCCTCTTCATTTAAAAGAAGCTTCACCTTGCGTTTATGCTGGATCCGCTCTTTTTTCTTAATAGGAAGTACCGTCTTCAATGCCTGGATCATAGTTCCACCATAGTATTCTCGGATCCATGCAGCTAGAGCAATAAGTTTTGACTCGATTTCCTGATGGTTTTCTTCAATACAAAGAACTTCTTTAATTTTTGCGAGGTCGTAATCTGCTTTTTCAGAAAATCCTATCACATATCCATGAGTTTCTTTATTCCCTTTGCCAAATGGAACTACAACTTCCATTCCAACTTGAAGCACCCCCTCAAGTTCTGGGGGGATGCGATACTGAAATACTTTATCCAATTTTTCATGCGTAATATCAATAATAATATCAGCGAACATTATTCTCCTTTAAGTTCTTCCAATACTTCTTTAATCAGGACTCTCTCATCCATGTCATATTTCACGCCTTTGATTTCCTGATATGTCTCATGTCCCTTTCCAGCCAGCACAATGACATCACCCGGACGTCCATGCTCGATGGCATAACGGATTGCCTCTTTACGGTCACAGATGTCGATATATTTTCCATCTGTCTTTTTCATACCCACGATGATATCATCAATAATTGCCTGTGGCTCTTCGAATCTCGGGTTATCTGAAGTAATGATTGTAAAATCAGACAGTTTTCCGGATACCTCTCCCATCTCATAACGTCTTGTTTTAGAACGGTTTCCGCCACAGCCAAATACCGTCACAATACGTCCCGGATTGTAATCACGAAGTGTGTGTAACAAGCTTTCCAGTGCCATAGCATTATGCGCATAGTCAATCATAAGTGTAAAATCATCAGATACCTTGACCATCTCAATACGACCTTTGACCTTTGCGACTTTCAGTGCATCTTTGATTTTCTCGATCGGTACATTAAAATGTCTGCATACTGCAATAGCTGTCAGTGAATTGTACACACTGAATTCTCCAGGAATGTCGATTTCCACATCAAAGTCCATCAGTCCTGTCACATGGTACCAAACTCCAAGATATCCCGGTCTTGAGATGTGCTTCACATTGATCGCACGAAGATCTGCCTTCTCCCCAAATCCAAATGTCTCAATTTCGCAGGTTGCACCTTTAAATACATCTTCGAACCACTTGTCATCTACATTTCCAATTCCAACTTTGCACTGTTTGAACAGAAGTCCTTTACAGCGCTTATAGTCCTCAAAATCTTTATGCTCATTCGGTCCAATATGGTCTTCTCCAAGATTTGTGAAGATTCCGATATCAAACATAATCCCTGCGGTTCTGTGAAGCATCAGTCCCTGCGAAGAAACCTCCATAACCACACAGTCACATCCTGCTTCCACCATCTGTGCAAAATACTTCTGAATCGTGTAAGACTCCGGTGTTGTATTATTAGATGGAATGGTCTTATCCCCGATGATTGCCTCAATCGTACCAATCAATCCGACTTTGTGTCCTACTTCCTCCAGAATAGCTTTTACCATATAAGTTGTTGTTGTCTTACCCTTGGTACCGGTAATTCCAATGGTCTTAAGCTTTTCAGCCGGATATCCGAAGTAGGCTGCTGACATAAGTGCCAGTGCGTATCTTGTATCTTCTACTTTGATAACTGTCAATCCCTCTGGCACTTCCACATCTTTTTCCACAATAACCGCTGCAGCACCTTTTTCTGCTACATCTTTTACATACTGATGACCGTCTGAAACAGCACCGCTGATGCATACGAACACACTTCCCGGTACGACCTTTCTGGAATCATTGACAAGTTCTGTAATCTCTATATTATCACTGCCTGCGACCACCTTGTAATCCAGACGCTCCAATAACTTTGTTAATTTCATTCTCTATGCCTCCTGATCATATTTTCAATATTTTACATCTTCACATTTTTTTGAAAATAAACATTCTCTCCTGTTTCAGTTAAATAGAAAAATATTTACATTTTATTATATAACATTCTTTTGGCGAAAAGCAACGAATTGCAATAAATTCTTCTATTTACATTGCGTGCTATATATTTTCACCAATTCTGTTATCATGTCAACGGCTTTTTCCATACCTTCAACTGTGATATGCTCATAAGGTCCATGATATGCATGACCACCTGTTCCGAGATTCGGACAAGGAAGTCCACGGAAACTAAGCTGGCATCCATCTGTACCGCCTCGTATTGGCAGACACTGCGGTGTAAGTCCGACTTTCTCACATGCTTTCTTTGCATTGTCGATCAGATGCATATGCTGTGCAATAATCTCACTCATATTACGGTATTGATCTTTTAATGTAAGAATAACAGTTCCGTCTCCCCATTTTTGATTCAGGTCATCTGTAATCTGCTTCATTACTTTCTTGCGTTGCTCAAACTTTTCTGCATCATGGTCTCGGATGATGTAATGAAGCTTTGCAAGCGCACATTCGCCTTCCATACTCAGCAAATGATAAAATCCCTCATAGCCTTCTGTATCACGAGGAGTCTCGCCCTTTGGAAGCATAAAATCGAATTCCATGGCAACAAGACTGGCGTTAACCATCGTATCTTTGGATGATCCCGGGTGTACACTGACACCATGAAATTCTATAGAAGCACTGCATGCATTAAAATTCTCATACTGAATCTCATTTTCAGTGTCACCGTCAAGTGTGTATGCAAAATCCGCACCAAACTTATCAATATCAAAATGTGCAGCACCGGTTCCGGTCTCTTCATCCGGTGTAAATGCAACACAAAGTGGACCGTGTGGAATATTTTGTTCATTTAATCTTTCAATCAATGTAAGAATCTCTGCAATCCCGGCTTTATCATCGGCACCAAGAATTGTCGTTCCATCACCGGTAATCAATGTTCGTCCTTTTAAGTTCTTAAGATGCGGAAACATTTCAGGACTTAAGGTAACTCCACTTTCTCCAAGAGCCAGTGCTTCTCCGTCATACTTTTCTGTAATCACTGGTTTTATATCATGATCACAATAATCAGAAACCGTGTCCATATGTGCAATAAAACCAATTGCAGGTGCGTTTTCATATCCTGGCGTTGCCGGAATTTTCCCATAAAGGAAGCATGAATCTGTCAATATTACATTGCAGATCCCCAAATCTTTCATTTCCTTTTTTAAAACATTTGCCAGGTCAAATTGACACTGGGTGGAAGGTGTTGTATCACTTTCCTCATTGCTTGGTGTACGGATCACCACATATTTCAATAATCGTTCGTATACGTTCATAATATATATACTCCTTAAAAAC
>ERZ1035025.1332-NODE-1332-length-12740-cov-16.046275_pt1 | contig 12740 bp, 10 predicted proteins | sample MGYA00520619_ERZ1035025 | MGnify/ENA primary metagenome ERZ1035025 (study PRJEB33766, sample SAMN09781742) | gut metagenome | biome: gut microbiome | host: Homo sapiens | place: Madagascar | study: EMG produced TPA metagenomics assembly of the PRJNA485056 data...
TAACACCCGTTAACCAATTCGTTTAAACTTGTTTCCGAGTGCAAAGGTAAAAGAACATTTTAAATAACTTAAGAATTAAATGAATGAACATTTTAAATTCATTTGTTTCATGAAGATATTTTAAAAGAAGTATCTTTGTTGGAATTTTCTCCAAGTAACGAAAAAACACCTTGTGATTCTTGTGCAAAGGAAATGGTCTGTCTAAACCTATATTATATTTTCTTGCCTCGTCCAAACTTGCGTGTTTCACTTTTATATTAAGAGTAGACAGTAAATCCAAAGCCTTTTTGGTGAAAACGATAACAATACTTGTTCCTTTGTTATCATCCATCTCTGGCATCAAATCCCATACACCCCAATAGTCTCCCATAGAAAAATCCGCATTGCTTCTTCCATTCTTTGCTGTACACTTGGCACACGAAGGACGAACCGTTAGGTTTCGAACCATTCCTTGCATGTAATCACTAGAAGAAGGAGACTTAAATGATTCACCATTTTTAAAAAAGATAACCATCTGATAACTATAATTACTCCATCCTTTATCTTTATTTCTAAAGTTGATATTCTTAATAGATCTTCCTTTAGATACAGAGTTAAGAAAACTATGCCATACTTTGGGACTTGGCACACTATGACAAACACATTCTGCAGTAATCAATTTTTCGTAATCTTTGTTTAGAAAATGTTTCAATCCAGATATTTGACATGGCAAGCCTGTAAAAAGGACCCATCGTCCTTCTTTTAAATAAGTTCGAGCCTGTATATAAGAATTTCCAATCTCTGCCTGAACATATTTTGCCCCTTGAAATCTTTTTACTCCCTCTATACTATCAGTATGGTCTATGCAAACATTCCAATGTTCATCAAAAGAAGCCCCAAAGACAACACCATTTCTGCTTATAACCAATTCTGCCAAGGCATAAAAGAAACCACCAGAAGAGCTTTTCTTTCTAACCTCGTTATCTTTATTTATGGCTGCAATGGTTGTGATGGGTTCTGTTTCAGAAAAAGGATATAGCACGGGACATACCTTCTCGCAAAGACCACAATCAACACACGTAGTTAAATCTACGCTTGGATGGACAAAACCGTCATCATTCGAAATCATTTTTAGACATTGTTTAGGACATGCATTCAAACAGGCTGCACATCCGCAACAAACAGAATCAGCATGACAGGATGTTGTTTGTATCAGTTTATTTCTCCTCATAGCCAATTTTCGCTTTTAGTTTCTCGACGAGAAGTATACGGTATTTTTGCTCTAATCCAATATAGTATATGACCATCGCTGAAAAGACAAGGCTACTAGTAAAAATCGCACAAAATCTAATCCAATCAGTATAAGATTGCATATAATAAGAAAATAGCCATATTGGAACAAACATAAGTAAAGCCATCGCTGTAGTTTTGAGTACAACTTGATATAGATATTGCCCTACTGGAAATTTTCCTTGACTATATTTCTTCACAAGAAAGACTCTGATAAAAGGAACCACAATCCATGGTATTATATTAATCAATAGCACTTGCTCTGGAGATAACCCCAATCTGAAACAAACATAGCTCACAGGAACTATCAATAACAAAATTGAACCAACAGTAATATTTAGTAACTTCATTTGTCCTGTTGCGTGCATGGCAGTAACAGTAGGAGTTCCCATTGTCTTAAACAAAGTCTCGATCATAACTATTCTCATGAATGCTACAGTATGTTCAGGACATTGCCCTAACCATAGTTTCAGAACAAATTCAATTTCAACAAAAAGAGGAATACCAAGCAGAAGAAAAAGATAACAACCAAACCTTGCACCATTAATCACCAAGCTACTCATCCTCTGTATATCTCCAGAGGCATAGCTCTTGATAATTTGAGGATTTAAAGCCACCATAAAGTTTTCTACAAAACGAGTTACCCAACCATTTGCTTGAAAAGCAATACCTCGAGCACCATTCACAACTGTACCACAGAAAGAATTGATGATAAGGTTGACGCCTGTTCCTTGTCCCATTGCAGCCAAACATCCCAATGTGTTCCATCCTGAAAAAGACAGCATATTTCTAAATATCCCCTTGTCGTATCCGAAAGAAAAAGAACATTCCTTAAAATGTTTCCTACAATACAAATTATATAAGAATGTAGAAAGCAATTCTGCGGCAAAGATGAGAATTGAATAAAAAATAAGTCTATCAAAGCAAACTATTTGTATCAAGTAAGCTGCCAACAACTTAAATACTGCATCAAATATCGTCATGTAAGCATAGATGTTCATTTTCTCATGGGCTATTAAGGCAGAATTGAATGGCAATTGAACCATACCAACCACGGTACTTATTATGGACAACTGATAGCACCACATTGCTGCTTGAAATCGTCCAGGCTCTACGTTTAGTTTGTTATAAACATACCACAGCCCAAGAGTTTCACCTAAAAAGAATATGATTATTGCCAACAACAAGTGCAATGTCATTGCAGACTTAAATACAGCTCTAAGCCTTTGGGCATTATTTTCACCTATTGCATAAGAAATGAAACGCTGTGTTCCACTAGTCAAAGTAGCATTCAAGAATGTAAACATTGTTATGACCGATCCTGCTACGGACATCAGTCCCATATCCGAAATACCTAACGCATTCAAGATGACTCTACTCGTAAAGAGACCTATCGCCATCATAAAGAGCATTCGGATATAAAGCAATAAAGTATTTTTTGCTATTTTTTTATTTGAATTATCTGTCATTATTTACAAAAAATTGTATATCACCAATACCGCATTACCACTATTTTGCAAGCAGTTACACTTATCTGTCTCGCTATTTATAAAAAAAGTCTGTTGCTTTTGTCTTTGTTGCTACTCTAAAATCTGTATCTCCCAAAGCACTCCTTATTAGCTTTTTATCATTTGGCACATGCAGTACAGGCACCTTATACTTGTTATCTCTAAAAACAGGCAATGTGTTCCACAAGTTCTTTACTTTAGTTGTAAATCCTACTGAAGTATGGACACCAACTTTGTCTTTAATTTCCGGATATACTACAATTATAGGCAAACCATTGGTGTTGATAGCATAGTCTATTTCCTCTCGCAAGGCTCTGCTATATTTTGTTTCTGAACTCAAGAACAAAACTACATTTGCAGATGCGTTCAATCTCTCGTGGAGTCTTGGTTTTAACGTTTGTTCCCAATCACTTCCGTCACGAACGGAATAAGTCTTGTTATGAGAATCAACAAAGGGAAAACTCGTATCAGCCGCTTTCCATGCTTTCAATAAATTATAGTAACAAAAATCTTTTGCTGCATTTGCCCCTAAATTATTCTGATTAAAAGGCTCTGCCACATAAAATGCACAGTAATTTCCTGTTCTATTAGCCATAGTTTTACAAATTATGAATTGAAATATTATCTTTGTCTCCCTTCCATATTACGATGTGAATATCAGCAGAAATTTTATCTCGATTAATCTTTAACGCTTGAATTAAATATTTCAGAATATCTTTTTGAGATATATTTGTTCTTGCAAGATTGGAACCAATCAGAGGCATTATTACAGGATAACCCTGTGAACGAGTGTTGCAGTATTCTATCATTTTTTGTACCGCAAGAACAAATTCATCCTTGGATGTGCTCGCCATAAAATGCGAGTCAAACTTTGATATTCCTAAAAAGAAATAGACTATGTGGTCATCTCCTTGGATTTCCGCTATAGTTCCTACATCATACCGAAAAGTATTTCCTTTTGATTTGTTTATGCGAGTTAAATCTACATAATGCTCACCTTGAAGTTTCTCTTGTATTGTCTCATTCAAAGAATCTGGTGTATATAGTCCTTTTGCATAAAGGTCATTCATAACTCTCCCATGTTGTGTCCTGTCAGAAACAAGGTCATTGTCTACTATAGTATCAAAACATCTGTTGACAGAAACGACAATATTCCTTCTTTCGTCATATTCTTTAGCAACAATAGCCGGAGAATACATGTCTCCATATTGTACATAGACCTTATGACCAGAGTTTGACTCCATTACAATTTTCTTTGTCACTGACAAAACTTTCAATGTTACAAAAACGCAACATAAAATAAAAATTCCCAACAATACGCCTATTGACAAGAGTAATTTACACCAAAATGACCAGTCTTTTGGTAAACAATCACTAAAAGTAAGCCATACGGAAAGGAATCCACAGATAGAATAAATGGCTCCAACCCATTGACAAGTTCGCTTCAAGATAACACATCTATTGAGCCAAAACCTTAATAAGAAATTCTTTATAATTGTACAATTTCCCATCCTAATTTCTTCATTTTATCTATTCTATTGTCATTCCAATTATGTCTATACGAAGCATAACAAAGGAGATGGGTAGGGCGTGAAAATCCTACATACATCATGCGCATAACAGCCTGGCAGGTCACTTGTTTATACTGCGCTTCCTCTTGAAATAAAGGATTCGGATAAAAAGTAGCAGAAGCGTTTTTTGTCGCTTTCTTCTTTTGTTTAAAAAGATGTGATGATTCATAGTCCTTAAAGGATGTTTCAACGTACATTGTGGCACAATGAGTTTGTCCTTTTGTAGAATGAACTGACTCTATTTTAATATCTGGGAATGAAGTTGGAGCGTCTATATTCAATAATCCTGTATCAAATCCTTTTTCGCAGAAATCTGTCAAGACCTTGTTATTGTTGCTAATTTTAAATATCTGAGAGAAACTGCCCCTCAAATAATCAACTACCAATGTGTAACATTCGAAGTATTCCTGTTGGAACATCAATACCGAAGCCCGATAAAGCAATAGCCTATATTCGTTGTAAACTTCTTCACCCAATAGCCCCATATGTTTTTCTAAAGAAGTTTTAGAATAGAATTTTCCTTCACTGTCAAGAATGGCCAAATTACGTAATACACAAACCATCGTCTTTTGTATAACAGATTTACATTCATACATACAAAGTTCCCTACACCCGAAAACGAGGAATTTGCTCAATGTCGTGTATGAACTTAATCCCTTGTCTGATGATTTTTCACAATTAGGGAATATGTCTTCCAAACGCAACTTGTCTTTCACCTCTCCTGCATTTCTTTTAAGATTCCAACCAACAACATGAAAGCCATATTTATTACTTTCTCTTGCCGTTCGCAAATGATACCTTTCTATCAAATCATTAAATGTAGGCAAGAGTTCATCTTTGGTGTATTCGTCAAACAGAATGAGATACGGAGGAATGTCACCATGTTCAAGTTGTCTCTTGCCGACAACAGTGAATCTCGATTTACCTGTATCATCAACAGCTTTATCAACCGCAAAAGGATTGACAACTTTTGCAATACTATCGGTCAACCGCAAGGAATTTTGTAAGCATTCCATTTTGCGGACAATCCATTGCTCTGGAACGGTTCTGTCTGGACGATTGAATATGGTTTGGTTCTTGTCTCCGACCCTTTGAAGACAGCACTCGTCACAATCAAATATATAGTCTATCAAATCCAATTGGTACTTTTTTAAATCCTGTGTTTCATCAATGAATACATATTTAAATCGTTTACGAAGTGCTTGCACCACAAAAGGATATTTATGAATATACGTGTCAGCCAAGAAATAACAGTCGTCATAATGAAGAATTCCTTTCCTTAATATGGATTCCTTCATTTTAAGTAGATCTGATTTTATTCCATCATACATTTTTTGTTCAGTGCCTTCATCTATCCATTTCTTCACTGGTTTAAACGAAAGTTTCTCGTCAAGACCTTTGGTAAATTCTAATACACCACCATTAATATGACGAACACGGATACTTGCAAACTCAAACTTCTTATAGCGCAAATACTTTGTGCCTCTTGTTAATCTGTAAAAAGAAGCGTTCAAATACCGCTCCACCTCTTGCTCGTAAGCCATGCCGTCAATCACATGCACTTTCTGATTAAAGCATTGTTCATAGTATGGTATTGCCAAGAACTTATCTACAAAGTCTTGAACAGTGCCTATAAAATGAGGGGCATCAAGAAGTTGATAGCATTCAGTGCGAAGTTTCATCTTCACCTCATTGACAGCATTGTTGGTATGTGAAAGCACAAGTATGCCCTTATCTTCTTCTAAAGGTAGATGTCTTGCCATACAAATCAATTTAGCTTGCAATGCGGTGGTTTTGCCACTTCCTGGTACTGCCAAGAGGTCGCAACTCTTCAAGCCTTTGATAAAAAGTCTTCGCTCACCATCAAAGTGCATGCCATCAGGAAGCAAAACCAGCTCTGCCTTTTCTATGTCAACATCAGTGATAACCATAAGACTATGAAACGACAAACCTTATAGCATCCAACAAGTATTTGATATATTCATCCTGCTGATTAAGATTCAATGTGGATTCTTCAATCTTTTCCGACAAAGCCAAAGCTATAGCAGTCTTATCCAAACTTCGATTCTTCAATTTCTCTGACAACTTCGTTTCAAAGGTTTCCTTATAACAATGTGTTGCTGCATCTTTCTTAAATTCAGTTGTTTTGCTATGAATCTCAGCTACCGAATCCTTAAACAATTCTGACAGAACTGGTGATTTAAACAAGCACCATTCCAATGTCCATTCCTTTGCAAGGCAAAGTGTAATATTGGTAGGCAAAGGCTTTCCTATTTTTCCGTCAATAGAATCCCGTTTATCTTTTTCCACTTGTGCCTTATTTGCAGTATCAGGTCTTACATCTAAATCAGTAACTATCGCACACTTCACTTCCATTTCAGGCGCAACTTTCCTCATAAAGATACGAGCAAAGTGTAAGTATGCAGTAGAACCCACATTGACAACGGAAACTTCATGTTGAGTTAAGTCTATCCCCATTTTCTCTGCAATGACTGGAATAAGTATTTCTTCAGCCCATCCTTCCACCAAGATAACACCTTTTGCAAAAAACAGATTAGACTTTGTTACATCCAAAAAAGTGTCAAGATATTTATAATCCTTTTTCTCCAACTTGGTGTAACCTGGTCCCATTGGAAAAACATTGTTACTGTTGCACATCAGAATACTATTGACATCGTTGTCCTTGCCAAGTTTTACTTTAGACGTAATGTTAGGACTATGCGTCGTCAATATAAACTGCACTCTATCTTCTTGCAGCAAAGCTGAGATTACCTTCATTTGGGCTTGTGGATGGATATGAGCTTCCAACTCTTCAATCAAGCATACCTTTAGGTTGTCACCTTTCTTTTTGAGGTGCAAAAGCTCGGTTGCCATAAATAGGCGATTGAGTGTACCCAACCCCAAATTCTTGCTGTCAACCACGCTGATAGCCAAACGCTCTAAGATACTTTTCATCGTAGGGTCAGCCAACAAGAATTGCGATTCCGCATCGTCAGAAATGAACATTTTCAAAAACTTGTCTATTACACCCTTTATCAATTTCTTATGAGACGCATCACCACCAGTATCATCCTCAAACCAAGCCTCAACCTCGGCATTTGCGTCTTCTATAATCTTTATCAGATCATGCTTTTCACCATTGGAATTTTGCTTCAACAATTCATGAGACTGAAGGATTTGCGACAATCTGGAGTTTTTCTTAGCAGTAAGCTCGTTTTCTGCATCTCGGAGAGGCTTGAGATAAGTGATGCGTAAGTTGTCCTTCATCAATGGGGTCAAACTATGTCCATCAGCATCATTGCCGCCTTTTACTTCGTAAGCTTGTATATGTCCATCTTTGCGAACTACATCAAGCACAAGTTTCAAGCTCGCCAATGCTACACCTTTTCTGGGCGAGATAATCTCTGTAAAATTACTCGCTTCACTATCTGTAACATCGTCTATCAATAGCTCAATGCGCAAATGTTCCTTGTCATTATAGAAATCATCCTGCTGGATACGTATGGCTTCGTATGCATTGGTTTTCAATACATACTTAATGGCATCAATGATAGCAGTCTTGCCAGAATCGTTCTCACCAATCAGAACGTTCATACCTTTCTTGAAAGGTACGATAATATGTGGCTTTGTTAGGTCAAAGTCATCACCTCCATACTTACGAAAATTCCAAAGTTTTAATTCCGAGATGTACATAATCTAAAAATTAAATGAAAAAAGTTGCACCACGCGTATGCTGGAATCATAGGTTGTGGTATCTGGTAATACTATCATAGTTTACTTCGGTTGTTTCTCCTAATTCTAATATTTTGTCAAATTGAACATCGGTCATTTTGAAGAAACCCCAATAATTAGGACGCAAGCCGACTTGCTCTTTCATCACCTTGTTGATAACTTTCTTGGTAAAGGCGATGTTATACACCATCTTGATGACGGTGAAATAATTCTTGTTCTTATACCAATTTCTCAGTTCTCGCTCATTGAACACGGAATAACGATTGGTGTATTTTACAAAGGCATCCTCATCAGCAAAATCCTTATAAGTCTTTACTTCGCAAACGGTACATACCGAGGTGCATACGCTACGGTAGGCTGCAGGGGCTTGTTAGTCACTTGTTCGATAGATGACGAATTGGCTATCACTTCTATATCAGTAAGGATGGAAATGTCCTTGCTTGGATGCTCATGATATTTTCGGGTGTATAGAAGAGTTGTGATTAGAACAGATATTCGTAATGCGACAATATCTCCTGATAGTCATTTTCGTATCTGGTCTTGTCGTTAGGACTGATATGAGGACTTTTGATAATCTGTTCCATTTCTTGGAGTACCTTGCCTCCTTCACACATGATGGGGTCAAGGTGCTCCTTGAACTGTTCTACAAAGGGCGCATAGTAGTAGTTTATCTCCTCGATGATAAAGGAAAAGATGTTCCATGTATCATTGATATTGATACGGTTATGCACCAACTCGTCCAAAGCATATTTCCTCAGATAGTCGATATTTTCGGCTTGCAATGCCACTTCCTTGTCGTCTTTTACAGGATGGAAATAGCGGTCTATCAGCACTTGTCGCTCTTGCAAGTTGCGCTGATAAAAGATATTCTCATGGATGATTGAGGTTTTGCTTTGCTCCACTTCCTCAAAGTGCTCGGCATGAACACCGCTGATTGCTACACTCATTCCGCCGATGTCCATCACCAGACGGCGATCTCGGTCAATACGAATGATATAGCCTTCCAATCCAGCCATCTCACCTGTGGTGATACGGAGGAGAATGCGGTTGCGAGCATAATAATGATAAGGGTGGAGAAGGAAACGGATGCGCTCAGGAGAGGTCTCCGTGACACGCATGAATGGTTGCATCTGTGAGTCGGGTATCTCTGCCACCTTGCCTGTGCTACAATTCTTACACAGACGGGCGTGAGAGAAGTGCTTATCGAGATAGGCTTGTATTTCTTCGGGAAAACCTTGGAAGAAGACAAGTCCGCTGACGGTCGGAACTTCTTGATGTTGAACCTTTTGCTTGCCCAATTTCTTGAAATAACGCACAGTCTTATGCACAAAAAAGGTTATCTTGTCCGTCTCCAACTGTTCCTCCATCTTCTTCACTTTGCTGTTGTGAACAAAGACGTAAGACCATGTTGTTCCGTTTGATTGACGACACTTCTTTATCGCAGAACCAGTCTTTACGTCTGGCTCCGTAACGTGGTTGCCCTTTGGAGAAACAAGTTTCTCGTCGGCTGTAGAAAAAGAACTCGTACCATCCGGTTTCATAAATCCTGCTCTACTTTATGTCCTCAGCTACAACCACACATGATGGTTGTGGAGATATAGTCAATTTGTTCTTGTTGTGCATAATCTTAATCGTATTTATGAGTATCAGACATTACTGCCTTTGCACATGTATCTTTATTTTACATTCGTTACACTCTCTTCTTATAAGAGTGCAAAAACAGCCGAAACAAGTGCAAACCTGCCAATTGGAGAAATCATCCAATGCAGATTTGCTAAACATTTGTATGCTTTTTTTAGAACTACATACAGAAAATGATAAAATCTGACATGTAATCCAACTATTTTTCGTATTTTTGTAGCGAGTTTGCTCTCTTATAAGAAGAAAGCGTGAAATTTGCTAAACATTTTCACCCATCATTTCGGGACGGCATAAATGTGACTATTTATTTACAATTCTTTCAAGATCTTTTGATAAAATCCTCACGCTCAGCAATCTGAAAACTAGTTTTCATTGCACTCTCTTAATCGGATTTTTCTTATAATTCTCTCGTTGGCTTCGTTGATGGTTGCCACGTCTAACGACTGTAAGTAAATCTGTGTGGTCTTGAAGGAGTTGTGTCCCATGCCCTCGCTGATGGTGGCTATCGGAATGTTCATGTGCAAGGCGATGCTTGCCCATGTGTGGCGTGCCACATAGGTGGTCAGCGGTATCTTCAAGCCTATCCTCTCACCAATTTTCTTCAGGTTATAGTTGGTATTGTGTTCTACCTTACGGTATGCAGTGTATAGTGAAGTCTCTTTGCCTGTCAAGATAGGCAGTAGATAAAGAGAGTCTTTAGTCCGTTCGGCATATTTGTCAACGATGGCTTGCATGGGTTTCATCCACTCGATATTGAGATTTTGGTGGGTCTTGCGACGGTTGTAGCTTATCATTCCGCACTTCAAGTCTGTTTTCTTCAGAAATGCCATATCCACAAATGCCATACCACGCAGATAGAAGCTGAGCAAGAACAGGTCTCGTGCCTTGTCAAGAGATGAACCGCGAGGCAATTCCAATTTTTCAATCTTGCGAATATCCTTGACGGAAATGGCTCGCTTGGCAGTTCTCACATTGGCAGTCTGTATGTGAGAAAAGATGTCGTTGGACGGAGCTTGCCCTGCTTCCACTGCTTTGTTGTAGAGAGTGCGGAGGGTGCGCAGATAGAACGCCACTGTGTTTTGCCCAACCCCTCTATTCCAAAGCCATGCTTGATACATTTCCATCATGTCGCTTGTCATCTGTGAAAAGGCAAGGTCTTCGTGACCACGAAAGTCCATGAAGCGATTGACAGCACTGACATAGTTGTTCTTGGTACCAATGCACTGCATCTGCTCTTTCTTGGCTATCTGCTGTCGGAAGAATGTAAATACGCTCTGGCTTGGCGGCAGTTGTTGGATTTCTTTGGCTATGTCGTCAATGGAATAAGGGATGCACAGCACCTCCTTGTCATGAATGATGCGCTGCATCTGCTTCATTTCCCAATCTATCTTTGACTGGATAAGTTGCAGATGTGCCTGACGATTATTGCGATCACTAATAATGATAGCCGACTTCTTGTCGTTCCACTCCTCAGGAAAGACATGATAGTCGGTACTGATCCAACGCAGGTTGCGCTGATGGATGAGGTGATAATACAATGTGCCTTCCTTTCCCTCAACCGAGGAGGCACGGAACTTTACTTTTACTGTTGCCATAATGCTTTACTTTTAATGGTGAATAATGTTTTTTCGGTTTACGCCTTATTATATAAGCAGTAAAAGTTCTGTTTGTCTCCGTCTTCTGATGGATGGGATATGCTTGCCTCTCCATCTGCAAAAGTCAAGGTAATCTTTTTCTATGTCACGCAATCCTCGCTCAATCTTTTGCAGGAGGCGGCTCTTCGGAAATCTTTTGTTCCCTAATATCTTGTAGGGGCCGACATTATAGGCAAGTACGGCAAGGAGTAGTGAGTCCTTACCATATTTGCGAAATAGTGTGCATAACTTGGTGAGGTCTGAGCGCAGCAGGGAGTCGGCTTGCTGATAAGTGAGGTTCTTCTTGAACTTTTCATGTGGCAATATCCGATGTCCCCATCCAATATAGGGATAGTTCTTGCGTATGTCGTGCCATCCCTCATAATACTTGATGCAGCGGACCGCTCGCTCAAAGGGTGGCAAAGCGAAAATGCCCAAGTCGGTTTGGCTTGGGCTATCGTTTGTGGGTGTTTTGTTCTGTGCCACAATACTTTGACACAGGAACAAGAACATTATAGTGATGTATGTCCTTATCTTTTTCGTCATGGATGTTGATTTTGTTTTGCTTTTGGGGATGCCATTGTTTTGTTACTTGGCATTCTTCTTATTGAATATCTCCGCTATCATGGCTTTCACGTCCTCACCAACTTGCACGAAGTTCTTATAGAGGATGCGCTCACGCTCATCACGGCTCTTGAAGGTGTAGAACTTGGGCAGTGGCATATACTCGCTTTCTTCTTTCTTGATGTCAGCCATGTTGAAATCGGTCTTGCAATAGAACTTACTGGTCTTGAACTCATCGCTCTCCTGTATGTTCATGCTGCCATTCATGCCGGTCTTGGTCGGTACAAAGTCTCTTGCGGTCTGTCCGCAGATCCATCCTGTCGGCATGTCAGAGATTTTACTGGCTGGCACAAGACTGTCCATGTTCTCATTCAGGTTGATGCTCGTATTGTCTCTGTCGATGGTCACGCCTTTCTTCAGTTGCACCACCTTACCGAAGATGTCAGAGGATAGCCATTCCAGAGTTTCCTTGCTTCGTGCAGAACCGCTCACCACATTGCCTACGGTGGTGATAATCTTCTGCATACCCACCTTGCCGTAGTCGGCTTCCAACTGGGGCAGTTCCTGGAAACCCAAAGCTACGCTCACCTTGTTGCTTCGGGCTGTACCTATCAGTCGGTCTATCTTATGGAAGTAGAGTGTAGGCAACTCGTCCACGATGATGCTCACAGGGATGTTCTTGCCTTGCCCTGTGTTCACTCGTGTCACCAGTCGGTTGAGGATTAGGGCATTCAATGCTCCAATGATACTTTCCATTTCGGGGTCGTTGGCTATCAGCAGATAACTGGGGTTCTTGGGGTCGCTGACTTTCAGGTCGAAGT
>ERZ1035025.1335-NODE-1335-length-12708-cov-19.916621_pt1 | contig 12708 bp, 11 predicted proteins | sample MGYA00520619_ERZ1035025 | MGnify/ENA primary metagenome ERZ1035025 (study PRJEB33766, sample SAMN09781742) | gut metagenome | biome: gut microbiome | host: Homo sapiens | place: Madagascar | study: EMG produced TPA metagenomics assembly of the PRJNA485056 data...
TGTTACTAATCGGTCGAGGCTTTAACCAAAGAAGGCTGAAGTGTAAGAGATGTGAGTAGTTCTTGTATGTTGTTTTGAAGGTATATGCCTTTTATAATCCTCGATAGCTCAGTTGGTAGAGCACACGGCTGTTAACCGTGCTGTCGCTGGTTCGAGCCCGGCTCGGGGAGTTTCGTAGTATTTAAGATACTGCATGGACCGTGAAGCGGTCAGAGAATAAGGCTCCATGGTCAAGTGGTTAAGACACCGCCCTTTCACGGCGGTAACACGGGTTCAAATCCCGTTGGAGTCATTGCGATTCATAAATGAGTGATATCGTCTAATATGCCGTTGTGGCTCAATTGGCAGAGCAGCTGATTTGTAATCAGCAGGTTACCGGTTCAAGTCCGGTCAACGGCTTTAAACGGACCTTTAGCTCAGTTGGTTAGAGCAATCGGCTCATAACCGATCGGTCCGGGGTTCGAGTCCCCGAGGGTCCATTTAATAATTAAATAATTTACATTCTGGCCCGGTGGCTCAGCTGGTTAGAGCGCCGCCCTGTCACGGCGGAGGTCGTGGGTTCGATTCCCATCCGGGTCGCTTTATTTTTTGAATATTTGGGATCATAGCTCAGCTGGGAGAGCATCTGCCTTACAAGCAGAGGGTCATAGGTTCGAGTCCTATTGGTCCCACTTATATGCCAGATATTTAAGGTATGTATATGCCGCAGTGGCGGAACTGGCAGACGCGCAGGACTTAAAATCCTGTTCGAGTTAAATCGAGTACCGGTTCGATTCCGGTCTGCGGCATTTGGATATTGACTTCCATCGTAAGATGTGATAGAATATCTGAGTTGTCTAATAAGACAATTGAATATGTGGGCGTAGCTCAGCTGGATAGAGCGTCTGGCTACGGACCAGAAGGCCGGGAGTTCGAATCTTCTCGCCCACGCTGAAGAGATCTGATTTATCAGGTCTCTTTTTGTATATAAAAATGTTTACAATTATTGCACTTGTTAATTATAAAATTTAAAACAATGCAGTATTTCCTTTACATTTCCATAAAGTTGTGTTAAAATTCTTCAAGTATGTAACAGAAGTGTAACAATTGAAAGGATTTTAAATGAAATCACGATTAAAGAAAATAACAATTTTCTCATTAGTCTTTTTATTTATATTTGGTACAACATTAACAACAGCACCTAAAAAGCAGGTACAAGCTGCTGAAGGCTACAATGGGAAAATCTTCAGACATTGGACAAGATTAAGAGCAGCAAAATCAAAACAGTCAAAAGTTTTAAAGAAATTAGAGATTGGTACTCCAGTAAAGATTTATGGAACAAGCGGAAATTGGAGAAAGGTTTCTGTAAAAGGTAAAACAGGATATGTACCAAAAGAATATGTATATATTAGTACAAAAGCTCCTGCATTAGAAGGAACTACATATCAGAAAGGTCAGACAGTAGCAAAATTTGCTCAGAGATTTGTTGGTAACTCTTACGTATGGGGAGGAACAGATTTAAACAGAGGAGCAGATTGCTCAGGATTTATCGGATCTGTTTATCGTTCATTTGGATACAGCCTGCCAAGATCTTCTTATGATTTAAGAAGTGCAGGAAGAAAAGTATCTTACAGTAATAAACAGCCAGGAGATATCATTTGTTATGATGGACACGTTGCAATGTATATTGGAAACGGAAAGATTGTTCATGCAAGCAGCAAAAAAACAGGAATTAAGATTTCTCCAAGAGCAAATTATCGTAAAGTTATTTGCGTAAGAAGAATTGTAAAATAAGAATTATAAAAGAGTCTTTACACGAAAGTGTAAAGGCTTTTTTTATTTCTTTCTTGTTTTGCTATTCACAGAGAATCCATGTATAATAAAAATAATTTGATAAGGAATGACAGGCAGAAAGGAAGAAAAAAATGAAGAAATACAAAGGAATTATATTTGATCTGGATGGGACATTACTAAATACCATTGAAGATCTTACCGATAGTGTGAATGACGTAATGGATATTTATCATTTTCCAAAGCATAATGTAAAAGCCTGCAAGATGATGGTAGGAAATGGATTTCGAAAATTAATTACCAGAGCACTTCCAGAAGATAAACAAAAAGATGAAACATTTATTGATGAAGCATTGATGAAGTTTGCACAGGCATATCATAAGAGATATTTAAATAAAACAGCACCATACGATGGAATCTTACAGATGATCAAAGGATTAGAGCAAAAAGGTATTTTAATTGCAGTTAATTCGAATAAGAGGGGAGATTATACAACTGCATTGGTAGATAAGTTTTTTTCAAAAAATCCGATGGTTGCAGTTTATGGAGAACGTGAAAGCGAAGGAATCCCGAAAAAACCAGATCCAGCTGCAGCATTACAGATCGCAGAGCAGATGCATTTATCTGTGAAAGAAGTTTTGTATATAGGAGACTCCAAAACAGATATGAAGACAGGACAGAATGCAGGAATGGACACGATTGGTGTGGCATGGGGATTTCGTGGTCCAGATGAATTAAAACAACATCATGCAACATATATTGTGGAAAAACCAGAAGATATTTTAAATTACGTTTAAAAGCATATTTATATAGTAGAAACAGGATCAAAAAAGTCTAAGAAACAGCTTTTTGATCCTGTTTTTTTGAAAATCTATTGACAAATGGACAAAAAATGTATAGAATACACTGTATCATATGAAGTGATACAGTTAGTACAGCTAATACAGTATGATAAAAGAAACAAAACAATAAGGAGGTGTCAATGTGTTTCGAATCAACCCGGCAAGCGGTAAGGCAATCTATGAACAGATCATGGAGCAAGTAAAAGAAGCTGCATGGAAAGGCTATCTAAAGCCAGGAGATGCACTTCCATCGGTTAGAAAGCTTGCGCTGCAGCTTAGTGTGACGCCTAATACAGTGGCGAAGGCATATCAGTTACTTGAGAAAGAGAAAGTAATCATAACAATCAGAGGAAAGGGAGCATTTTTAGCAGAGAATGCTTCGAAAGAGGTAGATAAAGGAAAGATGCAGGAAATTAAAACAAGCCTAAAGGAGATATTAAGTGAACTTCGTTATGAAGGATACGACGAAGAAAAGATTGCAAATCTGATACATGAGATTTATCAGGATCTGGAGGGATAGGATATGAAAGTAATCGAATTAAAGGACGTGAAAAAATCATATGGAAAGAATGAGATTCTTCATGGGATCAGCCTTGATGTGGAAGAAGGAAGCATTCATGGGCTGGTAGGGCGTAATGGATGTGGAAAGACAACATTGATCAAGTGTATCACAGGAATCTATGAACAAGATCATGGACAGATATTGATATGTGGAGAAGAAGTTTTCGAGAATCCAAAAGTAAAAGCGCAGGTAGGATATGTTGCAGACAGCAATCAGTATTTTGATGGTTACCACATCGATGAGATGATAGAATTTTATAAACAGATGTATCAAACATTCGATGAGAAAGTATTTAAAGACTACAATCAGAGTATCGGATTAGACATAAGCAAAAGGATCAGGGAATTATCTAAAGGGCAGGCAATGTCATTAGCTACGATGTTAAATCTGTCCATTCATCCCAAAGTAATGATCATGGATGAACCAATGTCAGGACTTGATGTGATTGCACAAAAACAGATCAAAGATTTTATTGTCAATGAAGTTGATATGAATGGAATGAGCGTATTTATCTCATCCCATGACTTAAAAGATCTGGAAAGTTTTTGTGATTCTGCGAGCATGATGAAAGAAGGAAAGATCCTTTATCATGGAACGATGGATCAGATGAAAGAGAGATTTACTAAGTTGCAGGTTGTATTTGGAGAGACAAGAAGTGAAATCTTCAAAGAACTGCCGGGAGTTATCACATATTCCAATCTTGGAAGTGTATATACAGTAGTGTTAGAAGGGTATGGAGAGCCAATTTATGAGGCATTAAAACAAGCAGGAGCCATTGTGGTAGAAGAGATTCCATTAAGTTTAGAGGAAGTATTCGTCTACAGCAATCGCTAAGAGGGAGATGAGGAGATGAAATTTTTTAAGAAATATTATCTGGTGCTTCCGCCAGTGGCATTGATCTATGGAATTTTTATATGGCAGATGCAATATAATGAGAGCCTGACACAGACAATGATGGATTCTTTTGTCAATGGATGGCTGCTTCTTTGGATCATATTTGCAGCATTGGCAGCAGGAATCGTTTATCAGTTACATCAAAATAAAAAACAGCAGTATATCTACAGTCTGCCATGGACAAAGAAAGAAATTTATAAAAAGAGCCTGCTGGGGCTTTTGATATCCTTAGTGATATCCGAGTTTATTTATGGAATTTTCTTCACCGCAAAGCTTACAACGATGCCAGAGGCGGGTTCATTTAAAGATATCATTTTATGCAGTTTGTTAAATGCAGTTTTTTGTTTTTCACTCTGTGCAGTCACACAGCTGTCATTGATCGTGACATCTTACATCTGGCAGGGCTTGATCATTGCTTTGGCAGCGATTTATGTCATGATCCCGATGATCCTTCAGAATATTACATTTGTGATCCAGATGGTATTTAAGATCGGTGGCAATATAGCTGTATTATTATCATGGACGATCTACGCATCGGACCGCAACATTTTATATCCTCTATATTACAGAGAACAAGTTGTGGTAAATGGCGGTGGTGGATTTTCTGCTCTATGGGGAAATCAATATATGCTTGGTATGCTGATTTGTATTGCAGTCTTACTGTTGTCAGCAGTGATCTGTTTGTGGTTTGCAAAGAAACAGTATGTAAAGCAGGATCTGGCACAAAACAGAATGTTAACAAGAATGTTCCAGACAGCAAATAAGAACATTATGACCGTAGTGATCGCCATTTTGATTTTCAATCTGTGGAGCAATAATATAATGGCAAGAGCCGTCCTGTGTTATGATGGAAGAACATGGGTGCGTGCTATTTACGAAATGATCGTCTGGAATAAAAGTGTGATGGCAGATTCATCTAATCTGAGTAAACTTATGCAGAAATTAAACAGTACACAGATGCTCGTTGGATTTGTAGGGATCTTTGTAGTGACTTATCTGGTGATATCATGGATCCAGTCAATAAGGAGGAAACGTTATGAGAGGGCTCGTTAATCATGAAAAACGAAATATGATGATCATAACCTTAGCGTTCACACTGATCGGATGGTTTCTATTACAAGTCGTGATCGCAACGGATATTTCATATAATGGAACACAGGTCGGTGACTTTTATGGAAATATCTATGAGAATTATGGATATTTATTTTTAGGAAAATTAAATTATTATTATGAGACATTTATCATAGCACTGATGGTGCCGGTAAGTTTTGTTGCAGTGATGCAGTATCGGGAAAGCAATGTCTCAAGATGTGGGGAATTTTTAATGCAGTTACCAGTAAAGAGAGGCCAGATCTTTCTGATAAGAACGATCACTGGAATCATGACCTATACAATTCCATGGCTGTTCTTTTCTATTGTAATGATTGCAATGAGAGTTCATGCACAGACATGGTACGAGATGAAATTATCCGTATGTAAAAATGGAAATTTGCTTCTTGGAAATGACAGCGTATTTCATCTGTGTGTTTACTTATTCTTTATCTGGCTGTCTCTGACACTGGTCTATAGTATCGCAGTATTTTTCCAGAATATCTGCAAACGGCCATGGATCGCAGGAGCGATCGGAATCGGAGCAATGTTATTTCCATATTTTATGAATAATATGCTGCCAAAGATCGTATCAATTCCAGATAATCTGAGAAATGGATGGTGGATGGTGCCTGTTTTTGAAAAAGGTATTGTTTCAGAAGAACTAATCTGGGATTCCGGTGTGCATACACAGGTTTCAATGGCATCCTTTGATCATTTTTGGCAGATCATTTTCACACAGATCGTGTTGATCGCAGTATTTTTCGCTGTTGCATTTTATGTATTCTGGAAAGCAGACATTGCAAGACAAAATAATTTCATGTACTTTGCATGGATGGAACATGTCTTTGTGTGGATGTTCCCATTTTGTATCGTACTATTTATCATTGTGGAAGGATTCATGATTCAGTCAGCAGCAGGAGCAGCTGCAGCGGTCATAATCGCAACGATCATATATTATATTGTAGAAAAACGTAAGAAAAGGAGGGTGCATCATGTATATTAGTAACAGTATCGGAGTGATCCTGATCTTATTACCATTCCTGTTGATTGCTGGGATCGTGGTAATTGGTATTGTCCTTTACCGGCATCCATCCAAATTACAGAAAAAATGGTATCAGGTACCATTAAAAAGAAGAAAAAGAGTAAAACAGGCAGCGATTACTCTTGGATTTTGTATTCTTATAGTTCTGTTTGCAATGCCTTTTGTACAAGCACAGAGATTTGTTTCAACGATCCATCTTTCAGCAAAGGAAAAGAAACTGATCACAAGAAAGCAGATTCTTGCAAAAGCAAATGATACGGAAAAAGATCTGAGAGATAATAAGGAACAATGGCTGAAAACCGTCTATAAGATTTTAGGATCAGATGATAATATTTCTGGATTCGATGGAAACACTCAAGTCGCTGGAAGCAATTATAAAGAATGGAAGGATAATATCGCAGAAGATCAGACCGGCGAATATGAAGCTCGACTGAATGCAGAGAATGTTGTGGTCAACAGATTTTATGCGGATAAATCTGATAACGATAGTGATTCTGACGAAGACAATGAAGATTATGTAGATTATGATAGTTATGATGATAATGGATTTTATGATGTGATCCGAAGATTCGATGAGACGTTTGAAGAAAATTATCAGAAGCTGAATCAGGCAGATCAGAAAAAGATTCAGGATCTAAACTGGCATTACAAAGACGGAATATTGTATGCAACAGATGAGGAAAATAAATACTGTGTCAATGGAAGTGCACAGTATTATATGAAAGATTCCAAACTGATCAATACGATGGAGAAATCCGGATTTACAGGAATCAAACAATGGATGAAACAATGTGAAGATCAAAAAGACGGGATCCATGTGAAAGTTGGAAAGAAAACATATCTCTTCCATAATACAGATAAATGGTACAAGTTTGAGAAGAATGGCTTAACCTGTTTCTATAATTATAAACGTTTTATCATTCGATTTAATTTAAATAAGGTGATCGGAATGAAGAGTCATATTTCTGATCTGCCTCAGAGTGGAAGAGAACTTTGGAGTGTGTTGGCAGATCACAGCGGAGCATCCTGTGATGAAGTGATCCTTCGTTCCTATAATGAAGAAGATATTTATGCAAAGAAAAATGTTCAGATTTATTTAAAAGATCACAAGATCAAACAGATGCTGATCTATTGGAATGACAGTGAAGACGTAAAGAAATTTACGAAAGAAGAAACAGTTTTTTTGAAAGCATGCTTTGAAAAAATGGGAATTTCATCAGATGATGCGGCAAAATGGCTGGAGACATTTACGCTCAAGAAGAAAAACCAGAATGGTAAACTTGGCAGCTGGACTTATCAGCAAGGAAATGGTTCTGATCAGATTGTCACATTAACAGATACATCTGATAATGGGAATTATGTAAACTTCTATAAAAACGATAAAGGAAACAATTAACAAAAATGAAAGACTATATTTTAGAGGGGATTGCCGTATTTTGGCAATGTATTTTACTGGGCATAGTTTTATTTGCTATATACCAGTTTATGTTGATCGCAACGAGGAAACGAAAACGTTTGGATTACGGAAAATTTAATATTCCACAGCTATTTTGTGAATTATTGCTGGCAGTTTACATTTGCACTATTTTACAGATTACAGGAATTATTGGAAGAACTTACACATGGAATCTGTCAGGTGCTGCATTGCAAAACCTGACAAATATTCCATTTGAAGGTGCATCGATCAAAATGGTTACATTAAATTGTCTGTTGTTTGTACCATATGGATTTCTGGCAGCAGTTTTAAAACGAAGATCTGATACACCATGGTGGAAATTACTTTTTGTCGGATTAGCAACATCATTTATGATCGAACTGATTCAGGCATTTACAGGAAGACTACCAGAATGGGATGATCTGATCGCGAATACAGCAGGATTTCTTGTTGGATTGTTCATTGCACGTGGAATTTTGGAATTACGTCATAAAGAGCTAAGGGGAAAAGGTCTGTTAAAAATATTTCTAACTGTTGTAGTGTTTGGTGCATTGATCTTTGCCTTATCTTTCTGGGCAAATGGAGATAAACTGCAGGAGCAGGAAGATGCATATTATGAGCGTTATAGTTTCAATACCGAAAATTATTCACAGATTTCAAAGTTTACGATCTGGAAAAATGGAAAGCATAAAACAATCGGGAAAGAGGCAGCAGAAGCCGAAGAATGGTACAGCTGGTTTGGAGATGACATTTCCAATCATGCGGCACATTATAAAATAAAAGATTTCCAATCTGATGTAAGATCGATACCAGACAAAGACAAAGTCTATATTGAGATAGAGTACAGTAAGCCACAGAACTTTAAGTTTTACAACAACAAGTCCTGGGAAATGAAGCAGCTGCGAAGCTTACTGCTTTGCGTGGATAATGGGATGCTCTGGTATGGAACAGAGAATGGAAAGATTGAAAAATGTGCCAGATATGAAGATAAAGAAAATGAATATGAGGCGAATACACAGCTGATGGATGAATTAAATGAGTGGATGAATACCAAGTAAAACAGAAAAATGTAAAAATTTACAAAAAAAGTAAAGGAAATAATTGACAAAATTAAAATGATATGGTAAATTATGGGTAGAAAGTGCTTGTAGCACATAACTCCCCTATAACAAACAGATATGAGTTCTTAGGTTTTCCTGCGATGTGTCATCGCCCATACCCCGAAGAAACTCAAATTTTAAATCATCATCAACAATCATTTTATTTATCTACAATCCTCTATCTAGATAAAAGTGATACAGGCACTTTCTTTTTGCATGATGACAACAAGGGTTCTTATTCTTTTATAGTTTGAAAGGATAAGGACCCTTTTCCTGTATTTTTAAGAAATTACAATGACAAATCAAAAATAATATGATATGATATTATTTTGAATGGGATAATATAAGAAGAAATAGTAATTCACATATAGGAGGAAGAAACATGCCAGTAAAGTACGTATTTGTTACAGGAGGAGTTGTATCCGGTTTAGGTAAAGGAATCACAGCAGCTTCTCTGGGACGATTACTAAAAGCCAGAGGCTATCATGTCACAAGCCAGAAGTTTGATCCGTATATCAACATTGACCCAGGAACAATGAACCCAATCCAGCATGGGGAAGTTTTTGTAACAGACGATGGAGCAGAGACAGACTTAGACCTTGGACATTATGAGAGATTTATCGATGAAGGACTGAATAAGAAATCAAATGTTACAACAGGTAAAGTATATTGGAGTATCTTATCCAAAGAACGTCGTGGAGATTATGGTGGTAACACAGTACAGGTAATCCCACACGTAACAAATGAGATCAAGAGCCGTTTTTACAGAAGTGAAGATCCAAGTGATCAGGAAGTAGCGATCATCGAGATTGGAGGAACTGTCGGAGATATCGAAAGCCAGCCATTCTTAGAGGCATTAAGACAGTTCCAGCATGAAGTAGGACATGAGAACTGTATCTTAATTCATGTAACATTAATTCCATACCTGAAGAGTTCAGGGGAATTAAAGACAAAACCAACACAGGCAAGTGTAAAAGACTTACAGGGAATGGGAATCCAGCCAGATATCCTTGTTTGTCGTTCTGATTATCCATTAGATGATGGAATCAAGAGAAAGATCGCTCAGTTCTGTAATGTAGACCGTTCAAGAGTCATTCAGAACTTAGATGCAGAAGTATTATACGAAGTACCTCTGATGATGGAAAAAGAACATCTGGCACACGAAGTATGTGAATGTTTAAATATGCCATGCCCAGATCCAGATCTTGATGACTGGAGAAAGATGATCGATGCATGGAAACATCCAGAGCACAAAGTAGAGATTGCTTTAGTTGGTAAATATGTATCTTTACATGATGCTTATATCAGTGTTGTAGAATCCTTACAGCATGCAGGGGTAGCAAACTCTGCAGATGTTAAGATCCGCTGGGTAGATTCAGAGAGAATCAGCTCTTACAATGTAGATGAGATGTTAGGCGGAGTTCATGGTATCTTAGTACCAGGTGGATTCGGAGACCGTGGAATCGAAGGAATGATCTGTGCGATCAAATATGCAAGAGAGAACAAGATTCCATATCTTGGACTGTGCTTAGGAATGCAGCTTACATTAGTAGAATTCGGAAGACATGTCTTAGGATTTGCTGATGCACACAGTCAGGAATTTAACCCAGATACAACACATCCAATGGTTCATATCATGCCAGATCAGGATGGGGTTACAGATCTTGGTGGAACATTACGTTTAGGATCTTATCCATGTGTATTAACAGAAGGATCTAAAGCATATGAACTGTATGGAGAGAAAGAGATTCATGAAAGACATCGTCACAGATATGAAGTAAACAACGAATATCGTGACATTCTTCAGGAAAACGGAATGATGTTATCTGGATGCTCACCAGACGGAAGAATCGTAGAGATGGTAGAGATTCCAGATCATCCATGGTTCGTAGCAACACAGGCACATCCTGAGTTCAAATCCAGACCTAATAAGGCACATCCTTTATTTAAGGGATTTGTGGAAGCTGCACTTAAACATCAGGGTGAGTAAATTTGATTTGAAAATGCAGTAGGCTTTGCGTATAAATAGAAAATGAAACAGAAAGAAAGAGTGTGAAAAATCCTATGGAATTCTATCATTTCACACTCTTTCTTTCTGTTTCATTTTCTATTTATACCAGAAGGCTACTCATAAAATCCAACCTATGTTATAATAAAAAGTAACTAATTGAACAAAAAATCGTAATGCGACACTGAGACTTGACGAACTTAGGGGGCGAAAGACCATGAAGATTAAAGGAGTCAGACTCTACGGAGTCAAAGATATACGTCTGGAAGAATTTGAAATTCCTGAAATTACGGAAGATGAAGTACTGCTTAAGATTGAATGTAATGGAATTGCGATGTCAACACTAAAAGAGATTTCTCTGGCTCAGAGACATTTGCGAGTACCGAAGAACATCAAGAAGAAACCGGTGCTGATCGGACATGAATTTTCAGGAACGATTGCGAAAGTTGGAGAAAGATGGAAAGATGAATATGAGGAAGGAAAGAAGTTTGTGATCGTGCCCGAGATCCCGCTTCAGATTGAATCACCAGGATATTCTTATCCATATTTTGGAGGAGCAGCGACATATTGCATCGTACCAGGAGATGTCATCGAGAAAGGGTGTCTGATCCAGTGCGAAGCAGGTGCATATTATGAGCTTGCACAGGCACAGGCGTTATACAGCGTAGTCAGCAGTTTTCATTCTAATTACCACAGCAAACAAGGTTCCCATGAACATATTTCAGGAATCAAGGAAGGTGGGAATACGATCATCCTTGGAGGAGCCGGACCTATGGGATTGATGGCGATCCGTTACGTGCTGGAGATGGAGAAGAAGCCAAAACGACTAGTTATTACCGATACGAATCAGGAGCGTTTAGAGAAAGTAAGGAAAATGATCCCTGTGCAGGAAGGAATGAGGCATGGTATAGAATTATACTATATTAATCCAGCGATGGTGACAGATTCCGTACCAGTATTACTGGCAATGACAAATGAGAAAGGATACGATGATGTATTCGTTTACGCACCACCAAAATGCGTTGCAGAGATCGGAAACCGCATTATGGGAATGGATGGCTGCATGAACATATACGCAGCAACAGCCGACAAAAACTACCGTGCAGGAATGAATATTTATGGAAGTCATTATTTAAAGACAAAATTAATCGGTTCATCAGGCGGATTACGATCAGATATGATCGAAGCATTAGAACTGATCAAAGAAAAAAAGATCAATCCAGCTGTTGGAATCACACATATCGGTGGAATCAATGCAATCGTAGACACAACCTTATACCTAAAGAAGATGCCAGGATCTAAAAAAATCATTTATCCACAGATCGATCTACCACTGACAGCGATTGAAGATTTTAGAAAGTTGGGAGAGAAAGAACCAGTATTTACAAAACTCGCAGATTCATGCAGCAGACATGGAGGATTGTGGAACCCAGAGGCTGAGCAGATATTATTAGAGCATTTTGAAGAGTAGAAAGTTTTATTTGAAAAACTATAGACTTTGCGTATAAATACACATAGAAATATAAATAGGAGTCCGAAAAACGAATTCCATTGACGGCTGTTTTGCAAAACGCTGATCCGCCAACACTCCTGGCACAACTCGCTCTGCGAGCTCAAACAGTGCCCCGTTTTGGCTGCGATTTTGCAAAACAGCCTATGGAATTCTATCATTTCGGACTCCTATTTATATTCCTATGTGTATTTATACCAGAAGTGTACAGAGTTTTAAAATTATATTATCTAATTAGAAATTCTTTATATTTCAACAGGAGACAATCTTTAAAGTTTTGATTTATTGGATTTATTCAATTTAACCTTCGATGTATATAAGTAGAAACACAAAATTATAAGATGGTAGATCCAGAATCATTAGAATTTTGCCGTTGTTTTGACAGGTTCGCAGCAAATTTGCAATGTCATTAAGTTAAGAATTAGCATTTTATCTCATCAACAGATATTTGAT